>PVBE010034549.1_pt1 | contig 12929 bp, 9 predicted proteins | sample 1631181 | NCBI WGS metagenome assembly PVBE01 (sample SAMN08397723, study PRJNA350692) | Marine metagenome, whole genome shotgun sequencing project. | isolation source: water | place: Pacific Ocean | collected 2012-04
GATTAAAGACATCAGTTGATCTTGAAAATGTATCTCGGGCCGAATTTCACCAACCTCACGCCCAGCGACATTTAAGACAGGGGAAACGATCAATCCCTGCTCCGGGTCCAGGCAGCCCAAACCTGACAGAATGGCTCCCATTGCACATTCTGCAGCCCGCGAACCCCCGTCATCAATCTTCAACGCGATTCCGACACCGGCTTGAGGAATAGCGCCACAATAAACGCCCTCCGCCCCCGTCTTCACGATAAACGCGCCATCTCCTGCCTCCATCGCCCGAGTGCACCAGCGTCCCGTTCCTGCCACCATGAACGGTTCGCGGATCATTGCGTGGTAAATCCGGTCTGCGGCCGACTGTCGCGCCGGCCTAAAGCCGACCCCGGTAGCGAAACGCGCGAAGGCGAACGCCAGTGCCTCCAAGGGAATTCCCGCCACCGGGATTCCGCATCCATCAATTCCGCCAGGTCTCCCGACGAGACTGACGCCGGCCATATCACCGACAAGATCAAGCACCGCCTGCTGCACCGGATGAGATCTTTTGATGTAACCTGCAGCGGATTCTCCCAGAAACTTCGCTGAGCTCAAGAATCCGCAGTGCTTACCCGAGCAGTTGTTATGCGCCGGACCCGGCGAGAGGCCATTCTCTATCAGGAGCGCCTTGTCCTTGCTTCGTCGCGGCGGGTGGGTGCCGCATTCGAGGACCTGCTCGTCAAACCCCAGTCGAGCCAGCCAGTTGCGCACTGTGTCAACGTGGCGGGGTTCGCCGTTGTGAGACGCGCAGGCGAGGGCCAACTCTCTATCCGTCAGTCCAAACTCATCGGCCGCACCGCTTTCCACTAGAAAAACCGCTTGCAGAGGCTTGATCGCAGACCTCGGGTAGATCATCCGCTGGGTATCTCCCATGGTTACAGCAGTCTGGCCATCGCTGTGAACTACTGCGGCTGCGCCCCGGTGCCAACTCTCCACCATTTCGCCGCGGGTCACTTCTACAAGCACCGGGTTTTCAATCACGAGGGGTAAACTCAGCTCAAGTCAACAACATTTAAAAACTTCTCTCAATCCAGACGATATACTATGTTCGCTCTCAAGGAAACTGACCAGATAAATCAACTCTGCCACTCGCGGCACGTGAAACGCACGCCCCTCAATGATCTGCACCATGAGCTCGGTGCCAAGATGGCACCGTTCGCAGGTTATGAGATGCCCATCCATTACCCGAGCGGGATTATCTCGGAGCACCACCAGGTTAGAAGCCGCGCCGGTCTATTTGATGTCTCACACATGGGTCAGATATGGGTCGGTGGTAATCAGGCCGCAACTTGGTTGGAGACATTGCTGCCTGCAGATCTCATTAATCTTGAAGCAGGTGCTCAGCGTTACAGTTTCTTGACCAGCGATTCAGGCGGCATCCTCGATGACCTGATGGTTTACCGACTCAAGGACGAGTACTGCCTCGTCGTTAACGCCGCGAACAAGGAGGCTGATCTTTTATTACTGCAAGAACGTGTGACTGCGGGGGTGTTTATCGATCCTCGAGAGGACTTCGCGCTGCTTGCCCTGCAAGGCCCTCAAGCTGCGGCCGCGCTGGGATCAATTGCTCCAGCGGTCAAACATCTAGCTTTTATGACGGCTTCAGAGATACGGATCGCCGGAATGGAGTGCTGTGTCACCCGCAGCGGCTATACCGGTGAGGACGGCTTTGAGATCTCGACCCATGAGACATCGGCTCTGGGGCTGGCCCGCGCGCTGCTGGCACTCGACGGTGTCGAACCTGCGGGCCTTGGGGCGCGTGACACCCTGCGTCTCGAAGCGGGCCTGTGCCTGCATGGCAACGATATTGGACCTCGCACCTCTCCGGTCGAAGCCGGACTCAGCTGGGCGATTCCCGCCAGTCGAAGATCAGGAGGTGTGCGCGCCGGAGCCTTTCCCGGCGCAGAACGAATTTTAAAAGAAATCGAGGAAGGGCCCTCACAGAAGCGAGTTGGCATCCGGCCACTTGGAAAAGCGCCTGTGCGCGCACATGCGCGTCTTCTCGCACCCGACAACACCTTGGCAGGCGAGGTCACCAGCGGAGGCTTTGGACCTACCGTTGGAGCGCCTATTGCCATGGCCTACCTCCCCAGCACGTTCGCGGAAGCCGGAACAACCCTTGAAGCACAGGTTCGAAACAAAGCGCTTCCGGTGACTGTCTGCCGGCTGCCTTTTGTTCCTCATCGCTACCATCAGAAAACGAAGGAGAAATGACGTAATGACTGACCTCAAATTTACCGCCGACCACGAGTGGGCTCGTGTCGACGGAGATATAGCCACCATCGGCATTACCGACTACGCACAGGATCAGCTCGGTGACCTCGTCTACGTGGAACTCCCCGAGACCGGGTTAAGCGTCACCGCCGGACAGGAAGTCGTGGTAATTGAATCAGTCAAGGCGGCAGGTGATATCAAGTCACCTTTTAATGGAACCATCATTGAAGTAAACGAGGCGCTTGGTGACGAGCCGGAAAAAGTCAACGAAGATCCGACCGGGGAGGGTTGGATTTACCGTATTCAGCTCAGTTCCGAGGCAAACCTTGATTCATTTATGGACGAAACAGCGTATCAGAATCTCGTCAGCAGTCTCGACTAAGACTCCACAGGAACAATAACGATGACCCAGGGCCGCCCAACACTGACCGAACTTGAAATGCATGGTGACTTTATCCGTAGACATATTGGACCGTCGGATGCAGATGTCGAACATATGCTGGCCGAACTTGGCTGCACCAGTGTCGACGATCTGATCAACCAGGTTGTTCCCGCCGATATCGTCAGCGAACGCGCGCTCGAACTCGATACTCCCCGCAGCGAGCGAGCTACTAGCACCCATCTCCGTAACATGCGCCACCGCAACCAGGTCTTCGTGTCCATGATCGGTTGCGGATATCACGGCACCGTGATGCCGCCTGTTATCCGAAGAAATGTCTTTGAGAATCCCGATTGGTATACGGCATACACTCCTTATCAAGCTGAAGTCAGCCAGGGGCGTCTTGAAGTTCTGTTGAGTTTTCAGCAGATGATTGGAGATCTGACCGGCATGGAGCTCGCTAATGCATCGCTGCTGGACGAGGCCACGGCTGCGGCAGAAGCGATGAGCATGTGCCGGCGTCTTTCCAAGTCCAAGTCAAACGTGTTCTTTGTAGACCATCGGGTGCATCCCCAGACCCTGGCGGTCATCAAAACCCGAGCGGGATTTATGGGATTCGAGATCCTTGTGGGAGATCCGGAAAAGGAGCTGGGTCGCCGTGAGTGCTTCGGCGTTCTGCTTCAGTACCCCGCCTCGACCGGCGGACTGCACGACCTCAGTAACATCATCAAGGTGGCCCACGACAAAAATGCATTGACCGTTGTGGCGGCAGACATCCTTTCTCTAACCTTAGTCAAACCTCCGGGAGAGATGGGCGCAGATATTGTTATCGGCAGTTCCCAGCGCTTTGGCGTTCCCATGGGTTATGGTGGGCCCCACGCGGCGTTTTTCGCCACGCGTGAGGCACACAAACGCTCGATTCCAGGACGCATTATCGGGGTGTCAAAAGATTCCCAAGGCCGTCCCGCACTTCGCATGGCCCTACAAACCCGTGAACAGCATATCCGCCGGGAGAAAGCCACTAGCAACATCTGTACGGCTCAGGTCCTGCTCGCCAACATCTCAACGCTATATGCGATGTATCACGGGCCTGAGGGCCTGCACAGCATTGCCAACCGGGTACATAGACTGACTTGCATTCTCGCGAAGGGCTTGACTCAAATCGGCTACGAAATTGTGGACGCCCATTTTTTCGACACGATCGCGGTACACGTTCCGGGTCTTGCGGGAAAACTCGCTGCCCGTGCGCGCGAATCACGAATTAATCTGCGGGTGATCGATGCAGATCATCTCGGGATCAGTTTGGACGAAACCACCAAGCGCGAAAACCTGCTGACGCTCTGGAGGGTATTCGATACCCACGCGCATCACCGCCTCGATATCGACGCCCTGGACAACGAGGTGGAGAGCGCTATCCCGCCTGGCCTTGTGCGCACCACCTCCTATCTCGAACACGAGATCTTCCACCGCTACCACTCTGAAACCGAGATGATGCGCTATATGCGACGGACCGCCAGCAAAGACATCAGCCTCGGCCGCTCCATGATCCCGCTGGGATCCTGCACGATGAAGCTCAACGCCACTTCTGAGCTGCTGCCAATCTCGATTCGGGACTTCACCAACCTGCACCCTTTTGCGCCGCTGGAACAAACCCAAGGTTACCAGCAACTTTTCGAGGAACTCGAAGACATGCTCTGTGAAATCACCGGATTTCACGCAATATCACTTCAGCCCAACGCCGGCTCACAGGGTGAATACGCCGGGCTCCTTTGTATCCGGGCATTTCACGAAGCCAATGGGCAGGGCCACCGCGATGTCTGCCTGATCCCATCCTCCGCACACGGAACCAATCCTGCCAGCGCAGTTATGGCAGGAATGCGGGTGGTGATCGTCGCCTGCGATGAGGATGGAAACGTCGACCTCAACGATCTCCGGGATAAGGCGGCAACCCACCAGGAAGAACTCGCCGCGCTGATGATTACCTACCCATCCACTCATGGCGTCTTCGAGGAGCGTATACGGGATATCTGCCAGATAGTTCATCACCACGGTGGGCAGGTTTACATGGATGGCGCCAATCTCAACGCGTTGGTGGGGATTTGTCGGCCGGCCGAGATTGGTGCAGATGTCGCACACATCAACCTGCACAAGACGTTCGCCATTCCTCACGGGGGAGGCGGACCCGGCATGGGGCCCATTGGCGTGCTATCGCATCTGGCGCCCTTTCTGCCCGATCACGTCTTGGTGGAAGGGGTTAACCCGGCATCAGGAGGTCGAGCGACTATCGGCCAAGTGTCGGCTGCACCCTGGGGTTCTGCCAGCATCCTTCCGATCTCATGGGCCTACATTGCGCTGCTGGGTGCATCGGGACTGCGCCGCGCCACTGAAATCGCGATTTTGAACGCCAATTACGTGGCAAAGCGCCTGAACGCCTACTATCCCGTCGTCTATACAGGGCACCACGGCCTGGTTGCCCACGAGTGTATTGTTGACCTTTCGGCAATCCGAGAATCCTGCGGAATCACCGTCGAAGATGTGGCAAAACGACTCATGGATTACGGATTTCACGCACCCACCATGTCCTGGCCGGTGCCCGATACCTTCATGATTGAGCCGACCGAGAGCGAATCTCGCGATGAACTCGACCGGTTCTGCGACGCCTTGATTTCTATTCGGGAGGAAATCAGACAGATCGAGTCAGGAAAACAGGACGCTGAAGACAACCTTCTCACGAATGCACCCCATTCCCTTCATCTTCTGACTCAAGGCGGATGGGATCGACCTTACGCCATCGAAGCCGCCTTTTTCCCCTCCGTTGCTACACGCCGCGACAAGTACTGGCCGCCGGTTGGACGCGTTGATAACGTCCAGGGTGATAAAACATTGGTCTGTAGTTGCCCACCTATTGGTTATTATGAAGAGGAAGCCCCTACACCGTGAGTAAATATGGAAGCACCGGTGCCGAACAGAAGGTCGCCCGCGTCCCTGTTAAGTTCGCCCCGACAGAACGTAGCGAGCGTCTAAAGAAACCCGCCTGGATCCGCGCGCGTTTTCCTGGCACTCCCGAGGTGGCGCGCCTAAAGAAGGTCCTTCGTGAACATGGCTTGAATACGGTTTGCGAGGAAGCGAGTTGCCCCAATCTTGGTGAGTGTTTCGGTAACGGCACCGCGACCTTTATGATTCTAGGTGACGTCTGTACCCGGCGATGTCCCTTCTGTGATGTCGCGCATGGCCGGCCGCAGCCGGTCGATACCGAAGAAGCCGCGCGACTGGCAGAGACGGTTCGGCAGATGGGCTTAAGTTACGTGGTGGTCACCTCGGTGGACCGTGACGATTTGCGCGATGGCGGAGCGCAGCATTTTGCCGAGTGTATCCGCGCGCTCAGATCCGCTTGCCCCGGACTTCAGATTGAGATTCTCACTCCGGATTTTCGCACTCGTACTGAAAAAGCGCTCAATCTCCTGAGTACAGACCTGCCAGATATCTTCAATCACAATCTCGAGACGGTACCCCGCCTGTATAAACGGGTTCGCCCTGGCGCCGACTATCAGCATTCCTTGAATCTTCTCAAGACCTTTGGAGAGCGTTTTTCCAATGTCCCTACCAAGTCTGGGTTGATGCTGGGGCTTGGTGAAAAGATTGAAGAGATTGAGTCTGTCATGCGGGACCTACGACAACATGGTGTAAGCCTGCTGACCTTGGGTCAGTATCTTCAGCCTACCAAGCATCACCTGCCGGTCGAACGCTACCTCTCTCCCACTGAATTCGAAGCACTCGCCAAGAACGGCTACCGGATGGGCTTTTCTCACGTGGCATCGGCGCCCATGGTCCGTTCCTCCTATCATGCCGATCAGCAGGCAAGAGCAGTTAATCAAGCCCCCTAAACCGGACAAAACGGCTTTTTCAGCGGTTTTCACGAACCAATCATCCGGGCCTGTTCCACAGTGAAGGTGAAGCGAATCTGATGTGTAGTCAGTTTTGTGTGACTTTTTTAGCTTTTTGCTTCAAAAACACAGTGATATCGAGTTAAAGTTCAGGTAACACTTGCGGTTTGGGTTTCCATGCACTGCTTTTATTGGAGTGAACCACTGGAAAGCGCAGGTGATCAACAACCTACACTCACCAAGTGAGGGAGGAAATGTAATGAGACAAAAAACGACTGCTGTTCTGTCGGCTGCCGCGTTGGTCCTTGGCATGGCCGGCACTGCGCAGGCAGGTACCCTTGAAGATGTGCAAAGTCGAGGCGTACTCCGCTGCGTAGTCAGCACCGGTATCGCGGGCTTCGCCCAACCAGACGCTAGCGGTGTCTGGGGTGGTTTCGACGTCGACTTCTGTCGCGCTACGGCAGCCGCCGTACTGGGCGACGCAAGCAAGATCGAAGCCGTAACCTCTACCGGTAAAACTCGCTTTACCAAGCTGAACGCCGGTGAAGGCGACGTGCTCTGGCGGAACACCACGATCACGTTCTCGCGTGACGTTAGCGTCAAGCTTCGTTTTCATGGTGTGAACTACTATGATGGTCAGGGCTTCATGGTCAAAAAGAGTCTTGGCGTTAGTAGCGCCAGTGAACTCGACGGCGCCTCCGTCTGTATCCAGACCGGCACCACGACCGAACTCAACTTGGCGGACTACTTCTCGTCCAACAATATGCAGTATGAGCCAGTTGCCATCGAAACCAACGACGAAGCCCGCCAGAACTACGAAGCTGGCCGTTGCGATGTGTACACGACAGACGCCTCTGGTCTTGCTTCCACTCGTTCTGCACTGCCTGACCCCGACGCCCACATGGTGCTCCCCGAGATCATCTCCAAAGAGCCTCTCGGCCCGGCAACCCGGCACGGCGACGACCAGTGGTCGGACATCGTGACCTGGGTTTTGAACGCCACGATTACGGCTGAGGAACTGGGCGTTAACAGCAGCAACGTTAATGCGATGAAAGGCTCCAACAACCCCGAAGTCCGACGCCTGCTGGGCGTTGATGGCAGTCAGGGTTCGGAACTGGGTCTTTCGGATGACTGGGCATACCAGATCATTAGCCAGATCGGTAACTACGGCGAGATCTTTGAGCGCAACATCGGCGTAAATACCCCTCTGGGTATCGCACGCGGCCTCAACGCCCTGTGGACCGATGGCGGGTTGATCTACTCGCCGCCCTTCCGCTAAGCCGGAAACTGCTGTTTCATGCTGTAACGACACCGGGGGCCCATCGGGCTTCCGGTGTCTCGCAGTGATTGGACTGCGTAACCCCCCCAATAAACCAAGACCCCGCACCTGCGCAATGACCCAGTCGACACCGAGCGCCCCAAATCCCCTTTTGCAACTTTGGCGCAACAAGGAATCGCGCGGCGTCATCATTCAAATTTTCACGATGTTGGCGGTGTTCGCCCTATTGGCGGCTATTGCCCGCAACGTCGTTATTAATCTCGAGGCGGTCGGCAAGGAATTTAGTTTTGGATTCCTTCTGTGGCCCGCGGCCTACGATATCGGCTTCTCACCGTTTCTTGAATACACCAATCAGTCTACCCACTTGCGTGCTGGGATTGTTGGACTGCTGAACACACTGCTTGTCGCCTTCTGGGGCTGCATCCTAGCGACGGCGCTCGGGTTCGTACTCGGCATCATGAGGCTTTCCAGCAACTGGCTGATCAACAAGGTTTCCTATGTCTATGTAGAATTCATGCGCAATGTCCCGATACTGATCCACATTCTGGCCATTTACGCGATGGTGGTCACGCTGTTGCCTTCGGCCAAAAAAGCAGTCAACGTTGGCGCAGACGCATTTTTTCTTTCCAACAGGGGCTTTTACGTCCCTTCACCGGTTTTCGAAGATGGCGCCACGTTTGTGGGCATCGTCATCCTGATCAGTATTGCGCTGGTCTTCTTCTTTAAGCGCTGGGCACGACGCGGCCAAGACCAAACCGGGAAAATTTACCCTGTTCTGTGGATTTCGATAGGCATTCTCATTGCGCTACCCGGCATCGCCTTTGTCGCAAAGGGTATGCCGATCTCCTGGGATGTGCCAGTACTGAAAGGTTTTAATTTTAAAGGTGGCATGGCTATTAAGCCCGAATTTCTCGCGCTTTGGCTAGGCCTCTCGCTGTACACGGCGTGTTTTATTGCTGAGATTGTCAGGGCGGGAATCGCCGCCGTCAGTCACGGACAGAGTGAAGCCGCTTTCGCGCTCGGCCTGCGGCCGAGCCGCACCCTGCAGCTCATCATTATTCCGCAGGCGATGCGGATTATCGTACCCCCTTTGTGCAGCCAGTATCTCAATCTGACCAAAAACTCGTCCCTCGCTATCGCTATTGGCTATATGGATATCACAGCCACTCTGGGCGGAATCAGCCTAATGCAGACGGGAAAGGAAATGGAGACTATGCTGATTGTCATGGGGGTCTATCTGGTGATCTCTCTGCTGATCTCAGCATTTATGAACTGGTTTAATCACCGTATCGAGCTTACTGAGCGCTGAGGACGCCGCATGTCAGACAGATCTGCACCTTCGCATTACGTTCCCGGCACTCACCCCGATCTCCCGCCGCCGGTGCGCACCACCGGCATTGTCGGGTGGGTCCGAGGCAACCTGCTCTCCTCACCGCTCAATGTGGCTCTGACGCTGCTGTCCATCTGGCTCTTATGGACGATCCTGCCACCGGCGATCCACTGGCTTTTCACCGAAGCGGTCTGGTCCGCGCAGGACCGAAAAGAATGCTGGGCATTGATGGATGCACCGCGGGACGGCGCGTGCTGGGCATTCATCCGGGGCAGTTTCGAGCTTTTTGTCTATGGCTGGTATCCTGAACCCGAGCGGTGGCGTGTCAATCTGACTTTCATCTTGTTTATCGCAGCGATTGTTGGCGGCCTGCGGGAAAATATTCCAGGCAAGAAATACTGGCTTATCTTCGCTGCCGCCTACCCCTTCATTGCTGCCTGGCTTTTATTGGGTGGATTTGGACTTGAGCCGGTAAGTACCAACAAACTGGGCGGGATTTTGCTGACCCTGGTGGTTGCCGTAACAGGAATTTCGTTCTCACTGCCGATAGGTATCGCGCTGGCGCTCGGACGACGCTCCAACCTCCCCGCACTGCGTGGTGTCTGTGTCATCTTTATTGAATTCATCCGTGGCGTTCCACTGATCACCCTTCTTTTCGTGGCGTCAACGATGCTGACCTATTTCCTACCTCCGGGATCGACTTTTGATCTTTTGATGCGGGTGTTAATCATGGTCACACTCTTCGCTTCCGCCTACATTGCCGAGGTGGTCCGTGGCGGGCTGCAGGGTCTTTCCACGGGGCAATACGAAGCCGCTGATTCCTTAGGGCTCAGTTACTGGAAAGCCCATCGCCTTATTATCCTGCCGCAGGCGCTTAAGATTTCAATCCCGGGCATCGTCAATACGTTCATCGGTTCCTACAAGGACTCCGTGTTGGTTCTGATTATCGGCATGATGGACATCCTCGGCCTTGGCAGAGCTCGACTGAATGACCCCGACTGGCTTGGCCTTGCACCCGAACTTTATATTTTTATCTCGCTGTTTTTCTTCATTAGTTGCTTTTCGATGTCACGTTACTCGTTGAATCTCGAAAAGAAACTGCACACGGGTCACTAGACATAGCCCCAACCAGACGGACTCAAATCATGAACCAAGAAACGACGTCAGCCTCTACCCAGTCGCGGCTGAATCCCTCTGATGAAAAAGTCATTTCAATAGAAGGCATGCATAAATGGTTTGGCGACTTCCATGTCCTGAAAGACATCAATCTTCAAGTTGCCCGCTCTGAGCGCATTGTCATCTGCGGACCCTCTGGCTCGGGAAAGTCCACCCTGATTCGATGCATCAACCGCCTTGAAGAACACCAACAGGGCTCCATTGTTGTCGATGGAACTGAACTTACCCAGGATCTCAAAAATATCGAAATCATTCGCTCTGAGGTCGGTATGGTTTTCCAGCAGTTCAACCTCTTTCCCCACCTCACCGTACTCGAGAACGTTACTCTCGCGCCGATCTGGGTACGCAAGCTCCCAAGAGTCGAGGCCGAGGAACAGGCGATGCAATACCTGGAGCGGGTGAAAATTCCCGAGCAGGCCGCGAAGTACCCGGGTCAGCTATCCGGTGGCCAGCAGCAGCGTGTCGCGATCGCTCGGTCCCTGTGTATGAATCCCCGAATCATGCTGTTTGATGAACCGACCTCTGCGCTTGATCCCGAAATGATCAAGGAGGTTCTCGATGTGATGATCGAACTCGCCGAGAGCGGCATGACGATGCTTGTGGTGACCCATGAAATGGGCTTTGCAACGGCCGTTGCCGACCGGGTCATCTTCATGGACGGCGGCGAGATTATCGAGGAAAAACCACCCGTGGAATTCTTCGAACGTCCGGAGCATGAGCGAACTAAACTCTTCCTGAGTCAGATTCTGCACCACTAGGTTCCGAACGCTTCCCTACCCCGCGCTTCCTAGCCCGGACATTCTCCCGTACGAACGGTCTCTGCATCCAGTCGACTATGGAGTAGGCTGTTTCGTGGAAAATGCGCCAGCAGAAACTCCATCTGGTCGGCCAGTATGCGGCGGCCCGACAGGTAGATGTACTCGGCATGCGTCGGTACAAAGGGCACCGCGAGCAGTTGCATTCCCGCCTCTTCAGGCAGACGGTTACCTTTGTGGTGATTACACCGCTTGCAGGCGGTCACGACATTCTGCCAAATATCCCGGCCGCCCTTACTCAGGGGCTCTACGTGATCACGTGAAAGATCGGCGTTGCAAAACTGATCACCGCAATACAAACAAAGGTTTGCGTCACGTCGAAAAAGAGTAGTGTTGTTGAGTGGCGGAGCATAAGCTGGAAGGCGCTTTAGATGGGCTCGGGACTGTCCGGCGGTACATAGGATCGAGTGGATTGCCAGTGTACTTTGCTCACCCGAGCGGGCGTTGATGCCACCGCGCACGTGATAGAGCACGGAGCCCATTGGGTAGAGAACCTGCTCGAGGCAGTGAAGCCGGACTGCATCCTCGAAGCCAATCCATTCAACTGGCATTCCAGATACGTCGGTTCGTAACACCCTAAGGCTTGCGTCGATCATTGCTCCTCCAGACCGGATGGGCCTTACTGTGCGTCAATTTACCGCTTTGATCAACCACTACCGCAAGCCGTGGCCGTACCGCTTCGCCCTGATCGCTTTCTGGCAAATCAGTGGCAACTGAGTAATGAAGGATGGTCGCATTTTTCCCCCAGGGATTAATGGAATTCTGGCTCAGGACTGCTGAGGCGCGGTACCGGCGCCTCGTCGATCGGGAGGTGAATCACTGCAGCGACCAATCCAAGCAGTATGCCCGCCTGCCACATAAGATCATAGGAGCCGGTCAGATCATAGATGTATCCCCCCATCCATACTCCGATAAAACTTCCGATCTGATGACTTAAAAATACAAAGCCATAAAGGGTTGCCATGTAACGAATACCAAACACCTGGGCCACCAGGCCGGCAGTAAGCGGCACGGTAGAGAGCCAGAGGATTCCCATACTGGCCGCAAAAAGATAGATCACCTCAGTGGTCTTGGGCGACAGCAGGAAGATAGTCAGCACTAAAGCCCTTAATGCGTAGATACCGCTAAGCCCGAGCTTTTTACTGAACCGCTGCCCGAAGGCGCCGGAGAGTAGGGAACCGAATATGTTGAATATCCCAATCAGGGAAATCGCTAACGCCCCGACCATCGGCGCCAGTTCAAGATCGGCAACATAAATCGGAAGATGGACAGTGATAAATGCTACGTGAAACCCACAGACAAAAAATCCTGCGGTCAACAACATAAATCCTCGGTGCCCGAAAGCTTCACGAATGGCGCCGAAGCTATCAGTATGCACCACGTTCTCGTTACGGACGCGCGGGTCACTTGGGAGCGTAAATGCCAGCGGCACGATGAGACAGACGGAAACAGCAGTGACAATTAGGGCTATCGGCCAACCGTACCCGCTGATCATTCCTTGTGTAATCGGTGAGTACAGCACCTGCCCTACCGAGCCAGCTGCGGTACAAAGACCGATCACAAAAGTACGCCGCTCGACTCCAACAACCCTGAGCATCGCCGCTGTAGCGAGTGAAAACGCAGTAAACGCCACCCCTGTTCCCACCAGAACACCACCCGTGAGATGGAGTCCCACAGCGGTATCCACTATCGTCACACCGAAGGTCCCTACAGCATAGACAAGGGCGCCACCACTAATTACCCACACCGGTCCGTAACGATCCGCCAATATTCCTGCAATGGGGAGGCACAGCCCCCAGAAAAGGTTTTGTAGTGCCATCGC
>PVBE010495228.1_pt1 | contig 12928 bp, 10 predicted proteins | sample 1631181 | NCBI WGS metagenome assembly PVBE01 (sample SAMN08397723, study PRJNA350692) | Marine metagenome, whole genome shotgun sequencing project. | isolation source: water | place: Pacific Ocean | collected 2012-04
ATGTGAAGTTTGATCTTCAATGTCATAAAAAAGAGGCTGCCAATCCTGTAAAAGTAATATTCTCAGACTTATCTATTGTGTACGATATAATAAGTTAAAAAGAGATATGGAATATCTCAAAAGCACAATAGATAAAATAAATGGCAAGAAAATCAATATAACATGGGTTTTTCTAATTTTATAGCGAGAAGATACTATAGTTTTAAAAGCAAATGGAATATTGTAAACATAATTAGCCGTTCTGCTTCTTTTGTTTTAGTCGTAGCAGTCTGTGCTTTTTTTGTTGTCCTGTCGGTTTTCTCGGGGTTAAAAGTTTTTGGAGCTGATTATTCAAAAGCGTTTGATCCCGATGTTAAAGTTTTTTCTAAAGGCTCTAAACATTTTTACTTTGACGCCGCGCTGTCTGAACAATTAACAAACGCTCCCAACATTGCTTTTATTTCAAAACTTGTTGAAGAAAAAGTGCTTGTAAAAAACAACGAGAATAGCGGTTTTGCATATTTGAATGGGGTTGAAGAACAGTACAGTTCTGTTTTTGATATTGAAAAAACTATTAGTGTTGGCAGATGGCTAAGTCCTCTTCCTGGCAACAATGAAGCTGTTGTAAGCCATGCCCTAGCCGATGAACTCAGCCTTGGTCTGTATAATTATGGGGGAGGCCTAACCGTGCTGATTCCTTCTAGAAAAACAAGAAACTCTCTTTTACAAAACCCTTTTTATTCCTCTCTTTATATGGTCTCAGGTGTTTTCGGATCGAGCGAAACTGTCGATCAAAAAAACATTTTTGTTCCATTGGCTTCTGCACAAAACCTTTTAGGCCTTGATCACAATAAGATTTCTGCTGTTGCAATTAAGCTCACTGATCCTAACGACAACAAAAAAACAATTAAAAAGATTCAAGAGGTTTTTGGAGATGATTTTTCTGTTAAATCTCGCGAAGAATTAAACGAGACTTACTATAAAATGCTGAATGCCGAAGGGCTAATCTTAAACCTTGTTCTAGGGCTTATTTTAATTGTAGCTATGTTCAATACCGTTGGGGCTGTAATTATTTTAATAATTGAAAAACAAAAAGACATTAAGACTTTATATAAAATTGGAGCAAACAAAACTCAGGTGTCTAATGTTTTTTTTAAACATGGTCTTTATTTGTCTTTTTCTGGAGGATCTATTGGCCTTCTATTAGGATGCCTAATTGTTTTCCTTCAAGAGCAGTTTGGAGTTATCTCCCTTTCTGGAACCTCTATTCCTTATCCCGTAGTCTTTGACATTAAGAACTTTGGTGTTGTAGTTGGCTGGATGGTATTGGTTGGAACTGGTGGTGCTCTTTTGTCTTTGCTTGCTTTGAAAAAAATTAAACTGTAGCTTCAAACATTTCTGCTCTCTCTTTAAGCTCATTAAAAACTCTCATTAATTCTGGAATTGTTTCTCCCGTAACTAGTCTTGTTCTATATGGCTTAAAGTTTGTTATCCCTTTGAAATAGCTTGAATAGTGTCTTCTTGTTTCTAAAATCCCCAGCCTTTCTCCTTTCCATTTTATAGACATCTCTAGATGTCTTTTCGCTGTTGCTATTCGCTCTTCTAACAGAGGTTCTCCGGACAAAACTCCTGACCTTAAATATTCTTTTACTTGCTTAAAAAACCAAGGATTTCCAATGGAGGCTCTTCCAATCATTGCTCCGTCTAATCCATATTCGTCTCTCATTATTCTGGCTTTTTCAGGCGAATCAACATCTCCATTTCCAAAAACAGGAATTTTCATTCTTGGGTTGTTTTTAACTCTTGAGATTAGTGTCCAGTCCGCATTCCCTTTATACATTTGTGCTCTTGTTCTGCCATGAATTGATATTGCTTTTGCTCCAACATCTTGTAGTCTTTCGGCTACCTCAACTATTTTAATGCTTTTTTCATCCCAGCCTAATCTTGTTTTTATTGTGACAGGCAGCTTTGTTCTTTTAACCATTTCAGACGTTAGCTTTACCATTAGGTCAATGTCCTTTAAAATTCCTGCGCCAGCCCCTTTAGAAACTACTTTTTTTACTGGACACCCAAAGTTAATATCAATAATGTCTGGATTGGTTTTTTCAACTATGTCAACAGCTTTAAGCATTGAGTCTAGGTTTGCTCCAAAAATTTGAATTCCTACAGGCCTTTCTTTTTCATATATATCCAGTTTTATAACACTCTTATGCGCGCTTCTAATAAGCCCTTCGCTTGAAATAAATTCCGTATATACGACGTCTGCTCCTTGTTCTTTGCACAAGGCTCTAAAAGGAGGGTCGCTAACATCTTCCATTGGAGCCAACAAAAGCGGAAAGTCATTTAGTTCGATGTTGCCTATTTTTACCAAGCTTATTTTTTTAATTACTAGCAAAAGTAAAATATTAATTGAACTATATTTGTCCATCTTATTAAACAATAAATGAGCGCCATTAGAAACTTCTGTATTATTGCCCATATTGACCACGGGAAAAGCACCCTTGCCGATAGGCTTCTTGATTTTACAGGCGCTGTTTCAGCTAGAGAAAAACAGGACCAGCTTCTAGACAATATGGATTTAGAGAGAGAAAGAGGGATTACTATAAAGTCTCATGCTATTCAAATGAATTATACAAAAGGAGAGGAAAGCTATGTTTTAAACCTAATTGATACTCCGGGGCATGTAGACTTTTCATATGAGGTTTCCCGTTCAATTGCAGCGTGTGAAGGGGCTTTGCTTGTTGTTGATGCCGCTCAAAACATCCAGGCTCAGACCATTTCAAATCTTTATCTCGCTCTAGAAAACGACTTAGAAATTATTCCTGTTTTAAACAAGGTTGACCTTCCCTCGGCAAATCCTGAAGAGGTTAGCGACGACATTGTTGATCTTCTTGGCTGTAAAAAAGAAGAAATTATTCATGCTTCTGCAAAAACGGGGCAAGGAATTGAAGAAATTCTTGATGCCATAATTTCTGTTGTTCCCCCGCCATCCTCAGATATTGATGCTCCATTAAGGGCCTTAATTTTTGATTCTGTATACAATCCTTTTAGGGGCGTAGAAACCTACTTTAGGGTTTTTGATGGTCAAATTAAAAAGGGGCAGTCTATTAAATTTCTCGCAACTCAAAAAGAGTACAGCGCAGATGAAGTGGGGACGCTAAATCTAACTCAAACTCCTAAGAAGTGTATTAAAGCTGGAGATGTTGGGTATTTAATTACTGGAATTAAAAATGCGAAAGAAGTAAAGGTTGGTGACACTATTATTGAAGCAGGCTCTAAGTTGTCAAAAGGTATTTCTGGTTTTGAAGATGTAAAGCCTATGGTTTTTGCTGGTATTTATCCCGTAGACACTGAGGAATACGAAGATTTACGCTCCTCTATGGAAAAACTTCAATTAAACGATGCTTCTCTTGTTTTTCTTCCAGAAAGCTCCTCTGCTCTAGGCTTTGGTTTTAGATGTGGATTTTTAGGAATGCTGCATTTGGAAATAATTCAAGAAAGACTGGAAAGAGAGTTTAACATGTCTGTTATCACTACCGTTCCTAACGTTTCATACAGGGCTTACACAAGAAAGGATCCTGATTCTGGTATTTTAGTGAACAACCCCTCGGATCTTCCTGACCCGAGCAGCTTAGACAGGGTTGAAGAACCTTATATAAAAGCTACTGTCATTACTAAGTCTGACTATGTTGGAAATGTAATGAGCTTGTGTATAGAAAAAAGAGGTCAAATAATAAATCAGACCTACTTAACAACACAAAGGGTGGAGCTGGTTTTTGACATGCCTCTTGCTGAAATAGTTTTTGACTTTTATGATCGTCTTAAAACGGTTTCCAAAGGTTATGCCTCTTTTGATTATTCTCCAATTGGAATGCGTCCCTCTAAGCTTGTTAAGGTCGATCTTCTTTTAAACGGAAATTCTGTAGACGCACTTTCTTCGTTAATTCATTTTGACAGCGCATATACCATCGGGAAAAAAATGTGCGAAAAGCTTCGAGAATTAATTCCTAGGCAACAATTCGATATTCCTATACAGGCTGCCATTGGGTCTAAAATTATTTCTAGAGAAACCGTTAAAGCTTTAAGAAAAGATGTTACAGCCAAATGTTATGGCGGAGACATTACTCGAAAGCGTAAATTACTTGAAAAACAAAAAAAAGGGAAAAAGAAAATGAGACAAATCGGACGTGTTGAAATTCCTCAAGAAGCTTTTATGGCAGTTTTAAAACTAAATGACTAATATTGCTTCTTTATTAAACCTTAATGTGTTTTTATGTTCTAATTCTAATACATGAAAAAACTTCTTAATCCTTTTGTTTTTTGTCTTGGACTATCTTTTTTGTTCTTTGGTTGTTCTAGTTCTGAAGATGAGGAAGGTGGCGGATCAAACGCTGCTCCCTCTATAACTATTCCCCTAGAGGTCTATAAAAAAGTTTATGGCACTACCTCCGAAATTACAATTCAAGCAGGGTATGTTTATATAAACACAAATGGGGTTCCCGATCACAAAAGCCCTTATTTTAAAGACACAAAATGGCATGATGCAAAATATGAGGCATATGACGCTTCTAATCCTAATAAATTTCACACCGGAAGTTTCAATATGAATCCTAATAGAGTTTCTGAACTTAATATTTCTTTTAAAATTCCTAATTCACCCTCTAAGGCATCAACGAATGCGCCAACCTCAATGGGGCCTATTGGAGTGTCTTTAAATGGAATTCCTTTTTATAATCAATACGCTGGTCCTAACCAGCCTTTAACTCGAGAAATTAATTCCTTTGACAATTACAATGGTCATCCTGCCCCACTGTCTCCTGGGGGAGAAAATGGTTCTTCAGGAAGGTATCATTACCACATGGAGCCTTTTTGGCTTACTGCTAATGCTAGCAAAGATGCTCTTTTGGGCTTTCTTCTTGATGGGTTTCCTGTATATGGGCCAGAAGAAGGGGGTAAAACAATCACAAGTTCCGATTTAGACTCCTATCACGGGCACACTGCTGCGACAAAAGAGTTCCCTAGCGGAATTTATCACTACCACACTACTGGGGATGCCCCTTATATTAACGGAAGCGGATATTATGGATCGCCTGGAACAGTTAGCGAATAGCTCTTTTCTTCTTTTTTTTATAACGTTCCTTGGATGTTTTAATCCAGGAGAAACAATTCGGCTTAGTTCTTCTAGCTCAAAAATAGATCTTTTTAAAAAAATTATTATTTACCAAGACAGTCCTTTTTCAGGATTAGTTTATGAGATGTTCCCCTCTTCAAACGATACCCTTTGGTCCTGTCAATATAAAAACGGAATAAAGGATGGGGTGTGGAAAAAATATTTTCAGAGCGGAGAAATAAAAGAAACGCGCCTTTTCAAACAAAATAAAAAAGAAGGCGATTATCTAGGGTTTTATAAAGACGGGTCTAAAAACTTTGTGTTTCAGTTTAAAAACGGAGAATATGAGGGAACCAACAAGGTTTGGGCTAAAGGAGGGGTCCTTGTCGAAGAAGCAAACTTTAGCGCTGGCTACGAAAATGGGGTTCAAAAAAGGTGGTATCTTAACGGAAAGATTAAGTCTAATTATATAATAAAAGACAACAGAAGGTATGGTCTTCTTGGAACAAAAAATTGTGTTACAGTTTCTGACAGCCTTAAGAAATCTTAGCATTGTTTTTCTTATGGCCTCTTGCTCATCCGCTCCGGTTTCCGAGCTGCCCTATTATAATACCCCTGACTTTACGCCGCTTTTTTTAACAGAAAAACAGGCGGCAGAAACAGTAATCCACTCTATTCCAGATTTTGCTTTTTTAGACCAGAACGAAAGCTTGTTTTCGTCAAAATCCTTAGACAACAAGATTCATGTTGCTAATTTTATTTTTACCACCTGCTCGGGCATTTGCCCAAACATGACCTCAAATATGAAGATTGCTGAAAACGCTTTCTTTAATGACTCTTTGGTTAAGATTTTGTCTTTTAGCGTAACTCCTTGGATCGATGACTCAAAAAAACTTCTAGATTATGCTGCGTTTTATCAAATAAAATCTAACAATTGGCATTTTTTGACTGGTGACAAATCTAAAATTTATGACTTGGCTCGAAAATCCTATTTCGCTGAAGAAGATTTTGGCTTTACAAAAGACAGCACAGACTTTCTTCATACTGAACACTTTATTCTGGTTGACCAAAACAAAAAAATTAGAGGCATCTATAATGGCACCTTGCAGCTAGAAGCCGAACAGCTCGTAAAAGACATTGCTGTTTTAAAAAGCTTGTTGTAACTTTTATATACCTTAGTTCCAGTGAAAAAACTTCTTCTACTGTTGCTGTTTGTCCCGCTTATTGCCTTTGGACAAATTATATCTAGAAATGATATGGTCAAAAGAAGCTGGGGAGATCAAACAAGCGGAAGTGAAATTTATAATGTTTTTGAGGGGAACATATTAGAGGGGACAGACCCCTTTGCCTTAACGATCGAGGGGAAGGCTTCATATACTCCTAAATGTGAACAGAATTTTTACGGGGAAGGAGGAAAATTTGTTCCAGAATTTAAAAGAACTTTTGATTATGATTCCTATAAAATAGTCTGTACAGAGCCTGTAGGAGAAGATGGTTGTAAAAGTGGAACAGGTGAGGTTATTTCAATATACTTGAAGGAAAGATATGGTGATATATTAGTAGGAATTACAAAGCATTGGGTGTTTGATGTAGAGTCGTTGTATTTTCAAGGATTAGTTGGAGATATTATAATTATTGATAGTGGAACTGGACCTGAAAGGTATATTCAAGTTTTTGATTTAAAAAAGAAGGAGTTTGTTTACGGTTTTTTCTCTAGTGGATATTTAAAATTCCTAGACAATAAGCTTTATTTTGATGAAGAAATAAGCGTTTCGTCTAAAAAAGGAACGCCCGGCTATGATTTCGCCAGGAATATGCACAAAGTTAAGTGTTCAGAAGAATTAAAAAGATACGGCACACAATCTATTGGATATTATGAGAAAGTAATTTTTGATCTTTCTAGTCTAGAATTAAAAAGAACAGGCGTTTACGAGTGTGCATATGTTCAATAACTAGGTCCTTCTTCGAAAAGTTTTTCTGTTTTTGATTGTACTATAAATTGAGTTAAATTTAAGATTATGAAAAAAACAATCTTGCTGTTGCTGTTTCTTCCTTTCATTTCTTTTTTAAATGCTCAAAGGCCAAGCGCGAAACAAATCGCAATCCCATACCTTCAATATCCCAGCTCTCCTCTAAATGCAAATGTTGAAACGTATTTCTCTAAAATTATCAATAAGTCTACTGCTGTTTATGCTGCAAATTCAAAACTAATGCTGGAAGGCTATCAAGAGGTGGATTATTTAGACAGTGCTGATTTAGAGATTAAGTTCATAATAAATGCTGTTTCGTTTTCTAGTTATATTAAGAAAGAAGCGTTTAACAAAAAAATAAACGACAGCACCTATGTTAAGGCGGTGGGAGGAAGATATGTGGTTGAAGCAAGAATGAATTACAGCGAGCTTGTTAATGATATAAAGAACGGCTCCGCTTTAGTGTCTAATGAGGGTGTCATAAAGTTTAGCACTTTTAATTCTGGTTTAATTAAAAGCTATAACGAGGCCGTAAAGCTTCATAACAATAATCGTGACAGACACGCTTTTAATTTATATGGAAACATGATTTATTTCTCCATAAATAAATTTAATAATGCGCTTAACAGCACCTATGGCTTCCCGTTGCGCACCTACTATATGGCTTTTGTTAGGGGCAAAGGCAGAAAATTTAATTATTCTGATTTGAACAAGGCGTATAACGACTTTAAAAGTGTTTCGGAAAATATATCTAAGGCTTTTAGAAAAGATGGTCATTCTAGATATGGTGATTTTAAAACTGATGACGAACAAAGCAACTTCTTAAAGCTTGATAGTTGTATTAAAATATGGGAAAATGCAATTCAAGAATACGTTCCTAATAAAAGAAAGACAAGAATAGGAGACAAAATTATTGATTATTTGTATTTAAATCTGGCCGCTGCCCATTTAATGAACGCTTACTCTAAGGACAATTGGGATGATGTTTATGAAAATTTGTCAAAAGTTAAATTAAATAAAAGCGAAATCAATAAAGCAAATAGTTTTGAGTCTAAAGTAATAGATATTCAAAAAAGGGTCAATGCTTTTAAGCGTAGGGGCTAGTCCGGCTTTAAACAAATGAAAAAACTACTTTTACTATTACTGTTTGTTCCGTTTTTTTCTTTTGGGCAGAACAATGTGTATTCCGTAACCTCACAAGGCGGATTAAATGTTCGTGATAAACCCGGAAGCGATGGAAAAAAAATTGCCACTCTTTTAGTTGATGATTTAGTTTACCTGTTAGAGAAAACCGACATATCCCTAACAATAAACGATTTAAATAAATCAACCGGAGAAACAAAGGAAATATCTGGTCAATGGATAAAAATTAAAACACATACTCCTCCAAAATTAAAAGGAGACAAAATGTTGTGGGAAAATAATGATCAAAATATTGAAGGATATGTTTTTGATGGATTTTTAAAAAAAATTGTTGTTAACAGTGAATCCGAAATAATTCTTAAATATTCTAATTATCGATTGGAAACAGGTGAATTAGAAAGCTCTGTAATTTCTGAAAATCAAGAAGCATATAATACCTACTTGCAGTTAATTGACCCTTGCAGTGAAAATAATAATGAGGTGTACCATTGGTACCAGCGGAGAAATAATGAAATAAAGCCCTGTATTTTACCTTTATTTGGAGATGATTGGAAAAAGGTATATAAAAATCTGTACAGAAATAAATTTTTGCTTATTTCATATTTTAAATCTCCGCGCTATCAAAACAAGCTAATCATCAAAAAAGTTGAATTATTAGATGATTTGTTAAAATCTAGAAGTGATGATTCCAATATTTCTAAAGAACACATCACTTTTAATCGTAATGGAAGGCACCAAATAGATCTTGGTTGGGATATTAAAAAAAACACCCCTAAAAAGGAGTTTTATAATGATGATGAATTAAAGGAAAAAAATTTAGAAGCATTTATAGGCCTTGAGCGTGATGTTAATATCTTTAATGAGAGGCGAGATTCAGAAGCGTGGTATAATTATTTTTTTGAGGAAGAAAATCCAATTAGTTCTTTTTTTTATGGCTATGGGAATGTAGTTCTTTCAAACGATGATAGATTTATAAAATTATTAAAACAAATAACAGGAAAAGACGTCTTTATATCTGGCCCACACGAGGAATCTTTTCAAAGTCAATCAAAAGAATTTGGATATTATAATACTCTTTTTATAGATGAATTAATTGATAAAATAAAATCCCTATCACCAACTAAAAAAAATATTATTCGACCTTTTTATAATTCTCTTTTAAAGTTACCAATAAGAAGATTAATGAATTATCATATTCTTGATTTATTAACACCAGGATATAAAAAAGAAATATATGGAGATACCTATATGATTTATGATGGAATTTCTGAAATGTTAGATTATAACTCTCTTGTTAAAAAAATTAAAAAAAAAGAATGGTCAAATACAAGCCTTAATGAAACTCTTTTTTGGATTAGAAGAAATTATGATCATACAGCAGATAAATTTTCTGAATTATTTAAATTAATAATTGATGAGTTTGATGAAGATATTTTGCCAATTGAAGGAATGAAAAAGCTATTCTATTATTCCTCTAAAGGTGATAATTGGATACACAATGGGAATAATGAATTTAGGCAAAAAGATGATAATACCATGATACTTTATGATGAGTTTTCATATCAAAACAATTATGATGCTAGTTCGCGGGAAGTTTCAGAAAGTTTTGAAACGCTGATTGATATAGACAAATTATATAGCCTAAAGCTTTTTGCATATACAAGAAAGGGAAGATTTCCGCTAGAAATAATAGATGCAAAGATTAATAGTTTGCCAATTTATTGTGATGAGCTAAATTCCTCAAAACAAATAGAAATTAGCTATAAAAAAATTGAGCCGGAAATATTATTTATATCTAGTGCTGATGTGCCGATTGAAAATTCATTTATTAAGGCGTCCCCTTTAAAAGACAAACAATGGGCAAATGATAATGATTCTTTACTATTTCCTTCAAATTCTGAAAACAAAAATGTTACATTATATAAATTTGGAGAGAATAATAATGCTTTTATTGCATCTGTTTCAGGGACTATTAACACAATGAGAGGCTGTAACCCAGAATGGGAAGATCCATATGCATATAATTGTGATATTTATCTTCCTGACACAAATACCTTTAGTGCGTATTATTACATTGAGAATGACAAAATAATTCTATTGTCTCAACCCTTTGATGAGATAAAAGGATTTCAAGACATTAATAATGATGGTGTTTTAGATATTATTTTTGGAAGAGCAATTTATTTCAGTAATGAGAATGGGTTTTTAATATATGATTTAATCACAAATGGCGTTTGGGAAGAGGACCGTTGTTAATGGCTTTCCTCAGAAACAATTAAAAATTCCTACTGAGATTTTTTGTCTATTTTAATTTCACAAGGAATTGAGTTAAATTTAATCTTATGAAAAAACTTATTCTGCTATTACTGTTTATTCCACTTGTGTTTTCTTGCAATTCAAAAGAATCCAAAAAGATTTCAAAAAAAACGGAATTTAAAAACGGTCGGTGGATAAGCACAATTGATTCTCTCTCTGGCATTGAAATTAAAAACGGAAAATGGATTTTATTTTACCAAATGAAAGATTCTGTAGAAGCTGATGTTTTTGATTTCCAAACGCGAATAGAAAGCTTAAAGGGATTCGGCGACGAAAAAACAACTCTTGAGCGTCTGACGTTAACAAATGATCGAAGTGGTCCTTTTGAATATTATGTCCTTGAATACAGCGACGAATTATTAAGCTTGAGTTATATTCCAAGGGGAAACACTCTCAATTATGAGCCTGAAAAGAAGGCTGAAGATATAAATGTGATTCCTGTTATTTCTTTTGGAGAAAACTTGATTGAGGATAATATTGAGCCCTTCAAAGCGCTTATAAGTGAGCCAATCTACTCTGGCCAAAACATCTCGTTTTTTAAAGGATATTGGATAGATTATCCGGGTGTTATCGCGCTGGCTGAAAAAATTTTTGGGATTCCTGTTTTTCTTTCTTCTCCGCATCCTAATAGATTTCCTTGCTCGGATTGTGACTTTGGATACTATAACCCCTTGTTTTTAGACAAATTAACTGACTCTTTCAAGGCCTTGTCGCCAGGCTTAAAAAAACTCATTAACCCAATTTATGAAATGCGTTTTAAAATTCCACTAAGAAGACTGTTGGCAAATAAAATTTCGGATTTTAATTCATTAACAGTTGATTCAAATATAGGAACTAAAAATGTGCTTGAATCGATTATAAACAACATAGAAAATCCTAATTCTGCCTTAAAGGCAATTGAAAGTGGCCTTCCCGATGTTCCTGCAGAAACTTTATTCTGGATTAGAAGAGATTATGATGGCACATCTGAAAAGCTTTTGCAATTATTTGAATTAATAACAGAAGAGATGGGTGGGCTTGAAATTGAGTCTTTTTTAACAAGAAATGATGGCGATACTTGGACAAATGGATTCTCCACGTATACTTTTTCTAAAGACATGCCTGATTATTATATAGATCTCTCGTCTTGTGACCCTTGTGACACGCCTACTCTTGAATGTCATATGTGTGGCTATAGTTGGATGAAATTTGATATAAATTCCTTTTCCTTTGGGCGAGATTATCAAAATGACTTTTTTGCTGAGTATGAATCAACTCAATTTTATGAAGAAAATGATATAATGTGGAGTGTTGAGTCTAAAAGCGGTCATATTCTAGACTATGAATCAGGCAAAATCTATTGGTTGCCTGTTGATTCTGACTCTGTCGAAATCGAAAAAATCCGTTTGAAAAATAAACCTATATTAGATTTTATTAAATTAAAAGAGAAAGAGGAGCAAGAAGCTATAGAAAAAGATTTTTTTGATTACCTCTAAGAAACATGAAAAAACTTGAACGCAGCCTTTCCTTACCGTATGTAATTGCTATTAGCATTGGAGGAATGCTAGGAAGCGGCATCTTTGTGCTTCCGGGGTTTGCCTCGGGCTTAACCGGCCCCTCTGTTTGGTTGGCTTATCTGCTTGGCGCTGTTTGTGTTTTGCCCGCCGCTCTCTCTAAGTCTGAATTGGCCACTGCCATGCCCTCATCTGGCGGAACTTATGTTTATATTGAGAGGGCGTTTGGACCTTTATTTGGGACTATTTCTGGCATTGGACTTTGGCTTTCGCTATTATTAAAAAGCTCTTTTGCTTTAATTGGGCTAGGGGCTTATTTGGCAGTTCTAATTAATATAAGTGACGGCCTAACCCCTTATGTTGCGCTTGGTTTTCTTTCTATTATTGTGTTGTTAAATATTTTTGGTGTTAAAAAGGTTGGAAAAGTTCAGCTGTATATTGTAAGCGTTAGCCTGGCTTGTCTTGCTGCTCTTTTTTTCATTGGCTTTCCAAAAGTCGATCCTGATTATTTAGACCCTTTTATGTCTAATGGCAACATTGGTTTAATTTCTGCTATTGCTTTTGTCTACATTTCTTATTCAGGAGTTATAAAGGTTGCCGCAATTGCTGGCGAAATAAAGAATCCCGATAAAAACCTTCCTTTGGCGATGATTCTTTCTCTTTTTTCTATTGCTGCTATTTATGTTTTTGTGTCTTTTATTTTAGCGGGGACTGTTAATCCAGATTCTTTATCTATTGACATACGCCCAATTCATACTGCCGCTAAAAATGTGGGAGGAGACTACTTTGGTTATTTTGCTGCTGTAATTGGGGTTTTAACACTTATGTCTGGTGCAAACTCTGGGGTTTTAGCATCCTCTCGCTTTCCTTTTGCAATGGCAAGAGATTTGTTGATGCCCAAGTTCTTTTCTAGAATC
>PVBE010763427.1_pt1 | contig 12928 bp, 11 predicted proteins | sample 1631181 | NCBI WGS metagenome assembly PVBE01 (sample SAMN08397723, study PRJNA350692) | Marine metagenome, whole genome shotgun sequencing project. | isolation source: water | place: Pacific Ocean | collected 2012-04
GCCCGAGCCCGAGCCCGATCTCGTCCCCGAGCCCGATCCACCGGAGCCACTCCCGCCGATCATGGATCCCGATCCCGTCCCGGACAAGGAGCTGCCTACCCCGGACACGGTCACCGAGGCACCCGCCCCCCCGGCCCCAGCCACCGTCACCTTCAGCGGAGAGGCCGAGATCGCCTTCCTGGTGGACTCGAGCGGCCAGCGCCACGAGGCGGGAGACGTCCCCCCCGGTGCCTACACCATCAAGGCCCGCTTCCCGGGCAAGACCGACACCGTGGTGGCCGGCGTGGTCCAGCTAGAGGCCGGGCAGGTGGTCACGAAGAACTGCGCGGCGGTGTTCCAGAAGTGCCAGTGACGCTCCGACGGAGCACCAGATCGTCCGGACCTCCAGCCAGCCAGTAGACCACCAAGGGCTCGGCCCTGCCCCGCACGTGCCGTCCACCCAGCGGCTCGAAGGTGAACGACCGAGGGAGGCGCTGGGCCACCTTCGAGCTGACCAGGATGTCCACGCCCAGCTCCTTGGTCAGGCCCTCGACGACAAGCATCGCGGCCACCCAGACAAACATGACGCCAACCTGCCACCCCACCGCCAAGGCCACGGCCTCGCCCGCGTGAAGCCGGAAGGTGAAGGTCATCACGATCCCCAGCGAGACCAACGCCAGCTTTACGCGATTGATGCGACGTTCGTTGCGCCGCGCTTCCCGAAGCACGAGCTGATCGACGCGGGACTCCCCTCGCGTCACGGGCTCCGTAGAGGCAGATTCGACGTTGGTCTCGGTCCTGGCGCGCTGACTCACGGGTCACCCGCGGCGATGCAAGTACCCTTCCAGGTCTTGACAAGCCCGTAGATGGGCAAGCCGAGCCCAGGTATTCCCCCTAGGGAGCGTGATCTCGACACCAAAACGCACCCCGACGGGCCAACACCCGGCCTCCCGGAACACGTGCCATGGAGGGAGGGTGCGTACCAGGGTGGCGTGCCAAGCGGGTAGCGCGGGGGCGTGTTCCACGGAACACCGCTGTGGAACACGGAACACGAGCGCGAGACACACAGAGCCGTGAGGAACGGGACGACGGGACGACGAAAGGCCCTCTACAGAGCAGGCGCGGAGGCTGGCCTCGTTCTTGCAAAACGGAAGGGCGACCTGTTTGGGAGTCTGCCATGCGCCTCGCATCCACCTGCCGTCTTCGAAGGCCAGGCCCAAAGCAAGGCGCCGCCTACCTCTTCCTCGCCGGCTCTTGGTTCTAACCGTGGGAGGGACCCCCGTGACCACACGGAGCGGACGCACTCGGCAAGGGGTGCGGGGGACGCACTCGGCCTACACCCTCGCGGACGGGGACCTCCCCGCCGCGAGGGTGTCCAGGACCTCGAGGACGCGCGCCAAGGGTGGGCGCTCCTCATACGACCCCAAGGCTCCCCCTGCCGCCCTGAGGGGGAGGCTCCTGCCTCGTCTTGAGCAACCTGTCCATTCTGGTATACAGTGGCTCGTCCCTTCCTTCCCGGTAAAAGGACGCATGCCTGGCTCTCACACCGTCGCCGATACCGCCTGGACAGCGGAGCACGACACCGACCAAGCCGTGTTGGTGCTGGCGCACCACCGCCACGCCCACCTGATCGGGCTGCGCCAGGTGCTGAGCGAAGGCGACCGTCTGGTCATCGGGCGGGGTCGCTCGGTGCTGGGCGAAGGTGTGCTCGACGATCCTCGCGTGTCCAGCGAACACGCGGTGTTGGGCTACCGCCGAGGGGCGGTGGTCGTGCGGGACCTGGACAGCCGCAACGGCACCAAGGTCAACGGCCAGCGCATCTCGAGCCGCCAGCTGGTGGAAGGCGACGTGCTCTCCATCGGGAGCGGAGTCTGGGTGCTGTGCCGCGAACCCGACGAACGGCCCGTCACTGGCGCCTCGCCCGCTGGCATGGTGGGCATCAGCTGGGCACTGGAGCGCGTGCTCGAGCAGGTGGCCCAGGTGGGGCCGCGGGCCACCACGGTGCTGGTGCTGGGCGAACCCGGCGTCGGCAAGGAGCTGGTGGCACGGGCGGTCCACGAGTGCAGCGGGCTGCAGGGTCCATTTCTGGCCGTCAACTGCGGCGCCATGAGCGACCAGCTACTGCAGAGCGAGCTGTTCGGGCACGTGCGGGGGGCCTTCTCCGGCGCGGGCAAGGCGCGCCACGGGCTGGTGGCGGCGGCCCAGGGGGGCACGCTCTTCCTGGACGAGATCGGCGATGCCTCGGCATCGCTCCAGGTCAGCTTGCTGCGGCTGCTCGAAAACGGCGAGTACCGCCCCGTGGGCTCGGATCGCACCGAGCGAGCGACCGTGCGGGTGGTCGCGGCCACCAACCGCCTCGAGCTCGGCCACGAGGCCGGTCGCCTGCGCGACGACCTCCACGGACGCCTGTCCCAGTGGATCATCGAGGTTCCACCCCTGCGCGAGCGGCGCGAGGACATCCCCTCGCTGGCCGTTCACCTCGCCTCGACCCACGCCGGGCGGACCCTACAGCTCGACCACCGCCTGGCCCTGGCCCTCTGCCTGCACGGGTGGCCGGGCAATGTACGCGAGCTGGCCTCCACCATCGAGCGGCTGGTGGTCGAAAGCCCTGGCCTCGACAAGCTCCGACCCACGCCTGCGCTGCTGCAGCGGCTCGGCTTGGACGGCGTGCCCTCGGTCGGAGCGGACGATCCGGTGTCCACCGCCCCGCGATCCCGCCCCCCCCGGGGTCGGCGCGAGCGCCCCGAGCCGGCGCAGCTAGAGTCCTGGCTGGTGGGCTGCCGGGGCAACATGAAAGACCTGGCCGCCCAGCTGGGCGTTGGGCGCAACACCCTGTACCGTTGGTTCGCCGAAGCCGCGTTGGATCCCCAGCGCATCCGCCGCGAGGCCGGCCTGGACTGAAGGCCAACGCCCACCCTCGGGATCCATCCCCGGCGTTCCTCCCACCTGATGCGTGAGACGGAACAACCCACGGGACACGGAACACCGAGATGGAACACCTCGATCGAGGCTGGTGGTACACCATCCTGCAACGCTCGCTCCCCTCCAGCCTGATGGAGGACCGGGGATCGGACCCCCAGGATCACGCCCACGACGAGCAGGAGCCCCTCGATCTCCCCGACGAGGCGATCGAGCTTCTCGAACCACTGGGATGCGGCACGCCTCTTGCATTCGCTGAGAGGGAAGAACGACCTTCCCCCCAGGCCCCCGTGGGAGTCCCCATGATGACCGAAACATCCACCCCGCAGGGGCGACCGCTGCCGCCCTTCCGCGTGCTCGTCCCCCTTCCCGCACGCCCCACCATCCCTCCCGCGACCTGCCCGTTCTGCGACGCCCCCTCGCTGGGGACCAGCGGACCTCGATCCTACGCCTGCGGGGCCAGCTGGTCCGGACCCGCCGGCACCACCCCCTGCGGCCGCCCGACCTCCACCGCGATCCTGGGCAGGCTGCGCGCCTGGTGCCGAGACCAAGGGCTCTACGGAGCCGCTGCCCTCCTGCGACGCTGCGTCCCCCAGTCCTTCCACGCGTCATGGCCCGGCCCCCCGGTGCCCGCGTGGCTGCTCTCCACCAGAGCCTGGACAGCTCCCCCCCAGCGCTGCCCGAGCTGCGAATCGCCCGTGGCCTCGTCCGACGCCGGCTGCTGCTACTACGGCTGCGGCACCCTGCTGCTCGCCGAACGTCCCGGGTTGGTAGGCGTCAGCGCCCATTGGCGAGCCTACCTGCCCTGCCAGCGCCCTCCCCTGCGGCTCCTGCTGGACGCCATGGACACTCTACCCGACTGTCCTTTGGACCAGATGGACCGAGCTCGCTTGCTCCGGCTGGTGTTCGAAGGCTGCTGGATCTAGCCGGGGGGAAACGATCATGTGCCAAACCACCCGTACCATCGTTCTCTGGCTGCTCAGTCTCGGCCTGCTGGCCGCGGCGCACCTTTCAATGAACGAGCGTCCATACGCCCCCCGCCCGACCGCGGCACCGCCCGCTGCATGGACGCAGGACTAGCCGCGTGAGTCGATGTTGGTCTTGGCCGCCCGGGCCACCTCGACACCGACACACTTTTCGGCGGACGCGCACCACTCGGCGCAGCCCAGGTCCATCCGAGGGTTGCGCGCCTCGAGGCCGCAGCCGGGGCACTCGCGGACAGGCTCGTCCTTCCAGAACTCGATCTCGCGCTCGCAGGCCTGGCAACGGACGTCGAAGATGTCCTCGGGCTTCCACTTGCGCATGTCCTGGCCGGGGCAGCGGAGTTGTTGGCTCATGGCGTGTCTACTCGCAGAAGGGACCGGGCCAGATCAGGTTGTTGTTGGTCTCGTTACACTCGAGGTCTTCAGGCCCAATTCGGGACCGAAGGGAAGGCACATAGCCTCCTGTGACGAGAGCCGCGCGGGAGCCAGGGTAGCATGAGCCAAGGGAAGCGGCGGGCTTGTCGAGGCCGCTGGGGATCGGTCCCCTGGGCTCACGAAGGCCGCCGCCACGAGCGGCACCGTGGAAACGCGTTCGTAGGGGAACGCTCTCGCCACGAAGGCCGGGTCGTCCCGAACCGCCAACAGCTCGTCGACGATGGCGGGAAAGTGCTCGCGAAAAACGACCAACGCAGCTCGCGCGCGAGCCCCGCTGGCTTCCGTCACCGCCTGATCGAGCATGGCCAGGTCCAAGAAGATGCTCGCCTGGGCGGGATCCGAGTCGTGCTGGGTGGCATGCTCGAGCTTCGACAGCACCTTGGCGGCACCGAACTCGTCACCTCGGTCGCGGCGGTGGCGAACGAGCAGGCGCATGGACGAATAGCGGACGTGCGAAGCGATCCCCAAGTCCTCGGAGCTGGCCTCGAGGAAGGCCCGGCTACGATCGTCGACCGCGTGTAGCCGCACCAGCGAGGCAGCACGGTGCAGGTCGACATAGGCCTGGCCGTGGGCCGTAAGGGGCTGGCAGCGCATCGAGGAGTGAAAGCGGTCGGCCTGCGCGAGAGCCGCGTGACCCTTCGAGGGCTCGACACAACCGCACAGCCGATACCACTCCGAGAGGGGAAAGGACAGCTCGCGGTGATCGTCGAGTGCCTCGAAGTATCGGGCCGCCTTCCGCTGCAGCTCGAGGGCGCGATCGAAGGCGCCGCGGCGGGCGAGCTGGCGCGCCAAGGCACCCACGAGCATCTACCCCTCGCCGGCATCGGCGCGCTCGAGGAGCGGCCCTACGAACCGCTCCACCTCGGCGGCGGGAGGCGAACCGACGTCCGCCACGTGCATCACCAGGTGCGCCGCGACGACGAGCTGCCGCGGCAACACGAGGGTGTCGAAGAACGAGGACGGGGGCAGCGTGAGCTCCACCGCCCGCCCCTCGTGGCGAGCGGCTATGGCATGGGCGAAACGCAGCCGCCACGCTTGGTTACCGTCGGATTCGGGCTTCCAGACCTCCCGCATCGTGGACGCCGCGGCCGCCACGGGCAGCCAGTCGACCACGTCGTCTCGGCGCCGCAAGGCGAGGCGAAAGAGATGCTCGGCGTGCGCCTCGCGCGTGTCCCTGGGCGTGTCCTCGAAGCGCCGGCGGATGGCCGCGGCGAACACCCACTCCACCGCCTGGGAGGCCTTGTCGAACCCTCGAAAATCCATGGCAAGCCCCAGGGCTTGCGCGCGATCTCTCCAGAGGTCGACCTGACGCTTGGCCACCAGGACCGTCCGTACCTGGCGCGCCCAGTTCGAGATGACGCCGAGCTTGCCGTCCAAGCCATCCACCAGCCCCAAGCGGCCGTCCTCAGCCACGGTGGCACAGGCCACCACGTTCGCCGGAACCGGGTGCTCCATGAGGTACGAAGCGCGCCCCAACAAGAAGGCCAACCCGAAGGAGGGACCGTCCAAGGATGGCGGCAGAGTGGCGCGGCGGTGGTCTTTTGCATGGTAGGCGATCCGATGCAGCACCCGGGGCATGTCGTCCCAACCCCGAGGCAGCCCTGTCAGGTAGGGCAAGGCTCGATGCGCGGCGGTGGTGGCCTCCCGCCAGGCCTGCTGAGCCACCGTGCCCAGGGGCCGCTCCACCGCCCGAACGCCTCGCGGCACGTTCTCCACCCACAAGCTCGACGCATCCTCACCGTCCGTCACCAGCAGGCAACCACCGACTGGAAGAGGAGGCCGGGGGCCACCATGGGACACGGCGGCCACCTCGTCGGCCGGCTTGCAAGGCCAGCACCAAGGGCCAGCCGACAAGGCCGTGACCAACCTGACTCGTTGCGGAAGCGACAGGAAATCGAGGCGAAGAAGATCTACGATGTTCATGCCCCGTCCACCTCACCAAAGCGCGTCCACCAGGGCCTGAGGGTCTCGATGGACCGAGCGCGGTCGAGCTGGACGTCGTAGAAGCCGACCCGCCCGGAGGCCGCGCGAGCGAAGGCCTCGCCCCGCGTATCGAGCGCATCGAGGGCTGCGACCACGTCAGGCGGTTCGCCGCCTTCCAGGAGGAGCAGGACGACGCCCTCGAGGTCGTCTCGGCTACGCAGGGTTGCCAACAGCGACGCTCGCCATTCCGGCGCCATCAGCTCCGCGCCTCGCTCGACCCGCTTCAGGTCACCCTGCAGGGAATCTATCCGGGCGAGCGTCCAGCCACGGACCTGTTCCCGCTGGACCTCGCTCCAGCGGGAAGCCCACGCCCGCGGCCCGCGGTGACGTGGATCGACCCTGCCTCGCAACAGGTCATCGACCGCCGCCCTGCGCTCCGCGGGTGTCGCGTACAGCTCGCCCAGACGCGCCAGGCGCCCGACGACCAGCAGCGTACCCCAATGATCCGAAGCGTCCAGGTTCTCGATCTGGCCGAGCATCCAGAGGTCCCGGAGGCCCTCGGTCCAAGCATCCAGGTCCGCGCCCTGGGCCACCGTCGGAGCGGCCTGCAAGAGCCGCACTCGAACCACGCCTCCCTGGTCCACGAGGACCAGGGTCGGACCCTGTTCACCCTCCACCGCGACGATCACGCGCTCGCGCAGATCGAAACGGAGCGAAGTGCCTTGACCGTCGGCGTGCCGCCACAGCTCACCACTCCATGGGGAACGCAGGACGAGGGGTCCCGACGCGCTCACGTCCAGGTGGTGGGGTGCGCTGGCGCTGCTTGCCAAGAAGAAGCCGTGGGCCTCGATCTCCGGCACGGAAACAGGCTCGAAGATCGCGGTGGCCAACATCAGGGCCAGATCTGGTAGCCCGGTCGCGTTCTCGCTCGGCGGATGGCCGGCATCGAGCACCAGGCTGGCGGCCGCGATCTCGACTGCGCTCTCGAGGCCAAGGAGGGCGAGTCCACGCTGTATGGTGAGTTCTTGGGTCATCTCATGTCCTTTCGGTACCCCTTACCAGCGCGCTTCGAGCGCTGGCATCGGCGGGTTGCTATTCCGCGGCCCACGCATCGCAGATGCGCGTGCCGCCGACGCGGACGAAGATCTCGTCGATGGCCGGATGGCGGGACGAACGGATCCTACCGCTTTGCAGCTCGGAGCTACAGGCTCGCTCGAGCTTGGCAACCGCCCAAGCGAGCCAGTAGTCGAGGTCGCGAACCCGCGACGCCCAGCTGCCGGTCACGGCCCACCGACGTGGGCCACGCCGGAGGTCGCCCAGGGAGAGCTCACCCTGAGCCACCAGCCGAAGCGCGGCGAACAGCGGCCCGCGGTCCCGAACCTCACGCGGCGTGAGCACTCGGGCCACTCGCTGGGAGAGGCAGTCGAAGACGTAGGCCTCGGCGCGGGCCACGGCGCACACCGGCGCCCCGCCCAGCAGCTCGAGCAGGCTGTCCACGCGCTTCGCCAGCCCCCCGGACACCATGCCCTGGTCGTTGGCCTTGCGGACTCGCCTCTGCAGGGCCTCCAGCGCGGCTTGGCGCTCTCGCTCGGGGACGGGGCTGTCGTCGGTGAGGTCGTCACCGCAGGCCGTGGCGGCTTCGAGGGCGGGGACTTCCGAGCGGACGGCGTCGGATGCGATCCGACGGAACCGCTCGAAGGCCGCGCCGTGCATGTCGAGCCGGTCTCTCCGCCCGGTCTCGTCCCCGACCAGCTGCACCAGCACGAACTGTCGGGCTTCATGGACCTGGCAGTACGAATCCAGCCCGACACCCTTCAGGACGTGGTCGATGCAGGCGCAGAGCGAGCTGGGACCCAGCCGCCCCGACTCCAGCGCCTCCAGCACCGCTCGCTTCAAGGCCTTGCGCGCCGAGGCCCAACGTTCCTCGAGCCGCTCCTTGGCCTCGGACTTGGTGAGCCCGTCACCGCGACCCAGCCTCTTGGCCATGTCCGAGCGGCTCTCCAGACGACGATACAGCCGCGAGAGATCGCGCAGACCCTGCTCGACACGGCTCGCCAGCTCGGCCTGCTCGGCCAGGGCGTCCACCGCTGCCTGCGCGAGACCACCAAAGACGAGACACTCAGCGGACCACAACTCGCAGATGGGGGGAGAGCCGGCCTTGCCGAGCGCGCCGTCTACATAGGGCTGCAGCTCCAGACGGATCTCGCCTCTTGCCATCGCCCTCCGGCACTGATTCTCCACGGCTTCCATCGCACGCCGGTGGCCCTTGCGCATGGTGTCGTAGACCGTGTCGGGATTCGCGCCGGACTCAGCCGCCACACGAGCGGCCGCCACCTTGCGCTCCTCGCCCTCCAGCGCGATCGCTCGCTGCTGGGCCAAGGTCTCTCTCCGCTTCGGGCGATGGCCGCCTGCCAGGGCATCGATGGAGCGATCCGCCAACACGCCGAACACGAACGCCTCGGCCTTCGCCGACATCTTGGGATCGTCCAACTGGGCGTCTCGGCCTTCGTCCTCCTCGCTGGGCAGCACTTGTTCGAGGCTCCACCCCTCCCTGTCTGGGCTGAGGCTGACCATCCGCGGCGCGCGCCTGGCCCGACGGCTCACGTCCCTACGGGCGTTTCTTGCCGTCTCTTCGAGAAAGGCCGTGGGGCCCCTGATCGCAGCGCTCGCGGACAGGGCCCTGCCGGCTGGAGCGAGTTCGCCCTCCGACGGGTCCTCGCCCCGGGCACCGGGGCCGTCCGTGCCGTCGTCGGGATCATCGTCCGTGCCGTCGCCGGGATCATCGTCCGTGCCGTCGTCATCGAGACCGGCGTCTTCGGGGTTCAGTGCGGCCAGAGCGCGGCGACGGCCCTTGAGCAGGCGGATCATCCTGTCGATGACGGCGTCCTCCCGGGACTCCTCGGACATCATCCCTCTGAGCGACCGCATGCACAGCTCGAGCTCTACGAAGAGCACGATCGCGGCGTCACCGCTTCGGGGGTCGTCGGAACCGTACAGCTCCAGGGCCTCGTTCAGGGGCATCCTGGGTACGAGAAGCGTGCGGCCGAACACCTCGACCTCGTGCCGTTGCGGGCGGGGAGTTTCTACGCTCATGTGGGCTCCTTCACGCGAGTAGCCCCAGATACGCTCGCCGCGCAGGCCACCGGACAGACAATCTTCGAGCCCCGAAGATCGCCCCGCACGAGCTCCCCTCGAACACCACCCGCCACGGCCGCGCCTCCTGCGCCCATGGCCACGCCGATACGATCAGGCATGCGAGTGGTCGGGCGATCATTGCATCTCTCTCGCGGAGGCGAGCGGGGCAGGAGTGCTTCGGCTCGACCATCATGACGCAGACAGGTCGACGAAGCGGACAGCATGGGCCTCTTTCCTCGTTGATGAACGCCACGTGCCTGGCCAATCATCGTCTCGGTCGCCTCGCTCCCATCGCCCCACGAAGCCTCGCGCGCGCGTAGGTTGACGTGCACCCCCCCATGGACCATGCTAGCCGGACCTGTGACCCCACAGTAGGCCCTGAATCCGTGGACCAGACACCCCTCCAGACAGGATCGGCTCGCCGCTTCCGCTTCCTAGAGTGCATCGGCAAGGGGGGGTTCGGCGAGGTCTACCTGGCGGAGATGAGCACCTCCTCGGGCTTCGTCAAGACCGTGGCCATCAAGGTCCTGCGCGAAGACGTTCAGGAGCACGAACAGGTCGCCAGCCGCCTGCGCGACGAAGCCAAGCTGCTGGGCATGTTGCGCCACCCGGCCATCGTCAAGGCTGACGACCTGATCAACATCGCGGGCAGGCCCGCAGTGGTCATGGAGTACGTGCCCGGCGTCAACTTCTCGTGGCTCATCAACCCCAAGCGCTGCAAGACCAGGATGCCGCCGTCGGTCGCGATGTCCATCGTCCGCCAGGTGGCTTCGGCCCTGTACGCCGCCTACGAGCGACCCTCGCGGGTCACCGGCCAGCCCCTCAAGGTGCTGCACCGAGACATCAAGCCGGGCAACATCCGCATCACCATGGACGGCGAGGTCAAGGTCCTCGACTTCGGCATCGCCCGCTCCGAGCACCAAGACCGAGAAGCGGAGACCCAGAACTACCAGCTGGGCTCGCTGCGCTACATGTCGCCGGAGCTCATGTCCGGGCGCGGGGCGTCCCCCTCGAGCGACGTCTACGCACTCGGGGTGGTCGCCTTCGAGGCCCTGGCCCGCAAGCGCCTGGGTTGGGCGGGCGAGGCGCCGGACGTGCACGACAACCAGGTCCAGTCCCGCCTCGAGGCCGCAGACCTCACCGCCTTCCCCGGGGAATCCTGGAACAAGGTGATAGCGCTGCTCGAGTCCATGCTCGCCTACGACCCGGACGGGCGCCCCTCGGCCAACGACATCGTCGATCAGTGCCGCGAGCTCGAGGCCGCCGTGCCCGGCCCTGCCCTCGAGGTCTGGGCCCGCGAGGTGCTGCCCACGGTGATCGCGCCCGAAGAGCCCAAAGACGCCGATCTCTCCGGCCAGACCCTCTGGGAAGAGGGCTCCGCGGTCACAAAGATCGAGCCCCAAGAGCTCGAACTGGACGCCACCGAGGAGCACCCCAAGGACGCGGTGCTCCGAAACGTCGACGCCGCCACCCCCCTGCGCTTCGCCCTCTGGGCCGGCCTGGCCGCATTTCTGGCCTTGGTCCTGGCGGGAGGCTGGTGGTTCGCCTTCGGACGCGAGCAGCAGAGCCGGAGAGCCGAGGAACGAGCCGATCCGCCCACCACGGTCCAGACTCCACCCACGGCGGTCGTAGCCGATCCGGAGCCTCCACCGTCCCAGCCGCCGACCGAACCCGAAGGTGGCCCAGAAGCCGATCCCGAGGAACTGCCGGCCACCGCAGACGCATCCCCCAACGGAGTGACACCCGCCGCACCGCCCGAGGACGATCGGGACCCGCCGGTTCCCAGCACTACCACCAACTCGCCCACCAACACCATCACGAGCAGCGCCCAGACCACCACCCCCACCCAATCCGAGCCCACACCCGCGCCGGCCCCGTCCGCCGAGCCGATCAAGGTGCGCTTCGGCTCGGTGCCCTTCGGCCTGATGGTCTACCTGGACGGCACCCTGGTGGGCAAGACCCCCAAGACCGCCGAGGTCACCCCGGGCACCCACGTGCTCATGTTCGTGGACGGCGAGCGCACCCAGCGTGAAGAGATCACGGTGGAACCCGGTGGCAAGACCATCTGGACCTACAACACAACCCGAGGCAACGTCCAATGACCCGCCCAGCCCTCGCAGCCAGCCTCGCGCTGTTGCTCCTGCCCGGGTTGGCCCGCGCCCAGGACTGTGCCGACCTCCTCGATGCCGTCGACCAGATCACCGAGGCCCTCGGCATGGTCGAGATCGAGCGCGCCCAGGCCCTGGCCCAGCAAGCCGTGGGCCAGCTCGAGTGCCAGGAAGAGCCCGTGAACACGGTGATGCTCGCCGCTCTCTTCCAGCTCACCGGCGCCGTCGCCCTCTTCGCGGGAGAGTCGGCCGACGCCGAGGCGAGCTTCGCCCGCGCGGTCGCCATCTCCCCCGCTACCCCCATCGACGCCGTCTACGGCGAAGACGTCGAGAAGACGTTTCAGGCAGTTCAGCGCCGCGTGCTGGACGAGACCGGGGGCTCGCTGTTGCTCCAAGGCTCGGCCGAAGCCTGGCTCGACGGGCGCAAGGTGCAGCTGGGGGTACCCATCGACGTGGTGGTGGGCCACCACCTGCTGCAGTGGCAGGAAGACGGCGCCGCCATGCAAGCCCGCGACATCCGCGTCGCCACCATGGAAACCCGTCAGCTCACCCTGGGCCAGGTCAGCGAGGAAGAGCTCCGCCGGCAACAACGACAGGCCACGATCCCAGGCCAGGGCATGGGCAACACACAGCTAGCCATGCTGGCCGGCGGAGGCGGCGGGGTCGTCGTTGGCGCCGTGCTCCTGGGGTTGGCGGCGGGTGCCCAGTCGTCGTTCTACAAGGAAGACGATCCCACGGCGCTCGACGGCATCCAGTCCCGCAACCACGGCTTCGCCATCGCAGGCCTGGGGCTCGCAGTCGCGGGCGCGGGTACGGTCGGAGCGAGCTTCTTCGTCGATGGCGCACCCGGCGTGGGCCTCGGCCTGAGCTTCTGAGGGGAGGTCGAACATGCGCATTCTCGTCACCGCGCTGCTGACAGCCGGCCTGGGCGGTTGCATCTGGATCTCCGACACGGAATTGGACGACCGCTTCGAGGTGCTGACCGACCAAGACGGTGACGGCTACCAAGACAAGGTGCACGGCGGCGACGACTGCGACGACGGCGACGCAACCGTTCACCCCGGCGCCACCGAGACCTGCAACGGCGTGGACGACGACTGCTCTGGCAGCGCCGACGACGAGCTGCTCGAGCCCTGGTACCCCGACGAGGACGGCGACGACTTCGGCAACGAAGGCGGCATGACCCTCAGCTGCGACCCCGAAGAGAGCTGGGTGGACAACGGCGACGACTGCAACGACGGCGACACCGACGTCAACCCGGACGCCGACGAGCTGTGCGACGGCGTCGACAACGACTGCGACGGCGAAGTGGACGAAGACGACGCAGAAGACGCCACCACCTGGTACGCAGACACCGACGGCGACGACTACGGTGACGTGGCCTCATTCGCGGTCGCCTGCGACGCCCCGGACGGCTACGTCGCCGAGGCCACCGACTGCGACGAC
>PVBE012110062.1_pt1 | contig 12928 bp, 10 predicted proteins | sample 1631181 | NCBI WGS metagenome assembly PVBE01 (sample SAMN08397723, study PRJNA350692) | Marine metagenome, whole genome shotgun sequencing project. | isolation source: water | place: Pacific Ocean | collected 2012-04
CGGTGGTAAGCGCCAGGACAGCGATGGCCGCCACCAGCAGCAGCCCCACAAACCACTGCCGCAGGCTGCGCAAACCGCGGCGCCCCCGCCGTCGGCGCGCGCGCCGCTCACGAACGAGATTAATAGCGTTCGGCATCGCCAGGATTATAATGCCAAAGGTTCAGCCACCGCTGCGCTCACCGCTGCGCTCTGGCGGGGGTGAGCTTTTCCACCACCAGCAGGTGTGAGAGACCCAGCCAGCGCAGCGGGGTGTGTTCCAGCGATTGCAGACCGTTGCGCAGCCATTCCCCAGCACGACCAAATCGGACGACAATGTTATCGTAACCCCCAAAAATCACCGTGTGTGAGATTACCCGCGCATGCGCGCCGCTGAACAGCGCTCGCAATTCAGTACGCATGTATGTGCGCACATGCGGGGCCAAACGGGCGCGCAGCGCAGATGGCGCATAACCGAGCAACGGGACGTTTCCGAAGCGATAGCGACCGCGCCAGTACATGCCGTGCGTCTCAAGCGGATACCACCGATTGGGCACGAATATCACTGCCCGCCCACCCGGAAATCCCCGGGTTTCATCCGGGACGCGCAGCACGCGCACTATCTCGCGCGCCGCCGCGGCATCATCTCGCACATGCTCCAGCACCTCGTGAGAAATCACCGCATCGAAGCGCCCGTCCGCATACGGCAGCCGCTCGCAACGCCCACACACCAGCCGTTCGCGCGCCGCCACCGAGTTTGCTAGGCGCGTGAATTCGATATCCAGCCCGTGCACATCGGCGCAAAACTGGCGCAATTTGCGCACATACCAGCCCAGCCCGCAGCCATCCACCAGCACTCGGCTGCCCGCTTGCAGCGCACCGGCCCCGAGCATCATGCGCAGACGTCGTTTCTGACCGGCCCTCCACAGGTATGAGGGTTCGCCCCGCAGCGCCGCCTGCGCGGACGGCTGCTTCATTTTGTGCCCCAGTGCAGTGCCACCGTGCCGAACATCATGCGCCGAAAATCAACATCGCGAAAACCGGCGGCGCGAATGCACTCCACCAGACCCTCCGCCGGCAAGAAGCCTTCTGTGGACTCGGGGAGATAGGTGTAGGCCTCCCTTTGCCCGGCAATGAGTCGACCCAGAAAGGGTATCACCCGGTGCAAATGGAATTGCAGCGCTGTCCGAAACAAAGTGAAGCCCGGCGGGGTGGTATCAAGGCAAACCACCTTTCCGCCGGGGCGCAAAACCCGTTGTTGCTCGCCAAAGGCGCGTTCTAAATCAATCACATTCCGCATCAGAAAAGCGGAGGTGACGGCATCGAAAGTGCTCGCCGGGAACGGCAGCTGCAGCGCGTCTGTGGAAAGCCAGCGCACCCCGGAACCACCGGCGCGCGCCCGACCAGCACGCAGCATGCCCTCGGAGAAATCCGCGCCAATGGAAAAAACTCCGGGTTGCGCGCGCAGCGCCGCCAGCGGCACATCGCCGGTGCCGGTTCCCAGGTCGAGCAGCCTTCCGCGGCCGGGCAGCGCGGCCTTATTCAACAGTCGGCGCCGCCAGCGCATATCCTGTCCGGCCGTCATCAACCGGTTCATCAGGTCGTAGCGTGGCGCGATACGGTCAAACATCGCACGCACGTATTGTGCCCGTTCGTGGCCAGTGAGATGCGCCATCGTAATCAGGGAGACGTTGGTATGGAATTAATGTCGCCCGGCGCGTCCCACGCCTCCAGCCAGTCATCCCCCTTGACCAACCAACCGTCGTATTCGCGCCCAGCCGACTCCACGACCCATCCATCCAAGTCAAGAGGTACTCCGGGATCGTCAGCGGCAATCCACACCCCATTGTATCGCCGCGCAAAATGCAGGTGAGTGGCATTTGCGAACCCAAGTGAGCCCTCGCAGGAGGGATGACCAATTGAATCACCCGCCTGCAATTGCTGCCCTGCTACGACGCGCCCGGAGGCGGCAATGTGCATATAGAGCAAGGTCCAGCCGGTTTGCTCCTCAGCGTCGCCGTCAAAATCTTGCACCACCACACCATCGGTGGAACGCACCACCTGTCCATCCGCGGCAGCGCGAACCCAGTTCGGGGCAATTTGGCAGCCTTTTACGGTCGGAGCAAAATCAACCGCCGCCCAGGCGCTGCCAGAATCCCAGCCACCGTGCGGGCCGCCGGTGAAATACCAGACCTCGTGCGTGTCCCAGGGCCAATCCAGCGGCGGCTGGTCCAGATATCCTGGCAGCAGCGGCTCATAAGCGTACCCAAACGCATTGCCGAACATGTCAGAGTACAGCCGATCGAAGCCACCGGGGCTGACGATGACGTGCCAGTGCTGCGGCAAGTGCAGCTGGCTGAAATAGAACTGTACCGCCACTGTGCCTGCGTTCAATCCGGGGGCAAGCTCGAGCTGCGTCCCGTCCTCGAAATCGAGCACACTGAGAGACTCATCGCGCCAACCGTAAAAACCGGCGTTCAACATGTCAGCCGCCCACGAGAGCTGCCGGAGTAATCCTTTGTATCCAGCCTTGACGTAGCCGAACGGATAAGTTTCCGAGACCTGGCCCGGGGACGGGCCTTGAACCCAGCCGGTGCGCTGCTCGAGCACGACGAGCAGCAGGCGCGGATTCACCGAGTAAAATTGCGCCACTGCGAAGACGATTTCCGCGCCGCTGCGAGTATTCCCGAATCGGTCGGTCTCGCTGATGGTCGAAAGATAACCGCCCCACTCTTTCACCGCGCCCTCCAGATCGAAGCCCACCTGGCCCGGGCCGTATACCAGTTCTGAATCAGGGATGAGCTTGTGGGCAGGGCCGACGGGCAGATAGTATTCGGGGATAGTTAAATTCTGGCCAACGCTGATTGTGTCGCTCGGACCCAGTGCGTTTGCCCGCTTTAGCGCCTCCACCGAGACCTGATAGACGCGCGCGATGGCACTAAGCGTATCCCCACGTTGTACCGAATGGACTTGCTGTGCGGGCCGCGCCTGCGCCGGCCGGGTGGCATCCGGCGTAGGCGTGCCGGCCACAGCCACAGTGGCGTAAACGATTTTGCGCTCACCCCAGGGCATGTATGTGCCGGGGGTTGGCCGCAAGGGTTGGTCTCCGCCGCCACCGACTGGGGTGACGCGCCCGTCCACAGCAGCGCCGTCCCGCACTGCTTGACGTACACATGCCAGGCTCACCAGAAGCATCAATGCGAACACAAGAACCGGAATGTGCGAACGGAAGGGAGGCCGGTGCGCTTCCACCGGCAACCTTTTGCGAACCATCGCAGGACATTCTACCGCATTTTCAAGTGTATAATTCGCACACGCCTGCGGAATCCACCTTGGCGACAATCGTCTTTCTCGCCCGTGCGCAAACCACAAGTCAATCATAAAACCGCAAACAACTCCAAGGCAAAGTGGCTACTCGGCTGCATAGTACTTGGGACATCCCTGATTTCCGGGACTGCCTGCGGCGCGGACGGCCTAGCTCCAGAGGGCACGTTGCGACCGCCGGACGTACGCTACGCCACCATGACGCTCACACCGACCATCACGCTGACCGCAACCATTACCTCAACCGCTACCGTAACCGACACTCCCTTACCAACGCCTACTTTCACTCCGACAGGCACCGCCACCGCCACTTTTACGCCGACGGCCACATTCACTCCCACTCCTTTCCCCACCCGTGTACCCGGTGCAACTCACACGCCAGAGCCCACATATGCGCCTCTAACCGTACTGCCACAGGTACACTTCTGGCTGCAGCGCCCGATCCCGGAAGGAGGCCAAGATTACGTCGCACCCACCTATCGATACGGCTCAACGCAGGGCGGCACATTGCGTCCGCATCATGGCGTAGACTTCGAGAACGAGCGCGGTACGCTGGTGCTCGCCGCAGACACCGGCACCGTGGTTTTCGCAGGTACTGACGCTGATGCCATTCTCGGGCCGGAACCCAGTTTCTATGGAAGGACGGTCGTGATACGCTCACAGCGCGCGTTTTTGCATCAGCCAGTATACGTACTTTATGGACACTTGGACACCGTGACGGTTTCTGCCGGACAGGTGCTGGCCACAGGAGCCCCGCTCGGTACGGTTGGCGGCAGCGGAGTGGCAAAAGGCGGCACACACCTACACATGGAAATACGCGTCGGTCATAACGATTACCGCAGTACCCGCAACCCGGAGTTGTGGCTGCGACCATACCCCGACTGGGGTACACTTGCCGGCAGAGTTACCGACCGCAATGGAAAATTGCTGCCACTGGCAAACATCACCGTTCGCTCCGAGAAACTGGATGAAGAAGATGCAAACCCGTTTCGCCGTTACCTGACTACCTACGTGAGCGAAACCATCAACCCAGACGAGCTGCTGGGCGAGAACTTTGCGCTAGCCGATTTACCACCCGGCAGCTACACCATCAGCGTGAGCAACAGCCACAAAGCGCACACACAAAAAGTCACTATATTGCCAGAGAGGTTGTCCTGGGTCGAATTCATGAACGTGCTGCCACTGACCACATGGACGCCCACCCCCATCGAAACGTCCATTCCATAATGAAATCAGCCTCATCGACGTTGAGGTCAAGCCCGAAGCTGTGCGCAGTGGTGACCGCGATCGTATTGAACGCCTGCCAACCCGTGCCTCAAGCGGCCAGTCTTCCGCCCCGCACAGAAAGTCGGCAGACGAGTGCTGGGAGCTCTACTCTGCCGCCGCCGCTTCCCCCTAGCACGAGCACGCCCACGATTACTCTCTTACCGTCAGCAACTAGCGCACCCACGCACACTCCCACGGTTACATTCACCCCATCGCCGACGCCAACGCGAACTCCAATTGTTCCCAAAGCACAGCCAGAGGAACTGCCATTGCCGCGTCCAGACGTCCCTATCGAAACACATCTGCTCTTTGGGCGACCCATGCCGGAAGGCGGGAACAATTACCCAGTCTCTAATTATCGTTACGGCATGACCTGGGATGGGCTGTATGCGCCTCACCGTGGAGTAGATCTAGCGAACGACGAAGGCATGCCTGTAATCGCAATTGGCCCGGGAACCGTATATTACGCCGGCGATGACAGCGCACAGCGCTTTGCTTTTATCAAGGATTTTTATGGCAACTTGATAATATTACAGTTGGGCCAAAGATGGCATGAGCGTCCGCTCTTCGCGCTGTACGCACACCTGAGCAGCACCGAGGTGGTGAGCGGACAGACCATCACAGCAGGTGAGACTCTCGGTCATATCGGGCAATCGGGCGCGGCCTTAGCTCCGCACTTGCACCTTGAGATCCGTATCGACGACCCATCCAATTACATGATGGTGCGCAATCCCGAACTATGGTACGCGCCGCTTCCCGGTACCGGAGTGCTAGCAGGACGCGTACTCGACCAACAGGGTCGCTACGTCCCCGGCCAACTTGTAGAAATATATTGCCCAGATGGCGGCCGTCGCTGGGTCGAGACTTACTGGAACCAGCGCACTCTGCCAGACGAGATGATCAGCGAAAATTTCGTCTTCAGTGACATCCCGGAGATGGAGTGCGAGGTGCGAACTGAGCTGCAGGGCATCTTGCTAAGTCAGCCCGTGCAGATAAACGCACATCAGCTCTCGTTTGTGGTACTACAGCAGTGAGACGACTGAAGTCGGGGATAAATTCCGAGCCAGCATTAATAGCGTTCAAATACGAGCTGTTCTATGAATAACTTACGCCAGGCAATAAGCGCATTGATGATCGGCCTCGTAGCTGCTCTGCTATTGGCCGGCTGCCTGCCCCAGGAAGGAGAGGGCAGTCTGGACGAAGCCCTGGGAGCACCCACGCCCACGCTTTTTGGAACAGCGGTGAAAACACCCGTAGGCTCCACACCGACCTCCACCCCGGAGCCTACGACGCTCACGGACGTGTGTGTCTTCCCGGTGGATGCTGATGACAACGGGGTCTTCTCAGAGGCAGCCCTATACCGACTCCGTTGGCAGCCGGGTGATGAGAGTCTAATAGTGGATACGCTCGGTGGAACACTCACCCTACAAGTGCCCGTCAATATGGTGGCCGGCCCGCGCAGACTGCTCATTGTGCACCGCAGCGAGCTACCCGAGAGCCTGCAATTGTCCGCCGCATTCGAACCGGGGAGCGCAATGCTCTTCGATACCGGGAGCGGGACGACGGAGCTGCGCGACATGGACAACACCATCCGCAGCCAGACAATCCGGGATCCGCGCGGAGATATCGGCGGGGCGAAGCCATCCCTCGACATCATCACGGTAGAGAGGCAGATTGCGGAAGCAGGCGGTTTCATCATGCGGATAACCATGGCCGCCGCAGACGACGGCGAGTACGCATGGTCATTCGAGAACATCGAACTGCTGCTCGGCCAAGAACGCTATGCACGTCGCATACTCCAGAGCGGAAAAGTGGTCAAGCTGTACTATGATGCCGAGGGCAATTACAGCGTGTGGGAAGGTACCTTGATAGTGCAAGCGAACACGCTCACCTGGGCACTAAGCAACGGTGTGGAGCTTCCCTTCCGCGCCCGCAGTGCCACCAGCACAGCCCGCGCGGACAGCACCGGGATCTTCCCTGCTGGGACCATGCGCCGGCTCTGGCAGGCGTCACTGACCAGCTGTGGATGAGATGCACAGCAAAACTCATACAGGGTAAACTTCTGGATTGGCACAATACGCTATTTGCTAGGCCTGCATCCCGGCCAGCATGTTCACCATCCCCACCTGATTCTGGATGATTGCTTTCAGAGCGCCAGACCGTGCGCGCAGCAACTATACTTCTATACAGTCAGTCAACATGCAGAGTAGTGTCCGAGCGCCAGACACTTTTTGTTACAAGACATGATACGGTGGCGACAACACCCACGCCTAAGCCTCGACGAAAGCATTTTTGTCCAGACCATCCAGACTGCCTACGGACAGGTGTCACGTGTTGAATGCTTTGCATAGCGTCATATTTCCTCCGACCGCAAACCTGGTCTACAATTAGGCAACGACGGGGAAAAATCATAAAACGTCCTTCATGAGCATTATCACACGTACAAACCGCAACTTCTTTTATCTGGTGGTAGTGTTGGCCTGTTTCGTGACCTACATGACCGTGCGGCCATATCTTTCCGCCATTGTGCTCGGACTACTGGCGGCGGTGATGTACCGCCCACTGTACATGCGTTGCGTGCGCTGGTGCCGGGGGCGCAAGTCACCGGCCATGCTCATTACCCTGCTGGCCATAGCCATCAGCTTACTGGCGCCGCTATCGGTGGTAGCTAACATCACCATTCGGCAGGCACTGCAATTCACTCAAGATGTGGGCACTTTGGTGTCCGGAGGCAACGTCACCTTCCGTCATTTCATCATGCAGACTAACAACCTGTTGAGAACCATCCCGCTGTTGGATTATGAAATCACCGAGGGCGGGCTGATCGGGGGCGTGCAGCAGCTTGCCGGGCCGGTGAGTTCATACTTGGCGAACAGCGCTCTTTCAATCGGCAGTACCTCGATCCAATTGATCACGCAGGCCATAGTTTTCATCTCCGTGCTCGTCACCGTGCTGCCTATCACCCCACGCGTGTTACAGATTATCAAAGACCTCAGCCCACTCGACGATGAGTTAGACTACAGATATATTCAGCGTATCACCGTGATGGCTCGCGCGATGGTGCGCGGCGTCTTCGTAATAGCGCTAGCCCAGGGCGTAGCAGCCGGAATTTTCCTTGCCATCGGTGGCGTGCCTTATGTGGCTTTCTGGACTTTGCTGTGCATAGTTTGCGCGTTACTTCCCCTCGGTGTAAACGTTATAACCGTGCCAGCGGGCATAATTTTGCTCGCGTTCGGGAGTGTATGGCAAGGGTTGCTTGTACTGCTGAGTGGGCTGCTGGTGGTCAGCAATATCGACACGCTGCTGCGCCCGCTGCTGGTGCCGAAGGAAGCCAATCTCAATGCGGCTATGGTGCTTATCGGCGCACTGGGAGGTCTGCACCTTTTCGGGTTCCTCGGCGTAATTTATGGACCGGTGGTGATGATCTTCCTAGTCACCACTGTAGAGATATATCTGGAACATTACCGCGAGAGGCAACCTGAGGCGACTCGGACGATTCCTGGAACCGACTGATGCCAGAGCGCATCTCGCCGCCGCTCGAAGCCCCGGAAGTAGAGCTACTGCTACCGCCGGAAGCAGAGACCGAACTAGACCCACCATACAGTGTACTGCTGCACAACGACGAGGTGACGCCGTGGGGCTTCGTGGTGGTGGTGTTGCGCATTGTTTTCGATTTCGACCAGGCTAGAGCAGAGGGGGTCACCATGGAGGCGCACCGGACCGGGCGAGCCCACGTAGCAACGATGCCCAAGGAACAGGCAAAATACTGCGTCGGAAAAGCGCATGGTCTGGCACGCGAGGCCGGTCACCCACTGACTTTCAGTCTGGAGCCTGCGTAACCCCGCACAACTCCATGATGCCCCACACAGCCTCCATTCATGGGCTTCGCTCGCGGGCGCTACCAGTGCTACCAGCGCTGCTTCTGGTAGCACTGGTAGCGCCGCTGCTGCTAGCAGCAGCGGCCACGCCGACGGTGGTCACGCAACAGAGTGTACATGTGGTCCAGCCCGGTGAAACGCTTTTGGGAATCGCCGCCCGCTACGGAACCACTGTTTCGGCCCTGATCACCGCCAACCGCATCACAGATGCGGACATGATCTGGGTTGGCCAACGCCTGACAATTCCCGGCGCGGAGGCCGTGGCTGACACCGTCAGCGTCGCTCCCGCACCAGCTGTCACCGGCCTCCGCGCGGCCGTAGCCACCTTCTTGCAGCAGCCATTTATTCAACGTACGATTGGCGGGCGCGTACATTACTCATTCACTCCGGTCACGCCCGGACAGACGCGTCTATACTGGTTCCAGTCCATCCGAAACCATGGCCACGAGAATCTGGCCGCACTGGCCTACGCAAGCCTAGGACGTTGCGACGAGGCGCAAGGAATGTTGCGCGCCTTTTATCACTCCCAGAACGCGGACGGTGGTTTCCCTTATCTGGTTACTGCGGACACCGGGCCGGGGGTGACTACGGACGGCAATACCACCCTGCCGGTGCTAGCATGGGAGGCGCTACAGATTTACCGGCACTGCGGCGATGCAGCGTTCTTGAGTGCAGCGCTGCAGGCCGGTGCCCGCAACGACGACTGGTGGTGGCTGCACTCCGGCCGCCGCGACTACGGCAGCTGTCAGGGACTCTTCTTTTGGAATGAGTTGTGGGAAACGGTGCGCGATGACGCCACACTGGCGACCTGGGCTGCCACAAACGGGGCAGAGAATCAGTGCGCGGTCTACCTGAATGCATATCTGGTGGCCAACGACCGCGCGCTGGCCGCAATCGCCCGAGCACTCGGGGATAGCCGTGCAACCCTCTTTGATGCACGCGCCGCCGAGCTGAGAGAATTGATGAACAGGCTGATGTGGAGTACAGAGGACAAATTCTATTACGGAATCGCACGCCGTGGTGGACAGGTGCGCGTGCGCGACATTGGCGGACTAATGCCCCTCTATGCAAGCGTGCCGTCGGCGGAGCAGGCCGCCTCTATAGTGACCCGCCATCTGCAGCCTGGCGGCGATTTTCACACCGGTTTTGGGCTTCCCGCGCTGGGAAAATCCGAGCCTGGTTATGGCAGCTCAAGCCGATGGCAGGGCGGAATGTGGCCAAGTCTGACCATGTTAGTGGTAAAGGGACTGGCTGATTATGGTTACCTAGAAAGCGCGCAGCGCATCACGCGCCCTCTGGCCGACAAATTGAGCGCCGGTCCGGGAAACTTCTGGGAGTTCTATGATTCAGAGAGTGGGTTACCCAGCCACGCGCAGAATTACATCTGGGCCGCCACTGTGCTACCCATGGCCGAGTTCGCCGGCCTGCAGCCCTGAGCACCCCTAACGCCCCGCTCAGCCCGTCTCACGTTGCACACGCCACACGCCGAATAGAATAAGTAGACCGCCAACCGCCATTGCGGACGTAAAAGATTCACTCAATAGCACACCAGCCACCGCCGCAACAAGCAGCGGTTCGGGGTATTGCAGCGAGGCTGCCATCGTGCCGGACAGATGCTTTAGGGCATAGTTGTACATGATGCTTGCTAGCCCGGTGCTGCCCACTCCAAGCACCAGCACCGCCGCCCAGCCCGATGGACCTATGCGGGACAGGTCCGCCCAACCGGCCCGCCATATGAAAAGCGGCAGCAGCAGCAGCCAACCTAGAAACAAGGTGGCTAGCGTGACCGTGCCCGCCTTCCGGGTGCGCACCAGACGTTTAAGCAAAATGGAATACAGCGCCCATACGAGCGCACTCGCCAGGACGAGCACAACACCACGTCCGCCGTAACTGCCGCGCAGCAGTGCGGGCCAGCTGCCAGCTGAGACCAGTATTGCGCCGAGACCGGCCAAGAGCAGCCAGAGCGCCTGCCGCGGCACAAATCTCTCACGCAACCACAGCCATGCCATTACCGCCATCAGCGCCGGAGCCAGCGCTGAGAGCCATGCTGAGACGGTCGCCGTGGTGGTGAGCATTCCCTGTGCCTGCAACCACTGGTGCAGCACCACACCAACAAATCCGGCCAGCGCCAGCCTTGGTAAATCGCCGCGTGCCGGCTTCTCCCAGCCACCGCGTAGCCAGACAATCAGTCCCACCGTGAGCACGCCCAGCAGCTGCCGCAACCAAATCATGGTCTCCGGACGCATCTCTGTCAGAGCCACCTTAATAGCGACAAATGAAAGCGCCCAGAAAGACACCGCCAGTAATGCAGTCGCCACCGGCAGCCACACAGTCATAGAAAAGGGTTCTCAGGCGGAGGAAAGCGCCTGCATCTGCTCCCAGTTCTGGCCGACACTCACATCGACTCTGAGCGGCACTGCCAGCTCGAAAGCGGTCTCCATTATCGGGAGCGCCAACTCCACTAGCGCTTGCACCTCCCCATCCGGGCATTCGAAGAGCAACTCATCGTGTACCTGCAGCAAAAGGCGCGTGTCTGCCAGCCGCGTCCACAACTGCCTTCCAATCTCAACCATCGCCAGCTTGATAATATCCGCCGCCGTGCCCTGGATGGGCGCGTTAATTGCCTCGCGCTCTGCGCGCGCGCGCGCGTTCTGATCTCCGCTTTCCGCTAACCGTAGCAGCGGAAAATAGCGCCGCCTCCCCTGCAGGGTTTGCACATAACCATCACGCTGCGCCTTCGCACGGGTGGTGTCCAGATACCGCTTAACGCCAGGCAGCCGCCCGAAATAAGTCTCGATGAATTCCTCCGCCTCGCCAAGCGTAATGCCGATTGAATTGGCCAACGCGAAAGGCCCCATGCCGTATAGTAGACCGAAGTTCACCTCTTTTGCATGCCGGCGCTGGTCGGATGTGACCAGGGCCGGAGCAACATCAAACACCGCAGCCGCCGTGGCCACATGAATGTCTTCGTCACGCTCAAAAGCGCGCATCAGGAACTGGTCCTCGGAAATATGCGCGGCGATGCGGAGTTCAATCTGAGAATAATCCATAGCCACCAGTTTGCATCCGGACGGCGCGACGAACGCCCTTCGCACCCGCCGCCCGACCTCGGTGCGGATAGGAATGTTCTGAAGATTCGGTCTGGAAGAAGACAGTCTACCGGTGACAGTGCCGGTCTGATTGAAAGAAGTGTGTACCCGACCGGTCTCCTCGTTCACCGCCAGCGGAAGCGCATCCACATACGTGGATTTCAGTTTCGCGAGCTCGCGATATTGTAGAATGTCGCCAACCACTTTGTGTTCTGCATCCAGCTCGGTCAGCACCTTGACGGATGTGGAAAAATGCCCGGATTTGGTGAGCGGCGTACCACGCGGAGGTTTGATGCCCATGTGCTCGAAAAGCGCAGTAGAAAGTTGTTGCGTGGATCCCAAATTGAAATCGTATCCCACTACCTGCATCACCGCGTCAGACAGGCTCTTAATCTGTTTCTCCAAACCTTCTCCCATTTCGGACAGAAAATCGCTGTCAAGCAGCACTCCGTTCATTTCCATCTGCGCCAGGAGCGGGATTAGATCCATCTCCAGCTGCAGCAATTCCAGTACAGCGCTATGTTCCAATTCTGCTCGCAGCAGCGGGAGCAAGCGCAACGTCATGTCTGCGTCGGCGGCTGCGTAGGGCGCCACCGATTCCACCGGCACAGCGGCCATGCTCTTTTGCTTCTTACCTGTACCAATTAGTGTTGCAATCTCTTCCATTTCTACGCCAAGACGCGCCCAGGCAAGGTTCTTCAAACCCTTGTTTCGCGAGCCCGGATCACACAACCATTCGGCCACCATTGTGTCAGCGCTGATTGGCGTCATCGTGAGGCCATTTCGCTGCATCACGATGAAATCGTATTTTGCGTTGTGGGCCACCTTCTCGATGGCGGCATCGGTCAGCACCCCAGCAAGCGCATCCCGCACCTGCTCCCACCCGAGCTGTCCCCCCGGAGCCATCTCCGGGTGATGCCCGACCGGAACGTAATATCCCTCCCCGGCCGCCACCGCAAGCGAGATTCCCACCAACTCGGCGCTCATCGGATCGATGGACGTGGTTTCAGTGTCGAAGGCGATGACGCGCGCGGCCGAGAGTTTCTCGGCAAGCTCCTGAAGGCCCGCAGCGTCATCTACTACCACAGTGCGCGTCGGCGTAGGCTCGGGCGCGGCCTCGGCGTGCTCCTTTTCGACAGGAGCTGCGAAAAGCCCAAGCTGCTGGTCGCCGGGCCCACCGGAAGAAACCTGTTCACCCCCTAGCGCCGAGAGCCGCTTCAGCAGCGTACGAAACTCCAGCTCGCGAAAGAGCTCCGCCACCGCGGCACGGTCGAAATTACCCTCTGCGGGGACGGCGCAGGCTTCAAGATCGAAATCGAGCTGCAGGTCAGTTACGATGGCTGCCAGCTTTCGAGAGAGATAAGCGTTCTCTTTGTCGGCGGCGAGCTTTTTCTC
>PVBE010656830.1_pt1 | contig 12926 bp, 12 predicted proteins | sample 1631181 | NCBI WGS metagenome assembly PVBE01 (sample SAMN08397723, study PRJNA350692) | Marine metagenome, whole genome shotgun sequencing project. | isolation source: water | place: Pacific Ocean | collected 2012-04
AACGCCCAGGCCGTCTCATCGATATCGCTCAGCGCCCGCGTTGCCGGGCTGACCTCACCGAACGCGGCCAGCAGAGTGTCGCCGGCGGACACGGTCGCGCAGCGGCCGGCCTGGAAGGTCGGGTGCCGGAACGGCGCCGTCGTCGGGCTCTCGATCCCGAATCGACGTAGCAATAGCTCCGCGAGTCCCTTCAGATCGAAGAACGTTGCCTCGCGCCGCTGGTCCCAGCCGGGGCTGGAGAGCTGCTGGCCGACAACCGCCGTGAGCACGCGGCGCTCTTCCGGCAGCTCGGCACCGGCGGGAATGAACGTCTTGGCCAGCTCGAAGAGAGATACGTCGCGATCGGCGAACCGCAGGTTGGCGGTCAACGTTTCCAGCACATGGCCGAGGGCAGTCGTGCGCAGCGAATCCTCTTCGGCGCGCAGCGGATTCATCAATTTCAGGGGCTCGAGTTCCACCGGCAGGAAGCGCTCGCCGGCCCGCGCGCCGGCCTCGTCAATCGCATCGGCGCCGGCCCCACCGAGCACCTGGCGCAGACGCTCCGGATTGGACATCGTGTAGGTGATGACTTCCTGGTAGCCGGCCGCGGCGAAGATGTCGCGGACGACTTCATCGCGATGATCGACCTCGCTGACCACCGAGCCCACCACGCCGCCGCGGGGCAGGGTGGAGGGGATGGCCTCGTAGCCAATCATCACCGCCACCTCTTCGACCAGGTCGGCGTTCATGGTCACGTCGCCGCGCCAGTGGGGCACCTTCACTCGAAGGGTGTCGCCCTGGTCGGTTTCGATCTCGAAGAACGCCCGCTGCAGCGCGTCGATTACCCGCTCACGAGGAAACTCGATCCCCAGCAGGCGCGGGACTTCACTGAGCGGAAAGTCGATTACGACCGGACCGGTCCGTCCCGGGTAGGCGTCTTCCCAGAGATCCACGCCGCGCGCGGCACCGATTTCTTCCGCCAGGCGGACGCTGCGGCGCAGGGCGTAGTCGGCGGTCTCGGCCGAGAGGCGCTGCTCGAAGCGGCGCGAGGCCTCACTGCGCAGGCCCATGCCGCGCGAGGTGTTGCGGATACGGGTCTGGTTGAAATTCGCGGCTTCGAGCAGAATATCGCCGGTAGTTTCGGTGACTTCACTATCAAGGCCGCCCATGACCCCCGCCAGGGCAACCGCCCCGCCACCATCGAAGATGACCGTGTCGTCCGGGGAAAGCTTGCGGTCCTGGCCATCGAGAGTGCGCAGGGTCTCGCCGGCCTCAGCCGGACGCACGCCGATGACCCCGCCGCGCAGCTTCTGCTGGTCAAAAGCGTGCAGCGGTTGGCCGGTCTCCAGCATGACAAAATTGGTGATGTCTACCAGGTTGTTGATCGGGCGCTGCCCGGCGGCCTCGAGCCGTCGTTGCATCCAGTGGGGCGAGTCGGCCACGGTGAGATCGTACAGGTAGGCGGCGGCATAGCGTGAACTCAACTCCGGGTCGCGGATGTCGATGGTGAGCTCAGGAAGCGCTGCGCGGTCATCGCGAGGCGAACCCAGGTCGGGCAGTTTCAGCGGCAACTCGAACAGACCGGCGACGACCCGCGCGACGCCGATCATCGACAGGCAATCGGACCGGTCGGGCTTGAGGTCGAGATCGATCACGTCGCCGCCGAGATAGTCCACCAGCGGCGTGCCGACCGGCGCGTCGTCGGGGAGGATCAGGATGCCCTCGTGGTCTTCACCGAGGCCGAGTTCCAACGCCGAGCAGACCATCCCGCTACTTTCGACACCGCGAATCTTGGTCGGTTTCAGGACCAGCGGGCCACCATCTCCGTGTGTGTCAATGAGGGTGGCGCCTTCGATGGCGAAGGGCACCCGGTCGCCCACCTTGATGTTAGGCGCACCGGTTACCACGCGGCGCTCTTCGACCCCATACTCAACCGTCGGCAGCGTCAGCCGGTCGGCGTTCGGGTGTGGGTCGATACTGACGATCCGGCCAACGAACACCCGGTCGCGATCCCAGCCGGTGCCGATCGATTCGACCCCTTCGACCTCGATGCCGGCGTCGGTGAGACGGTGGGCAAGTTCGGCGACGGGAACCTGGATATCGACGTAGTCGCGCAGCCAGACCAGGGGGACTTTCATCGGCGCACTCCGCTAGTTGAACTGCCGCAGGAAGCGGAGATCGTTACAATAAAAGTGCCGGATGTCGTCGATGCCGTAGCGCAACATGGCGATCCGCTCGACGCCCATCCCGAAGGCGAAGCCGGAATACTTGCGATGGTCATAGCCGACACCCTCGAGGACATCGGGATGCACCATCCCGGCGCCCAGCATTTCGATCCAGCCGGTTCGCCCGCAGACGCGGCAGCCGTCACCACCGCAGACGTGGCAGGACATCTCAGCCTCACAACTGGGCTCGGTAAACGGGAAGTAGCTGCCGCGGATACGAATCTTGCGGTCTTCGCCGAACAGTGCCCGGGCGAAGTACTCCAGCGTCCCGCGCAGGTCAGCCATCGTGATGTTGGTATCCACCGCCAGGCCCTCGACCTGGAAGAAGGTGGCCTCGTGACTGGCGTCGACGTCTTCGTAGCGATAGCACCGACCGGGGGTGATGATGCGAATCGGCGGTTCGGTCTGCTCCATCACCCTCGCCTGGGCCGGCGAGGTGTGAGTGCGCAGCAGCATCTCGCCAGGGCGCTCAGGGTTGTCGACGAAGAAAGTGTCCCACATGTCCCGGGCCGGGTGGTCGCGGGGGATGTTCAGCTTTTCGAAGTTGTACTCGTCCCATTCGACTTCGGGGCTGTCGACGGCGCGAAAGCCGATGCTGGCGAACACGCGGCGGATGTCGCGCAGGGTCTGGGTAACGGGATGAAGCCCGCCGACGACCGGGCGGTAGCCCGGCAGGGTCACATCGAGCGCCTCCACGTCGGCTGACGATTCGGCTTCGACCACGGTCTTACGGCCCTCATGGGCCGATTCCAGCCGCTGCCGGGCGGCGTTGGCCAACTGCCCGACCAGCGGACGCTCCTCGGCGGATAGCTTACCGATACCGCGGAGGATGCCGGTCAGCTCGCCGCTGCGGCCGGTGTAGCGGCGGCGCCAGTCCTCCAGATCGGCGGCCGAGGTCCCGGCCAGCTCGTCCAGGGCCCTGGCTACCATCTGTTCAATCTGATCCTGCATGCTGCTCCCGCGAAGGACGGTCGGCCGCTACTCGACGAGTGATGGCGGTCCGGCGAAGACTATTCCAGTCGGACCGGCGATGGCGAATCGGCGGATCGAGCGACCCGACCGGAAACCGGCTAGGCGGCGATCGCCGTCCGCGCGGACTCCACGATCTTGCCGAAGGCGGCGGCGTCGTTGACGGCCATTTCCGCCAGCTGCTTGCGATCGATTTCGATTCCGGCGCGGCGCAGGCCGTTCATGAGCTTGCCGTAGGGCAGCCCGTGCTGGCGGGAGGCGGCGTTGATGCGCATGATCCAGAGCCGCCGTATCTGTCGTTTGCGCAGGCGACGGCCGATATAAGCATAGTCTCCGGCGTGCATCTCGGCTTCGTGGGCTGTCTTGTATAGGCGATGTCGTCCAGCGTGCCGGCCAGCGGGGGCCTTCAGGACCTTCTTGCGTCTCGCCCGGGTCGCTACGGAGTTCTTGGTTCTTGCCATCGCGAAGGATCTCCTGTGCGACTATCCGCCGCGCACCATTGCCCGGACTTTGCGGGCGAACCCACCGGGCAGCGCGAACATCTTCTTCCCGGCTTTGCGAGTGCGGTAGCTCTTCTTGTATTTCAGGTGGCCCGCAGCGCCCTTGGCATGCAGCAGCTTTCCGGTGCGCGTGACGCGCACTCGTTTGGCGGCTGCTTTGCGGGTCTTCAGTTTGGGCATAGCAAGCCCTCGTCTCTGTTTCAGGGGTGATCGTGGTCCGAGTGGAGAATTGTAGCACCCCGGGGGTCCACTCCGGAAAACTTGGGGCGGGCCTTCCCAGCGCCAGCCCGCCGCGGCCGCTCGCCCCCGCGCCGGTATGCTTGCCCCCGGAAAAGAGGACGGGCTAAATGGGGAGGGTCGGCGCGATGCGGTCGTTGTTTGAATTCATCTATGACCTACCTCATCTCAGTCGGGCTCGTCTCCGAGCAGGAGCCCGATTACACCGAGGCCTATCCTGAAGAAGAATACGGCGAGGAACTGGAGGCGCTCGCCGACCGCAAGTCCGACGACGGCGATCCGGCTGACGGGTCCGGTGAGTAGCCCCGGACTCCGCTATCGCCGGCGGGCACTGTGCGGCGATAATCAAGCCAGATTGGAGCTACCCAAATGGACCCTGAACTGATAAACGCGCTGCGCCCGGTGCTGGTGGATATCCTGGCGGCCATCGACCAGGCGGCCGGCGGTGGGGGCGAAGGCGCCCTCGACGAATACAAACAAAAGCTGGCCCGACTCGAAGAACTCGGCCAGCGACTCCCGCCCGACGAAAAGCGCCTGCGCCACTTCGTCGAGCAGCACGGCTTCAGCCAGGCGCTGGCCGAACTCGACTCACGCGAACCAACCGTCGATCCGGCGTAGCACGGCGGCGCCCAGAATGCTCCAGGGGAAGGCATGACCCGGAAGTCGATCCTCGCGGTCATCAATCCGTTCGCCGGCAAGCACGGCGCCGGCTGGGCCGAGTTGCGCGTCGCCCTGGAGGCCCGGGGAATGCAGGTCGATGAAAGCTGGACCGAGCGTCCCGGACACGCATCGGAGCTTGCCGCCGCCGGTGACCACGACCTGGTGCTGGCGGCCGGCGGCGACGGGACGGTCAGCGAGGTGGCCGCCGGCCTCCTACGGCGCGCCGACACCGGGTCCCGTCCGGTTCTCGGGATCATGCCACTGGGCACCGGCAATGATTACCAGCGCACCGCCCGCGCCCTCGTCACCGGAGAGGATCTAGCCGCGCGGATCGCGGAAGCCGAACCGGCGACTGTCGACGCCGGCCGCATCCGTTTCGAGTCCGGCGACCGCGCGGACGAGTTCTTCATCAACGCCGCCAACGCCGGGTTCTCCGCCGCGGTTGCCGAACGGGCCGAACACTCGTTCCGCTCCTGGCCGCGGATGGCCGGGTACGCCGTCAGTGCAATCGCCACGCTGGCAAGCTTTCGGAACCCGTCGGTCCATCTGGAAATCGATGGCGCGAGCGAGGAGTTTCCGGCCAACAGCATCGTCATGGCCCTGGGCCGGTATTTCGGGCAGGGGATGAAGGTGGCCCCGGACGCAATCGCCGACGACGGGCTTTTCGACATCATTACCGTCGGCGACATCGGCCGGCTCGAGTTGGTGTCCGCCTATCCGCGCCTCTACACCGGCTCGCACATCCATCACGGCAAGGTCAGCGTCCGGCGCGGGCGGCGAGTTTCCATCCGCGCCGAGCGCCCGTTGACGGTGGAAGGCGACGGGAATATTCGCGGGACGCTCCCGGCCATCTTCGAGGTGCTGCCCGGTGCGCTACGGGTGATCGCCTAGCCGGAAGCCGCCGGACTTTCGGTGGCTCGCGCCGGTGGACGCCCGGGCAGAGCCGGTCGGCGCAGCAGGCGCAACCCGTTCACCACCCCCAACAGCGTGCTGCCTTCATGCCCGACCACGGCCATCGTCAGAGTCAGCCAGCCTACCAGCGACATCAATCGCAGCAAGGTGATGATCGTGATCGCCCAGGTCAGGTTCTGCCGGACCACCGTGTTGGTCCGCCGACCGAGGCCGAGCGCCATCGGGATACGATCCAGTTCTTCACCGGTGAGGACTACGTCGCCGGTCTCCAGGGCGACATCGGTGCCGGCCATCCCCATCGCCATCCCGAGATCGGCGGCGGCGATCGCCGGAGCGTCGTTGATACCATCACCGACCATGGCGACCGGCCCGTGGCGGTCGCGCAGTTCGGTCACGATCTTGAGCTTTTGATCCGGGAGCAGACCGGCGTGGAACTCGTCGATTCCGGTCTCGGCGGCAACCGTGCGCACCACTTCCAGGGAATCACCGCTGACTATCACCGGATGGATCCTGAGTCGGCGGAGTTCGCGCACCGCGTCGGCCGCGCCGGGGCGGACGCGATCCGACAGAGCCACCATCCCTACCGGGCCGCGGCGATCACCGCCGACCACTAGGGTCGAGTATCCGGCCGTCTGCAGGTCGGCAAAACCATCTTCCGGGATTGTCGATCGATCCACCCCATCGGGTACGTCCTTGCCGACCCAGATGCGTTCGCCAGCGACATCGGCGGTGACGCCCCAGCCAGGGTCGGCCACGAAACCGAGCGCCGGCTGCAACGCGAGCCCGCGATCGGCCGCCTCCACCATCACCGCCCGGGCGAGCGGGTGCTCAGAGTACTGCTCGACCGCCGCGGCCAGACCGAGCATCGTGTCCTCGGAATTACCGCTAAAGGGACGGACCGCGACCACGACCGGCCGGCCGATGGTCAGCGTGCCGGTCTTGTCGAAGGCCATGACCTTGATGGCGCCGGCTGTCTCCAGGCGATCACCGCCCTTGAACACGATGCCGCGGCGGGCCCCGCTGGCGATGGCCGACAGAATCGCCGCCGGGATCGGAATCATCACCGCGCAGGGAGACGCGACCACGAGAACCGTCATCGAACGGTAGACGGCCTCGCTCCATTCGAAATCAAATCCCAGGCGGGTGACGAGCAGCACGAGGACCGCCACCCCGATCACCGCCACGGTATAGATCGGACCGACCCGCTCGGCCATGCGCTGGGCGCGCGGGCGCGCTTCTTCCGCCTCTTCGACCATCCGCACGATCTGCGCCAGCGTGCTGTCAGCGGCGCTTGTGGTGGCCTCCATCCGCAGGACGCCGAGTTGATTCAGAGTCGCGGCGTAGACCGGGACGCCGACGAACTTGTCCACCGGGATCGCCTCGCCGGTCACCGTGAATTCGTCCACCGCCGACTGCCCGGCCACGACCGCACCGTCCACCGGAATCCGATCTCCCGGCCGTACTATGACCACGTCGCCGGGCGCGAGATCTTCAATCGGAACTTCAACCGACTCCCCCCTGCGCACCACCCGGGCCATCTCCGGGCGCAGTTCCATCAACGCCTGGACCGCCCGCCGGGTCCGGGCCATGGCGTAGTTTTCAAGGGTGGCGCTGAGCGAGAACAGAAACATTAGCGTCGCGCCCTCATGCCAGAACCCGATCGCCGCCGCGCCGATGGCCGCCGTCACCATCAGCACGTTCACGTCCACGACGCGCCCCAGGGCCGATTCGTAGGCGTCGCGCATCGGGAACAACTCGCCCGAGACGTAGGCGACGAGGTAGCACGCCAGCGCCGCGACACCGAGTTCCACGAAGTGCTCGATGACGAATCCGACCACCAATCCGACCAGGGACAGGCCGGTCAGGATAGACATCAAACGAACTTCGGATACCTGGCTCGGGAGGCGTCGAACAGGGCCGATCATGAGGGCGCAATCATCACCCGGGCGGCGGGAGTGCGTCAATAATGGTTATCAGTCAGGAATCGCGGGGCGATCGCCGGCCGGCCTCGTCGGTGGTGCCGTACACCAGGATGCGCATGCCGGCAACCGTCCGCCCGTCCAGTTCGATCGCCTACTTCAGGGCGGACACCGAGGCGGCGGCGATGTTGTCCATGCGGCCGGTTCGGATACAGAAGAAGTTCACATGCGGCCGGGTGTCCCGTTCGTAATGCGTCGAATTGTTGGCCGCGGTGTGCAGGTCCAGGATGGCGCCCGCCCGGGTCAGCGCCTTAAGCGCCGTGTCCACCGTGCCAGGCTGATGTCAGAGTGTTCCCGGCGCACGGCGTCGTAGACGTCGTAGGCGGTGGGGTGGATTTCCATTCCGGCCAAAACCGCGCAGATGGCGGCCCGTTGCGGTGTCGCTCGAAGGCCATGCGTGCGCAGGGCGCCCAACGGGGCTTCGACACTCTTGGGATGCGGTTTTTCGGTTCCCATCCAGCCCGGCCTGCGGCACGTTCACACGGTTGCGATTATCTTGCAGGGTCACAGCCATCGGGTCGGCGTTGCAAATACGGCCCCGTCCCCCGGTGAAGGCCGGCCCCCAACCATCGCCGCCGCCGCTCCCGGCTAAGGCCCCTCGCCCACCTGCCCGCGCTGGCGCAGGAGATGATCCGCCAGGACCAGCGCCAGCATCGCCTCGACGATCGGCACCGCCCTGGGCAAGACGCAGGGATCGTGTCGCCCGCGCCCGGCCAGCACGACCTCGTTGCCCTGGTCGTCCACGGTGGCCTGATCGCGCATGATCGTCGCGGTCGGCTTGAACGCCGCCCGCAGCACGATGTTCTCACCGTTGCTGATCCCACCCTGCACGCCGCCAGAATTGTTGGTGCCGGTGCGGATCCGTCCGCCTTCGTTATAGAAGAGATCGTTGTGCTCGCTGCCGGTCTGGCGCGCCCCGGCGAATCCGGAGCCGATCTCGAAGCCCTTGCAGGCCGGGATCGAAAGCATCGCCGCCGCCAGGTCCGCCTCCAGCTTGCCGAAAACCGGTTCGCCCAGGCCCACCGGCACGTTGCGGGCCACCACCTCGACCACCCCGCCCAGCGAGTCGCCGCCCTTGCGGGCCTGCCCGATGCTGGCGATCATCGCCGGGGCCACCGCCGCGTCCGGACAGCGCACCGGGGTGGCTTCGATGTCGGCCAGCGCCACCGTGTCCGGGTCGACCTGGCCCTCCAGGTCGGCAACCCGCTTGACGTAGCCCAGCACCTCGACGCCGTGGGCGGTTTCCAGCAATTTCCGCGCCACGGCCCCCGCCGCAACCCGCCCGATGGTCTCGCGCGCGCTGGCCCGGCCGCCGCCCTTCCAGTTCCGAATTCCATACTTGGCCTGGTGGGTGTAATCGGCGTGGGAAGGCCGGTAGATGTACCGGAGGTGTTCGTAGTCACGACCGCGGGCGTCCTCGTTCCAGACGGCGATCATGATCGGTGTGCCCAGGGTCAGCCCGTCAAAGACGCCCGACAGAATCTGCGCCCGGTCAGCCTCGCCGCGCTGCGTCGTCAGGCTGCTCTGCCCCGGCCGGCGGCGGTCCAGGTCGCGCTGAATCCCCGCCAAGTCGATGGCCAGGCGGGGCGGGCAACCATCAATCACCGCACCCACCGCGTCGCCGTGCGATTCGCCCCATGTCGTAACCCGGAAAGCCCGGCCGAAGGTATTGCCCATCCGCGCGTCGCCCCCTGTGGAAGTAGAGACAGTCAGTTGGCAGGTACCGCCGCCCCGAACGCGGCCTCTTTGCCCTGTGGGGATCATACGGAAGGCGCGATATCCCGTCGAGATACGCGGCCGCTTGCGGCGGTTGATCCGTGTGGCGCGAGCGGTCGGGTGTCATTGCGGCCGCCGGGAGATCAATATAGGTACACAGGGGCGTTTCGAATCTGCGATCGGCGGCCAACTTGTCCGAATCGACCAGTGCTCTTCAGCCAGCCAACTTCCCGCCGGAAGAGTTCGCCGAGCGCCGCCGCCAGCTGGCCGCACGACTCGAACCCGGCGACGCCGCGCTGGTGGCCGGCGCTGTCGCGCCGCCCGGCCTGGAAGCCTTCCGCCAGTACAACGACTTCCACTATCTATCGGGAGTCCTGGAACCGGGCAACTACCTGCTGATCACGGCCCCAGCGGCCACTACAACGCTCTATCTGCCACCGCGCGATGAGCGCAGCGCCAACAACGAGGGTGAGCCACTTTCCTCCGACGACCCGGCCACCGCGCGCCGGCAGACCGGTGTCGAAGCGGTCAGGTCGGTTGCGAGCCTGGCCGAGGACCTGGCCGGGTTGCGCCGGCTGTACACGGTCCAGGCGCCGGCCGAGGGAAGGTTTGTCTCGCGCGGGGTCGCCCGAGAGGCCGCAGAACGCCGGACCGCCGATCCATGGGCCAATCACGAGTCGCCGGAAGCGCATTTCGTGGGCTTGTTGCGCAGCCGGTATCCGGAACTGGATATCCGTGACCTGGCCCCGCCGTTGGAGGACCTACGCCTGGTTAAGAGCGCCCGCGAGATCGATCTCCTGCGGCGCGCCGGCCGGCTGAGCGCGATCGCGACAGTCGAAGCGATGCGCACCACCCGCATCGGCGCCTACGAGCATCAACTTGCCGCAGTGGCTGACTACGTCTTCCGCGTCAACAGCGCCGATGGTCAGGCTTACGCACCGATCATCGCCACCGGCGCGCACCTCTGGTACGCGCACTGGAATCGCCTCACCGGCCAACTCGCCGACGGCGACCTGGTGCTCATGGATTGCGCCCCCGACCTGGGGTACTACACCAGCGACATCGGCCGCATCTGGCCGGCCAACGGGACCTTTACCGCGGCGCAGCGCGAGTTGTATGGTTACGTACTCACCTATCACGAGACGCTGCTGCGGCTACTGCGCCCGGGAGCCACGTCGACGGAGATCCTTGCCGAAGCCGCCATCGAAATGCGGGCCGTCGCGGACCGGACCGAGTTCAGCAAACCAGTCTATCGCAAGGCCGCGCTGCGCATGCTTACCTATGACGGTCACCTGTCCCACACGGTCGGCATGGCCGTGCACGATGTCGGCGAATACGCCGGCCGTCCACTCGCACCGGGCATCGTCTTCGCGGTCGATCCGATCATGTGGGTGCCCGAGGAACGAGTCTACATCCGGGTCGAGGACACCATCGTGATCACCGCTGACGGGATCGAGGTGTTCACCAAAGAGGCGCCCCGGGGGATCGAGGCAATCGAGGCGCTGGTGCAGGGCCGCGGGATGCTGCAGGCGTATCCGCCGCTGGGCGCGGGAGACCCGCGATGAGCGGCTCCGGCAACACGCCTACAACCGTCGAGGTCGTCGATTCGCACACCGGCGGTGAGCCCACTCGGGTGGTTCTTTCTGGCGGGCCCGACCTGGGCGGCGGCTCGCTGGCCGAGCGCCGCGACCGTTTTCGAAACGAGCACGACGATTTCCGCCGCAGCGTCGTGAACGAGCCACGCGGTTCGGGAGTGCTGGTCGGGGCGTTGCTCGTTCCCCCGGTCGATCCCGCGGCGGCGACCGGAGTTATCTTCTTCAACAACGTTGGCTACCTGGGAATGTGCGGGCACGGCACCATCGGGTTGGTGGTCACGCTGGCCCACCTGGGACGCATCGCACCTGGGGATCACCGCATCGAGACCCCGGTCGGTGATGTCACCGGCACACTTCTGGATTCCAGCGAAGTCCGCATCGAAAACGTGGCCAGCTACCGGCACGCCCGCAACATCGAAGTCGAGCTCGAATCCGGCGAACTCGTCCGCGGGGACGTCGCCTGGGGCGGCAATTGGTTCTTCTTGGTCGACGAACCGCAGCAGGAACTGACTCCGACTAACGTGGACAGTCTGGCCGCCCGGGCGGCGCAGATCCGACGCGGCCTCGAGCAGGCCGGAATCACCGGGGCCAACGGCGCGGAAATCGATCACATCGAGCTGATAGGTCCGCCGCTTCAGGAGGAAAACGACGGGCGGAACTTTGTCCTGTGTCCCGGCGGCGAATACGACCGCTCCCCCTGCGGCACCGGCACCAGCGCTAAGATCGCCTGTCTCTACGAAGACGGGTACTTGGCCGAAGGGGACACCTGGCGGCAGGAGAGCACCGTCGGCAGCGTGTTTTCCGCCAGCGTCAGGTCCCACGACGGGGAGATCATTCCCACCATCCAGGGCTCGGCCTATGTAACCGGCGAAGCCCGCTTGGTGCTCGACCCGGCCGACCCCTTCGTCGCCGGTCTCGGCTAGGCGACCACCTCGTACCCGCCAAATCGAACGCCTCGGTCACATCAGCACCGTCACAGCCCTAGGCGTCTACGCCCTTGTGATTCCCAACATACAGGGCCCTCCGCTCAGCGAGTAAACTGCCAGCCGAGCCTGTACTCGCCTGGAGTAGGGATGGGGACGAGTATCCGCCGGCTGTTTATTCTGCTTTGCCTATTGGTATTCAGCCTCTTGCTGCTCGCGGAAATCCCCAAACACGGTCCTAGCTTCCAACTATTGCGGGGCTGGCAAGATGCCCGAGTTTCGCTACGGGTTCGCGCACCTCAAGAGTCTGCTTGGCGCGACGATGGGGGAACCCATTGAGTGCGAACACACCGATCCTGAGAATGGCGACACCCTACAGCAGACGACGACCGGACTGGCCTATTACCGGGCAGCGACCAACGTGGCGGCGTTTACCGACGGCGCGCTGCATCGGGCGTGGACGGAGCGGGGCCTAGTGACCTGGACCGGGAACGGGTCGGATGCACCGGGGACAGCGGTGGCGAGCGCATTGCCGGAGCCTTCGGAGGGCGTGGTGCTGCCAGCGGTGAACCTGGAAGCGATCTTCAGTGCGGTACCGCCGGACCTGGCCGGACTGGACCGGGAGAGACTGAACACGCTGGTGTTTACCGGCGATATCGGGCTGGTGCGGATGGTGAACGTGACGACGGTGACAACGGGCGATTTCATGTGGCCGTTTCGCGGTACGGCTAGGATCCTGGTAGGCGGTGACCTGACAGTGGCGAACCTGGAGGGGCCGCTGGTGGCGGGGTGCGAGTTGCAGTATTCAAGCCTAGAATTCTGCGGCGACCCGCGAAACGTGGAAGGGCTTGAGTTCGCCGGGATCGACCTGGTCGGCCTGAGCAATAACCACATCTACGATCACGGCGGGGCGGGGCTGGAATCGACCCGCCGGGTGGTGGAGGGGGCGGGAATTGACCACGCCGGCGAGGGGGTGGTGTCGATCCAGGTGGTCGACGGGGTGCGGTTCGGCTTTGTGGCCTGCAACCTGCTGTGGGGCTACGACCCGGCGGCGCTGACGGAGGAGATCGGGGCGCTGAAGCGGGGGGTGGACGTGGTGGTGGCGATAGTGCACTGGGGGGCGGAGTACACCAGTGTGCCGGTGGCGCCGGCAGGCACGGTGACCGCGCCGCGAGACATCGCCCGGACGCTGGTGGCGGCGGGGGCGGACCTAGTGCTGGGAAATCATCCG
>PVBE011399052.1_pt1 | contig 12926 bp, 12 predicted proteins | sample 1631181 | NCBI WGS metagenome assembly PVBE01 (sample SAMN08397723, study PRJNA350692) | Marine metagenome, whole genome shotgun sequencing project. | isolation source: water | place: Pacific Ocean | collected 2012-04
ATCTTGGTACCCCCGTTACTGAAGCTGTTATTACTGTTCCTGCATATTTTGATGATGCTCAACGAACTGCAACTAAAGAGGCGGGACAAGTAGCTGGTTTAGAAGTTTTAAGAATTATTAATGAGCCCACTGCTGCTGCATTGGCATATGGGCTAGATAAAGACGGTTCCGATCAAACAATTTTGGTTTTTGATTTAGGGGGTGGAACATTTGATGTTTCTATTCTTGAAATAGGTGACGGAGTGTTCGAAGTTAAATCTACGCATGGCGATACAAGCCTTGGTGGAGATGATTGGGATGAAGCAATTATTGAATGGTTGGTCACTTCTTTTAAGAATGATCATGGTGTTGATTTGGCTTCTGACCCAATGGCAACTCAACGTCTTAAGGAAGCAGCCGAAAAGGCAAAGATAGAATTATCACAAGTTCAGCAAACGCAAATAAATCTTCCCTTTATTACTGCAACAGATGGTGGACCTCTACATTTGGATTATTCACTAACTCGAGCAAAATTTCATGAGTTGACTGCAGAATTATTGAAAAGATGTCGCGGTCCCTTCGAGCAAGCGATCAAGGACGCTGACGTAGCTAAGGGTGAGATTGATCACGTAGTACTAGTTGGCGGCTCTACTCGAATGCCGGCAGTAGTTGATTTAGTTAAAGAGATTTCCGGGAGTGAACCTAGTAAAAATGTAAACCCTGATGAAGTAGTCGCAGTTGGAGCAGCTGTTCAAGCTGGCGTTCTCGTAGGTGAAGTTAAAGACGTTTTGTTGCTTGATGTAACACCATTGTCTTTGGGAATCGAAACCAAGGGCGGTGTAATGACAAAACTTATCGACAGGAATACGACTATCCCTATACAAAAATCTGAAATTTTTACTACTGCTGAAGACAGTCAGCCATCTGTTGAGATTCACGTCTTACAAGGTGAAAGAGAAATGTCTCAATTCAACAAGACATTAGGAAAGTTTCAACTAGTTGATATACCTCCTGCGCCTCGAGGTATGCCTCAGATAGAGGTGACTTTTGACATCGATGCAAATGGGATTGTTCATGTTTCGGCAAAAGATAAAGCTACGAATAATGAGCAGTCGATGACAATTACTGGCCAATCATCTCTAGACAAAGATGTAATCGATCAGATGGTTCAAGATGCCGAAACTCATGCCGAAGAAGATAAGTCCCGGCGTGAAGATGCTGAAGTAAGGAATAATGCAGACAATCTTGTCTATCAAACTGAAAAGATGCTTACAGACCAGGCCGAAAATATTTCTGAAGAAGAAAAGAGCATCGTTCAAGAGAAATTAACTGAGCTAAAAACATTGTTAGATAGTGATGATATTGAAGCAATAAAAAATGCTACGGAAGCTCTAATGTCAGCTAGTCAAGAATTTGGACAGAGAATTTATGAGGCTGCTTCTCAGGAAAATTCAGAATCTCAAAGCACAGAAAATGACGATGTTGTTGATGCTGAAATTGTTGATGAGCAGTGAACTTAATTAATCCAGAAGAACAAAATAATGATAGTAACCCTATTGAGTTTGAGGAAGAGGCTCCACAAAGCACTTCAGATAGAGAATTTAATGAAGGCGAACATGTAGATGCCGTGTCTTCGGATGTTGGGACGGAAGAAGAAAATAATCTCTCGGATGAATCGCCTGAATTATTATTTGATGAAATTTTGTCAGAACGCGATGAATATTTAAATCTTTTGCAAAGTGTAAAAGCTGAATTTTCTAATTACCAAAAACAAACGAAGAAAAGAATAACTGAAACACGTACTTCAGCTCGCGGAGAAATAGTCGAAAAAATTCTTCCTGTTCTAGATGCATGCGATGCAGCTATTTCTCATGGAGCTGAAGATGTAGCAGCGATTAGAAAAGCTTTAATTGATTCTTTAGAAAATGAAGGCTTAGAACTTGTTGGTAGACCTTTAGAAGAATTTGATCCTTCTATTCATGAAGCTATTTCTCATGAACCAGGCATTGAAGGTGAAGAGGGTCAAGTAGTAAGCGAAGTATTAAGACAAGGATACTTTTGGGAAGGTAAAATACTTAGACCTGCAATGGTCAAAGTACGCGGTTAACAGACTTGCGAGAGATTAAGTGACTGTTCAAAAAGATTGGCTAGAAAAGGACTTCTATCAGATCCTTGGTGTTTCAGAGAGTTCGTCAGCCAAGGATATTACAAAGACTTATAGAAAACTTGCGCGAAAATTGCATCCAGATGCAAATCCTAATGACCAAGAAGCTGAAACAAAATTTAAGGAAGTTTCTGCTGCTTATGATGTCATTGGGGATGAAAAAAAACGTTCCGAATATGATGAACTCAGGCGTTTAGGACCTCTTGGAAATGGTTTTAGCTCTGGTTCCAACGGCTTTAATTCAAGTGGCATACCTTTTGATATAAGCGATATTTTTGGCAATTTTTTTGGAAATCAAGCAAATAGGGGCAACCAAAGAGGTTTGGATCTAGAAGCTACTCTTTCTCTGTCGTTTTTAGATGCTGTAAATGGTGTTACCACTACTTTGAGTTTAGGAAATCAGAATAGTAAAGAGTTAACATCTGTGCGAGTGAAGATTCCACCTGGAGTTGAGGATGGGCAAAGAGTTCGAGTAAAAGGTAAGGGTCAATCTGGGCCTGCAGGATCTGGAGATTTATTTGTAATCGTGCAAGTCGAACCACATGAGTTTTTTGGTCGACAAGGTAAGAATTTGACTTTAGTTACCAGAGTTTCTTTTCCTCAACTGGTACTTGGGTCTGAGGTAAAAGTAGAGACATTAGAAGGTAGTAAAGTGACTTTGCGTATTCCGCCTGGAACTCCAAATGGAAGAACATTTCGTGTAAAAGGAGGAGGAGTTTCCACCTCACAAGAAGTTGGTGATCTTTTAGTAACAGTTGAAGTTGAAATCCCAACAGAAGTGAGCGACAAAGAAAGTTCACTTATAAAAGAGTTAGCTGATGTTATGTCTAAAAAAACGCCCAAGGATTAATGCAGTGATCAAAAAAGCTAAAGTCAAGAGTGTGTTGAGTTTTAACGCTCGGACAGGAAAAAGTTGACATGGAAAGACCACAACCCGATCAAGCAGTTTATGTAATTTCAGTTGCAGCAGAATTATCCGGCATGCATCCCCAAACGCTTCGCATCTATGAAAGTCGTGGACTACTTGATCCGGCTCGAACCGCTGGCGGTAACCGTCGTTACAGTGACACTGATATAAGGCTCCTTCGGCGAATCGCAGACTTAACTGCTGAGGGTTTAAATTTGCAAGGTGTTAAGCGTATTTTAGAACTTGAAGCTGAAGTAATTCGTTTAAACCGAGAACTTGAAATAGCGAAAAATAAAATTGCCGAAGCGGTTACCGAAGTGCATCGCCAATATCGAAGAGACCTTGTACCTATAAAACAAAGCGTTACTTTACTGCGTCAGCAGAAAAGGCCTTGACCAGCAGTTTTATAGATTAAGACGCAAAAAACTTTGTAACAAAAAGGTTACAAACAGATTTCGTTCCACAATTAGCTCCTTTCTCTTGAAGGGTATTAGAGGCTTTTCCACAGGGCATGTGGATAAGAAAATCTTTAGTTAAAGGGACTTAACTTCTAAAGATAAATAATATATTCCACTGAAAAAGTAAAGAAAAAAAGCACAAGATAAAGGTAAGCTCAGCAAGTAATAATCCCTATTCAGGAGGATTGATGTGCCCGCTACAGTGGTCGTAGGAACGCAGTGGGGTGATGAAGGTAAAGGAAAATTTACCGATCTTGTTGCTCAGGATGTATCTATGGTTGTTCGTTACCAAGGTGGTCATAATGCAGGCCATACTTTAGTGGTAGATGGAGAAACCTTTGCTTTACAACTAATTCCTAGCGGAATTTTGTCAGAACATGTCATTCCAATAATAGGTAATGGTGTTGTTATCGATCCAGGTGTTCTAATCGAAGAAATAGATGCCCTTGAGTCACGCGGAGTTAACACTAAGAACTTGTGCATTAGTGGTAATTCTCATTTAATTCTTCCTTATCACCAAGAACTTGATGGGCTTTATGAAAATTATCTTGGTGATGAAAAAATAGGTACAACCAAACGTGGTATTGGACCTGCATACGCAGATAAAGCTTTACGAATAGGTCTTAGAGTTCAAGACCTTCTTGATCATGATATTTTCAAGCAAAAATTAGAGACAACTATGAAATACATTAATGGTGTTTTAACTCAAGTCTTCAAACAGGAACCTATGGATCCTTCTGAAATTGCTAAAACATATTTAGATGAGTACGCGCCGCGCATAGTTCCACACATAGAGGACACGATTAATTTAGTTCATGAACAGTTGAATGCAAAAAAACGAATACTACTCGAAGGGGCTCAGGCAACTTTTCTTGATCTAGATTATGGAACATATCCTTTTGTAACTTCTTCAAACCCAGTGGCAGGAGGAGCCTGCACAGGATCTGGTGTAGGTCCACTTGATATCGATCGAATAATAGGAATCACTAAGGCTTATACAACACGAGTTGGTGCTGGACCTTTTACTGCTGAATTATTTGATGAAGTTGGTGAACATCTTGTAGATGTTGGCCATGAATATGGGACAAACACTGGACGTAGACGCAGGGTGGGGTGGTTAGATTTGGTGATGCTCAATTACGCCAGTCGCGTCAACTCCTTAACTGAGTTAGCAATTGCAAAACTTGACGTTTTAGACAATTTGGACGTAATAAAAATTTGCGTTGCTTATGAATTTGAAGGTCAAAGATACGATTGGTTGCCCCATCAACAATCTGTACAGAACCAAGCAGTTCCTATATATGAGGAATTTCCAGGTTGGAAATGTGATTTGTCAGAAGTAAAAAATAGATCGGAACTTCCAGAAGAAGCTGAAAGTTATTTGAATTTTATTGAAAATTCTTTAAATATTCCTATCGACTTAGTTGGTGTAGGTCCAGGGCGCCATCAATATTTCAGCCGTCAGAAATAAAGAGGTTAAATGAAGGTTTGTGTTGTTGGATCCGGTGGAAGAGAACACGCTTTAGCTAATGTTCTTGAGCGAACAGCCGAAGTAGTTGTTACACCAGGAAATCCCGGAATACCTTTTTCGACTACAAAACCTGTAAAAGAAATAGAAGCTGATTTATTTGTTATAGGTCCAGAACAGCCTTTAGTCGAAGGATTAGCTGATGAACTGAGAAAACAAGGGAAGCTTGTTTTTGGCCCCAATGCTGACGGTGCAAAACTTGAAGGTTCAAAAAGTTGGATGAAAGAAATTTTAATTGAAGCAGGCGTTCCTACAGCTAGGCATGGAGTATTTACAGAGAAGGAACCCGCTTTAGATTTTCTTCAAAATCTTTCAGATCTTTATGTAATTAAGACAGATGGATTGGCAGCAGGTAAAGGAGTTTTGGTTACTTCAGATTTGACTGAAGCTAAAAATGCCGTATCTGAATATTTATCTGGGGAAGCTTTCGGAATTGCTGGTAAAAGAATTGTTATAGAGGAAGGACTAACAGGACCAGAAGTTTCACTACTTGCAGTTTGTGATGGTAAAACTGCGGTTCCTTTAGCTCCGGCACAAGACTTTAAGAGACTTAAAGATCAAAATGAGGGACCAAATACTGGAGGTATGGGTGCCTACTCGCCAGTTCCTTTTTTAGAAGAAAATTTGGTCGAAAGAATCATGGATATTGCTGTTATCCCAACTTTGGAGACTTTAAAGCGAAAGGGAATTGATTACAGAGGTGTTTTGTATTGCGGTTTAATGATTACACCTGAAGGACCAAAAGTTCTTGAATACAACGCTAGGTTTGGGGATCCTGAAACTCAGGTAGTTCTGCCCCGGTTAGAAACAGATTTAGCTGAGTTGCTTGTTGGTGCAGCTTCTGGTTCTCTTAATTCAGTTCCAATTTTTTCGAACGAGGCAGCTGTCGCTGTTGTATGTGCGTCCGAGTTGTATCCAGAAAATCCAAGAACTGGTGATCTTATAGATGGTTTGTCTCAAGTTCAGGAAATGAAGGGTATAGATATTTTCTTTTCGGGTGTCAGAAAGACTAGTGATGGATTAGTTACAGATGGTGGAAGGGTTTTAACGGTCACTGGGATGGGAGCGACACTCGAGCAAGCTAGGAAATTGACTTATGAAGCAGTTTCACAAATTTCGTGGACTGGGATGCAAAAACGAGAAGACATTGCTTCTAATTTTGACTTATAGAAAGATGAATAGATAGACAAAAGAAAGGAATAATAGTGACAGAAAGAGTTGCGGTATTGATGGGATCACCAAGTGATTCTGATCGAATGAAGCCTGCTACAGAAATATTAGAAAAATTCGGAGTTGATGTAGACACGAGAGTTATGTCTGCGCATCGAACACCACAAGACGTTGCGGATTTCGCTTCTTCCGCTATTGAAGATGGATTTTCTGTAATTATTTGCGGAGCCGGAATGGCTGCACACCTTGCTGGAGCAGTTGCAGCAAACACAATTCTTCCCGTCATCGGAGTGCCGTTATCAGGAAGTGCAGTATCAGGTTTTGACTCCCTCTTAGCAACAGTTCAGATGCCCAAGGGGATTCCCGTGGCTACTGTCGCAATAGATGGAGCTATGAATGCTGGTTTGTTAGCAATACAAATACTTTCTTTGAACGAACCCAAATACGTAAAACTTCTTGAGTCGCATAGAGAAGAAATGGCGTCAAGATAGGATGGCTTTGTTTTGATTGTGGAAAATGTTCTCGCTAGTCGCTATGCGAGTCAACAGATGGTTGATATTTGGTCAGCTGAATCTCGGATAGTTCTTGAACGTGAACTATGGGTAGCTGTACTAAAAGCTCAAAAAGAACTTGGTATTGAAATAGGAGATCAGGTAATCGAAGATTATGAATCGGTTATAAATTCTGTTGATTTAAATTCGATTCGTGATCGTGAAAAAATTACTCGACATGATGTTAAGGCAAGATTAGAAGAGTTTTCAGAGTTAGCTGGACATCAACATGCTCACAAGGGAATGACTTCTAGAGATTTAACTGAAAATGTTGAGCAACTACAAATTAAAAAAAGTTTGGAGTTAGTTCTTGATTTAGTAGTTGCTTCGTTAAGCAGATTAGGGCGATTGGCTGTCGAAAATTCTTCGCTTATGTTGACTGGAAGAACTCATAATGTCGCTGCTCAACCAACGACTCTTGGGAAACGTTTCGCAAATACGGCAGAGGAATTAATAAATTCATACCATAAAGCAAATTATCTACTAAATAATTTTCCCCTTCGCGGCCTAAAAGGTCCTGTCGGCACTCAGCAAGATTTGCTGGATTTATTTGAAGGAGATAATGAGAAAGTACGTTTGATTGAAAGTCGTGTAGCGGAAACTCTTGGTTTTGATGAGGTTTTAGATTCTGTAGGTCAGGTGTACCCCCGCTCAATGGATTTTGAAGTTGTTTCCACACTTGTTCAAATTTCAAGTGCTCCTGCAAATTTTTCAAAGACAGTCAGACTAATGGCTGGTCATAACTTAGTTTCAGAAGGTTTTCAACAAGGACAAGTCGGTTCATCAGCTATGCCTCATAAGACGAACACTCGAACGTCAGAAAGAATTAGTGGTCTTTCAGTGGTATTAAAGGGTTATCTATCGATGTTAGGTGGGTTGGTTGGAGATCAATGGAATGAAGGAGATGTGAGTTGTTCTGTTGTTAGGAGGGTTGCTCTGCCGGATTCGTTTTTTGCGATTGATGGATTATTTCAATCATTTATTACTGTGCTTGATGAATTCGGTTCATTCCCGGCGGTAATTGAGAAAGAGTTATTAGAAGAACTTCCTTATCTTTCAACAACGAGACTTTTAATGGCGGCGGTACAAAAGGGAATAGGTAGAGAAACTGCTCATGAAATTATTAGTGAACATGCTAGAAAGTCTTCTATGTCTAGACGTGAAGATTCAGATGATCTGAGTTTTGGTGATCTTCTTGCTTCAGATAACCGTTTCCCATTAGAAGAAGAAGAAATAAATGAACTATTTAGTCAAAGGACAATCTTGCTTGGGAATGCTTCAAGCCAAGTTCAATCGGTAGTCGAGAAAATTGCTGACATAGTTACACATAGACCTCTTGCTGCTTCATATAAACCAGAATCCATCATTTAAAAGGGAGCCATAATGGCAATTAATTTGAAACATGTGCATTCGGGAAAAGTTCGAGACATTTATGAGATTGATTCTGAAAAACTACTTATGGTTACTTCCGATCGACTATCAGCTTTTGATGTTGTCTTAAATGAGCCAATTCCTGAAAAAGGCCGTGTTCTAACTGCAATGACGAAGTATTGGTTGAGCCAATTAGATAATTTGGTTCCAAATCACTTGTTATCAGTGGACCCAATGGATCTAGGCGAGGAAATTAATTTAGATAGTAGAGAGTTTTTGACCGGCAGAACAATGATTTGTAAGCGTGCTGAGATGTTGCCAGTTGAATGCATAGTAAGAGGTTTTATTACAGGTTCAGCGTGGAAAGAATATAAAGAAAAAGGGACTGTACACGGTGAGAAGGTTGGTTCGGGTTTAAGAGAGTCTGAACAATTTCAACAACCATTATTTACACCTTCGACTAAAGCAACATCTGGTCATGATGAAAATATTTCTTTTCTGGAAGCAATTGAAATTCTTGGTTCAGATTTGGCCGAAAAAGTTAAAGATGCCTCATTGAAATGTTACAAATTGGCATCTGACTTAGCCATGGAACGTGGAATCATTATTGCTGATACAAAATTCGAATTTGGTTTAATAGATGGAGAATTAGTTCTCGCAGACGAGGTTCTCACTCCAGACTCTTCAAGGTTTTGGCCAGAAGACCAATGGGAGCCTGGATCCTCACCTCCATCTTTTGATAAACAACCTGTGCGTGACTTTTTAGACACTGTCGAATGGGATAAACAACCCCCTCCTCCAAATCTTCCTAGTGAAGTTATTTCAGCTACTTCCTCGCGTTACATCGAGGCATATGAGAAGATTTCAGGAAAGTCTTTTAGGGATTGGCCTGGCGCTAGGAGTTAGTTTGCTTTTTTCTGTTTTTGTTGATGTTTGTCTACGTAAAGGAATTGCAGATCCGGCGGGCTCTACAATAGAGCGGTCTTTGCCAACTTTAGGTTTTTCGAATGTTAGAGATGTAAGCGTAGGAAAAACGATCCGATTTGTTATTGATGCTGAAAATGAAAAGGAAGCGCATGAGAAAGTAGAAACTATTTGTTCTACTTTTCTAACTAACCCAGTAATTGAAGAAGCAGAAATCACAATTGAAAACTTGGAACAAGCAGAAAGAAATTAATGTCAGCTACTGTTGGTGTTGCTGTATTTCCAGGTACAAATTGTGAATTGGATTCAATTCATGCTGTGGAATCTCTTGGCGGGATTGGCAAAATTTTATGGCATTCAAGCAAAAATCTGGCTGAGGTTGATGCTGTAATAATTCCTGGTGGTTTTGCACATGGTGATTATTTAAGACCTGGAGCTATAGCTAGATTCTCACCGCTTATGTCAGCAATTTCTGATTTTGCAAATAATGGGGGACCTGTATTGGGAATCTGCAATGGTTTTCAAGTTTTAACTGAGTCTGGTCTATTACCTGGAGCCCTTCAAAAGAATAAAGGGCTTAAATTTTTATGTAAGACCGTCGAAGTATGTGTAGTAACAGAAAATTCAACACTTACGCGAAATGCAGTAAAAGGAGCTAAATTATCACTTCCTATAAACCATTTCGAAGGAAATTTTACTTGTAGTAATGAAACTCTCGACACTCTTTTAGAACAGGATCGAGTTGTGCTTCGTTACTGTGATAACCCGAATGGTTCAATGAATGACATTGCAGGTATTTGTAATGAAGCGCGCAATGTTGTTGGAATCATGCCACACCCAGAAAGAGCATGCGACTCGCTATTAGGCAGTGAAGATGGAAAAATACTATTTGACTCTCTATTAGGTTCCAATTAATGGGAGTGCAGAATAAAACATCTATTTCGAATAGTTTTTTGTTGTTAAAAGAGAGATTTTTCTATGGATGATTCATTACATAGAGCTTTAGGACTAACTGACGAAGAAGCGAAAAAAATTGGTGACATTTTAGGAAGAAAGCCTAATCCTCTTGAGCTAGCGATGTATTCAGTGATGTGGTCTGAACATTGTTCATATAAAAGTAGTCGTCTTCATCTTTCCCGTCTTCCAACATCTGCACCTTGGGTTCTTGTTGGACCAGGTGAGAATGCAGGTGTGATTGATGTAGGAGATGGGATTGCGGTTGCAATAAGGATTGCATCTCACAATCACCCTTCAGCTATTTAGCCGTATCAAGGTGCAGCAACTGGGGTGGGAGGTATTCTTCGAGACATTTTTACTATGGGTGCAAGACCCATTGCTTTAATGGATTCTCTACGGTTCGGGCCATTAACTGATGCTAGAAGTTGTTGGGTTGCTGAAGGAGTTGTTTCTGGCATTTCTGGCTATGGAAACGCTGTTGGTGTTCCAACTGTTGGAGGTGAAATTGATTTTGATCCAACTTTTCAAGGTAACCCTTTAGTAAATGTTTTATGTTTAGGCACTTTGCCTAGAGATCGTTTGGTTTTAGGTCAAGCTTCTGGAATCGGTAATTTAGCGGTTTTGCTAGGAGCTGCGACTGGCAGAGATGGAATTGGTGGAGTAAGTGTTTTAGCTTCAGCGGGGTTTTCCGACCAAGGGGATATTGAAAAACGACCCAGTGTTCAGGTTGGCGATCCTTTCGAAGAAAAACGATTAATTGAAGCTTGCTTAGAAATCTTTGATTCAAATCTAGTTGTCGGTATTCAAGATTTGGGTGGCGCAGGATTGACCTGTGCTACAAGTGAAACTGCTTCTCGTGGAGGAGTTGGAATGGATGTTGATCTAAGTGCAGTTCCTCAAAGAGAATTAGGAATGGAAGCTCACGAGATAATGATTAGTGAATCGCAGGAAAGAATGCTTGCAATAATCGAACCCAGTAATTTAGATCGTCTTTTTGAGATTTGTAACAAATGGGAAGTAAATGCGAATGTTATTGGGAGAGTTACAAAGGGAAATAAATTAAGAATTCTTGATCATTTTGAAGGAAATGTTTTAGCTGAAATTCCTGCTTCCTCTCTTCACGATGACGCGCCAATTTATGACAGACCTAAGAAGAAGCCTGAATCAAAAAAATCTGCTTTGTATGAAAATGTAAAAGTTTCAGACGACCTAACGAGCGATCTTCTTTCTTTATTGTCAGACCCTTCATGGGTGTATAACCAATATGATCATCAACTTTTCTTAAACACTGTTGTCGGGCCAGGTTATGAAGCATCAGTTTTAAAGTTGCGTGATCCTGTAAACGGTTTTGAAACTAATAACGGTTTAGCAATTTCTACAGATGGAAATCATCGTTGGTGTGCTGTTAATCCAAGAGTGGGTACGAAATTGGTCGTTGCTGAAGGGTTAATGAATCTAGCTTGTGTCGGAGCCTATCCCCTGGCTCTTGTCAATTGTCTTAATTTTGGAAATCCGGAAAATCCTGAAGTTATGTGGCAACTTTCAGAATCCATAGACGGCATGGCAGAAGCATGTGAGGCGTTTGGGATTCCAGTAGTAGGTGGGAATGTGAGTCTATATAACGAATCTTCTGGAGTGAATATCTCACCTACTCCTGTTATTGGAATGGTGGGCAAAATTGACGGGCTTTATAGAAGACCTCCTGGGTTTGAACTATCAGAAGGTAATCGCTTAGTTCTTTTAGGTCCGAACGATGTTGGTTTAGGAGGTTCATTATTGGGCGCTTTGCATGGATTTGAGACTGAAGAATTAATTGATGTTAATTTTCAGACCCATCAAGTTCTTGCTGACCTAGTGAGGAGTCTTGTGTCTGATGGGACAATTGATGGGATACATGACTTATCTGCTGGAGGGTTAGGAGTTGCTTTAGCTGAGATGGTTGCAAAATCTAAATGTGGTGTAAGTGTTGCCCGAATCCCCGATGCATTAGCGTTTTTCGGTGAAGGTCCAAGCAGAGTGCTTGTTTCAGTACATCCTGAAAGCGTCAATGATCTTTTGTCTAGAGCTGAGGGTGCAAATATACCTACTACACGTTTGGGCTTAGTTGGTGGTGACAGATTTACCGTTAAGGGTTTGATAGATGTTCCAAAAGAAACTGTCGATTCAGCATTTGTGACTCACATACCTAATGCTTTGGGTGCGGGCACCGTCAGTTCATGATCGAATGAGTATGCGGGATTTAATTCCCATCCAGATACTAGGATCGCCTTAGTGTCAAAAAGTGAAGCTTTCCAGAAAGCGTTAGAACAGTCTGAGGTATTTTTAGATGAACCTCATGAAGCATGTGGCGTGTTTGGGGTTTTTGCTCCTGACCATCTAGTAGCACACCTAACTTATTTAGGTCTTTATGCTTTGCAACATCGTGGACAAGAGTCAGCCGGGATGGCTGTTAGCGATGGAACGTCAATAACAGTTGTAAAAGATATGGGATTAGTCTCTAATGTTTTCAACGAAAAGAATCTTGCTGCTTTAAATGGGAATTTGGCGATAGGACAGACTCGCTATTCAACTACTGGTTCAAGTACATGGAGAAACGCTCAGCCTGTTTATCGAGGTGTTGGTGACATAGAGTTTGCATTAGGACATAATGGCAATTTAGTAAATACAGACCAGTTGGCAAGAGAAGCTGGAATGTTAAAAGGAACTGTGGCTTCAGACAGTGATTTGATTGCTGAATTGATCGCTTCGGACATATCAACAAAACAAGTTCAAGATCAAGATCAAGAAGATCCTATGAAATCAGCACTTCAACGTGTCTTGCCAAAATTATCTGGAGCTTTTTCATTAGTGTTCTGTGATCAAAATCGAATAATTGGTGTTCGCGACCCCAATGGATTTCGTCCTTTGTGTTTAGGAA
>PVBE010024613.1_pt1 | contig 12925 bp, 13 predicted proteins | sample 1631181 | NCBI WGS metagenome assembly PVBE01 (sample SAMN08397723, study PRJNA350692) | Marine metagenome, whole genome shotgun sequencing project. | isolation source: water | place: Pacific Ocean | collected 2012-04
AGCAAAAACAGTACATGAAGCTGAAATAAACAATTGGGAAGATATTGATAGGCTGGATGTTCGTCCTAAAAAAGGTGTGATAAAGATTCGTTCAAAAAATAGATGGGAAATACAAATCGACCATCAGACCGGTAAGGTTATGCAAGTTGCATACAGACGCTCAGATCTTATTGAATCAATACATGACGGAAGTTTTTTTCACGATAAAGTGAAAATTTGGGTCTTTCTTCCTTCTGCGATTGTGCTCCTAACTTTGTGGATAACAGGGGTTTATCTTTTTGTAATCACAACGCTTCAAAAAAATAAAATGAAAGCCACAAAAAGTAATACCACTACTGAATATAGAGTTGAAGCTTAATAGTTTTGTAAAAAAATTAGCGATAATACTTATAGGATTTTTTTTTACTAGTATTTCCACACCCTGTTATGGTTTTGATAATACTGAGGGTAAAATATCTATAAAAGGGAAAGTCAAGGAGGCAACTTTTTCCGCTGAAACAGATTATCGCCACGGTGGGACTGATATATTTCATCGCCACTATGATGTTGGCGCAGGGTTTTCTTTGCCTTTTTTTGGTGAAGGTTGGTCTGTTCGCGTCAATTATCGATCTGTATATAAAAAATCTGATGAAGGAAACTGGGAGTTAGAAAAGAGGCCTCATGGGCAGATTCAAAAAATATTTAAGACATCCGCAATAAAATGGCTCCCTGAGATAAAGTGGGGAATAAGAACTCGACAAGAGGGTAGGTTTAAAGAAAATGGCACCCATGTCACACGCAATCGCAGCCGTATTAAGATAAAATCAGGCAGAAAATTTCTAAAGGTAAAGCCTTTTATTAGCAACGAGTTTTTCTACGATTTTGATAAAGGGGAATACAACAAGAATAGAGTAAATGTAGGAGTTGATTTGCCTGAAATTAACAAAACCACATCCAGTATCTATTATAAATTAACAGCTGATTTAGATGACGATGAATGGGTAAATACCTCCAGTGTAGTGCTTAAAATAGGGTTTTAAAGTAAATGGCTATTATGCCTAATAATTCATTAATTTAGACTTATTTCTATGAATGGAGAGACGAGGTTGGGCTCCCTCAGCATTTCGCGTATCATTTTTCGATACAACTTATAAATTAAGAATGATTAACAGAAAATTTAAATCATGTTTTTCTATATCAGCGATATTTTTTATTATAATTGGTGGGTGTGGGGGGAGAGCTGCTCACCCAATAATGATTTCTCAGGTTGGTGATAAAGAGAAATCATGCGAGTCTCTTAAAGTTGAAATGAGTCAACAGCAGCAACAAATGTCGCGGTTGATGCCTAAGACCAAAAAGGCAGTTGGTAATACTCTTCTTGGTGGGTTTGGAGTGATTTTTCCATTCGTATGGTTAGCAATGGACTTTAACGATTCGGAACAAGTTGAATTTAACGCCCACTGCCAACGTTATAAACACCTATCTTCAATAGCCGCGGGTAAAAAATGTGAGTTTGGCTCAACCCAAACTTGTTCTGAGATGGAGTAACCCCTATTAATCTATTTGCGCAAATGAATTTTAGTTTTTAAAAGCGAGTTGAAAAAGAAGTTGACCCCCTATCTCACTGAAATATAGGCAGTGGTTTTTTTTGTAATTTATATCTTGATCAACTTGTTCATCGCATTAATAACGCGGAAGACGCCCTGTCCGTCGATCAGTTGCTTTGCTTGTAAGCTCATTGATTCTAGTTTTCGTTTTCCGAAATTGAGGGCTTCGCGGATTTTTTTTACATCGTACTGGGCGCCTATTCCTAAATTGATCGCGGCGCCTGATTTTTCTACAAACCGAGCTTTGGTTTGCTGGTGTGCGACTTGGTTTACGACAAAGGCAGGCGTCCCCACTGCCATAGCTTCGTGAAGGGTTACACCGCCAGAGCAAATCACCGCGTCATGTTCCCATAAAATTTGAGCCATATTGGATACTGGACCTAGAACATTCAATAACTGGAATTGGTTTGAGAGTTTGTTAAGCTCGGGTTTAATATTCGTGTTATGTCCAATCAGAACTGTCAACTTTAGGTCATGTTTTTCTTGAAGTAGAAAACTGGTTAAAGGAACGGTCAGGTTTTTTGGGTCGGTAGCTCCCATGCTTATCAATACCGACTTAGAGGAAGTCATAAAATGCCGTGACTGGGTATGGTAATAAGCAAAATCTGGATGTAATACGGAGTAATCGGGTCCAAGTAATCCCCTCGTAGAAGAAGGAAGGTTTTTTGTTTCTGAGGGCGCTAAATTGGAGTCTATAAGAATATCCACATGATTACGTCCTGCCCCCAGATCTTCAAAACTAGCGATATAGCGAGTACATGTTTTTACTGAAGAAACTAATGACTCAGTTGTGTTTTGTATATCGAGAATAACAAAATCAAAAAACTTATCTAAGTATTCTGCAATGGAAGACTCGGGATCCATAATTACCGAGGTGAACTCTGCATGGGTTAGCAAATCAATAGCAGGACCAAAGTTGGGAATGTAAAAAGAAACCTCCCATCCTTGTTTTTTTAGTTCGTTCGCTAGATTAATCTGGCGATAGATGTGTCCCATCCCGTCAGAAATTGATGCTTTGCAATTAATTGCTACTGAGGGCATGACTGTTAGCGCAAATGCGCAGAGTTTGCGTTGATACGAGAAAGAATTTCTCGATCTGAATATAGAACACCTGACTGTTCTATGGACCGCCCTTTAAGTGCTCTCGGGAGTCTTTTAAGTGCCATATAAAATGCGATCCAGAAACGCGGTTTTAATCGGAATAAATCCCGCAATAAAAAGAGAGGAATATAAAATAGAAATGTGAGTGTCATGGATCGATCAAGGATATTTTTCCAAATAAAAAGATAATTATTTCGTGCAGAAATCAAAGAAATGCGTCGGAGCTTTTCTTGTCGAGTAATTGTCGCCTGTACTTTATGGTAAGCGATGGACTGTGGTTCATAATGGACCTCCCACCCGCGTTTGAGTGCTCTGTAGGAGAGGTCAATTTCTTCATAATAAAGGGGGTGGTACATCGAGTCAAAGCCACCCAGGTCTAAGTATTTTTGTCGATTGACCATGAAAGCACCGCCGCAGGCAAACAGGGTTTGGCTATCGTCTTCAGGGGGCTTTTCATAAAGATGGAAATGTCCTTTCTGAAAGTAGCCACCCCTATTGCCATATAAAAAAGTGGTTTGATCAAAAGCAAATATTTTTCCACTGACAGCAAATGTATCTTTGTTGTCAAAATGTTGAGCGAGGTAGTGCAAGGCTTTTGGGTCAAGTTTAATGTCGTTATTCATGGGCATGACAATTTTTGATTCTGCTAACTTTACAGCGTAATTATTTGCTTCCTGAAAACCGAGATTTTGTGGGGTTTGTTCTGTCCGAACTTCCGGAAATTCGTCAGCTAGGATTCTCAGACTATTGTCGTTGCTACAGTCGTCAATGACCATCACCTCGTAAAAATGGTGGCGGTCGAATCTCACGGCCTCTAGAACGGTTGGTAGACATTCTCTCAGAAGTTTTGATCCGTTCCAGTTTGTTATAATGAGAGTGATTTCAGGCTTCATAAAGGTTTGGTGTTAGAACGTACAGGTTTGAATGCCCAGTTACTTCTTCTATTTAACGGATAAGCAGCAGGTGCTCTTGATTTGTTTTTAATCAGATTCTGGTAAAAGGGAAGTGTGGATTTACTGTAACCTTAGCGCTTCACCGAGGAAGAAACTGGGTTAGGTTTTTTTTTAATTATTTTTTGATCGGTGTGTATTTGAACTGACAAAGTGTTCCAAGCTTTGCGAATAGATTGGTTAGTTTCAAGTCTACGTAATCTTCCCTAGCCTTCCACGGTATTTTGTCGAATTCGCAGGCAGTGGGAATATGGTCGACTCTACCAAAACGGATAAAAAATTCAGCGAACCAGCATTTCTTAAACTTGAAGTTTAATTCTGTCTCATCGTCTTTTTTGACATCAGGCATGAAATGATCCCAGCCAAAAGTATTGTCAAAGTTACTTTGATTGGAATCGACAAAAGCTTTGAATGGATTGGTTGATGCTTTTTCATCTGCTATAGCTTTATCCATTTCAGGTTTTAACCATTCCTGAAGAGCATGGGTTATGTATTGGCGGGCTCGATCAATTCTAATATTATAATCTTCAAGGACGTTATGAGTTGTGTACATAAACAACGCAAGAATGGTCAATCGTTGGGTTGCGGCGTCTAATTTTTCCCCATCTTCGTATTCCCAGAGTTTAACGAAAAGTTCCGTGATTTTATCTTTTTCGACAACAACATCTTCTGTGTCCAAATGCTTTAGAATAGGTTCTATATACGCGGCAACTTTTTTGGCAAACTCAGAATCTGTGGTTGTTTCGCTATCCTTGTTATCAGTCATGGTTAAGTTTTCCAAAAAATAGATTTCAAAAAATACTAAAAAAAAAGGAAAACCCACGCCCGATTTTTGTTATGGTCGAGTTGTTCTCCTGCACGTGATTATGTGCCTCAAAAAATAGCATATTGCAGGGTAAAGGATCAAGGTTATTAGGTTTGAGAGTGAGAATAGAGGTTGGCAGTACTGGCAAGACCAAGTGTTCTCTTATAGAATGCCTATTTAAATTGTCTTAAATTCATGAAGCAGAGTTTGTTTGACATAGTAATTATTGGTGCCGGGGTTATTGGTCACAGCATTGCATTTAGGTTAAAGCAATGCCGGCCGGATCTTAACTTGGCAGTTCTTGGTGATCCTATGAATTCACTCATGGCTTCTCGGGCTGCAGCGGGTATGTTGGCTCCTTTTGGTGAATGTAGCGAAGCAGATAGGTTTTTTAGGTTCTGTCGGGAGTCTCTTCTGCAATACCCTGATTTCATTAACGACTTAATTTCAACAAGTGATATTCCCGTTCACCTGTCCATGAAGGGCTCTCTCATGCCTTCATCGTCACTTGCAAACGACTGGGAAAAACAAATTCGTTTTTTTCGTGAAGAAAATATTCCTCATGAAATTTGGTCTCCTGCGAGATGCCAACAGTTAGCCCCAGCTCTAGCAGAATCTTGTGGTGAAGTAATGTGGGTGGGGGAAGGTCAGGTCAATAATAGGGAAATGCATGACTCTCTTGTAGCTGCTTCAAGAAAGCTGGGGGTTGAAATTCTTGAAAAAAATGTGACTGGGTTTGTTCATGATTCTTCAATCGTGGAAGCGGCAGTTACAAGCACGCTGGAAGTTAGGAGCCAAAAATTTATTCTTGCTTCTGGAAGTTGGTCGTCGCAATTGGGGGATGCTCTCGATATATCTCTCCCATTAAAACCGATAAAAGGCCAAATGTGTCGCGTGCAGGTGGAGGATGATCAACTTGATTATATTGTTCACGGTTTGTTGACATATATTGCCCCATGGAGAGGAGGGAAAGGTTTTGTGTTGGGAACAACTATGGAGGATCGGGGGTTCGACCCCGTAATCGAAGAAGGGGTGATCCAGGGTCTTATCGATCGGGCGGCGCAGGTGATACCCAGCCTCAAAGATGCCCCACTGATCGAGAGCTGGGCAGGTTTACGCCCTGCTGCTGAGGACTTGATGCCTGTTATGGGGAAAAGCTCTCGTTACAAAAACCTTTTTTATTCGACAGGGCATTATCGAAACGGGATATTGCAAACACCTAAGCAGGCTGATTACATAGTGCAAACAATTTTAGAAACTCTGGTTGACGAAATACCCGAGTTTTCTCCACAGCGTTATAATTTATAATTCACTCAAATTATATTTTTATGTCTAGTGACTACGCGAAAAATTACGATCTAGAACGTGATTTTAGGAATATTTGGCACCCTTGCACCCAGATGAGGGAGCACGAATCAGCACCTCTTCTTCTTATTGAAAAAGGTGATGGCGTTTACTTGATTGACAGGGATGGGAAGCGATACATAGATGTTATTTCCTCTTGGTGGGTAAACCTATTTGGTCATAATCATCCACGTCTCAACAAAGCGTTGAAGGATCAGCTAGATCAGATGGCGCACGTAATGTTTGCTGGTATTACGCATAGCCCTGCTATTAACCTGGCTGAGTCTTTAGTCAAATTAACACCGTCAAACCTAACAAAGGTGTTTTTTTCTGATAACGGTTCTACCTCAGTAGAAATAGCTCTCAAGATGAGCCTTCAGTACTGGAAACAAGTTGGAGAAAATCAACGAACGAGGTTTATTTATCTTTCTGGTAGTTATCATGGAGAAACACTTGGGGCCTTGTCGGTTTGTGGAATAAATTTATTTCGCGAAAAGTTTAAAAATGTGCTCATGGAAAATCTTGAAGTGCAAGGTCCGGATTGCTACCGATGCCCATATGACCTCAAGCCTGAAAATTGCAAAGCTGAATGTTTTGAACATTTGGAGAAAGCACTTGAGAAAAATAGAGGAACCGTTGCTGGGGTGATTGTTGAGCCACTCGTTCAGGGCGCATCTGGAATGAAAATGTATTCTCCGGTTTATCTTGAAAAACTGCAGAAGGCCTGTGAGGCTTATGAAGTACACACGGTTTATGATGAGGTCGCCGTTGGGTTTGGTCGAACGGGTTCTCTTTTTGTTTGTGATAGTTATGGACTAAATCCAACATTTTTATGCTTATCCAAGGGTATTACCTCAGGTTATCTGCCCCTTGCAGCGACGTTAACCAGCGATCAAATTTATCAGGCATTTTATGGTGAACCAGCATCAATGAACCTATTTGTGCACAGTCATAGTTATTCGGCGAACCCTTTAGCTTGTGCTTGTGCAAACGAAACCTTATCTTTGTTGACAAAAAATAATTTTTTAGAAAATCTGACACCTAAAATTAAATTTCTTAAAAAAGCAGGTGATTCATTAAACGAAATAAAGTGGTGTGGTGAGTTCAGGCAAAGAGGAATGATAGCGGCTATTGAATTGGTACAAGACCAGTTGAGTAAGGATGCTTTCCCTTTGAAAGACCGAGTAGGATATAAGGTATACCTTGAAGGACTTAAGCGGGGCGTTTTTATGAGACCATTGGGGGACGTTATTTATTTTATTCCACCTTTAATTATCACAAACGAAGAAATAGAGATTATGATGAATGCAGCATTTGAAAGCATTGAAGCGGTACTTGGTTAACTTAAAAAGAAAGGACAGTTGATAATGTATGAGGTGACAGTGAAAACGGGGTTTTCGGCTGCACATCAGCTTCGCTATTACGATGGTAAATATGAAAACCTGCATGGTCATAACTGGACTGCGATTGTGACTGTGGAAACTAAGGAGCTAGACAAGATTGGGTTAGGAGTTGATTTTGTGGTCCTTAAGAAAAATGTTACAGAAATTTTAAGTCGTCTTGACTATAAAAATATTAACGAGGTCCCACCTTTTGACTTGGAAAATCCTTCTGCTGAAAATATTTCTCGATGGCTGTTTGGCGAATTGGCTGCTTTGATGAATAGCGATAATGCTCGTTTAAAAAGGGTCGAAATTAAAGAGTTTGATGACTGTGGCGCCGCTTATTTTGAATAGGGGAAATTTTTGTTTCCTCGTAATTAAGTTTTTAAAATTTTAGAGACATTGCTTTTATTTTAGAACCTCCCTTACAAGAGTACTTTTTTATATGTCGAATAATTAGTTAATCTATTTCACTAAAAGGGCGCCTTCGTGGCAAACAAAGCCCTCTTTGGATTAGAATTTATTGTGAATTTCCCGAAGTTAGATTTATCAACAAACTCTTAGCAGAACTTATGGTTCATCACTTGATCGAAGATCTCATCCTTTTATTGCTAGTTTCCCTCCCTATAAATATTGTGTTTCATCGGATTAAACTTCCCTCGGTAATGGGGTACCTAATTGCTGGAGTTTTAATTGGGCCCCACGGATTGAAGCTCATTTCGGATGTTTCAGCGGTAAAGGAACTGGCAGAAATAGGAGTGGTTTTGCTTTTATTTGTGATTGGTTTGGAGTTTTCTCTAGGGCGATTACTCAAAAATTTAACTTCAGTTCTAGGTGCCGGTAGTCTTCAACTGGGAATGACCACACTTGTCGCATGGTTTGTTTTTGTGGAAATGAATTTTCAACAAAATCAAAGCATTGCTCTAGGTTTTATCATTGCTTTGAGTAGTACAGCAATCGTTCTGAAAATGATTACCGACAACGCTGAGATAGACACGCTGTCTGGGAAACTTTGTATTGGCATTCTCCTGTTCCAAGATTTATGCGTGGTTCCAATCATGCTCCTTTTACCTCTTCTTGGTCAGTCAGAAGCTCACACTAGTTTTGACTTTATATTCGAAGTAGCTAAATCACTTGTTGCAGTAGTTGGGATTTTTTTCCTGTCTCGCTTGATTGTTCCGAAAGCTTTGGCGTGGATTGCCCGTGTAGGTAACAAGGAACATCTCACCTTATCGGTAGTATTCATAATTCTTTTCACTGGTTGGGTATCTCAGGAAATGGGTTTGACTCTGGCCATGGGAGCCCTGATTGCAGGGATGATCATTTCTGAATCTGAATATAACCATCAGATTATCCTTGATATCTTGCCCTTGAGAGACTACTTCAGCAGTATTTTCTTTATTTCTGTTGGTATGCTTTTGCAAATAGGTGTATTTACGAATTCTATTTTGACTTGTCTGGTACTTACTGTGCTTGTGGTTCTGGTTAAAGGAGTATTTACTACTTTATCCTGTCTACTTGTTCGGGTGCCTTTAAGAATTTCGTTTGTAGTCGGCCTGCGGTTGGCTCAAGTTGGAGAATTTTCTCTAATTCTCTCAGCGATGGCATTGAACCAAGGATTATTCGATTCGCATCAGTACCAGATGCTACTCATCGTTTCCATTCTTTCTATGTTGTTGGCTCCGCTATTGATCCAGGTTTCTACCGGACTTTCAATTAAGTTATTTTCTAAATGGAAGTCCAAAGAAATCACTTCAAACGAGGGTAAAGATCCTCAGCTAAAAGATCATGTTGTCATTGTTGGATACGGCGTTGGCGGCAGAACACTTGCTCAGGTGCTTCTTGAAACAAAAATTCCTTTTGTAGTTCTAGAATTGGATGGTGAGCGGATAAGGAGGGCTTTAACAGAAGGAATCACAACTCTTTATGGTGATTGCGCACAAGAGCAGACATTGATCCGAGCCGGCTTAAGAGATGCTCGTATGATAGTTATAAAAATTTCAGACTACGCAGTTACGGAAAAAACAGTTCGTGTCTCACGGAAGATTAACCCCCAAGCCAATATCATGGTCCGGACCCGGCGAACCGATCAAGTTGAGGAACTTAAAAATGCTGGAGCGGATCAGGTAATTCCAGAAGAATTTGAGACGTCTATAGAGATTTTTTCTAGAGTGTTGAGAGACTATCACGTTCCTAACAATATTATTGAGCAACAGGTGGAATTAATCAGGTTGGAAGGCTATAGCATGTTTCGGGGTTTAGCTTTAAACACAGAAAGTCTGAAGAAGTTTTCTACCTATTTGACGGCTACTCTTACGGAGTCTTACTTAGTGTCGGAAGAGAGCTGGGCTTGTGGAAAAACAGTAGGGGATATAAATATTCCGTCTAGAACTGGGGCAATTCTCGTTGCCGTGGTAAGTGAAAATAAGCCTCATGCCAACCCTGACCAAAAATTACTTGTCCGGTCTGGGGATACTTTTATTCTTCTCGGCAGTCATATTCAATTAGACCAATCATTAAAGATGTTAAGATATGGTCACAGCGGTGGAGGGGAGAAAAGTAATTTAACATGAAGGCAAGGGCTTTCTTAAACTGCTTTTTAGGTTAAAGGTTTTGGCTTGATATTAAATAGCGTAAGACAGTCTAATAAATTTTGGTGCGATGGGTTTTACGCAAACCTTTCATAACACAATACATTAACAACTTTGATTCTCAAAATATGAGGGTTATTTATCTATGGGGGGCTCAATGCCGCTTTGGTTGATAATTGGTATTGGTAGTTTTATAGGTGGTATTTTGAGGTATTGGGTCAGCGGATGGGTTCAAAGTGGTGCCCTAACTTTTCCCTTGGGAACGCTTAGTGTTAATTTTATAGGGAGCTTAATTTTGAGTCTAATAATGTACCTTTCTGAGCACGCAGGGCTTTTTAGTGAGGAGGTTCGATTTTTTTGGACTGTTGGTCTATTGGGATCGTTTACTACGATGTCTACATTTAGTTACGAGTCTTTTCGGTTGCTTGAACAGAACGAAAACATACTGTTTGGGTTGAATATTGCGGGTACGTTGATCTTGACGCTAGCAGCTGTTTATATGGGGAAACTCATCGTTCTTAATTTTATGGTGGGAGCAAAATGAAAAAAGAAGATATGAAAATTATTTACTACAATTGTGCTACAGGATAAATAAATGTCTACCCCTACATTATATCTGGCGGGCGAAGGTACGCTGATACAAAGCTAATTTGTTATGAAAGATTGTAAAGATCAATATTTAAAGGGAAAGCGAATTTCTCCTGCTCCCATAGTAGAGGAGTTAAGGGTAAAAGACTTGATTGATAACTACTTTAATGGATACAACGCTGCCCGTATTCAAGAGCTTTGCCATCTGATTTCCGAGAAAATGTCATCTCAGGATGTCTATGTTGGTTTTAGTCTTTCAGGCGCATTAACACCGGCGGGTTTGGGCTCATCCTGTATTGTCCCGATGATAAGGTCTGGCATGATTGACTATATTGTGACGACTGGAGCCAATTTGTATCATGATTTACACCACTCCTTGGACCTTCCGCTGACCCAGGGGACGCCTTTCGTCGATGATAATGAATTGTTCGAAAAGGATATTATCCGTATTTACGACATTTTCATGGAATACGAAGTGTTGGCTGCAACTGATAATTGGTTGATGCGGACATTTTCAAGGCCAGAATTTCAAAAGCGAATGGGAACGCGGGAGTTACATTACTTGCTAGGGAAATTTGCCGATGAAGTTGAACAAGAACGCGGAACAGTCGGAAAAAGTTTTATTGCAGAAGCATACCGCTATGAAGTTCCTATCTATACTTCGTCACCGGGAGATAGTACGCTGGGGTTGGATATTGCGGCACTCAACCTAGTCGGGAAAGATATCTGCATAGATTCCTCTATCGATGTAAATGAAACAGCTGCTCTGATTCTTGAGGCGAAGCAAATTGGCAAAAGTGGTGTTGTCGTCTGGGGAGGAGGGTCGCCAAAAAACTTTATTTTACAGCCCGAGCCTGCTCTACAGGAAGTTCTTGGTTTTGACATTAAAGGGCATGATTATTTTGTTCAAGTTACTGATGCACGCCCAGATACAGGAGGACTTTCAGGGGCGACGCCTAATGAAGCCGTGAGCTGGGCTAAGATAGACCCCGATACTGTAAATCAATCAGTTGTTTGCTATAGTGACGCGACGATTGTCATGCCTTTGTTAGCAGCATATCTTGAAAGTTGCAAAATAAGGCGCAAACCAAAACGACTATATAAAAAGCTTCCCAAATTAACAGATAAGCTTCGTGAAAAGTTTTTGCAACAGAAAGATCTTATTTTAGGGAAGCGCAGTGTGGCTGATACGATTCAGTTCCTCAAGGGAAGCAAAGCTTAGGTCTGAATCTTTATTTAAAAAGCTTTCTCTTCTCAACGTTAGATAAATTTCATGTGTGGACTAGGAGGGTGATATGAAGTCGAGCGATTGTACGTTGTTTAGTGGCGGTGCCAAAGGAGCTGAGGAAGAATTTGGTGTCCAGGCAGAAAAAAATGGAGTGGAAGAGGTGTGCTTTACTTTTGATGGTCACTCAACAAATCGTAAGCGCGGTGTGCATTTCTTAACTAATGAAGAGCTAATGAAGGGGGAGGTCAGCTTGGCCTACGTGTCCAAACTGATGAACCGATCTTACACGCATGGTCCAAAATTAAAAAAAGTATTGCAAAGCATTTGGCATCAAATCAATAGCGCTGAAGAAGTTTTTGTTGTTGGGAAAATCCTTGACGATGGAACTGTTAAGGGGGGTACAGGGTGGGGGGCTGAATTTGCAAAACTGTGCAATAAGCCGCTGTGCGTATTTGATCAAGATACAAAAGTGTGGTTGAAGTGGAGCCAAAACCGATGGGGAAAGGTGTCTCCAAAAATAAAAAAGAAACATTTTGCAGGTGGGGGTACTAGATTTTTAACGCCCGAGGGGAAAAAAGCGATTGCGGATTTATATGCAGAATCATTTAAATAAGTCGATAATTTAAGTGGGCATACCTTCAAAAATGAATTCTATAGAGCGGGAAGAATTTAAAGAAGTAATCTTAGGCGAAATAGAATCCCAGAAATATCAAATAGAAAGCCTGTTAAAGTCGATTAAGCCTATTGCGCCGGATAATGCGATAGGACGTCTTACTCGAATGGAAGCCATTGGCAGTAAGGGTGTCAGTGAGGCGTCGTTGGGCTTTGCACAAAGAAAACTAGCTAGGTTAGAAACCGCGCTGAATAAAATTGAGAACCCAGAGTTTGGAGTTTGCATCCGATGTTCGAGTCCGATCCCAAAAGGTCGTATGATTTTGATGCCGGAAAGCGTTACTTGCGTTGCTTGCGCCGAGAAAAAGAAAGGTTCTATGGGCAGGTTTTGATCAAGACCAATTAGTCTTTAGAGACCATTGTGACACTAATACTCAGTTTAGCCGAAAGTTAAGACGAATAATTTCCTTTGAGATTAAACTAATTTTTAACGATATGGGCTTATAGCTATTGTTATAAGTCCTTTTTGTATTTTGCAAACCCAATAATGATCATAGCTAATAATATTGAAAAGTCTTTTGGACCTCAGAGCCTATTTGAAGGGGTATCTTTCCTTATTAATGAAGGTGAGCGCGTTGGATTAGTTGGTAAAAATGGGACAGGAAAATCTACTTTATTCAAGATGATTTTGGGTCAGGAGAGCCCAGACTCTGGAACTCTTATTACTCCAAAAGGCTA
>PVBE010769404.1_pt1 | contig 12925 bp, 9 predicted proteins | sample 1631181 | NCBI WGS metagenome assembly PVBE01 (sample SAMN08397723, study PRJNA350692) | Marine metagenome, whole genome shotgun sequencing project. | isolation source: water | place: Pacific Ocean | collected 2012-04
CGCGCGCATGTTCACCCGTTGGGGAGTCACCGTCAACCGCACTAGTGCCGCCGCCCGGAAGTCCCTAGCCAGGGACTTCCAGGGGCACGCGATGCGTGCCCGCCGCTACGCGGCGCGTCGGCCCTAGCGCTCTTTTCGGGGGGCCTCGCCCCCCACGCGCCTCCGGCGCTCCCCCCAGGCGACCGCTCCGCGGTCGCATAGTGCACGCGCGGACCCGATTTCGGGAAGGCTAGAGACTTCCAGGCGCGTGCACTAGTCGATCACCCCAAACACCCTGCCCACCTCGGTGAACGCCGCGATCGTGCGGTCGATCTGCTCGAAGCTGTGGGCTGCCGAGAGCTGTACCCGGATGCGGGCCTGTCCACGGGGGACCACGGGGAAGCTGAATCCGATGACGTAGATGCCCTTTTCGAGCAGGGCGTCGGCCATGTTGGAGGCCAGGCGTGCGTCGCCGAGCATGACCGGTACGATGGCGTGGCCGGCACCGGCCAGGGCAAAGCCGGCGGCTTCCATGCCTTCGCGGAAACGGTCGGCGTTGGCTTGGAGCTTGTCGACCAGCTCGGTGGATTGGGTCAACAGCTCGACCACCGCCATGGTGGTGCCGGTGACCACGGGAGCCAGGGTGTTGGAGAAAAGGTAGGGGCGGCTGCGCTCGCGCAGCATGTCCACGATCTCCTTGCGAGCGGCCGTGACACCGCCCGATGCGCCGCCGAGGGCCTTGCCGAAGGTGGTGGTGATGATGTCGATGCGGCCTACGACGCCGTTGTGCTCGTGGGAGCCGCGGCCTGTGGGACCCACGAAGCCGGTGGCGTGGCTGTCGTCCACCATGACCATGGCGTCGTACTTGTCGGCCAGGTCGCAGATGGCGGCGAGGTTCGCGATGATGCCGTCCATGGAGAAGACGCCGTCGGTGACGACGAGCTTGTGGCGGGCACCATCCGCGTCCGCTTTTTTCAGCTGGTCTTCGAGGCCAGCCATGTCGTTGTTGGGGTAGCGGTAGCGCATGGCCTTGCACAGCCGGACCCCGTCGATGATGGAGGCGTGGTTCAGGCTGTCGCTGATGATGGCATCTTCCTTGCCCAGCAGCGTCTCGAACAGGCCGCCGTTGGCGTCGAAGCAGCTCGAGTAGAGGATGGCGTCTTCGGTTCCCAAAAACTCGGCGATGGCGCTCTCGAGCTGCTTGTGGATGTCGAGCGTGCCGCAGATGAAGCGCACGGACGACATGCCGAAGGCGTACTTGTCGAGGGTGTCGTGGGCCGCCTGCACGAGGCGGGGATCGTTGGCGAGTCCGAGGTAGTTGTTGGCGCAGAAGTTGAGCACCTCGTCGCCCGAGCTCACGCGGATGGCCGTGGACTGCGGGGTGATGATGATGCGCTCGGCTTTGTGCAGGCCGGCGTCGTGGATGCCTTTCAGCTCGGTTTGCAGGTGGGTCTTGATCTTGTCGCCGAACATGGATGGCTCCGGTGGACGCGGTGGAAGAGGAAGAGGCTGGAGAAGAAAGGACTCAGAACTCGAGAACGACCTTGCCGCAGTTGCCGGATTCCATGAGTTGGAAGCCTTTTTCGTATTCTGCGAAGGGGAACTTGTGGGTGATGATGGGATCGAGGTTCAGGTTGCCTGACGCGAGCAGGCCCTTCATCTTGTACCAGGTGTGCCAGAGCTTGCGTCCGGTGACGCCGTGGATGTGGCGGGACTTGAAGATGACGTCCTGGGCCAGGTCGATGGGGACGGGCTTGTTGCCCGTACCGAGCAGCACCATGTCACCGCCCATGCGCAACGAGTCGAGGCCGTTCTGCACGGCGACGGGATTGCCGGAGAGCTCGAGGACCACGTCCACGCCCTGGCCGTCGGTGTGGTCCATGATGTACTCGACCGGGTTGGTGTCCACACTCCTGATGACGTGGTGGGCGCCGCACTCGCGGGCCTTGTCGAGCCGGTATTGGTTGCGACGGCCCACCGCAAAGACCTGGGCAGCGCCGATGGCCCGACACACCGCCACCGCCATCATGCCGATGGGACCGATGCCGTAGATGGCGACCTTCTGACCCACGCAGTCCGCCTCGAAGACCGTGTGCAGGGCGTTGCCCAGAGGATCCTGGATGGAGCCCAGCTCCCATGGGAGGTCCTTGTCGTTGATCCAGACGTTCGGCTCGGGGTGGACCACGTACTCCCTGAACGCGCCGTCGATGTCGTAGCCGATCCCCCGCCAGGACTCGCAGACGTGACCTTGGCCCATGCGACAGTTGCGACAGAAGCCGCAGGTGAGGTGGCCCTCACCCGAGACGTTGTCGCCGACCTTGACGTGCCTGACACCAGGTCCGACCGCGACGACCTCGCCGGCGAACTCGTGTCCGATGATGCGTGGGAGCTTCACCCGCCGTTGGGACCAGGCGTCCCATCCGTAGATGTGGAGGTCGGTCCCGCAGATGGCCGTCGCCTTGTTTTGTATGAGCACCTCGCCCATGCCGGGCTCGGGAATGGGCCGGTCCTCGAACGCCAGGCCTCCGCGCTCGGGCGCTACCTTTGCGATGCACTTCATGGTGGACAAGGCAACCTCCTGGCTCGAACGGCGCGGATCGCGGATGGCGCGGAATCTTAGAGGCTCCGACATCCGGTGTCAACGGATTCGCAGGATGCTCACGAGTGCTCAAAAACATGCTTAGAAGGCGAGATAAGGGCGAAGATGGCCATAACTCCCCTCTCGAGAATGGACCGCAGACTGCCTTCGATCACACCTCGGGCGCGAAGGTTGCGCGTGGGGCGCGCCCTCCTAGGTCTCGCTCGAAGGCTGCCTGGGGCGTGGATCTGGCTGCAGGAAGCGCTCGATGGCCATGCGGATCCGCGTGACCCCCACGCCGTGCTCCACGTGCACCCAGGGCAGATCCCGCAGCTGGCAATCCCTCACGACGGCGCGTAGCGCGGGATCGTCCGGATCGTCGGCCGCCAGCAGGACCAGGTCGGCCCCCTTCTTGCCCAGCAGGTCCTGCAGGCCTTGATCGTCGCCTGCGAGCTCGCCGAGGCTGCGCCAGCGCAGCTGCGCCAAGCCGAACGAGGCCTCTACCAGGTTCAGGAGTTCTTCTTCCAGAGCTGGCCCCAAGAACAAGGCTCTGCGCCCCACCGTGTGGCTCCACCAGGACCAATCCGAGGGGACCGCGTCGGGTTGCGCGACGCCCTCGTCTTCGCGCTGCGCCATCTCGACGTCACGGATGGCCTGGCGCAGGCGCCGGAAACGGGGGACCTCCAGCAGATCGTAGATCTCTCCGGCCAGGCGGCAGAGATCCGGATCGGTGGATGGGACGCCCAGGCGTTGGGCGGCCTCGAGGGCCGAGAGGGTCTTCTCGAGGCACATGGGCTTGGCCACTTCGGGCGCGTTTCGCCACTCGGTGAGCCACTCGGTCACGTCGGCCAGCAGCCGCTCGCGATCGATGACCGGGGCGGGGGGGCTCTCGGCCACGGTGCCGCGTACGGTGAGGTCTGCGGACAGCAGCAGTTGTTCCCACCAGCAGCGCGCTTCCTCGGCCCAGCTGTCGGCGGCCGGGCCTCGTACTCGGGTGAGCCCGTTCACCCAACCAGGCTGGAAGGACTTCGAGAACCTCGTGAGGCTGCGGAATGCCGAGTCGAGCTTGCTCCCCGTGACCCCCAGGTGGTCTTGGAGATGTCGGAGGCGACAGGCCAGGTTGCCCACCAGGGCGCGCTGCACCGAACGGGGGTACTGGATCCACCGGGAGAAGGAGGCGCTTGCCGCGCGCTGGATTGCGTCCATTTCCTCGATGGCATTGGCGGAGCTGCTCATGGCCCCCAGCAGCTTGGCGAGGTCTTCGGCCCAGTTTTGCGCGGGAGTGTGGGTGGTGCCCGGGTCGGCGTGCACGGGAGCGACCGTCGCGCCAGACCTGTCCGAGGTCGTGTACCGGGTGGGGGTGACACGACCGAGGATGACGGGGGCACCCCTCGCGGGGTGCGGCTCGTCGCCAGTGGCGGCGCTCGCCCCGGGCTGCCCGTGGTCTGCGACGACGGCGAACGTTGGGAGCGAGGCGGGCGGTGTGGCCACACTCGGCCCGAGCGGATGTATGGGGCCCGGTGGAGCCAGCCGCACCGTGCCGCCCAGGGCTTGCCAGCCGGTGAGGATGTCCAGCACCGCGGCGACGAGCTCGTCGTGTCGGGCTCGTACGGTCCGGGCGGCACCCGGAGGAAGCGCGGTGGCAAGCTCTTCACAGCGTCGTGTCTCGGCGAGGAGGTTGGAGAGGCGCTGCTGGTGCTGGATGGCGAGGTCGTCCAGGGCTTGCTCGAGGCCCCCCGTGCCTTGGACCGGCGGGTTCGGTGAGAGCTGCTGGGATGGGCTCTCCTCGAGCGCGGGATCATGTTCGAGTAGGGTGTTCTTCAAAGCGCTGTCTCTCTCGGAGTCCAAAGACGCCCGACCTGAAGATGGGCGGGCCGCAATCAGGGGTTTTCAACGAGGACCCCCGTCCTCGGAAGCATACTCCATGGTGCGAGAATCTGCTGGACTCCTGGATCCGCCCCGGGCTGGCCGCTGGATCGGGATACGGATTCGTCATGAAATCGAAACCCGCGCTCTCACTCGTGTTGCCCCTCGCGCTGTTGGCCTGCCAGCCTTCGACGCCTGACCCCGAGGGGCCGCCCGCCCTCCCGACCGAGTCCTCTCGGGTCGTCTCCACCGACGCTGCGGCCGTTGGTTCGAAGCCCACGCTACCCACGGCTACCGTCCTGCCCGTGGCGGATCCCACGGGCACGCCGCGGCACGCGGTGGTGATCCTGATCGATACGCTTCGGGCCGACGCGGTGGCCAAGGCAGACACACCCACCATCGACGCGCTGGCGGGTCAGGGCTTGGTGGTGGAACGAGCCTGGAGCACCTCCACGTGGACCGTGCCTGCGGTCATCTCCCTGTTCACCGGTTCGTTCGTCCGCACCCACGGCTGGGATCTCCCCACCGGCGACATGACCCACCGACCTGCTCTGCCCGATCTGCCGACCATGGCCGAGGTGCTCCGGGGTGCCGGCTTTGCCACCCACGGGCTGTACGCCAACGGCTACCTCGCCCACGAACTCGGCTTCGATCGTGGCTTTGACGAGTGGCGACGGAGCGCCGATGCGCGCATGGCGAGGGACGTGGAGCGCTACGTGAAGACCTGGGCCGAGGAAGACGCCGGGAGCGCCTCTCCCAAGCGCCACTTTCTGTATCTGCATCTGCTCGGCGTCCACTCGGGGCTGAGCCCCACCGAGGCCAGCAGCGAGCGCTACGGACTCGACCGGGCATGGTTCACCGAGCGCGTGGGTTTGCTGATTGGACGGGCCAAGCGGGGACAGGAGCCAGGTGTGCAGCAAGCCTACCATCAGGCCTACCATGCCGTGGTCGAGGACATCGACCGCCAGCTGGGAGACATCCTCCAGGCCCTGGGCCCGCTGCGAGAGGAGACCTTGGTGGTGGTGCTCTCGGACCACGGCGAGGAATTGGGTGAGGTGGATGCCTATGGGCATGGCTGGAGCGTCGCCGAGGCCTTGACCTGGGTGCCGCTGGTCGCCGCCGGGCCGGGAATCGCACCCGGGCGTCGCCCCACCGGCACCCTCGCCGAGGTGAGCGATCTCGTCACCGACACCCTGGGCGTGTCCCACGCTTGGCCGGTGCAGAGCCCTTGGCAGGGCTCGCTGGTGGCGGAGCGCCATGGCAAGCAGGCCATCTTGGCCGGAGGTCGCTGGAAAGGAGCGTGGCACGGAGGAGACCTGACCACCTACGACCTCCAGGTGGACGCCACCGCGACCACCCCCGTGCCCGGAAGCGAGCGGCGGGTCGAGGACGCGCTCCGGGCGTGGCAGCAGGCCGTCCCGCAGGGAAAACCACTCACCGGTCATGTCGATTTCGACGACCGGACGCTTCAGGCCATCAGGGCGTTGGGCTACATCGACTGACCGGACAGGGGAACCGCCCGTGTTTTTCGGACGTCAAGTGTAAGCAATACGTAAAGCGCGCCGTTGTTGGCACGCCAACGTTGCGGTTACCAGCTTCCAGGCGCGCCAACGAGAGATCTTCGGTGTAAAATAGCGCGGATTTCGCCGTGCCCGCCCGCAGGTGTGGCCTTCCGCCCGGCTTCCGCACCTGTCCCGCGCCCAAGACCAAGAGAGGTCCCCATGCGTCGTCGATCCTGGATCGTCCTTGCCTCCACCGCCTTCGTCCTGGGGATGCCCTCCGCGGTCCTCGCCAAGGCGGCTGTCGTCCCACCCTTCGTGGGCAAGACCGGGGTCGATTCACTGCAGGTGCTCAACATCACCAGCTTGGTGGCCTCCGAGGTCGACTTCTCCATGAGCTTCGAGCAGGTGCACCAGCTCGAGGCCATGCCCAAGGGCATGAACGTCGCCTGCCTCGCCAGTTCTTCCTGCCTGTCGGGCGTGGCCAAGGCCAGCTCGGCCAACGTGGTCATCGCGGGTTCGGTGGCCAAGGTGGGCGAGGAGTTCGAGATCTTCATGGTCAACTACGAGACAGGCCGCGGTATCGTGCGCAAGAAGTCCTGGAGGATCTCGTCCGATCCCACCACGATGGCCGACCGGATGTCCTCGCTGGTCAACGAGATCCTCACCGGCAAGTCTCACGAGCAGGCCGCCAAGGAAGACGACCTCTCCGGCCTGACCGACCTGGGCAGCACCGACCTGTTCGATGAAGAAGACGACTTCTCCTTCGATGAAGAAGACCTCCAGGTGGGGCGCAGGGTCGCCACCCCCGAGCTGTCCGACCACGATCTCGACGACTTCGAGATGCTCGACGCCGAGTCAGAAGGCCGAGAGGCGGAGCTCTCTGCGGCCCGGGCCCGCGAGGCCGAGGAAGCGCGCCTCCGCGAAGAAGAAGCCCGCCGTCGCCAGGAAGAAGCGGAGGCCCGCCAGCGTGCCGAAGAACTACGCCGCCAGCAAGAAGCGGACGCCCGCCGCCGCGCGGAAGAAGACCGTCGTCGTCGCGAGGCCGAGGAAGCCCGCCGCCGCCAAGAGGAAGAAGAAGCCGCCCGCCGGGCCGATGCCGCGCGCCGCGCCCGTGAAGAAGAGGAAGCGGACCGCCGCCACGCCGATGAAGAACGCCGTCGGCGCGAGGAAGCACAGCGCGCCTCCGCCGCTCCCGCCGAAGAAGAAGACGACTTCGAGCTCACCTTCGCCCCGGTCTCGGCCGAAGACATGGGCCTGGACTTCGCGCCCGTCGACAACCTCATCACCGTCGAGCCCAGCTCCGATGACTTCGACTCCAGCAGCGACTACGACTACAGCGGCGACAACAGCTACGTGGCCGACGCCAGCGACAACTTCGACGAGTTCGATGACTTCGATGACTTCGACAGCGGCTACGACAGCGGTCGGGACTCCTACGACAATCTCGACGATGACGAGCTGGACTCCTCTAGCGTGCGCGACCGAGAGCGCGAACGGCGAGATCAGGAGAGGGAAGAGCGCGAGCAAGCCGATCGAGACCGCCGGGAGCAGGAAGCCCGAGCACGGGCAGCTGCCGAGCGAAGTCGCTACGATGACGATCTCGATGGCGGCCGGAGCTACGAAGGGCCCCGCAAGGACAACGTCATCAAGAGTTCGTACAACGACCGCAGGCGCGTGGCGGTCATCGCTCGCGTTGGCACCAGCGGGTACCAGGATCTGCAGTTCCTGACCTACGGGGGCGAGCTGGCCTTCGCCGTGGGCGACGCCGCCCGCATCCATACGGGCCTCGAGGCCTTCAGCGTCAAGCGCCAGTTCGATGCCGACCAATGCGAGATCGACCCGGACATCGAGGGTCAGGTCATGGGCTGCACCCGATGGAACACCATTCTGCCGTTCCACGTCGGCGCTCGCTACCAGCGCAGCGACATCATGGTGCGCCCCTACTTCGGCGGCGACGTCACCCTCACGCCCTACACCGAAGACTTCAAGTTCGCGGTCGGCTTCCGCGGCCGGGGTGGTGTGGACTTCGTGCCAACCGAGGTGTTCGGCCTCAACCTGAACGTGGGTGTCGGCCTGTTGCACGGCAACGAGTTCGAGTCCATCCAGCGTGGCCTGAGCAATACCGGCCTGCTGTGGCAGGTCTCCGCGGGCACGGTGTTCATGCTGTAGCCCCTGCGGGGGTCGTCAGTTGACCGATACGTTCAGCTTCTCGGTGCTGGAGCCGTCTCCGAACTCGATCCAGACGGTGAAGTCCACCGAACTCGCCGAGCTGTCCACGGTGAACGCGAAGAAGAGCACGCCTGCACCCTCGTCCTCGCTGTAGTCGTCCACGTAGACGTCCTCGGCGTCGAAGCCGATGGTGTAGGGACCGCCTTGGGTGGTGCCGCCCGTGCCGTCGTCGAACTCGAGGTACATCTCGCCTTCGGTGATGTCGCAAGAGCCTTCCTCGAAGGGAAGCTCGACCTCTACCACCCAACCCTTGCCCGGGTAGTCGTCGACGGCCGCCGCGGGCTCACCGAAGCTGGGGGGGCACTCACTCGTGGTGTCTGGGCCCGTGTCGTCCGTGTCGGTGGAGGGACCTGTGTCGTCCAGGCCGTTGCCGCCGCCCGCGAAGTTGTTGTTTACGGGTTGACAGCCAGTCAGCAGGACCAGGGCAGCACTCAGAAGCCACTTGCTCATCCTTCCTCCAGAGGTGGTCGGGGGTGCACACGCGCCATCGGCGTCGGGCTATAGAATGCCACGGTCTGGCCGTTGGTGAAAGCAGCTGCTGTCATTGGGCTGGGCGGGACCCCTCCTGGAGGCTCCATGGCCATCAAGCGCACCCTGCCCGTCGTCGGTGCCCTCCTCTTGCTAGCTGCCCTCGCCCTCCTGTTTGCCGCGCGGGCTGGGTGGCTTCCGGCCCTGCCCCGGGGCGAGGCCCAGGTCGTGGCCTACGAAGACCTCGATCGCGACAGCGGCTACGTGCAGGTCGACGGCACGGCGCACTACCCCGTGCGCGTCAGCCAGACATTCCAGGCCACCTGGCTGAAACCCGAACCGCCCACCAACCACGTCTTCCCGCTCTTCGCGTCGGGCGACACCATGGACCGCACCATCCGCATCCTCGTCATCAGCCAGGTCGAGCCCGACCGCATCCTGGGCTTCGAGGACCGTACGGTAAGGGGTGAGATCTCGCGACCCACGAGCCGCCTGCTCACGCGGGGTGTGCTGGACACCTTTCGCGAGCACGCCTACGGGTTCACGGACGACTTTCTGCTGCTCGTCGAGGATCCGCCCGTCGTCGGTGACTAGCTCTCCGGCTCGTACTCGTGAGCGAAGCCCTGGCCGTCCACCACGCGGATGATGAGCCCGTTCGGTCGCAGCGTGACCACGCCGTCGACCGCGCCGACATCCAACATCACGGTCACCACGAGGGGCTGCTCGTTGACGGTGTCCAGGTTGATGTCCACGTCGATCTTCCGCTGGTCGGCGGGGATGGCGACGTCGTAGGACAGGTCGTCGATGATCACGTAGGCATCTTCCTCGAGCATCAGGGAGATGTGGGTCAGCTCGCCCTCGTACATGCTGCCCTGCCAGATACCGGTCCAGCGCTCGTGCTGCGTGTAGCGAATCTCTCGCACCTCGTCCCAGGCCTGCTCCGGGACCGCAGCCCAGTCACCGTCCACCTCTACCAGCAGGCGCTGCGGATAGACGCCCACCTTGGGCCCTTCCGGATTTGCGGAGCCCAGTTCGAGTCGGAAGTCGAAGTTCGCGCCTTGGTACTGTGGCAGAGGCGTCCGCGCGGCGGGCATGGCCGACACGGGCCGTGCGTCCAGCGTGGGCCCCGCCTCGGCGACGAGGGCGGAGCTGGTGAGGTCGGCGTCCGACGGCGCGCAGGCCAGAGCAAAGCAGGCAAGGAAAGGAAGGGTGGAGAAGGAGCGCATGCATGACCTCCTTTTGGTCGCCCCTTCCTTCTGCAAGCTTCATGCCGCGTCCATCCCCCAAAAAAGCGCGCTCCGAGGGGATATCCCCCTGTCGGAGCACGCGTTCGTATATGTTTTTACCCCCACCTAGAACCCGGCAGGGTGGGAATGGACCCTCTACCGGGTCAGCGTTGCCAAGCCGGGGTAGATGGCGGCCTCGCCCAGCTCCTCTTCGATGCGCAGGAGCTGGTTGTACTTGCAGACCCGCTCGGAGCGGCAGAGGGATCCGGTCTTGATCTGGCCGGTGTTGGCCGCGACGGCCAGATCGGAGATGGTGGTGTCCTCGGTTTCGCCCGAGCGGTGGGAGATGACGGTGCTCCAACGGTTGGCGTGGGCCATGGCGATGGCGTCCAGGGTCTCGGTGAGGGTGCCGATCTGGTTGACCTTGATGAGCACGGAGTTGGCGGCGGCGAGATCGAGACCCTTGCGGATGCGCTTGGTGTTGGTGACGAACAGATCGTCGCCCACGATCTGCACGCGACTCCCCAGGCGCTCCGTGAGCAGTGACCAGCCTTCCCAGTCGTCTTGGTCCAGGCCGTCCTCGATGCTCACCAGGGGGTACTTCTCGACCAGCGTCTCGTAGAAGTCGACCATCTGGGCAGCGGTGAAGCGGTATGTGTCGGGGTCTTCACCCAGTTCGGCCGCGCGGCGCATGCGGTAGCCCCCGCGCTCCTTGTCGTAGAACTCGGAGGAGGCCACGTCGAGGGCGAGGAAGACCTGTTCGCCGGGGCGGTATCCGGCGGCTTCGATGGCCTCCATGAGCAGGTCGAGGGCTTCGGTGTCCTTGGACAGCCGGGGCGCGAAGCCGCCCTCGTCACCCACGGCGGTGGCCAGGTCGCGGTCCGCCAGCAGAGCCTCGAGCGTGTGGAAGATCTCGGTGCCGCAGCGGAGGGCTTCGGCGAAGCTGTCGAAGCCGGCCGGGTAGAGCATGAATTCCTGGATGTCCAGGCCCGAGTCGGCGTGGGAGCCGCCGTTCATCACGTTCATCATGGGTACGGGCAGGGTGCAGGCGTTGGTGCCGCCGATGTAGCGGTAGAGGGGGAGGTCCAGCGCCAGGGCAGCGGCCCGGGCGACCGCCAGGGAGCAGCCCAGGATTGCGTTGGCGCCGAGGTTGCCCTTGTTTTCGGTTCCATCCACTTCGCGCAGCAGGGCTTCGATTGAGCGCTGCTCGGTGGCGTCCAGGCCGACCAGGTGCGACGAGAGGGTAACATTCACGTTTTCGATGGCACTGTCGACTCCCTTGCCCTTCCAACGCTCCTTGTCATCATCGCGCAGCTCGACTGCCTCGTGGCGGCCGGTGCTGGCTCCCGAGGGGACCGCGGCGCGACCGATCGCGCCGTCCTCGGTGGTCACCTCCACTTCGACTGTCGGGTTGCCGCGTGAGTCCAGGATCATACGCGCGTGGACATCGTAGATGGTCGTTGACATCGAACCTTCCTTAGTCGCTTTCTCGGACCGTTTGACGGTCCTCGGGGGTGGCGCTCGCCGCTATCCGATCCCCACGATGACAGCAATGTCATCGCGCGTGGACGGGGCGGTGGACCCCTCCTCGGCAAGAGGATAACCACCCCCTCCACAGGAGGTTACCTATGCGCGCTCTTGCTCTTCTCGCCCTGTGCCTGCCTGCTATTGCACTCGCTGGTACGCCTCTCGACAAGTACGAAGGCAGCATCGGCGAGGTGCAGATCGACGGCATGGTGGAGCTGCCTCTTTACGGCGGTGTCTACGGCGACGAGATCCCCTACGTACTGGTCAATTTTGGCGAAGAAGACGAGGGTGCCTGGCTCTTCCGCGTGAAGCTCGGTGCGCCCGACGTGAAAGTCGCCGCGGTGATCGGCGAGGACTTCGGCGACGGCGTCAAGACCATGAACAAGAGGTTCTTCGCTTCGTTGGGCAAGAAGAAGGACGAAGCCGTCTACAAGCTCGGCGGCAAGAAGCAGATGACCCACATCGACGAGATCCACCTCGCCGAAGGCCTTGTGCTCTACGACGTGGACGCCGAAGTGGAGTCGTTCGATAGCGCCCCCTTGCTGACCGATAGCCCACCCGTACCGACTGTCTTCGGTGACCTCAGCCTGTACGCGCTGGGCCTCCCGGTGGCCATCCTACCCTCCGAAGGCGTCGTTCGCATCGCTCCGGCCGACCAAGGCCAGCAGCTGCTCGATGCCGTCGGTGGCACCGTGTTGCCCTACGAGTTCGTCGAGATGGAGATCGTCAAGACCTGGGCGGGCAAGGAAGCCCACGCCAACTACGACGTGGTGGTGCAGGGCGAGATCAATGGCCAGCCCGTGCTTGTCAACCTCGTCACCCACAAGCTCTCGAGTCGCATCGGCGACGAGGTCGACCTCGGCGACGGCCCCGTGGTCCCCATTTCCGATTGGGATGGCTATTGGACCTCCGCTTCGTTCGGCGATCTCGAGCTCGGGCCCAGCTGGATCGGGCACCGGGATGTCGCCCGCAGCGATCACCCCGCGGGTGTGCACGGGTACCTCGGCTACAGCTTCCTCTCGGGTTTCGACATCGCCATCGACCCGGCCTCCGGCCAGATCGCCCTGAACGAGGCCAAGGCGCAGCAGCGCGCCTACCCGCTGGACGCCTTCATCGATGCCGCCGCCAAGGAAATCGAGGCTCTCGACGCCCCGCCCGAAGACGGCGAGGTGGTCGAAAAGACCGAAGAAGACCTCGAGGCCGAGAAAGAAAAACGCGCTGGCATGCTCAGCGACAAGGCCTTCCTGCACTTGGTGGGCGGTGACGTAGATCAGGGCATCGCGCTCCTCGAGGAAGCCACGGGCCTGGACGCCGATCCCTGCGAGTGGTGGTTGAACCTCTCCCAAGCGTATGCCGCCGGGCACCGCTTCGATGACGCGGCCATCGCCGCCCAGAAGGGCATGGACCGCTTCCTCGCTTGGAACTCCCTGGATAGCGACAGGCGCGAGGAGATCGAGAAGATGGACGACGAGGAGCGCGAAGCTTCCGCCGTCCAGCCCCAGGACCTCGACGCCTGCCATGCGGCTCCCGGAATGGTTGCCTACTACCAG
>PVBE011196255.1_pt1 | contig 12924 bp, 14 predicted proteins | sample 1631181 | NCBI WGS metagenome assembly PVBE01 (sample SAMN08397723, study PRJNA350692) | Marine metagenome, whole genome shotgun sequencing project. | isolation source: water | place: Pacific Ocean | collected 2012-04
GTACGGATTGGTGATGGAGCTGGTCGTCCCCCGGCCGTCCGACGCCATCCTGGCGTTCCCGGAGGTCCACGAAGAGATGGACCTGGTGGGCAATTTCCTCGTCACCCTCGGCATGACGGCGGCGGCGACCGGGCTGGCGCTAGCGATCGGCATCCCGTTCGGCTATTTCCTGTACCGCAACACCAGGTACGGCGTTGCCTACGAGGGCTGGCTCGCCGCCGCGTTCGCCGCGCCGCGTTCGATGCCGGCGTCGAGCTCGCCAACATGGAATACGTGCGCATGACCATCGTGCCCAAGGGGTTCTCGACGCCGGGCTTCAACGCCTTCTTCGGCATGGGCTCGACGCTGGTGAACTCGCTGGGCGAGCCGTTCATGGCCAACTACCACCCGATGGCCGACAAGGCGCCCAGGAACCACATGGTGTGGGCCGCGCTGCAGGAGCTCAAGGAGGGCAGGGGGCCGATCTACATGGACTGCCGCCACCTGAACCAGTCGGAGCGCCTCCACCTGTTCTCGACCCTCGGCATCGACAAGGACACGCTCCCGGAGTTCCTGATCGCCAAGGGCTATGACCTCGAGGGCACGATGATCGAGATGACCGTCTCGGAGCCCATGCAGGCACGGCCGTCGGAGCTCTGCGGCTCGGGCGTCAAGATCGACGAGACATGCGCGTCCAACGTCCCCGGCATCTATGCCGCGGGCGACGCCTCGGACCAGATGGGGTGTCTCCACATGGGCGTCGCCGGCGGTTTCGCGGCCGGGCGCCACGCGGCCCGCCATGCCGCCGGCTCGCGCCACCTGATCGATGTCCCGAATGGCGAGGTCGACGAGGAAATCCACCGCATCTTCCGCCCGCTGCGGCGCAATTCCGGCATGTCCTACGGCGAGTTCGAGAAGATCATCCGCATCATCACCACCGATCATTTCGGCCCGGTCAAGACCGAGATCAGCCTGACCGGCGCGCTCGACAAGCTCGACCGGCTCGACGACGCGACCGACGAGCTCGTTGCCGGCGACATGCACGAGCTGATGCGCACCCACGAATCCATGAACATCCACCAGGTCGCCAAGATCTCGGCCCGGGCAGCGCTGGCGCGCAAGGAATCGCGCTTCTCGCCCTATCACTACCGCGCCGACTATCCGGACACGGATGATGCGTATTGCGGGCTGATCGTGATCGGGAAATCGCCGTCGGGCGAGGTGGCGACGCGGTTCCAGCCGCTCGATTACAACGCCTGAGGATGAGGGGAGGGAGCCCATGCCGGCCGTGATCGACGCCGTCAAGTGCAATGGCTGCGAATTGTGCGATCTATACTGCCCGCTCGACGTGATCCACATGGAAGACGACATCGCGGTGGTCCGCTACCCGCGCGAGTGCTGGCATTGCGGCGCGTGCCGGCTGGTGTGCGCCAAGGACGCGGTGCACTTCGAGTTCTCGTTGGACATGCTCACGGTGTGAGGGGCGACCCGACGTCGTGTCCGGGAATACCACCAAGAATTAACCAGTTATTAAAGCTGTTTAACAATAGGTTAAACGTCGTTATTCGTCTTAGACCTTAGCTTTTCACGCTCCCACAACCGCTCCATCTCGTCGAGCGAGACGGTCTCGGTCGATTGGCCGTCGGCCGCAAGCGCCGTCTCCACACCGCGGAACCGCCCCTCGAATTTGTCGTTGGCGCCGCGTAGCGCGGCCTCGGCGTCGACGCCGGCGTGGCGCGCGAGGTTGACGCAGGCAAACAGCAGATCGCCGATCTCGTCGATGCGCCGTTCGTCGGATCCATCTGGGCCAAGCTCGGCCCGGACCTCTTCGATTTCCTCGGCCACCTTGTCGAGCACCGGGGCGATGTCGGGCCAGTCGAAGCCGACGCGAGCGGCGCGGCGCTGCAGCTTATGCGCCCGCATCAAGGCCGGTAGCGCCAGCGCAACGCCGTCGAGCGCGCTCGGTGGGCGGTCTTCGGCGGCGGCGCGGGCCGCGCGCTCGGCCGCCTTGTGGGCTTCCCATTCACGGTTTTGCACGGCTTGGCTCTCGACCGTCGGGCCGCCGAACACATGGGGATGGCGCCTCAGCATCTTGTCGGAGATCCCGCGCGCGATGTCATCGAAATTGAAGGAGCCGGATTCCTCGGCCATGCGGGCGTAGAACACGACCTGGAAAAGCAGATCGCCGAGCTCGTCGACGAGTCCGTGGAGGTCGTCGCGTTGAATTGCGTCGGCCACCTCGTATGCCTCTTCGATGGTATAAGGCGCGATGGTGGCGAACGACTGGGCGATGTCCCACGGACATCCGCCCTCCGGGTCGCGCAAGCGAACCATTATGTCGCGCAGCTCATCGATCGGTGTCTGGGTCGTCGGCTTATCCACGTTCGGCCTCATGGTTCGGCGGCATGGAGGTTTTCGGCCCGCCGATCGAGGTCACGCCGCGAGCCGCGATTTCAATACCACATGGCAGCGGGTCCGGCCCCCGAAATCCCTACCCACTAACGAATCCCACGCGCTTTCACGCCGCTGCGTGATGTTCATGTGATTGACGTTTGTCGCATAATGTATATTATGGCGTTTTTGACATGAAGTTGGCAGATCTGGTTATCGCCTCACTTCTTGAGCGACGGATCGTGCAGTGTGGTGTCCTGGCCCGGCGGCGGATCGTCGATGGCGTCATCAATGGTCAGGGCCTCGCGCCAATCCTCGGGCGGTCGGCTGCGGCCGTCGCTGCCGACCTGGTCGATGCACCAGTAGATTTCCAGCACATGGTTGTCGGGATCGCGGAACTCGACGGCGACCTGGGCGCCGGCGCGGCGTCGGCCGTGGAAATCGATCGGAACGTCATGGCGCTGTAAATGATCGAGCGCGCGCACCACCTCGTCGAGGGTCCCGACCTCGAATGCCATGTGATGCATCTCGGCGTTCGCGGACGCCGCCGCTGCGCCGCCGACCAGCGCGATCCCGTGATGATCGGCGTTGCAGCGCATGAACACCATGCCGCCCGGGATCATGCTGTCGGGATAGACGTCGGAGACCCGGAACCCGAGAATCCCGGTGTAGAACGCGGTCGACCGCTCCAGGTCGCGTACCTTGAGCACCACATGGCCGAGCTTGGTGATGTTGAACGGCAGTCCGGCCGGCGTCTCCGTGTTCTTCAACGCCTGTACCTCGGCGCCCTGCAGCGCCTCGAAATCGATCACCCCGCGCGGCATGCTATTGCCTTTCCCTGTCGAACCTCCGCCAATGATGCGTCGTGCGGAGCCGGGTGGCAAGGGTGGCTCTCACGGCTTGCACCCTGACCGTTTTGTGGATCGGACCCGGTGGCGGCGGAGTGAGAGACTCGTCGCATCGCGGTGCGCTCGACGGTGTTGCGCGACGGCGTCGGACTGCTTGTCGCCCGATCGGCCGCGTCACGGTCGTGGTGCCCGGGCGAGCCACCGTGACGATGGAGCCGGATAGCAGGAGTCGGAATAATACGCGACCCAACATATGCCTCATCCCTGAATTTCGAATTCGGAATCCGCCCCTGGCCCCTGCCCCGCCCCATGTTTCGGCGGAACCGCGCGGCCTCCAGAGACCGCCGCATGGCAGCCATATCTCGCCGGCGGATTGAGGGTTGCCCAGCGTCATGGCCGAATGTTCATAATTCGCCGGCACGCGGACCGTGGCGGGCGTGGGAATTGAGGGTTAGTATGCCGTTTCACCAGTCGGATTTGGCCACCGATCGCGGCGTGGCCTGTGGTCTTTCGACGGGACAAACGAGAAACAGGAGGCAAACCGTGTCCATCAATCCCAAGCCGACGGCAAAGTCGTATTTCGCAGCAATCGAAGCGTTCAACGATGGCACGGATTCGCCGCGCGCATTTCTCGAACGCTGCCTCGAAACCATCGCCGCCCACGAGGCCGAAATCGGCGCCTTCGTCGCGACCAATCCGGACGCTGCGCGCAACGACGCCGACGCCGCCAGCGCGCGCTGGAAATCGGGTTCGACACTGTCGCTGATCGACGGCATGCCGCTCGGCATCAAGGACATCATGGAGACCCACGACATGGTGACCGAGCAGGGCTCGCCGCTGTTCACGGGCTGGCGCATGGGGCGGGATTCAGCCGCCGTCGCCGCGCTCCGCGAGGCCGGCGCGGTGATCGTCGGCAAGACCGTGACCACCGAGTTCGCCTCGACCGAGCCGCGCGGCACGCGCAATCCGTGGGATCTCGAGCGCACGCCCGGCGGATCGTCGAGCGGGTCCGCGGCCGCGGTCGCCGCGGGCATGCTGCCGGCCGCGCTCGGCACCCAGGTAATCGGCTCGACGTTGCGCCCGGCGAGCTTCTGCGGCTGCTTCGGCTTCAAGCCGTCGGTCGGCGGCATCAACCGGGGCGGCAGCTTCGACGATTTCAGCCAGAGCTGCACCGGGACCATCGCCGCCTCCCTGGCCGAGGCCTGGACCGTGGCCCGCGAGATCTCGGCCCGCGCCGGCGGCGATCCGGGCTATGTCGGCCTGATGGGCCCGCGCGAGCTGCCCGCCGCCGGTATGCCCAAGCGCGTCGCCATGCTCGAGACCGGCGGATGGGACGACGCCACCGACGAGGCCAAGCAAGCGCTGGCCGAGGCCCGCGAGATTCTCGCCGCCGCCGGCATCGAGGTCGCCGATCGAACCACCAGCGCGGCCATCGAGGCCGCCGAGGCGGCGATCGCCGATGCCCGACCGCTGTCCATGGACATCAACGCGTGGGAGGGTCGTTGGCCACTCAACACCTACGCCCGCGACATGGACCGCTCGGTCCTGAGCCAGGGCTCGCAGGACCGCCTGGCGACGGCCGAGGCGATGACCCAGGAGGATTTCCAGGGCCTGCTCGCAGAGCGCGAGCGCGTCCGCCAGACCTACGCCGCGTTGGCCGATCACGCCGACGTATGCGTCACTCTCGCCGCCAACGGCCCGGCCCCGGTCGGCATCGACTGGACCGGTGATCCGACCATCCTGGTCCCGTCCTCGCTTTTGGGCACCCCGGCCGCATCGCTGCCGGTGTTGCAGGCGGAGGGGTTGCCGCTCGGCCTCCAGCTCATCGGCTTCACCGACCAGGACGCCGCGATGTTCGCCGCCGCCGGCGGGATCCTGTCGCTGTTCGACGAGGGATAGCACGCGCGACGGCGCCGAGCCGTCACGCCTCTTTCGGCAACGACCCCAAGTACTTCGCGGCGTTCCGCGTCGTTCCTACGCGCGTCCGCGTGGACTCTTATTTGCTTCAGATTTGACACACCAATGTCACGGCGGCGCTGGTAGTTCTGCCCCGGCTAGTGGACGAGCTGGTTTGCTCGATCAAGGGGGGCGCGTAAGCGTTTTGAACACATGACCGATCCAGATCTCACCGTGCCAGACGAGATGTCTGTTTCTCGCCCGTCGCATTCTCCGGCCGCCGTTTCCGGTGACGATGAGTGCGAACGGCTTGGCGGCGGCATCCGCCGCCGCCTCGACGACGCGTGGCACTTCGTCCGGAGCATGCCGTTTCCGGCGCGACTGTCGTGCATCGTGCTGACGACCATGATCGCGTGGTTCCTGATCATGGCGCCGCTGTTTCTCGCCCGCTGAACCATCAGATCCCCATGCAATTGATTTTGACCGCCGGGGGCGGGATCGTGGAAGCAGCAATTCATTTGATCGTGCGTTCGATGATCTCGCGCTACGGCGAGAAGGCGTCGGCCCGCGCGGCCAACCGCGCACGCGTGCTCGAAGCCTGCGGCGACCGGAATACGTCGCGCTATTGGGACCTTGTCAGCCAGGGAATCGAGGAATTCGATCAAGCGCCACGTCGGCGCAGCCGATTTTTCGCCGACGACGATCCCGACCTGATCGCGGCCGTGCGCGCGGGCGTCTTCGGCGACGGCGTCTACCGGGTGAACCCTGAAGATACCGTCACGGGCGAGACCGGCGCGAGTCCTCCCGACAAACCAGACGAACCAGAGCCGTCTTCGAAATAGCCTTTATTTCCTAATCACCCGCGTCGTCTTCGCCGCCGGGCTCGAAGCCGCCGGTTTCGTGATAGGTGACACTGGTCGCTTCCTCGAAGGAGCGGACCTCGGGGATGTCGCCCGGCAGGCCGAGCGACGACCAGCGTCCGGCGAGATCATCGTAGACCTCGCGCCGGAGCGCCGTCCGCTTGGAGAACACCGGCAGGTTGCGATGTTCCTTGCACGCGTTGATCAGCGCCTTCGAGCCGTAGGGACGGTTCTCCGGCGGGTTCTGGGTCGGATCCAGCCAGGTGCTCCAGGTGTTGCGAAGCATGTCGATATCGTCGATCGGATTGCACCGGCTCGCCATGGCCCAGATCACCTGGTCCATGTCGGTCGGGTCGATGTCCTCGTCGACGGCGACGATCCATTTGGTGAAGTAGGCGCCGCCCGGCACCTGGGCGGCGAGCGCCAGCGCCTGGGCGGCATGACCGGCGTGGCGCTGCTCCATGCTGAGGATAGTCATGCCGAAGCCGCCGGCGGCCGCCGGGTGCGAGTAGATGCCCATGATCCCGGGAACGCCAAGCTTGTCGAGATCTTCCCAGATCTTGGCCGAGCGAATGATCGAGAAGAAACCGCTCTGCTCACATGACGGATAATCCGCCATCAGCGCGTTGGTGAGGATGGGGTCGGTCCGATAGTGCAGCGCCGTGACCCGCACCAGCGGACAGCCCGCCTCGGGCCTTCCGTAATAGCCGGGGAACTCGCCGAACGGCCCCTCCGACTTGACCGAGCCGGGCTCGATCACGCCCTCGATCACCAGGTCGGCGTTGGCCGGCAGCAGAAGATCGGTGGTCTTGCCCCTGACCACCGGGACCGGCTGGCCCTTGATGCCGCCGATATATTCGTATTCCGAGACGTTCTTGGGAAAGGTCTGCGAGCCGACCAGCATGAACAGCGGATCGACGCCCCAGGCGGCGGCGACCTCGACCGACTCGCCGCGCTCCCAGGCGCGGGTGATGTGAAGGCGGGCGTCCTTGCCCGGCGACAGATAGAGCCCGACCTCGGACTTGCCCTGCTGCATCATCCGGTAGGTGCCGATATTGAGATAGCCACTGTCGGGATCGCGGGTGATCACCGCATCGCCCGTGCCGGCATAGCGCCCGCCGTCGAGCGGCCAATGCCGGGGGATGGGCAACAGATCGAGGTCGATGTCATCACCGGTCAGCGTGTTCTCATAGAGCGGCGCCGCGTCGGCGCTCACCTCGCTGGGCTCGATGCGCTGCTTGAGCTTGTCCTTGACCCGCGAGATCAGGGTCATGGTCGGCGTATCGGCGGGCTCCTCGAGCGTGACCGCGATGCGCTTCAGGCTGGGGCCCAGGATGTTCCACAGCAGCTTGGCGTCGATCGGGCTGTCGTCGAACCCGGCGGCGCGCTCAAAGAGCACCGCCGGCGAGGTCTCGTGCTTCGCCAACAGATAGCCGATGGCGCTCATCTCCTCGTCGCGGCTCACCGGATCGTGCACCCGCACCAGCTCGTCCAGCTCGTCAATTCGTTCGAGCCAGTCCCGGATGTCGCCGATCGGCCGCACGTTGGATAGCTGTTTCGTGTCTGTCTTGTCGTCGGGAAGGTCCATTGTTCAACTCCGATTTCGAACCGGACTGTCCCGCGACAAACTCGGTTCTTGGATTGTTTCCGATGCCGCCGATGATACTCCGTCTTAAAATCGGCCGAAACAAAACGATGCGAATGCCGGGGAGAGATGGCCGCCACCCAATTCGGCGGGCGAACCGGCCAAGCCGCCTTGACGTATGTCAAAGTGGGCGACGACGGCCGTTGAAACGGCAACGTTATGAATTGTCAAGCCGAGGTTACGGTGTGGCCCGCTCCAGCCTCGCGATGCGCTCGGCGGCGAGCTTCTTCGCCCGCGCCAGATCCGCCGCGCTCAGCGTTCGCTTGGCCTGGGCGCGGCGCGGCCGGGCCGAGCTGACGCCTTTCTTGGCGGCGACCGAGAACAAGACATAGGCCTCGACCGCGTCACGCGCGACGCCGACGCCGTCGAGATACATGGCGGCGAGGCGGGCGTGCGCCAAGCCGTGGCCCTGGTCGGCGGCGCGGCGCAGCCAGACGGCGGCGGTGGCGAAGTCGATCGCGACGCCGAGGCCGCGCCGGCGCATCATCCCGAGGCGGTATTGCGCATCGGCGAGCCCGGCCTCGGCGGCGCCGCTGATAAGCTCGGCAGCCTTGGCATAGTCGCGCTTGACCCCCTTGCCCGAGAAATACTTCATGCCGAGCGCGTAGCGCCCGCGCTGGTCGCCCGAATCGGCGGCGATCTGATACCAGGCAACGGAATGGGCGTAGTCGAGGTCGACGCCGACCCCTTCCTCGTAGAGCCGGCCGAGGCGAAGCTGGGCAGCGATGTCGCCGGCGCGGGCGCGGCGCTCGAGCTCGCCAAGGTCGAGCGGAGCCGAAAGGGCGGCGCACGAAAGACCGATCGCCAACAGCGCCGCCGCCACGACGGGCTGAATGCGGGGTCGAAATCCGCTACAGGTCTTCGTCGTCCTCACTCGACAGATAGTCATCCGTCGTCCTCGGCAGCGGGCGGGCGGCGCCGGCCATGGGATTGGTCTCGCCGAACTGGGCGTCGACGCGGCAGTCCTCGCACATGCGAAGCCGGTCCAACGCCGCCGGGTCGTTGGCGAACATGACGTGTCCGGCGAGTTTTTCAATGGTGCGCTCGACCGAGGAGCGGACGCCGAACGGCTGGCCGCAGCTCACGCAGGCGAACGGCTCCTCCTGATACAGTACCCGGTCGCGCCGCGAAGCGGCGGTGAAGTCGAAGCGCGGCGCGAGCATGATCACCAATTCCGGGCAGGTCGAACGGCACAGGCCGCACTGCACGCAGGCCTGCTCGTTGAACCGCACCATGGGCGCGTCGGGGTTGTCGCCGAGCGCGCCGGTCGGGCATGCGCCGATGCACGACAGGCAGAGCGTGCAGCCCTTGGTGTCGATCACGACCGCGCCGAACGGCGAACCCGCCGGCAGCTCAACGATATCTTGCGGCGCCGGCGCGTGGCGGTGGAAGTGCTCGAGCGCCATCATTGCGATGGTCCGTTTGCCACCCATCGGCAGGTACTCGGCGGGCGCCATCGCGGACACCGGCTGGAGGCCGTAGAGACGATCGGCGACCATGTTGGGATCGACCTCGTCGAGCATCTCGATGCGGCCGTCTCCGTGGCCGAGGCCGGCGAGCGCGGTATTGGCGAGCTCGATCTGCTGGACCAGCCCGGTGGCCTCGTCGCGCCGTGTCGGCGGCACCAGGGTCAGCACCCGGTCGGCGCCGTAGGCGATCGCCGAGGTCAGGAAATCGAACCCCACCTGCGTCACCTCATTGACCGCGAACGGCAGCACGCGGGCCGGCAGCCCGCGCCCGAGCCGCGCCATAATGGTGATCAGCTCGTCACCGAAACGCGTGTCGTGGAGCAGCACAACGGCGCCCGCCCCGCCCGCCTCGCGATAGGCACCCAGCAGCGTTCTCAGCTTTCGCAGCAGTGCGTCGGGCGGCGGCATGGAATAGGTCACGGCGCCGGTCGGACAGACGCCGGCGCAGCCGCCGCAGTCGGCGCAGATGTTGATGTCGTAGGCCACGCCGTCGCCGTCCGGCATGATCGCCGAGGCCGAACAGGTGTCGAGGCAGAGCGTGCAGCCGACGATGCCGCTCCTCGAATGGGCGCACAGATTGGCGTCGTAATCGACGTAGATCGGCTTTTCGAACTCGCCGACCAATTCGGCGGCGTCGAACAGGGCGCGCTCGACGGCAGCCGGGTTGCCGGGGTCGGGCCGCAAATAGCCATCGCGCTTTTCGGGCGCGGTGATCAGAGGCTCGCCACCGGAGAGATCGAGGAAGACGTCGCAGTCGAGAGTGATCTCGCCGCCGCCAAGCTCGAACGCGAGCGCGCCGCGCGACGACGGCCGCGCCGGGGCGAGCCTGTCGAAGGTCACGCGAAAGGCGCCGAGATGGCCCGCGAGCGCGCTCGCCCGGCCGCGATAGAGTGGCGCCGTTGTCATGGCCGGCGGCAGCACGTCGCCCTGCCCGGCCAGCACGATGGTGACGGCCAGATGCGCGTCGAGCCGGCGCGCCGCCTCGATCGCGGTCTCATTGGCGCCGTAGACGATAGCGCGGCCCTCCGACGTGACGGTGAGGCTGCGGGCCGGCGGCGCCGTCGCCCGAGCCTCGGCGATCAGGGCGGCGATCTTGGGTGTCGCATCCTTGGCCTCGTCCGACCAGCCGGCGCGCTCGCGGATGTTGGTACAAAGGACATCGGCGCCGGTTTCCTCGGCGCGCTCGGCGAACAGCGGCGCTTCCTGGGTGCAGCACACCAGCACCCCCTCGCCGCCTTCGAGCGCCGCATCGAAGGTCGCGATCTGGGCGCGGCACAGCTGGGTGTTGAGCGCGATATCTTGGCCAAGGGCGCGGCTGAGCGCCACCGCGTCCAGCGGCATCGTGCCGTCGCAGTCGCACAGCAGGAGTTTTCTGTTCCCGGATACCATCAACTCTACCGTCCCCGACGCGTGGTTCCCTGTTGCGGGAACGCGAACTTCCCTTTTGGCGCGAGACTATACGGACGCGCGGTCGGACGATCCATCACAATTGCGTCAACATACGCCAACCCCTTCCCGAAAGATCGATTCCACTTTAACTTCCAGGTATGCGTCCTCGAGCGTGTCGCGCTCCGAGGTGAAGTAGCAACCGGGACCGAAGCGGGCAAGCGGCGGTCGGCGGAGGTGGTTGGATGACAAGCCAGTCGATGCCCATCGGCGTCGTTCTCGAACGACGCGAGACCGACCATCCGTGGGAGCCGATCTCATGGAACGCCGTCGCGGTGATTCCCAACGCGCCAATGATCGATGAATGGCGCGTGCTCGATCGGGGCGACGGCTGGATCCGCTACCACGCGGCGACGCTGGCGCTCGATGTCTTCCGCAAGGATACCGAGGGCTATAAATACAACCTCGCCAACACCCCTCCCCGGCTCTATCTCGTGCTGCGCTACGACGACGAGGCCGAGCACGGCATCGAGCCGTTTCTCGCCACCGCCTGCCCGTACGAGGCCCAGGCCTATCTCGACGGCGACGAGGACATGGTCGAGCCGGTCACCATGCCCGAGATCGTCGCCCACTGGCTCGGCGAGTTCGTCGAGCAGCACCATGTCGACGAGCCGCACCACAAGCGCAAGCGCACGCCGCACGCGCCCCGCGATGAGGCCGACCGGGGCAAGGACCCGCGCGGGAGGGCCGCGCGATGACCGGCTCGGACGAGCGCTTCACCGGCCGCTGGTCGCGGCTCAAGCAGGAGGCCCGCGCGCCGGCGCCCGACGACGCGCCGCAAACGGCCAACCTTCCCGCTGCCGAGGGCGACGCACCACCCGCCGAGGAAACGCCGACGATCGCGGCCGAGGACCTGCCCGACATCGATTCGCTTGACAAGGACAGCGACTACACCCCGTTCATGCAGGTCGGCGTTCCGGAGGAACTGAAAAAACTCGCGCTTCGGGCGCTGTGGCGGAGCGATCCGGTGCTGGCCAATTTGGATGGACTGAACGACTACGACGAAGACTTCAAGGCGGCGCTCGACGCTGGCGCAGAGATCATGCGGAAGATCCGCGAGGCCGAGAAAAAACTGTCCGAGGCTACGTCCGAGGAAGAGGTTTCGGGCAAACTCGATGACGATGAAATCGCCGCCGGGGACGACGATGATTCGACCAGTCCGGACGACGACGAGACCAACGAGAATCCGGAATTGGGCTAATGCCCGACTGCTACGCGCAAGACATGTATTTGCATGGATAATTGCGATTTCTCATATGCGAGCGATCAACGGAATTTGAATTGACCGAGACGGATTGCACGGGCAGACTGTCAATCGTTGGAGGCCAATCTATTCGAGTTCACGACGCCGGTAAGAGCGGACGAACCAAGGGGAATGCGTGGGGACAACCAGGGCTGAGAACGGTTCTTTGGACGGCGCGAATGTGCCGGACGAGGATGCTTTGCGCGCCAACATATACGCGCTACTCGCGAATCTGTTGCGCCAGCGCCCCGACGACTCGATCCTGGCCGAGCTTTCCAATCTTCAAGCGGATGACAGCGAACTCGGCGAGGCGCTTCAGTCGCTCGCCATCGCGGCGACGGTGACGACCGAGGAAGCGCTCGACGACGAGTTTCACGACCTTTTCATCGGCGTCGGCGATTCGGAGCTCAAGCCCTACGGCTCGTACTACCTGACCGGGTTCCTCTATGAAAAGCCGTTGGCCAATCTCAGGATCGCGATGGCCGATCTCGGCATCGCCCGGGCCGACGACACGCCCGAGCCCGAGGATCACGTCGCCGCGTTGTGCGAGATGATGGCTGGCATGATCACCGGCGCCTTCGGCGAGACCGTCGATCTCGCCAGCCAGCGTACGTTCTTCGACGACCATATCGCGCCGTGGGCGGAACGCTTCTTCGAGGACCTCGAGGAATCGTCCACCGCACGGTTCTACAAGCCGGTCGGCGCCATCGGCCGGCTGTTCATGCGTATCGAATCCCAAGCGTTTCAGATGGCGGCCTAGCGCCGGGGCTGCGGAGCCCCCTAGGTGGATATCCGCCAATGTGTCGCTCTCCACGGAGAGCAGAAGAGAGGGGTATCATGAGCGAAAACAAGCAGCCGAGGTCACTGGGTCGGCGCGCCTTCTTCAAGAAGGCCGGTGTCGGGATCGGTGCAGCCGGCGCGGTGGCGGTGGGACTTGGGGCGACCGCCGAGGCCAAGGTCGAGCCCGAGGCGGACGCCAAGGCGAGCGCCTACCGGGAAACCGAACACGTCAAGAAGGTATACGGGACGGCGCGGTTCTAGCGAACCGGTCACCCGACTACAGGGAAACATCTGGAGGATACGATGCTCAGGAAAAAGGCCAACGGGGTAGCGAATGGCCCCCGTTTGTCGAACGCCCTCGCCGGAC
>PVBE012806499.1_pt1 | contig 12924 bp, 13 predicted proteins | sample 1631181 | NCBI WGS metagenome assembly PVBE01 (sample SAMN08397723, study PRJNA350692) | Marine metagenome, whole genome shotgun sequencing project. | isolation source: water | place: Pacific Ocean | collected 2012-04
ATCATGTAATCTATAACATATGCGGCCGCTGGTGCGGTTAATCGGGAGTTTTTCTTGATATATGTTGACCTCTCAGGCCCGTTCCAGACCTCCCAAGACTCCCCAGAGTTCACCCAGGGCTTCCCAGGGCCACCCCAAGGGCTGGGCAGGGCCAGGTCTGGCCCGACATCTTCACCGTTTTCGTACCGCGCTTGGTATCTTGCCTGGCGAGCCAAGAGAAGTATGACTTGAGCTTTGCGCCGTCGAGGCTTCCGGTCTGGAGCCGAGGGTGTTTCTGGTTGAGCCATCCGGTGAACATCCTCATCGACGCCCGGATGTCGATGGCGCTCCGACGGGCTATCCCCTCCCTCGCCTCCGGGTTCTCGGCGCGGGCAGCTTCCCGCTCGGCCACGTCGGTCAGGTAGTGTTCTGCCAAGGCATGAACGAGATCCGTGTCATAGGCCAGCATTCCCCCGCGCTGGATGACCTCAGCTTGCTGGTTCTTGTCCGCTTGACGATGCCGCGCCAACAGCGTTCTTCGCTGCTCCTCTGTCAGGCTGTGTACGGACTCCCGACATTCCTTGCCAGTCTGATAGTCGTGGTAGAACAGGGTCCACCTCCCCCGCCACTTCACGATCCTGGACTGTTTCTGTGGTCGTGCCATCGTTGTCAACCCCCATGCGTCGGACCAACGCAAGTGTACAAGGAGTGTACAAGAAACAGAGGGGAATTCAGGTCAAATTGGGGCAAATGCGGGCAACTGCCCAAAGGCCGGTATTGACACAACCATTGGCTTAGTAGGACTTAGAGGGTTGCTTGGAGGCGCAGCAGGAAAGGTGGGGTGAGCGATCCGTAGTCCGACGCTCTATCCAGTTGAGCTAAGGGCGCTGCGCATCGACCAGATCGCTCAGATAGCGAGGTTTCTCGCGAAGAGTGACGTCGATCAGGGTCGATTCCGTTAGTGCACGCGGAACCTTACTCGTCGATCCAGGGACTGTCAATGTTGGTCCGACGAAGTCGAACCACCATGTGCCCTGATGGTTCGCGAATTCCTCCGATCCACCTCAGAGCGCATGAGAGCCCCCCACGACCGGTTCCAAGGACTCATTCCAGAGTTGCATTCTCTAGTTGTGTTCTCTTTTTTATTGTCCTGAATCTCGATCTCCTTGTAAGAGAGGCGTCCGAAGACCGCCTACTGAGGAATGAACGGACCATGCCAGATTACGCAGAGATCGCCGCTCGATTGCAGGCCAGTCTCATGCTTCAGCACCCCCCCATTGCCGTCTCGGTGACCGAGACGGTCCCGGCGGGAATCACCCCGTTCGAGGGCACCGCCGCTGCCGGCTGTCAGTTCTGGGAGAAGGCAGCCGACGGCCCCATCGCCACCTCGACCCCGGACCATGAGCTGTGCGCGATCGGTGTGCACACCCATCAGATGTCCGAGCCGTCGGAAGCCTGTCAGCAGGAGTTCGGTGAGGTGATCGGCGTCCTCGGTGACCTGACCTATCTGCGTGAGGAAGACATCGCCCGGATTCCGGTGATGCCCCGCCCTACCCGGCATGTGGTCTACGCACCACTGGCGCAGGCGCCGGTCCGTCCCGACGTCGTCCTGCTCTTTGCCGATGCGCGACGCAGCCATATCATCACCGAGGCGGTCGAGCAGGTCGAGGCCGGCCTGCCCCCGGCACTCGGCCGGCCGGCCTGCGGGGCGATTCCCCTGGCGATGACCAGCGGGCGAGCGGCGCTCTCCCTCGGTTGCTGCGGCGCCCGGGCCTACCTCGACGGCCTGCTCGACGACGTCGCGATGTGGGCCATCCCGGGCGAACCGATCGAATGCTACGCCGAGCGGATCGCGGCCCTGGCCCAGGCCAACGACATCCTGACCCAGTTCCACACGATGCGTCGGGAGGATGTCGAGGCGGGCGACCGACCGACGCTGCAGCAGAGCATGGCACGCCTGGGCTAACAGCCGCGGCGGACTCGCCCTCCGCCGGTCGAGAGAGCGTATCCAAAACATATCCGGCCCGGTTCAACGCTTGGACTGGCGGCGCTTGATCTCGGCAGCGAGCTGGGACTTGTGCCGATCCGGCGCCAGCGAGAGCGCCCGGCGCAACGCACGGAGCCCCTCTGCCGAGCGGTTGGTCTCGCAGAGCAGCAAACCCTTGTTGGTCCAGGCTTGCCACTGCCGCGAGTCGATCGCGATGGCCTGCTCGTAGTCAGCCAACGCCTGGCCGTACCGCTTCATTTCCCGGTGAAGAATCCCCCGATTGGTATAGGCCCAAGCGTTCTTGGGATCAAGTGTGATCGCCTGGCCGTAGTCGGCCAGCGCTCCTGACCGCTGCTTCATCACCTGCCGCAGCCTCCCCCGATCTTAGTAAGCACTGGCGTTTTTGGGGTCCAGCACGATCGCCTGGGCGTAGTCGGCCAGCGCTCCTGACCGCTGATTCATCAGCTGCCGTAGCCTCCCCCGATCGTAATAAAACCCTGGGTTTCTCGGATCGAGTTGGATCGCCTGGTCAAACGCTTCGAGGGCGCCGTCCCGCAGGCCCTTGGCCTGTAGCGTCTTGCCCAGGAGGTGGTGGGATTCGCCCTTTCCCGGGGCCAGCCGGGCCGCGCGCCCGAAATCCCCGATCGCCCCCGTCAAGTCGCCCTCCAGCCGCCGCGCCACGCCGCGAAAGTAATAGGGCAGGCCGTCCTCCGGCTGACGCTGGATCACTCGGTTCAGATCCTTGATCGCCCGCGCCGGCTCTCCGTTTTCCAGGTAAGCCGACCCGCGACATCTGGAGGCCAGGGTAAGATTTGGATCCTGCTGAATCGCCCGGGTGTAGTCCGCGATCGCCCCCGGCAGGTCCCCCAGTAGCTGTTTGAGATTGCCCCGATTGACACAGGTCGGAGCCGAGGACGGGGCAATCCGTAATGCCCGATCGAAGTCCGCCAACGCCCCCGCCCGATCGCCCTGGCGCACCCGTAGCTGTCCGCGATTATCGTAGGCCTAAGCCGGCGTGTCCTCCTGATGGATCGCCAGGCTGTAGTCCGCCATCGCCCCGGCCAGATCGCCGGTGCGCTGGCGCGCCAGACCGCGGTTGACGTAGGTCTTGGCGGATGTCGGATCGCGCCGGATCGCCTCGCTGTAGTCCGCAATCGCCCCGGCCAGATCGCCAGCGGTCGATCGCAGCAGGCCCCGTCTCTGGTACGCCAGCGCCGTCGTCGGTGCGGCGGTCTGTCCCCCCGTCCAGCCGGCCGCGATCAGCTCTCTGCAGACCTCCCGCCACCACGCCCCGTTAGCGGGCCATTTTCCAGGTAACGCCAGCCGCTGCCCGGGCTCGTCCCAAAGGCCGGACAGCCGGACCAGAGCCCGTCGGGCCTCGGGGTCATGGCGGGACAGCCGCGCCAGCGACCGGCCCGCACGGATGGCGCGCCCTTCGTCCCATTCGGCGTACAAATAATCGGTCAAGGCATCTGCGGGGCCCCTCGGGTCCTCCAGATATCCCAGAGCATTACAGACCAGCGCCAGGACGCGGTCGTCCCGCCGACCCTGCGCCCGCAGCCTCTGGGTCTGGATCCGCGCCAGCAGCACCTGCCCGCTGGGTCGAACCGGCGACCGGGACGACCGCTCGCTTTCCCGCGAGACCAGGGGCTGCACGGCCTTCCAGAAAGCCTTCCATTGATCGCGCAGCAGCTCCGGCTCGACGTCGCTCGGCGGTGGCGACTGAACCGCCGAAATCACGCGACGCAGTTGCTCCTTGGCCTCCGGACGGGTACCTGCCGGTAGCGTGGCCAGCAAGGCGTCGCGCGTCGCGCTCCGCAGGCGCCGCGTCAGCTGACGGAGTTGCTGGACCAGCAGCGTGACGGTCTGCCGGTCCGGATCGCTAGAGAGGCGAAACAGCGCGTCACGGAACCCGATCTCGGTCTCCAGTTTCCCCGCTCGGGCGCTGACAAGCAGTTCTTCAACCCACCGGCTATTGCGCGCCAGATGAACCTCGTGGGCCTGGGCCAGCTGCCGCTGTCGAGCCGCGACCCGCGTCGGCTCGACACCCGTTGCGACCGCGCGGCGCAGCGTGTCCCGTGCCAGCGGAAACTCGCCACAGAGCCCGGCCAGGCGGGCCAACCGCAGCAGCGTCTCGAACCGCGCCCGCTGCGTGGCGTCCGTCGACGACCAGTGCACCAGACGATCGTGGGCTCCGGCCAGACGCCGCAGGCGGTCGAGCAGTCGGGCATATCGGTACCGCAGCAGCAGACTGGCCGTTCGCCGCGTGAGCGGATCATTCGAGTGCCCGGCCAGCGCTCGGTCCACCTCCGCCCGCAGCAAGTCGGGCTCGAGCTCGGCCACCTTGGCGCGAGCCTCAGTCAACCCCTGCTGATGAGCCATGATCTCCCCCTGCTGGCGCTGTCGGTCAGGCCCAGCTGCGACTCGGCCCCGTCGAAGTCGAGCTGGAGTTTTTTCCGGCCTCCACCGCGCTTGAGCGCCCGCTCGGCCTTGAGCCGGTCCAGCACGAAGTGATTGAGCGCGCCCTTGATGTAATGGCGAAACCGACCGCGGTTCCGATCGGCGCCACCGAGATATCCCGGCCGCTCCATGATGGTCGTGAGGAACTCCTGGATCAGGTCGCGGGCCTGGTCGACCGTGAAGCCCCAGCGGGGATGCCGCAGGTGTGCGTATAGCGGACGCCAGTAGCGTATGAGCAAGTCCTCCATCGCTTGCTGGGCATCGGGATGGCCGGGGTCGGCGACTTGCTGGATCGTCGACCAGTGTGTGGAAGGGAACCTCCCTTGAGCGGCTCCCCAGCTGCTCTTGGCGTGCATCACTATCCTCTGCGTGTCTGGCTCGCAGCATCATATCAAAGGTCATTTGAGGACCTCAAGGGCCCTGCGCTAGTCAGGCGCAGCCGGCCTGCGCCGGAGCGACCGCCTGACCGCCCAACCATCCGTAAAATCCCGGTATCGGCTAACAGCTGCGGGCCAGAGCACTTTCAAGACCGCCGCATCCCGCCTGGCGAGGGGCGGAAAGGGGCTGCCAGCGGCGGTTCAGCGGCCTGCTCGACTTGACATTCGATTTGGCGGCCCTACACTTACCCTGCTTTCGGGGAACTGGGATGTTTGAGGAGACTGCTGTGTTGTTGGTGCCGAAAGGGGCACGAACAGGGGTTTGCGCGCTGGCGTTGCTCTCGCTCGTGGGCTGCATGAGCCAGCCTGGAGCCTGGGGTCCAGCCGGACCCGTCGGCGACCTGGCCCCGGCAGCCACCTACGCGTCGCCGCCGCGCCCTCCGGTGGCCCACCCCGCCGATCCCGAGCTGCTCTCGCTGTGGCAGATAGCGCTGGTGGAGGACTTTCACAGCTACACGCAGGCCTGTCGCCGCATCATCGCGGGAGGACCGCGGAGCTTCCCCTTTTTGATCGAGAGACTGGACCAGCGCAGGCCCACCTCCTCCGGACTGCCAATGCCGCTGGCGCAGGCGCTCATTGGTCGCATCCTGGCCTCCCGATCGCTCGAGTCCCTCCACGAGCTGCTCGGCCACGGGGAGCCGGTGATCCGCTACGAGACCGCCCGCGTGCTGGCCGAGCGGGCCGCCCCCTCCTCGATCATCCACCTGAACAAGGCAATGGACGACCCCGACATGCACGTTCGCCGAGCCGTCGATCTGGCGCTGCGCGCCGCCGGCCAGTAAACTCTGCCCGGCAGAAAAAACCTGCTTACGGGTCCCGCACACGACCCACGCCGCCCACTCTCATGAACAGACCCCACGATTCGTTCGACGTGATCGTCATCGGCGCAGGCCACGCCGGCTGCGAAGCCGCCCTGGCCGCGGCCCGCATCGGTTGCCGGACGATGCTGGTGACGATGAGCCTGGACACGATCGCACAGATGTCCTGCAACCCGGCAATCGGCGGGCTGGGCAAGGGCCAGATCGTTCGGGAGATCGATGCGCTGGGCGGTGAAATGGGCCGGACAATCGACGCCACCGGGATCCAGTTCCGCGTACTCAACCAGGGCAAAGGCCCGGCCGTCCAGGCGCCCCGGGCCCAGGCCGAGAAGAAGCAGTACCAGCTCTCGATGAAGGCCCGCGTCGAGAAACAGGACGGCCTGCTGGTGCGACAGCACATGGTGGACGCCATCTTCGTCGAAGACGGCCGTGTGGTCGGCATGCGCACACGAGAGGGCCTGGTCTACGAAGCCCGCGCGGTGATCATCACCGCCGGAACCTTCCTCAAGGGGCTGCTCCACGTCGGACTGGCCCACTACAGTTCGGGGCGAGCGGGCGAATCGGCAGCCGACCGCCTGTCCGAGAGTTTCCGCGACCTGGGGATCGAGATCGCGCGATTCAAGACCGGCACGCCTCCTCGCATCAACGGCCGCACCGTCGACACCCGCCGGCTGGAGCCCCAGCGCGGAGACGAATTCCCCAGGCCCTTCAGCCACTTCACCGAGCGGATCGAGCGGCGTCAGATCGAGTGCTACCTGACCTACACGGGCCCGGAAACGCACGCCATCATCCGCGAGAACCTCGACCGCTCACCGCTCTACGCCGGTATCATCCAGGGCACCGGGCCACGCTACTGCCCCTCCATCGAGGACAAGGTGGTCAAGTTTCCCGACCGCGACCGCCATCAGGTGTTTCTCGAGCCAGAGGGCTACGAAACCCAGGAGTGGTACGTCAACGGGATCTCCACCTCCATCCCGCCCGACGCCCAGGATCGCATGGTCCGTTCCATTCCGGGCCTGGAGCGCGCCGAGATCATCCGCTACGGATACGCGATCGAGTACGACTACGCGCCGCCGACCCAGCTGCGCCACACCCTGGAGACGCTGCGGGTGGCGGGCCTCTATTTCGCGGGCCAGATCAACGGCACCTCGGGGTACGAGGAGGCGGCCGCGCAGGGGCTGATGGCCGGCATCAACGCGGCGCTCGCACTGCGCGGCGAGCCCCCGCTGGTGCTGGGGCGCCACGAGGCCTACATCGGCGTGATGATCGATGATCTGGTCACGCGGGGGGTCGAGGAGCCCTACCGGATGTTCACCTCGCGAGCCGAGTATCGTCTGCTGCTCAGAGCCGACAACGCCGACCGGCGGCTGTTTCGCCACGCGAACCGGGTCGGCCTGCTCGCCGCCCACGCCATCGCCGAGCTGGACCGCCGCGAGACGCGGATCGAAGAACTCCAGGCGTACCTCGAGAAAAAGCACCACGGCACCAAGTCGCTGGCTGGGCTGTTGCGTCGGCCACAAATGACCTGGTCCGACCTCGAGGCGCTCGACGCGTCGCTGTCGGGAGTCGAGCCGGCGGTCAGCAGCCAGCTCGAGATCGAGTGCAAGTACCAGGGATACATCAACCGCCAGCAAGAGCAGATCGACCGCATGGCGGGAATGGAGCAGACCCCCATTCCAGACGATCTGGACTACCGCCAGATCAGTTCCCTGCGCCGAGAGGCGTGCGAGAAGCTCTCCAGCATCCTGCCCGCCACCCTGGGCCAGGCGGGCAGGATTTCAGGCGTCAGCCCGGCCGATCTGTCGGTCCTGGCGATCCACCTGCACCTGCGGTCCCGGCAAGCCTGAACCCCCGCCCACGACTCAACATATGGTGTACCACAGGTAAACACCCCCTACAATTTGTCTTCTGTGCTTGACAGTCCCACCTAGCCGCTATACTGTGAGTGGCCTTCGAAAGAAGACATATAACGAGGAGGAGTCAGGGAGTCCAATGAGCTTCAACAAAGTGATCTTGATGGGAAATTTGACCCGCGACCCGGAAGTTCGGACCGTGGGCACGGGTTCGACAGTCTGCGATCTCGGGGTGGCGGTCAACCGCAAGTTCCGCACCCAGAATGGTGAGATGAAGGAAGAGACCACCTTCGTCGATGTGGCGGTCTGGGGCCGCCAGGGCGAAAACGTCAAGCGCTACCTGTCGAAGGGCGACCCGATCCTGATCGAAGGCCGCCTCAAGTTCGACAGCTGGCAGGCCCAGGACGGAACCCGTCGCAGCAAGCTCTCGGTGGTCGGCGAGAATGTACGCTTCCTCCCACGACGCAGCGGAGGCGGCGAGGGAAGCGAGAACGGCCAGCAGGATCCTTTCGCCGATCAGCGCCAGGACTATGCACCGGCCCAAGCTCCGGCATCCGGCATGCCGTTCGGGGACTCTCCCATCCCAGAGGACGACGTCCCGTTCTAGCGACCGAACGCTGACAGGCTGCGGGAGACATGTACGACTATCTGGAAGGCACATTGGTTTCCCGCAAGCCGGTCCGCGCCGTGGTGGACGTCGGCGGGGTTGGATACGCGATCTGCATCCCGCTATCCACATACACCCGGCTGCCCGATCGCGGTAACCGCGTCCAGCTACTGACCCACCTCCAGGTGCGAGACGACGCGCACGTGCTGTTCGGGTTCTACACCGGAGAAGAGCGCGAGTTGTTTCGCAATCTCATCGGAATCAGTGGGGTCGGTCCGTCTGTCGCGATCCAGATCCTCTCGGGCGTGTCGATCGACCGCTTCTACGACGCGATCGAGGCGGGCGACGAAGCTATGCTGACCAGCATCCGCGGTATCGGCAAGAAGACCGCGCCCCGGCTGATCATCGAGCTGTCAGGCAAGCTCCCCGAGAACAGGAAACACCGGGTCGCCCAATCGGACACCGACGGGGCCGAGGAGGACGTGGACGGCCTGATCCTGATCGAATCCCGATCGGCCCTGGAGACCCTGGGGTTCAAGCCGGACAAGGCCGAGCGAGCAGTGGCCAGGGCACTCAAGAAGCTGGGTGGGCAAGCAGCCTCGACAGAGGAGTTGCTGCGCGAGGCGCTGCGACAGGCCTAGCGCCGCAGGTGCAGTTCCTCGAACTCGCCGGGCTGCTCGTCTTTTTCGACCCGGATGACGAGGTGCGCATCCCCTCTCCATTCGATGCTGCCAGCCAGCTTCGCCGAATTGCCCCACTCCACCAGGACGATCGACCAGCGCTGGCTGCCTTTCTCGACCGCCCTCCAGACGTGGGTCGTCGACTGAACCTGATCGCCCTTCTGCAAGGTCGTGATCATCCGCACCTGCTCGAAAGTGACGCTGCCCGTGATCCGTTCTTTCATCGCCTTGATATGAGCCGCTTTACGGTCTGCGGGCAACTCACGTAACGCGCCATCCGTGTGAACCATGAAGTCGACAAACCGGCTGATGTCGATCTTCCACCCGCCGAGCAGGTCGGTCATATCCCGGGCTGGCCGAGTGATCCCTGGCTCCTCAGTTTTCTTGACCACCGGCCTCACAACGGGAGCCGACGTTTTCTCGGCAACCGGTTTTGCGGAGCTGGACCGCTGCACCTCGACTGCTGGCTCGGCCGAAGAACTGGCTTTCGGCCGGCTGGCTCCGGGCCTCTGCGGAGGATCGGACTGCTGGCCATCGCAGGCGGCGACCAGCAGCAAGAGACACGGCCAGAAGGCGGTGCTACGGATCACTTTCCCGGCCCGAAGCGAACGAGATCTATCTTGCCGTTGCTGCTGTTATAGATCAGCCCCAGATTGTCGGGAATGCGATTGTAGACCGCCGTGAACGCCTCATTCAGATCCTGGAGCTTCTCCGGATACTTGTCGTGCTCGATGTAGTAATACCGAACCGCGTCCTGCAGCGGCTTGACCAGCGCGATGAACTGCGCCCTGGCCTGCGGACGCACGACATAGCTCTGATAGAGGCGTCCCCCCAGTTTCTTGTCCGAATAAATGATCTCGCCGCCCTTGCCCGTGGACTGATGCAGTTTCCTGGCCGAGGAGCCCTTGCCTCCCGAGGGTGCCACCTTCTTGTTCGCCGAGATGTTGGTCACCTTGGGACCCCGTCGGACGGGCTTCGTGGGGGCTGGCTGCTTCTTCTTCAGGCCGCAGCCGATGACCAGCGCCAGAGCAAACCCCGTGGCCACAATCAAACCGATACGCATCACAGTCCCCCTCCGTTCTGCTGAGTAAAAACTCGGTCCACGCGTCCGACATACTGCCGCGTTTCGACGCTGGCCGAGCGGGCGATGATCTCCCGGGACGAGCGGGCCGGGTGTTTCTCGAGCCAGCTCTTGACCCGCCCGGCACCGGCATTGTACGCCGCCACGGCAAGCACGGTATCGTGGTCGAACTGGCCCAGCAGGCGGGCCAGATGACAGGCACCCAGCAAGATATTGGTCGCTGGATCCTCGAGGTCCGGTTCGGCCTCCAAGCCCAGCTGTCCGGCATACTCCCGCGCGGTGCTCGGAAGCAGTTGCATCAACCCGACTGCGCCCCGAGACGAGACGACACTCGGGCGTCCACCGCTCTCGGCCCGGATGATGGCGCGCAGCAGCGATGGGTCGACACCGAAGCGCTCTGCCGACTTGCGGATCGACACCTCGTACCGCGACAGGCTTGTCCGGCGCCCCAGCCGGCCACTGCCGACCCAGCCCACGGCAAAACCCAGCCCTAGCATCAGTAGTCCCAGAACAATAGGCCGCGCGACGCGCATGGGCGCAAAGTACCGCCGAGGCCTCGAGCGGTCAAGCTCCCTACTTCTCCTGGTGCCTGAGCCGGACCTCTCTCCAGAGCTTGGCGGTCGACTGGCGCTTACGGCCAGTCGCCAGACGGGCCAGCGGTGGTCGAGGCAGGTCGAAGATCTCGTTGAGCGCCAGTGAGGCACCGTGAGCCAGATACCAGCGGGGATCGGTCAGCGCGGTGATAAGAGGCTCCACGCCGCCCGCCGGAAGCTTGCCCTCCTTCACGTACGTCCGCAGGCCACCCACCTCGAACCCGTCTCGCTCGAGCGCGTCGAGCAGCCATTGCCGCCAGGACTGCTTGCCCTGTGCCGCCCACCATCCGCGATACTTGCCCACCACCTCCTCGGCAGCCACCCCGAAGCGGGTCATCGTGACCGCTTCCAGTGCGTGTCTAATCTCGGCGCTGTCCGGCGACCGCGAGAGCGCATCGAGCAAGATCGGCACGGCGCGTTTCTCACGATAATAGGCCAGCACGAGGGCCGCCTGCTGCTTGAGCTGCGCACTGCCGTCGTTCAACAACGCCGCGAGACCGGTCCCGACCCGCCGGCTCCATTTCCGGGAGAGCAGCGCCACGGCAGACTGCCGGTCCTTGATGTCGGCGTCTGCGTCGAGCGCTAGCCCGACGAGCCGCTTCTGGACCGCATCACGTGGGAGTGCCAGCAGACTGGCGGCAGCAACCTCGCGCAGCAGGTCCTGCTTTGGCTTGAGGTAGATCGACAGCAGCGGCTCGATCACCTGTCGATCGCGTGTCTCACCCAGGGCTGCGATCAGTGTCGGCCTCATCCGGTCCTCCGCGGACTTCAGCTTGGCCAGCAAGATCTGGGTCGCCGCACCGCCCCCGATACGTCCCAGTGCGGTGTAGATGCTCCGCTGCAGGCTCTCGTCAGCGCTCTTGGAGAGCAGATCATCGAGTGTCGGAACCGAGAGCTTCTTGCCCCGCTTGCCCAGGGAGTACACGGCCCCCCGACGGACCAGCATGCTCTTGTCTCCGAGCGCCTTGACCAGTGCCAGATCGATTTCCTCCCCACCGTAGCGCCACATTCCGGCACAGGCTGCCGCTCTCAGGCGCGACTCACGGTTCCCGAGGAATGCCAGCGCGACGTTCTTGCCCATATAGCTGAACATCGTCTCCAACGTGGATTGCGACTCCTTGGCGCTCTGTCTGATCAGGTGCTTGACCAGCGGGGTCACCACGGACGGCTGCCCTGACTTGGACAGCGCCCAGGCCAGGCGTCCCTCTGTCGGGCCGAAGCCACCCAGCGCTTTCAGCAGCGCAACCAAGATCTCCGCCTGGGTCTTGGTCAGCTGAGGATCCTCGTCGACCAGCGCTGCGAGTCGCTGGGCCGCAGCCAGCCGACGACGCGGCGGCAGACTGCCGAAGCTGGTGATGATCATCGATTTCAGCTTCCGGTTACGGTCAGTCAGGGTGCGCTCCGGCGAAGCCCACCAGGCCGAGTGAAACGCCAACCACTTGCTCCTGTCAGGCCAGGAGCGCTGATCCCAGTAGCGCTGCCACTCCTGTACCTGACCCAGATCGCTCAGCAAGGTCGTAAGCCGGGACAGAATCGACGTGACCGGCGCTCCGCAAATCAGCTGCCGCTTACGCCGACCGAGGTTCAACTCGACCTGCCAGAAGGCCTGGCCCTCGGCAACGGTGAGAGGATCGGTCTGCTGGGTGAAAAAACCGGTCTTTCCCATGTTGTCCACAAGATCGTTCATCTGCAGCAGAGACAGTACATAGACCAGAGCCTCGGGATAGTGCTTCTGGAAAGCGCTCGGGCGCGAGCAGCAGAACATCCAGCGGTCATCCTGCCGCCCTGGCAGATAGCGACGCAGGATGATCTGCAGATCGGCCAGTCGCTCGACGGGAACCCGCTCCAGCCGGCGGATCGCCTGGAACTGCTCCTTGTTGGACAGCCACCAGCGAGACCAGCGACGATAGTCCGCGCCATAGTCCTCGCCACTCAGATGGCGTAGCTTCTGCACCGAGAGCTGCCGAACAGACATGTAATCCTTGAAATAAACGCTGCTGCCCAGCGTCTGGATCAGCCTGGGAACGACCAGTTGATCCAGGGTCTTGGTCACCTGGGAATCGTTCGAGTAACGCCCGAAATTGGCAACCGCGATCGCGGCCGCAGCCCGTACGAACGGCTCGCTGTGAGACACCATCCGCAGATAGATGTGCTGCTGCCCCACCGGAAACAACTGCCCCCCGTGCGCGTCTTCGAGCCGCACCAGGGTCAGCGCGACATATGCCCGATGGCGTCGGTCGATCACGCCCAGCTTCCCCTGCAGCAACGCGACTGTCTTCTCACGCTTGGCGGGATGTGACTCGGCTGCGAGCGCCTTGCTGGCCGCGGTTGCCACCTTCGGATCCGCGTCCTCCAGACCTTTTAGCAGACGTGACCGGGCCTGGTCGCCACCTGCCAAGCCCAGCAGTGTCATCGCAACCACACGGGTA
>PVBE012007640.1_pt1 | contig 12923 bp, 11 predicted proteins | sample 1631181 | NCBI WGS metagenome assembly PVBE01 (sample SAMN08397723, study PRJNA350692) | Marine metagenome, whole genome shotgun sequencing project. | isolation source: water | place: Pacific Ocean | collected 2012-04
CGCACTCGACAACAGGCCGCTCCGGTTCGACGAATTTGAGCGCATGGCGCCTCAATCCATGTTCGTTTCGGCAACGCCGGGGTCTTATGAGGCCGAACACGCAGGGCAGGTGGTCGAATTGGTCGTGCGCCCGACCGGGCTCATCGATCCGGACGTCGAGGTTCGTCCCGCCGTCACCCAGGTCGACGATCTCCTGTCGGAGATCAGTTTGAGAGTTGCACGACGGGAGCGAGTCCTGGTGACCACGCTGACGAAAAGGATGGCGGAGGATCTGACCGACTATCTCGGAGAACACGGGGTGCGGGTGCGTTATTTGCATTCCGATGTCGATACGGTGGAGCGGGTCGAGATCATTCGCGATCTGCGTCTCGGCGAATTCGACGTGTTGGTGGGTATCAATTTGTTGCGTGAGGGCCTCGATTTACCGGAGGTCTCGCTCGTTGCGATCCTCGATGCCGACAAGGAAGGGTTTCTGCGCTCCGATCGGTCGTTGATCCAAACCGTCGGTCGCGCCGCGCGCAACTTATCGGGACGCGCCATTCTGTATGCGGACCGCGTGACCGGCTCGATGGAGCGAGCGCTGGAAGAGATGGAACGCCGGCGCGCTGTGCAGGTGACGTTCAACGAAGTGCACGGCATCACCCCGATCGGGATCCAGAAGGCGGTGCCCGATATCATGGAGGGCGCTTATTCCTCGAATACGGGAAAAGTGCGACCGACGCGCAGTGTCGCCGAAAAGAACCGCCAATATGCGTACCTGAGCACCAGCGAACTCATGGATGAAGTGAAGCGCATGGAAGAACAGATGTATGACCACGCCCGCGATCTGGAGTTTGAACAGGCGGCGGTGATCCGTGACCAAATCGAGGACATCAAGGCCAGATACTTGGCGATGCCGAGCCATATCAGCGGATAGCGGGAGGGCCAGCTCCTTCGCGCAGTAGCGGCCGGTCCAGGAATTTTACAAAGGCCAGCTGGATAACGAATGCTATAACTATTAGAAATTCCAGAGTATTGTTTTCATTGCGCGTGATTTCGAAGCGGTGGAGCGGACTTGCATCACACTTTTGCTGTCAATCCTTTTTACAACTTCGGCGCGATTACCCTCCGCCGTCTCCTTCATCATCTATAACAGTTGTAACTCTTTGAATTTATTGGGTGGTGCTACCAGATGGCCTACCAATTGCAACACCCGGGCTAATAACGAACGCCCGGAGAAAGACGTTGTGTAAACAACGGCCACGACGACAAGCGGTACAGCGGATATTCGCTGTCGTCCTCGCGTTATGCGCGGCCAACACCGAAGCCGTGTTGATCAATGCCACGACGCTTAACGGCAACACCTTCATCCAGCGGGACAGTCCGGGAATGAATGAAATGGATTTCTACCTCGGCTTCAATAATCTCAATCCCGTTTCGTTATCCGTCCTGCTGGAAGCGGACGACGACCCGTTTAGTCCGATCCCGACGAGCGCGATTTTCAACAACCTTACGGCGGTCAGCTGGCCCGGTTTCTCGATCAGACTGACCGGAGGCGCGACTTTCATCGCGATCGGCGATGCCGACCCGACCGTGAACGTGAGCGCGTCGGCGCGTGCGACGAGCGCGGAGATTACCTTCGACCCGCTTTGGGGCGCCGGTGGTTCCCTACTGATCGGCGGTACCCTCCCGTGGATGATTCACAATCATGGGAACAGCGCATTCGGTATCGATTTCATGCTAACCCCGGCCCAAGCCGCCGCCGCGCGCGTCCCCGAGCCGGGAACCTGGGCCTTACTTGTGGTGGGGCTGTTTTGTGCGGCCGCATCTCGGAGAATCACCTACGCCGCGTCACGGCCGAACGAATAAGAAGCGCTATCGCTAGCGACCGACCCGTCCCTTGAGGGCGGGTCTTTCTTTTTTCGCACAAGGAACTGACGCCGCCGGTCCTATAGCTGCCGGGTCAGTTTTCCTGTATTCTTCGCTCCCCTGCGAAGGGGGCAGAAAATCGAAATGCAAGGGGTAGCCGCATAGCGATCGGCTCGGTTCATTTCGAGATTCGGCTTCAATCTCAACAGGCGCGTAGCTCAGCTGGTTAGAGCACCACCTTGACATGGTGGGGGTCGTTGGTTCGAGTCCAATCGCGCCTACCAATTATTTTTCGGCTAAGAGGAACGCAAAGAGCGACGGCGCAGTCGTCTGTCGATCGGATCCGCCCTTTGACCCATTGTCGTGTCGCTATGTTTCGATGGCCTCTCGTATCGGCCACGGAGGAACCCGAATGCCTGCGATTACTCTTCCTGACGGTAGCCTGAAAGAATTCGACCATCCGGTCACGGTTGCTCAGGTGGCGTCGTCGATCGGTCCGGGGCTGGCCAAGGCAGCGCTCGCCGGTCGCGTGAACGGTGCGTTGGTCGACACCTCGTTTGAGATCACCGACGATGCGGAACTCTCGATTATTACCGGGAAAGATGACGCCGGCGTCGAGATCATCCGACACAGTACCGCGCACCTTCTCGCCCAGGCCGTGAAAGACCTGTTCCCAAACGCGCAAGTGACCATCGGGCCAGTCATCGAAGAGGGTTTCTATTACGATTTCGCCTTCGAGCGTTCGTTCACTCCCGAGGATCTCGAAGCAATCGAAGTCAGGATGACGGAACTCGCGGCACGAAATTTCGAAGTCGAATGTTCGTCGATGGGGCGTGACGAGGCGATCGCATTTTTCGACGATCTCGGCGAAGCATACAAAGCAGAGATCATTGCCTCGATCCCAGAAGATCAGGTGATCTCTGTGTATCGACAGGGCGAATTCGTCGACCTGTGCCGCGGTCCTCACGTCCCCAACACCTCTCACCTGAAGGCATTTAAACTGACTAAAATAGCGGGTGCCTACTGGCGCGGGGACTCCAGTAAGGAAATGCTGCAGCGGATCTACGGCACCGCCTGGCCGGACAAGAAGTCACTCAAAGCCTATCTTCATCGCATCGCCGAGGCGGAGAAACGCGACCACCGCCGCATCGGTAAGCAATTGGATCTCTTCCACTTCCAGGAAGAGGCACCGGGGATGGTGTTCTGGCACGCGAAAGGTTGGACTTTATATCAACTCATCGAGGCCTACATTCGCGAAAAATGCGAGGCCGCCGGGTATCAGGAGGTGCATACACCGCAAGTGCTCGATCGGTCTTTATGGGAGCGTTCGGGACATTGGGAAAAGTTCCACGACATGATCTTCGCTACGCATTCCGAGAACCGCGAGTACGCGATCAAACCGATGAACTGTCCCGGCCACATCCAGATTTTCAACCAAGGACTCAGGAGTTACCGCGATCTGCCGCTCAAGATCGCGGAATTCGGCGTGGTTCATCGCAACGAACCTTCCGGGACCTTGCACGGGTTGCTGCGCGCGCGCCGCTTCACCCAGGATGATGCCCACATTTTTTGTACCGAGGAGCAACTCCAACGGGAGGTCGGGGCGCTGATCGATCTGACTTTCGAGGTCTACCGCCATTTCGGCTTCGAGGAAATCGACGTAGCGTTGTCGTTGCGGCCCGAGCAACGGGTCGGCGCGGACGCCCTTTGGGACAAGGCGGAGGCGGCGCTCGAACAAGCGCTCAAGCACAAAGAACTCGATTTCGTCGTTCAACCCGGCGAGGGCGCCTTTTACGGTCCTAAAATTGAATTTACGCTGCGCGACTGCATCGGCCGCATTTGGCAATGTGGCACGGTCCAGGTGGATTTTTCCATGCCGGGGCGCCTCGGCGCCAAATATGTCGCCGAAGGTGGCGAGCGCCGTGTTCCGGTTATGATCCATCGCGCGATATTGGGTTCGCTCGAGCGTTTCATCGGTATATTGATCGAACATCACGCCGGTCTACTGCCGACTTGGCTCGCGCCGGCGCAGGTCTCGGTACTGAGTATCACCGAGCAGTTCGCCCATTACGCGTCGAATGTCGCGGAAACCTTGAAAAATCAAGGGTTCCGGGCCGATTCAGACTTGAGAAACGAGAAGATCGGGCTTAAAATCCGCGAGCACACCTTGCAACGCATCCCGTTCTTGCTGATCGTCGGTGAGCGTGAGGTGGAAAATACGACCGTAGCCGTGCGCACGCGAGGCGGAGAGGACTTGGGTGCAATGTCGCTGGGCGACTTTGTTACCCTACTCCGTGGAGGAGCCGCGTAGCACGGCTATTCTTTTATTTTGGAGGAATACGAGTATCGCTGCAGACAAAAAGAATCGCGTTAACGCTGATATCACGTCACCGGAAGTACGGTTGATTGGAGCCGACGGACAAAACGTCGGAGTCGTTGCCATCGACGCAGCGCGACAAGAGGCCCTGGATAGTCAGTTAGATTTGGTCGAAATCGTTCCCAACGCCGAACCGCCCGTATGCCGGGTGATGGATTTTGGTAAATATCTCTTCGATCTGAACAAGAAGAAGCAAGCCGCAAAGAAGAAGCAAAAACAGATTCAGGTCAAGGAAATAAAATTCCGGCCGGGTACCGACGACGGCGATTATCAGATCAAGTTGCGTAATCTGAAGCGTTTTCTGGAGCACGGCGACAAAGTAAAAGTAACTTTGCGCTTTCGGGGTCGCGAAATGGCGCACCAGGAACTCGGCACACAAATGCTACAGCGAGTGGAAACGGATTTATCAGAATTGGGTTCCGTCGAGCAATTCCCGAAAATGGAAGGCCGACAGATGGTAATGGTTATCGCGCCGAAACGGGCGTAGAACGGGAGCAGGAGTTTCACATGCCCAAGATTCGGACCAATAGGGGCGCGGCCAAGCGCTTCTCCAAGACGGGTAGCGGCCGCATCAAGCGCCGCCATGCGTACAAGAGCCACATATTGACGAAGAAGAGCCAGAAGCGGAAGCGCCATTTGCGCCACGCTGCGCTGATCGATCATGCCGATGAGGCAGCGGTTAGGAAAATGATCCCGACGTTATAGGGACAAGGAGTTAGAACATGCCACGAGTGAAACGCGGCGTCACGGCGCACGCCCGACACAAGAAAGTAATCGACCAGGCTAAGGGTTATCGCGGCCGTCGTAAGAACGTATACCGCGTAGCCAAGCAGGCCGTAATCAAAGCAGGCCAGTATGCCTACCGCGATCGCCGCCAGCGTAAGCGTCAGTTTCGCGCGCTGTGGATCATACGGATCAACGCGGCCGCCCGTCTGTTCGGGCTCAGCTACTCGCGCTTCATGAACGGTTTGAGCCGCGCCGAGATCGAAATCGATCGAAAGATTCTGGCCGATTTGGCCGTGAACGATCGCGATGCCTTTGCCCAACTTGCAGAACAAGCCAAAGCCGCTCTCGCCAACTAGAGACCTGTTCCCCAATGCGCTTCACTTTGTGTGCCGTTTCGGCCGCCGTCACCCCGGACCTGATCCGGGGCCCAGTCAAACAATGTCCGCCTGCGGCGGGCTTTCGCTACTGGATGCTCGGTCAAGCCCGACATGACGAAAGTGATCGACGTTTCGGAACAGCTATCTAGAAACGATCTGAAATGAGAATAACGGAGGAAAGGCCGCGCCTTTCTCTTCGGAGTTTCGTACGGCCCGTTTTTGTCCACGCTCAAGAATAATGTCTGACACCAACGAAATCGTCGAAACCGCGACCGGCGAGGCGGAGCAAGCGGAATCTCTGGCCGCCCTGGATCAGGTGCGAGTGAAGTATCTGGGAAAGAAAGGGGTACTCACCGAACAACTCAAGAATCTCGGTAAGCTGCCGGCTTCGGATCGCCCCGAAACCGGTCGTTTGATCAATATCGCGAAAAAGGACCTCGCGCGAGCCATCGAACAACGCAAGGCCGCGTTGGAGGCCGCGCAGCTGGAATCGGAACTGGCGGGTGCGCACATCGACGTCACGTTGCCTGGTCGGGGTTGTGCCGTGGGTGGTGCTCATCCGATCACGCTCACGATGGCCCGTATCGAAGACCTTTTCGCCCGTTCCGGTTTCGAAATCTGCGACGGGCCCGAAGTCGAAGACGATTACCACAATTTCGAAGCCCTCAACATTCCCGCCCACCACCCCGCGCGCGCCATGCACGATACTTTCTATTTCGGCGACGGTAGCTTACTCAGAACACATACATCCCCCGTTCAGGTGCGCGTCATGGAGGAGCGTACGCCGCCGCTCAGAGTGATAGCTCCTGGGCGCGTGTACCGATGTGATTATGATCAAACCCATTCGCCGATGTTTCATCAGGTCGAGGGTTTGCTGCTCGACAGGGACGTGACGATGGGCGATCTGAAAGGTGTATTGCAGGCGTTCCTCCGCGCGTTCTTCGAGCAGGACGAGCTGCAAATGAGATTTCGGCCGTCCTATTTTCCTTTTACCGAGCCTTCTGCCGAGGTCGACATCAAGCTTGCTTCTCCGCACGGGATAAGCGACTGGCTCGAGGTTTTAGGCTGCGGCATGGTGCATCCCAACGTGTTGTCCAATGTTGGCATCGACGGTGAGCGCTACAACGGTTTTGCTTTCGGACTCGGCGTTGAACGCCTCGCGATGCTACGTTATGGGGTCAACGATTTAAGGCTGTTTTTCGACAACGATCTGCAGTTTCTCAGGCAGTTCCGGTGATTCCCGAACGAGATGAAAGTTAGCGTACAGTGGTTGAGTGAATGGGTGACGTCGTCGCTGCCAACGGCGGCGCTCGGCGAGCGTTTGACCATGGCGGGCCTGGAAGTCGACAGTATCGAACCGGTCGCGCCCGCGCTGACGGGCATCACGGTCGCGCGGATCGTCGAGTCGAGCGCGCACCCACAAGCCGATCGGTTAACGGTTTGCCGGGTCGAAATCGGCGGCGACGCCATCGCCGAGGTCGTTTGCGGCGCGCCCAACGCGCGTTCCGGGCTCCTCGTCGCGTACGCTGCACCCGGTACCGCGCTACCGGACGGTCGCGTCATCGAGCACGCGGTGATCCGAAATGTCGCCTCCGCCGGCATGTTGTGTTCGGCGGCCGAACTCGCGCTCGGTGATGACGCCGACGGATTGATGGAACTGGCAGACGACGCACCCGTCGGGACGCCGATCGACGAGTACCTGCAGTTGGCAGATGAAGTGATCGACATCGAGTTGACGCCCAATCGAGGCGATTGCTTGTCGGTCGTCGGCGTCGCGCGCGAAGTAGCGGCGTTAACCGATGTCCCGATGCGCGACGTTGTTATCCCGGAGGTGTCCGCCGCAATCGATGACGCATTTCCGGTAGCGATCGAAGCACCGGGCGGTTGCCCGCGGTATGCAGGCCGTATCATCAGGCACGTCGACGCCGCGGCACCGACACCGGTGTGGATCAAAGAGCGTCTACGCCGAGCCGGCGTGCGCAGTATCAGCGCAGTCGTCGACGTCACCAATTACGTGATGCTGGAACTCGGCCAGCCCTTACACGGGTTCGATCTCGAACGTCTCGTCGGCGGGATCCGGGTACGCAACGGTCGCGATGGCGAGAGCCTGGCGCTACTCGACGGTCAGACCATAGAACTCGACAGTGAAACCTTGGTGATCGCTGATGAAGAGCGGGCGGTCGCGCTGGCGGGTGTGATGGGCGGCGCCGCGACCGGCGTCGAGGCGCACAGCACGAATATTTTTCTCGAAAGCGCATACTTCGACGCGATCACGCTGGCTGGCGTCGCGCGCCGCTACCGTATGCACACCGATGCGTCGCATCGTTTCGAACGGGGCGTCGATTTCACCGGCCAGGAACGTAGTATCGAACGGGCCACTGCCATGATCATAGAGATCTGCGGCGGCGCGCCGGGGCCGCTGGTCGTCGCCGAGTTTCCGGCGGCGATCCCGACGCGTGCGCCGATCCCGTTCGACCCGGCCGAAATCGAGCGGATTATCGGTATCAAAATGGATGCGGGCCAAGCCGAAAAAGTCTTCACGGCGTTGCATTGCAGGGTAGTCGAGCGCGATTCCCGCCTCGAAGTCACGCCGCCGGCATTTCGTTTCGACCTCGAATCGGGGGCAGATCTGCTCGAAGAGGTCGCGAGGGTGCACGGTTACGACAATATTCCGGCGACTCTGCCGAGCGCGGAGATGACCCTGGTATCGGGCGCCCCACGGCACGAAAGCGACCGACGGATCCGCGAAAAGTTAATAACCCAAGGTTATTTCGAAGCGATTACTTATAGTTTTATCGATGCACGGTCGGGATATCTCGTCGCCCCGACGCGGCGCCCGCATGAGCTGTCGAATCCAATTACGAGCGACATGGCGGTAATGCGAACGTCGATGTGGCCGGGCCTCATTACCGCCGCATTACACAATTTGAATCGGCAGATCCAAGACCTGCGTTTGTTCGAACTTGGCGCGGTCTTTGAACTCGATTATGACGGTCTTCAACAGCGCCACATGCTGGCTGGTTTGGCCTTGGGCCAGGCGCGTCCAGAACAATGGGGAGAGACGTCTCGAGAAGTCGATTATTATGATATTAAACAAGAGGTTGAAAGCGTCCTGGTAACATTGGGTTTGGCACCCGGCGAATGGTCCGCCGTATCGGATCCGGCGCTGCACCCGGGCCAGGCGGCAGCGATCGAAACGGGCGGGCGGACCATCGGCAAAGTCGGCGTGCTACACCCGCGGATCGCTCAGCAATTCGGTCTGGAACAGCTCGCTATCGTGTTCGAATTGGAACTGGAGAAACTACCGCCGACCGGTGCGCCTGCCTACACGCCGATCTCGAAATTTCCCTCGGTTCGGCGCGACATCAGCGTCGTGCTAGACCGCACGGTCGCGGCAGCCGCCGTGCTCGACACAATAAGATCAGCGGCCGGGGATCTGCTGCGCGACCTGCAGTTGTTTGACGAATATCGAGGGCAAGGTATTGATTCAGACAAAAAAAGCCTTGCAATGGGCTTGATTTTTCAAGCTTCTTCGAGCACTCTTAGGGATGAGGAAATCGAAGAGACAATGGAGCGCGTGCTTTTGCAGCTGCACGCCGACTTCGGGGGCACTTTGAGGAAGTAGCGATGGCACTAACAAAAGCCGACATGGCCGAGCGTTTATTTGACGACTTAGGTCTCAACAAACGCGAAGCTAAAGAACTCGTCGAAGCTTTCTTCGAAGAAGTCCGTGGTTCATTGGAAGTCGGCCGACAAGTCAAACTGTCGGGTTTCGGCAACTTCGATCTCCGCGACAAAAACCAACGACCGGGCCGGAATCCCAAAACCGGCGAAGAGATTCCGATCAGCGCGCGGCGCGTCGTGACGTTCAGACCCGGCCAAAAACTGAAAGCCAGAGTAGAAGCCTATGCTGGAAGCGTCGAACAATAACGAACTGCCCGCTATACCCGGTAAGCGCTACTTCACAATTGGGGAAGTGAGCGACCTCTGCGCGGTTAAGCCGCACGTATTGAGGTACTGGGAGCAAGAGTTTCCGCAACTCAAACCTATCAAGCGGCGAGGGAACCGGCGCTACTACCAACGGCAGGATGTGATCTTGATCCGACAGATCCGGAGTCTCTTATATGAGCACGGGTTTACCATCGGCGGAGCCCGCCAACGGTTGTCGGGTGACGAGGTCAAGGCCGATAGCAGCATGTCGCAGCAGATCGTGCGTCAGCTCAGAGTGGAACTCGAAGAAGTCCTCGATATTCTGCGGCGTTAGTCGAGATTCGAGCGGGAAAAGGGGTGCGGTTAAAGGGGGCGGACTTTTAAATCCGCCCCCTTTAACCGCACCCCTTTTCGCCGTCCCGCGCCTGTTATAATCCATGCATTCGGGGTATAGCTCAGTCTGGTAGAGCACTCGGCTGGGGGCCGAGCGGTCGGCGGTTCGAATCCGTCTACCCCGACCACCTTGGACCCGTGGGAGCGTCACTAGGGCCTGTTTATGTTTCGTCGACACCGCTGTTGCCCCTGAAAGGCCGTCAATCAAGGCGCAGCGAGCGAGGTTTGGTCATTCCAAATGAGCGAGCTGCAACGCCGAGTGAGGGTCTTTCAGGGGCAACCCGAAGGGCTGCGACCCTGTTTGCGTCCAGCCGCGTTATCGCTCGCTTATGTAGCGCGGCTACACTGCGCTCCCTCTGCCTTACTGGGCCACAAACAGGGGCACAGCAGCGGCGTCGACGAAACATAAACAGGCCCTAGTCAATGCAACGCCGTCGGCTTCGTCTACGTTCGGCCTTGGCAACCATCTCCCTGGGGTTTCTTCTAGCCGGCTGCGATCAATCTTCGGATCCGGAGAAACTTTTTGCCGACGGTGACTACCCCGCCGCGTTAGTCGTCTTCGAGGCTCGCGCGGCAGGGGGCGATGTCGAGGCGACGAATTACCTCGGCGTGCATTACTATCTTGGCCTCGGTGTCAAACGAGATCTCAAACGCGCCGCCGGATTCTTCGAGGAGGCCGCCGTCGCAAAGCATGCCGGCGCGCAGCGCAATCTCGGGATCATGTTTCTACGTGGTCTGGGTGTGCCGCAGGACAAAGTACGGGCCTATTCGTGGTTTTACCAATCCTACGAGCAGGGAGACCCCCATGCGTTCAAGTATCTCGACTTCGTTTCCGATTACATAACTCCAAACCAATCCATGGGCGCCCGTCGCTGGGTGAAACAATTCATGCGCGACGCACGTTCCTGATTCACAATTTGTTGCGAATGAACGATTTGTAGTCAGCCTCCGGTCCTGCATACTTCTAGCCCGAATATTGCACGAGGACCGCGGATGGTCGCTCCCGCCATCTGCCGTGCAAGGATGCACCAATGCCGCGATGGCAGGATGCCATAGAGCGGCCCTGGCTCTCGGGACATTTGTGTGTCCTACACGGCATTGGCGACGTGCAGGTTCGTTCGGACGCAGGACTGGAGGTCGAATCACAGCCGTAGCTACGGTGAGGGCGAAGTACAAACCCGGGCGGATCTGAACGAGCCGGGGCCGCGGTAGCGAGCAAGCGCATGACAAAATGGACCATAATTCGAACTACCCGTGACCGATGAAAAAACCACTCGTTTCAATCCATCGGCACAAGCGCTGCGAGCGCCTAGTGCAATATTCGGGCTAGATGTCGAGGTCGGGATCAGCTTCGGAAAGGAACCGAGCGGCGCCCTGAACGCTGACAGAGCAACTCAACTCATTCATATAACCTTGTCGGAGCACTGAATTATGTGTGGAATCGTCGGCGCAGTCGCCCAACGTTATGTTGCCCCAATCTTGCTCGAAGGCCTCAAGCGTTTGGAGTATCGAGGTTACGATTCGGCGGGCTTGGCGACCATTAATGCCGATAGCGCTATCGAGCGCATTCGCGCCCTTGGGAAAGTTCGCCATCTCGAAGAAGAACTCAAAGCGGATCCGCTCAACGCCGCGGTTGGTATCGCGCATACTCGGTGGGCGACGCACGGCGAGCCGAGCACGCGCAATGCCCATCCGCACGTCTGCCGCGACGCCGTGGCGCTCGTCCACAACGGCATCATCGAGAATCACAGCGAACTGCGTGCCGCCCAAACCGCCGCGGGACATGAATTCACCTCGGAGACCGATACTGAAGTCGTGGTTAATCAGGTCTACGATAAACTACATAGCGGACTGTCCTTGCTCGAAGCCGTGTCCGCGACGGCAAAAGACCTGGAGGGTGCCTACGCGCTAGGCGTCGTCAGTACCTCGGAGCCGGATCGGCTGGTGGCAGCCCGACGCGGCAGCCCGCTGGTCATCGGGCTCGGGATCGGCGAGAACTTTATCGCGTCCGATGTTTTTGCATTGCTGCCCGTAACGCAACGTTTCATCTTTCTCGAAGACGGCGACGTTGCCGACGTCAGGCGGGAGGCGGTCACCATTTACGACGCCGCCGGGAACGTAGTTACGCGACCCGAGTCGATCTCGGAACTATCGCCCGACGCAGCGGAGAAATCGGGTTACCGCCATTTCATGCTGAAGGAGATTTTTACTCAACCGCGGGCGGTTGCCGAAACGCTCGAGGGACGAATCGAGGGCGGCCACGTCGCCGACGATGTTTTCGGTCCGAACGGCCGCGAGGTACTCGATTCAGTGAAGGCCGTGACGATCGTTGCGTGTGGTACCAGCTACCACGCGGGTATGATCGCGCGCTATTGGTTCGAGGGGCTGGCGCGGATACCGTGTTCCGTGGAAGTTGCCAGCGAGTTTCGGTACCGGCAACCGGTAGTGCGCGAAGATACGCTGTTTGTGACGATTTCCCAGTCCGGCGAAACCGCCGATACGCTGGCCGCGTTGCGTGAAGCAAAGACGTCCGGCTTCGCGCATTCGCTGGCTATTTGCAATGTCCCGGAGAGTTCGCTGACGCGCGAGTCCGAGCTGGTTTTGATGACCCGCGCCGGGCCCGAAATAGGCGTCGCCTCCACCAAGGCCTTTACTACGCAGCTAGTCGCGCTGATGCTGCTCGTCGTCGCGCTCGGGCGTCGTAACGGAATGTCGGATGAACTCGAATCGAGTCTGATCGCGCAGCTCGAAAGCCTTCCGGGTAAGATCAATACAGCGCTCGAGTTGAATGACGTGATCGCCAAACTCGCAGAGCGTTTCGTCAACAAGCACCATATGCTCTATTTGGGGCGCGGATCGATGTACCCGGTAGCCATGGAAGGCGCTTTGAAGCTGAAAGAAATCTCTTATATCCATGCCGAAGCGTATCCGGCAGGCGAGCTCAAGCACGGGCCGCTTGCGCTGGTCGATGAAGACATGCCGGTGATATCCGTTGCCCCGAACAATGAATTGCTGGAAAAACTGAAATCCAATCTCGAGGAAGTACGCGCGCGCGGCGGCGAGTTATACATTTTCGCCGATTCGCGAGTCGAGGTGCCGGCCAGCCCGGGTATCTCGGTTCTGGACGTCGCGCCGGTCGAAGATCCTATTGCCCCTATCGTTTATACGATTCCACTGCAGCTGTTTTCCTATCACGTTGCCGTGCTCAAGGGCGCGGACGTCGATCAACCACGGAATCTGGCTAAATCCGTGACGGTCGAGTAGACGCGAAA
>PVBE010049983.1_pt1 | contig 12922 bp, 8 predicted proteins | sample 1631181 | NCBI WGS metagenome assembly PVBE01 (sample SAMN08397723, study PRJNA350692) | Marine metagenome, whole genome shotgun sequencing project. | isolation source: water | place: Pacific Ocean | collected 2012-04
CTTTTTGAGCATCTTCTCTTGTATCAAAAGTTCCTAAATTTTTGTGATTTTTGTTTGCAGAAAATCGTTTTCCATTCTTACATACATAACCATTGCCTCTTTTAACCCGTCCTTCTTCTGAAACCGTTCCGGTTTCTTTCCATATAATAAATGCTTTTTCAGCAAGTTCACGAGTTTGATACGTCCCAATTGTTTTTTTAGATCTTCCATATCTTAAGTGAAAATGTCCTTTCTTATTAGGTTGAATAGAACCTTTTGCAATATTCAAACAATTTTGTTTAGCTGTTTTACCAATTTTGTCTTTTGTTTCTTCACACAATAACTTTCCACCATCTCCACCACTTGTACAATTGTATCCATTTGGAGAAAGTGTATTATATTGCTTAATAAATTTTTGTTCGTATTCATTTAGAAATTCGTTATCTATTTCCAATAAGATTTGCTTTTCTATTTTATCAAATCCATATTTCTGGATTGCTCTTTTTATCATAGGACACCCACCTCGATCTTTTTTAGAATCTTTAAAATGTTCTTTCCACCTATATTCCACACAATTTCGCGTTGTTATGCCAATGTATCTCTTTTTGCTTGGAGAAGTTAGCATATATACAAATCCCATTTCGTATTCATATTAATATATCAAATAATGGTTATGTCATATTTTATTCTTATTACGTAAAAATGCCTGCCTACTTAAAGTAGACAGGCATAACGCAAAAACGCCCACCTTACCAACCAAGGTAAGATGGGCTACTATTCCGTGCGGGGCTCGTGGGAGCTCGTTTTTAAACTGGAAACTCGCGACCTCCAGCAAGACTTATATACATAAGGCTGGCACTCTAACCAACTGAGTTAACGGAATAGCATAAACATGTATCTGATGGGGTTCGAACCCATGCTCTCTTATAGAACTGGGGTATGTATTCATATATTAATATGAAACTTAAATCCAGCGCCTTAGACCAGTACCGATGTGTTTTTAACACTATTCTCGGCCACAGATACAAGTGAAGATGGACTTTGTCCTTCTTACTATATACTATAGTATACCCCTTATACTGTTTTTTTCCAGGAGATTGAATGGAATCCCTGGAAGAATCATACAAATTTTTAAATAACTATTAGAACATATTATTTTGGTAATTTTTTACGGGTTTTATGTTCTAATAATATACGCTTATTTACATTATTAGATAAATACGGTAATATTAGATTTTTTTCGGTTTTGGATAAATAAGAACCTCTCAAAGCGACAAGTCTTTCAGATATTTGTTTTCTGGAACCACTTGTAGTAAGTCCATATTTTTTTGCTAATTTAATAAAAATAGCTTTACTATTTTTATTACTTTTGTTTTTACGGGTTTTACTATTCATATTAGTTATACAAATATTTTAATAGTTTTTGTTTTCTTCGTTTCCCTCCTAAAAATTTACTAATATTATCTGGTAATTCTTCAACACCTTTAATTCTTGCTGCATCTTTGAGGTGTCGCGCATCGTTATATGATTCATCAAAAGAATTTTGTAAAACATTATGGATTTTTTTCATTTTTCTTGAATGAAGTTTTTCTTCTATTTCTTTTATTGTATTCATATCTTCATCTGTTTTGCGTGTAACCAGGTTTATCATAGCGTAAGCATATTGCTCAATATAATCGCCATTTGGATTTCCTTCGTCATTACCAATTCCTTGTTCAGCTAACCAGCGTTGTTTACCTAATTCAAACGAGGTAATTGGAGGGTTGGCGGTATTCATATCATCTTTAAGTGTATAAAAACGAGTTTTTCCAGTCTTTCGAGCCGGTCGAATATCTCCTTGTATCATATCTAAGAGAATACCGCTGCCGTCATCATCTTGTGAATGTCTATTATAGATTTTGTAAATATTTTCAATTCTATCAAAATAATCGTGTGCAATCTTCTTCATAGGTTCTTCAAGTCTATTTTGTATATTTCCAATATTTTGTGAATACATGTTATTTTTTTCAAGAAGTTTTATAATACCTTCAAAAAATCCATTTATGATGTTAGGATTTAGTCTATTTTTTCCAAGTTTTTTAGAACCAAGAATGTCTAAATGTCGTCCTATTCTATAAAGGTATAGTTTATTTTTTAGCGGTTGTTTACTATTTTCAATACTAACTATTTTTTGAATAAAATAAAATTCTAATTCTTCAAGAAAGTCTTTAAAACCTTGAAAAATTGGATCGACAATTTGATATTCATTAATATTTTGTGTCCAATTTGTAGCAATGTTTGACTTTTTAAGTTTAAGAATATTATCTCTTATTTGTATTGGAATAAATCCTCTACCCATATATTTAATGAATCGGTATGTTACAGTACGAATAACACCAGATAATGTACTATATCTATAATTTTGTGGTGTATCAAGACAGTGTGAACAGACTACATCAGGATGCAATCTGACAATTGGTGCGTCCCCGGCTTCGGCGCTCGCGACGGCGTCGTCGAGAAGGCACTCCCGCATCGTATTCTCGGCGTAGGCCTGGCGGTAGCCAGGGTCGTCGTCCCAGCGCACCTCCCACTTGCCGTCCTCGCGCTGGGCCGAGATGGTCCCCAGCAACTTGCGGTCGCCGAAACCGGGTCCGCTATGGGCGATTCTTGCTCCTACTCGCACTTTATTTCGTTTTTCTGTATCTATGTATACTTTACAAATACTGTAATCGTAATAATTATCAATATATGTGGGTACTGATACATTGCCGTATAAAAAAATCAATTGAACATTTGGTAATCGATTTCTTACAATTTTTTTTAGATGACTGTTTGGAACAATACCAAATTTGGTATTGTGAATTCCAACATCTACAACCGTATAACCATAACCATTTTCTGGTTTAGAATCATCAGGCTCAGGCAGAACAGTATTAGTGTATTGGGCGGCGATTTTCGCCGCATCTGCAGCTTTTGCTCGTTCTACAAGAATGGGTTTCATTATTGAATGATATTGTTCCGCCAATTCAGCTGACGTAGTATGAGAGTTTATTGGACCATTTCTTGGTACATCTGGGCCTAATCTATGCCGAATTGCTTGATCAATTCTCTCTTCACTATTTACAAAGACTAATCTTTGTGGCCATGATAATGCTTGCCTTGTACTAACAATAGTGCCTTTTTTAAGTTCTAATTGTGGATACATTTGCGGATAGTTATTCCAGCGCCGGGCGTCGTCGAGTATATTGTCTGTTGTATATAAATCATTAGGTAGCTTATTCGGATTATCAACCTTAATATCTTCGATTACTTCATACGCATTTTTATTATTTAACCAGCCGAACGGATTGCTGATAGGGTGAAATGATGAAACACTAATTTCCATATTAATTGTATCTTCTACTGGTGGCTCGTTTAAAAATCGTGTAGTGTTACCATATGATTCATGCAATGAATCTCTGAATTTGTGATGTCCCTTACTGAAATAAGCACATAAATTTTTGCAACCAAAATGAGCAGTGAAATTATCAATTATAACTTTTTGAACTTTGTTACTAAATTGTATATTATTCCAGTTGACCGGATCATGATAAATACTATGATCTACTTTAAAATAAATATCTATATCATTTGGTATCCAACCTATATATTTGTTTTCATTTTGTCTTGTAAGTTCCATGGCAAGAGCAGCGGAACCTCCAATTGTACCTTTATTATGAATAACCCAATCATATAAATAATTTGCTATATTTTTATCCATTTTTGTGGACAATTGTAATAGTTCCTTATTTGATATAGCCTCTGGAGGCGTCACCGAGGACCTCGATGATTCTTCTTCTGCTGCGGATGCAGGTGCCGACTCTTCAGAATCATAATTATATTCATCGGAGTTAGTAGGACTATCCATTATTGATTAATAACATTTTTATATTTGAGCGGCAAAGCGCCGATGTGGGTTTGTGTAACCATTGTATCTACAAAAGTGTTTAAGTCATAATGAAATATTACATCTCCATTGTCATCGTTTAAGTGAAGTTTAGAATAAAAATCATCTGATTTATAACAACCACATAATCTATAAGGCTGATTTTTATTGTAAACTCTCCAATCCACATATGGATTCGCAAATTTTTTTAAGTAATTACTAAGTTTTTCACGTTCTTCTGGACTAATAGAATATTCTGGAAAAATAATATGCCAAGATTTTTTATCAAATCTATGTGCTGAAAGCACGTGACGGATAGAAGGATAAATGTTGTACAACAATTTTAAAATGGCATATAAGTGTTGTAAAACTTCAGTCAAATCAAGTAAACAATCATTCGATTCAATATCAAAATATAATTTGCTGTTATATTCTATTATTTCATAAAAACATCTCATATTTTGCGGTGTTTGTTTTATGTAATCATATAATTCAGATGGATTTTCAAATACTGCACTAGCTTGTTTAACTGATCTAAATTCGTTTTTTGAAATAACAATTCCCTTGTTTCCATATAAGCGAATGCGCTCATCTATGCATCGCTGTTTTTGATTTTTACCCCTAAACCAAAGTTTATTTTGAAAAAAAAAAGTTAACAAACATTCACTCATATGAATATATTTTATAATTCATAGCCTGGGTCAGCGCGTTGGGCTTCGCGCTATGAAGCAATATACAACGAATCCACTACTACAATATCTCTAATAATTTCTTTTTGAATTTCTTCAATTATATTTGAAAATTCAGGTTTTTGATAGATTTCGGAAATCTTTTTCCATTCTTCACAAATATTATACACTTTCAACATACTTCTAACAAAGTTGCCTTCATAAAGTTCACTACACATTTTTTCCTGAATGCTATTGAAATTCCATTTTTCAATTGTCCATAAGTAAACATAACAACCAAACATTGGAGTCATATTATAATTCATATCTCGTAGTCGTTCTTCACCATGCAGTTCTTCATATTTATTTTTTAAATAATTCATTTCATTACTTACTTCTTGATGATTAGGAACACATAATGCTTTATACATATGCGACGCAGACGCCGCCCCATCGGTGTCTTTATTTAGTTCTTTTTCATCTATTAAACTACCAACAATAAATGATATACAAGATTTTGATGGATACATACCAGTTGAATCAATTCTTTCAAACAATGAAGTTAAATATTCCGTTGTTAGAAATGAATCACTCTCATTAATAGAAGAACAACATCGTCCCTTTAGTGTCACTTTTCCTTCACTGGATATATAACCAGTGTTTTTAAGGATATGTTCTTGCCACTGACATGTTTCAATAATATAATTCTTTGATTGTACTAGATTTTTTTCTAGTTTTGAAATATCTTTATTAATATTCTCCAAATTTTCAATGTTTTGTAGTGTTTCTTCTGTTATTTCCTTTTTAAGATTATTAATTTGCGCTTGCATCTTCCTTCTCTTATTTGGTTTGCTATTTCTCATAACAACTTCTTGTTTTTTTATATGTTCGAGTTTTGTATAATCATCATCTTTAATACTTATACAACCCTTCTTCTGTTTCAATGATTCTAATTCAAGATTGATACCTTTGATACAATCGTTTATTTCTTGGGACATCAAGGTTGATTCAAATAATTCTTCTGGTTTTCTTTCTGTTTCGATACATTTTAATAACAAAACGGGATCCATTTTGAATTTAGATACAACGGAAGAATGCTTTCCTTTAACAATATTACTAAAATCCGTAAGTGTTGTCATATTTTTTGGAGGAATTGGAAAATAAATCACCGTTCCTAAAGTATCTTTACCTCTTCGACCAGCCCTACCAGCCATTTGACAATATTCTTCCGGATTTAAACAACGTTGTTCTTTACCATCGAATTTTTGTAATTCGCCAAATACAACACATTTTGTTGGCATATTGATTCCAACTGAAAATGTTTCAGTTACAAACATAACCTTGATCCATCCTTTGTCAAATAATGTTTCAATAATTTCTTTCAAAATCGGAATCAAACCAGAATGATGGATACAAACACCTTTTGTTAACAGTTTTCTAATTGTCCATACTTGTGATAACTGCATGCCTGTTTCACCGAGGAATTTTTTCACATAATAATCAAACATATTAATGCATTCCGTTTGTTGCTTTCCATCAATTAAAGACCTTTGAATCATCAATGCTAATTTTTCTGTTTGTTTTCTAGAAAACACGAAGAATAATGCCGGAAATAGTTCTTTATTTTCTAAATATTCTAGAAATTTTTTAAGCATTGTTGGACAAGATTCACGATCTTTTTGTTGTTTACTATTAATCAATTTCCAATTATTATAAAATGCTTTGTACTTTAAACTATCTACATCATTTGTATTTGTTACAACTTTGTCACACTCATTATTCCAATATACTTTGTGTACAAGAGGAACTGGTCTATAATGTGTTGATATGAGATGACATTTTTTGCCTTTAATATTTTCAACCCATTTACGAAATCCTTCTGCTCCAGGAATTGAAGCTGATAGCATAACTAAGATTACGTGTTTAGGCATCATACTAATAACCTCCTCCCATACGTGTCCTCTGTCATTATCGCGTATATAATGAACCTCATCCAGTACTATTGCATTTACATTATCAAAATACTCTATATTAGTATATAAAAGATTATTCACAATTTCTGTTGTAGCAACTAATACATTTGCATCCGGATTCACCTTAATATCACCTGTCAAAATACCAATAGATGAATCTTTAATGCCGTTCTTTTTTTGAAAATCTCCGTATTTTTGATTTGATAATGCTTTAATTGGACTTGTATAAATAGAGCGTTTATTCTTTGATGAAGATAATGCTATTGCAAATTCAGCAATAGTGCTTTTACCTGCCGACGTATGTGCAGTAACCAAAACGTTATCCCCATTTAGTATTCCATCAATAGAATCCTTTTGAAATTTATCAACTTTATATGGAAATTCTATAATATTATTAATGTAATCCTCATTCATGATTAAAACTATGAGTTTATTCTTATTATTCTTAAGTTGCGGTTCACACATCATTTTTATGATTTGTGGTGTTGGGGTTATTTAATTTAAGTTTAATTATAAAAAATGTAGACATAAAACATAATATGTCAACATATCTAAATCCTAAAATTATCCAATTAGATTCTTTGAGTCTTACGAGGGAAATAACTGATGATGAAATTGGTGTTTTTAGACCTGCTGATTTTTGTATTACTAATTATGGTAAGATTACAGATCTTACAATTAAATTTGTTGATTTGAATGACATGGGTGGTGGTGGATGGGATGAGGTTCTTGATACTTCTGGTAATACAGGATCAACAGCAGTGTTAAACCTATTAGCAGAGGGACTCAGTTATGCTGCTATTTATACAAACAGCTCAGTTGAAACAAACGACGGAAGTAGTTCGAAATTTTGGATATCGCGAACGCAAGATGTTAGTGGTGTAGAATTAGAAAGTGGTGTAACATTAGATATACATAATATATCTGATTTCCATGCAAATTTTTACACCCCACACCCGGAGGGTAATACTAATACTCCAGAAGATACTTTAAGAGGAGCTTTGTTTAATTTATTAGTAAGACATTTGTTTGATCCGACCGCTTTACAAGTTACACAACCCACTATGGATTTTACACAAGATTCTAATCGTTCAAGTAGATTATTTGTAAATGCAGATAATACAATCAGTGTTACATCGGATTTATATAACAAAACAGTTTCTCAGTTTAACAGAGTCCTAAATGATATTTCAGAACAAGATGAGGTGGCTTATTGGGGTAATCGTTCGTCGTATCTCATCGCGGCGGGTGATACAAGAGTCAATTTCGTTACTGGTGATGATTTTTACGTATATTATTCATTAACTATGAACTTTTCTGCACATGACACATCCGGAAATAACGCAGCACCAGCATCACTTGATGCTTTATCAAGTACTGGTGACTCGTCAAATGCTTTTGCATCTGGATTTTTAGCAACCGAACTTACTTCAACATTTGTACTCAGTTGGAATCTGGATATAGCGTCATTAGCAAGAACAACTGTTTCTATTACTTATAAATTATCCGCAGTTGATTATGCGTCGATTACGGCGGCGCAGGAGGCTGCTCTGAAAGCAGATCTCAAAACGAAATACGCAAACGCGCTCAACGTGCCCGAAGAAGATATAGAAATAACTCTTAGCTCAGGATCTCTTTTAGTGAATGTAGTTGTTGGTTTTGAAGGTTATTCCGACGCAGATGGGATGGATACGCAGACCACCGCCGCGACTAATGCACTCGTCACCACCGAGATTCAAGAGGAATTCATTGGCTCCGTCAACGATAAACTAAACTTGACTGGCGCGGACGAGCTCGCGGTCGGCGACGTGACGGACGAGAACGGCGTGACCATCAGCGCCTCCAGTGTTACAGTGGGAGATAATGCACCACAGCCAGAGCCAGAGCCAGAGCCAGAACCAGAGCAGGGCCCCCCAGAGCCGGAACCAGAGCCGGAACCAGAAGCAGCAGATGCCGTAGAATCAGATTATGCTATTAGACTAGGGACGGTGCAGCAGAAGAGTGCTAACGGCCAGGACAAGTGGATCATACCGATAGAACTAAGATGGCCAGCGACGTTTGGCCTCTTAGGCGGCGTCCTTAGTACAGAAGAAGCGCTAAATTGGGACGACTCCAACCAGGCGTTCTTCGACACGAACAATTACATCAATATGCCGGACACATTTTTTAAGGGGGCGTCGAACGACCCCACGGGCTCGACTCCGAACAAGGTATCCCAGGGTCTCGTGCACCCTGGCATTAGATACGACGACGATGCGAGAGGCACTGAGAGCAATCCCACCGGCGTGATCTTGTCCGTGAGCGCTGGCGGCACCTCCGACAACTATTTACGTAATGGTGATTATATAATAATTGGTTGGCTTGATGGTGGTGGTGCCGCGAATACTGGGGTCGCGGGTACTGACTTATATACTTTAGTTACAGACGGCGACAACAAGACCTACTTCGAGTTCGTCGACCTCGACCACTACGACGCTACGGGCGAAGTCGAGACGACATCAGTTCATGCAGGCGGTTCTACAGCGTCGAGCGGCTGGCCTGGGCCTGCTACACCAGATTTTTTGTTATTTGAATAATTTATTAATGTATAGTATTTTATAATTTGTTAATATATAATGGTACGGATAAGAGGAGATGTCAACAATGATGGCACCATAAGTACATTAGACGCGTCTTTTATTCTTTCATATATAGTTAATATTCCTGGTTATGCGATCGAAACTGGCTCTGAGGATTATATTGCAGCAGATGCTAATAATGATGGTGTCGTAACTACATTAGACGCGTCTTATATTCTTTCACATATAGTTAACATTCCCGGTTATGAAACATTTGACCCCATGCCCAGTGTAGAACCTGAGCCAGAGCCAGAGCCATATCCCGCAGATGTAATAATTAAATGCGAATTCACTGAATCTCTTTTATTTGTAAAAGGTCAATATATTCAAGATGCAAGTGGTATTGGTGCACTCGATTATGATGCATCGGGTAATCTAATTATGGGAACTCCTGCTCCAACAGATCCTCCAACACCTGCAATAATTATTTCTGCTAAATCAGGAAATGAAATAAACAAAAATATGACTGGATTTTTATTTAATTTTAATAAAGATACTACTAAAATAACCAATGGTGTATCATCTAATAGTCCATCTTCAGGTCAAGATCCATCGTGTCTTGAATATTATAATGTACAAAATGTGAGTGATTTTCAAATTGAATACAAACCAATATTTAACTTTTCAATTGTTGAAAATCTAAATGGTGAAGGTGTAATAAATGGATATACATCCAACCAAAATCAAGACCATATATCTTTGACATCAGAATATCAAGAATTGATGGTAATTCCTTTCGAATATGCTGTAAATTTAGATTCTTTAGAAATTGTTAGCGATGATAACAGTCAACTTTATAGTGTTTCAATTGAATACGAAGGACCCCAAACTATTCCAGAAATAATAATTAAATGCGAATTCACTGAATCTCTTTCATTTGTAAAAGGTCAATATCTTCCCGGTATTGGGGGAGTTGGATACCTTGATCAAGATGATAGTGGTAATCTAATTATGGGAACTCCCCATACTACAACTCCGGCGACAAAGGCTATGATTATTTCTGCCAAATCTAGTGATGATACAGAGAAAATATTTAATGGATTTTTGTTTGATTTTAGTGGAAATACAACAAAATTAACCAATGGTGTTTCATCTAATAATCCTGGAGAAGATAGTGAATGTTTACAATATTATAATGTATACGATGTGAGTAATTTTCAAATTCTTTTCAAACCCATATTTGATTATACAATTTCGAATAATCTTAATGGTGGCGGCGCAATAGCTGGTTACACAACAAATCAGTCACATTTTATAAATCTAACATCAGAATTTCAAGAGTTGATGGTGATTCCTTCTGATTATTTCATGAGTCTAGAAAAAATAGAACTAGTAAAAAGTGACTCTTCCAGATTGTATAATGTTGTAATAGAATATGAAGGACCTATCTTAGAATGAGTCGATTTGGCCGCGTCGCAGGCGAATTATAAAAAAATATGTATATTTATAAATGAATAACAAAGATAATTGTGATATTTTGTATAAAATAGAGTTTGATCCTGCCCGAATGTGTTTAGATTCAAATCCAAATAGTGCTCGTGTGCCAATACCTTGTATTATTATATCTTTAAAAACATCTGATAATAGTGAAAAAAGTATTTCTGCATATGATTTGGGATTTAGTTCTGTATCACCAAAAAATAGTGAAGGTAAAATTGAACAAGTTAATAAATTAGATTTTAATTGGTCTAGTTTTTCTTGGAAATATACTCCATTTTATTCGTTAGGAGCATTTACGACTAACTTGGAAAAAGGTGGTAAAATAAATGCATTTACAACAGATAGTAATCGTTTTGTTGTTGTTAATGGTGAATATCAAGAAGTATTAGTATTAAATTATGATAGAAATGTTAGTATTGATAAAATGATTTTAGTGTCAGATAGTTGTGGAACAAATTATAAAGTAATGTCCGAATTTTAAGGTATATTTAATATTATAATATAGTATAATCATGCCAAAATTTTGTGATGTAACTAATAATGGACAAATAGATATTGGAGATGCACAGTATATTGCAGCTTATTTGGCTGGATTACCAGGATATGATATACCTAGACCAGCATTAGTAGATGCTAATGGAAATGGAGACATAGATATTGGAGATGCGCAATATATTGCGGCATATTTAGTTAAATTACCTGGTTACGATATTCCTGATATTGATGTTGGTTTGGAACCAGAACCTGAGCCAGAACCAGAAGCATTTTCTACCGATGTGTTAGTAAAAGCAGAATTTGTAACAGAAAGTGTATACAATTTAGGGGGTGGATTAACTCAAGAAGACATGATGATTATCTCAGCTAAGGCAATTAATTCTGAAAAAAATATTGTTGCATTTGATTTTAGGCTTGATAGCTCTGGTATTTCTGCACTTGTGGATAACAACTTTTTACCTTATAATGTAGATATTGAAAATGCTCCTAATTTGTATTCTAAACTTCTAAATTGGGAAGTAGTAAACAAAAATTTTAGTTTTGGACTTATAAATGGTTATACCGTAATAAGAGAGATGTATGAAACAATACCTACAACAGATTATAAAGTTCTTTTAAGAATTCCATGTGATTATTATTCAGAACTTACTAAAACAACTCTTGTTTCAGATATTCCTGGTCATAATTGGAATGTAGAAATAGTATCTTAGAAACATAATAAAAAACTCCTTTTTTTTAAGAAAGTGATAATAATATCGATAATAGTATACCCAAATGAGTGCGCATTCGCCAATTTTAATTGGCGATGTCAATGGCAATGGCGAGATTGACATTGGTGATGCAGTGTATATTGCATCATATCTCGCCGATGTATCAGGGTATATTATCGATGTGTCGGAAATCGATATTGCGGATGTTAATAGAGATGGTGTAATTAACAGTCTTGATGCTGAATATATTTCGGGATATTTAGCAAAATTACCAGGCTATGAAACATTACCGCCTTTTATGATCGGTGATGTAAATAGAAATGGTGAGATTGACATTGGTGATGCTGTGTATATTGCATCATATGTAGCAGATGTATCAGGATATTTTATTGATGAATCTCTATTTAAAAATGCTGATGTTAATCGTGATGGAGTCATTAGTAATCTTGATGCAGAATATATTGCAGGATATTTAGCAAAATTACCAGGTTATGAAACGATGCCTCCTCCAATAGAAATACAACCCGAACCAGAACCAGAGCCGGAGCCACAACCTGAACCCGAAGCATTATATCCCGAACCCGAACCCGAACCGGAGCCACAACCTGAACCCGAACCGCAGCCGGAGCCTCAACCCGAACCCGAACCGCAACCGGAGCCTCAACCTGAACCCGAACCGCAGCCGGAGCCACAACCTGAACCCGAAGCTTTATATCCTGAACCCGAACCCGAACCGGAGCCACAACCTGAACCCGAACCAGAACCGGAGCCACAGCCTGAGCCACAACCAGAGCCTGAGCCACAGCCTGAGCCGGAGGCAATTTATCCAGAACCAGAACCTGAGCCAGAACCTCAACCAGAGCCTGAACCACAACCAGAACCACAACCTGAACCGGAAGCTTTGTATCCGGAGCCAGAACCAGAACCAGAGCCGGAACCACAACCAGAACCTCAACCCGAGCCGCAACCAGAGCCAGAACCTCAACCAGAACCAGAACCCCAACCAGAACCAGAACCTGAAACTCCTATCTCTGATCCCCCCCCTGGTCCATATCCACCGTCATTTGAACCAGAACCAGAACCCGAGCCAGAGCCAGAACCTGAACCGGAGCCCCAACCCGAACCTCAACCTGAA
>PVBE011935173.1_pt1 | contig 12921 bp, 13 predicted proteins | sample 1631181 | NCBI WGS metagenome assembly PVBE01 (sample SAMN08397723, study PRJNA350692) | Marine metagenome, whole genome shotgun sequencing project. | isolation source: water | place: Pacific Ocean | collected 2012-04
ACCCGCCGAACCTTGCCCAACGCCGACAGGATGCCGACCTCTGGTCCGCCGTAGCAGACAATGGTCAAATCGTTGAGTTCGCTCCGGGCAATGGCCCGCACCAGCGACATGGGCTTCCGACGCGAGCCCCAACCCCCGATGCCGATCGTCATTCCGCTGGACAGTCGAGCAACAACCTCATCCTCGGTCATCCGCTTATCTGGACGCCCATCGGGTGCCCGAAGCGTCGAACCCGCATAGGGGGCCATGGCCTGTGGCCCAAAAGATGCCGGGGAGGAGCCTGATGATGAGGTCACTCGGTCAACGGTAGGCGAGGTGGAGCCGGCGCGGAAACCCTGACGGTTCGTCAGATTGTGCGATCCGTCACGGTGCCCTCCGGTTAGCGTGACTTCCGTGTCCTCCTCCCCGACCGCACTCCCAGACCCTTCAGGTTCCGCAGACCGGACCAATCCGCTGGACTTCATCGGACGATCGGTAGTAGTTACTGGTGGATCCCGAGGCCTCGGCCGAGTGATCGCCACCACCTTCCTGGACGCGGGCGCCGACGTCATGACCTGCGCCAGGAGTGCACCTGACACCATCGTTACGTCGACCGACGGGACCCGCGAGGCTGCCTTCGTGGTTGCCGATGTCCGCGACCCCGATCAGGTAACTGCCGTGGTGGCCTCCGCTCTCGACCGGTCTGGGCGCATTGACGTACTGGTAAATAACGCTGGGGGCGCCCCGCCGGCCGACTCAGCCACCGTTTCATCCCGCTTCAACGAGAAGATCATCGCCCTGAACCTCCTGGCACCGATGGCCTTCTGCCAAGCCGTGCACCCGACCATGTCCAACCAAGACGGCGGTGGAGTGATCGTCAACATTTCATCGGTCAGCGGAACCCGGCCCAACCCGCAGGGGGTGGCCTACGGAGCAGCCAAGGCCGGACTAGAGAACATGACCCGGACGTTGGCCCACGAATGGGGTCCAAATATCCGGGTGGTGGCCCTCACTGTGGGCATGATCGTGACTGACGAATCCGAAGCCTTCTACGGTGACGATGATGGCCAAACCGCTGTGGCCGCCAATCTGCCCGCCGGCCGCCTCGGCCAACCGGCCGATGTGGCCGACATGTGTCTCGCGTTGGCCTCACCACTGGCCCGATGGGTAACCGGCACATGTCTAGAGGTCCACGGTGGAGGCGAAGGTCCGGCCTATCTGAACGCGACGGGCGTCTGATAACGCCCATGCCGCCTATTCGCTCCTGGAGGTCGCCCAGTATCGAGGTTCGTGATAGTGCGTTAGCCGGCCTAGGCGTGTTCGCCGTGGAGCCCATCCCCGCTGGAGAGGTTGTGGCAGTAAAGGTCGGCCATATCGTCCACCGTGACGAAGTGGAGCGCCTTACCAACGAGATCGGCGACCAGAGTCTCCAGATCGACGACGACCTCTACCTATCGCCCCGGACAGTCGCCGAGGTGGACGAGACCTCAGTTCGGATCAACCACTCGTGTGACGCCAACGTCGGCTTCCGTGGCCAGGTGCTCTACGTGGCCATGCGCGACATCGCCGTCAACGAGGAGCTCTGCCACGACTACGCCATGGACCGGACTGACAACTACCGCCTGGAATGCGGCTGTGGGACGGCGGTCTGCCGGGGCACGGTGACCGGCAATGACTGGCGAATCCCCGAGTTGCAGGCTCGCTACGAGGGATTCTTTGTGGAGTACGTGACGGACAAGATCCGACAATCAGCCAGCCACTAGCGACCAGCCTCCTCGCCTATTTCGTCCAGGGCATCGCTGATTGCCGCCCGGAGGCGGCGGGCGATGTCCGGCGAAAGGTGGCCGACGAGGCCTTGGGCTGGTCGACCAACCTCTTCCAGAGTCAGGATCACCCGCGGCTCAGCATCCGCGTAGTCGTCACTGAGGCCCACAGCCCATGAGATGGGTGTGAGCTCGTCAAGCTCGTAGTCCGGCGGATAGTCCGACGTCTGGAATGAGTAGTCATCAATGGATCGCCGCATAGGCGCAGTCTGCACCGGTTTTTCATGAATGGTTTTCGAGAGCGGTCGCACAGTGAAGTGTCCTGCGATGACAAGAGTTTTGTAATCTTGACTATTCCGATCATATTTATCGTGTTTTCGACGTGACCTAGGTAAGTTGGGAGACAATCCCGACTAGATCACTCAGGATTCCTGCTGTCATGCCCTACGACTCCCATGCCAATCCGGTGAACCCGTATCCGGTGAATCTGGATCTGACCGGCCGCCGTGCACTCGTGGTGGGTGGCGGGCCGGTAGCCGCCCGCAAAATTGCCGGCCTACTGGCCGCCGGTGCTCACGTCACCGTGGTCGCCCCCGACGTCGTCGACGAGATCGCTGAAGACCACCGAGTCCGGTGGCACCGGCGAACCTATCGACGCGGAGAGGTGGCCTCGTACCGACTAGCCGTCACAGCCACCGGCGACCCGCTGATCGACGGCCAAGTGTTTTGGGACGCCGAGGCCTCTGACGTCTGGCTCAATAGTGCAGACGACCCTGAGCACTGCTCCTTCACCCTCCCGGCGGTCACCACTTGGGAAGACCTCCAGGTGACAGTGTCAACCAACGGCCGCAGTCCGGCGGTCGCCGCATGGTTACGCCGCACTATCAACGAGGCGGTCGGCCCCGAACACGCCACCGTCGTATCCCTCGCCGCCGAGGCTCGGTCAGAACTGCGGTCAGCTACCGGCACCTCAGAATCCCCCGACTGGATCAACGCCCTAGACGATGCCCTGTTGGACCTCATCCGGTCCAACGACCTCGACGGCGCCCGCCAACACCTCCGGTCGGCCCTCGGCCTGACCGGGTCCACCGCATGACCGTCTATCTAGTGGGTGCCGGCCCAGGCGACCCCGACCTCCTAACCTTGCGGGCCCACCGCCTTCTGGGAACCGCAGACGTTGTCGTTCACGACCGCCTCGTCGACCCCCGCATTATGGACCTCGTTGCTCCATGGGCGGAGCGGATCGACGTCGGCAAGCGGCCCGGTGGACCACCCAACGCCCAGATGGACATCCACTGCGTGCTGACGGACGCTTCTGCACGCGCCGACACCGTGGTTCGCCTCAAGGGCGGCGACCCGTTCGTGTTCGGACGGGGTGGAGAGGAGGCCGAAGCCCTGCGTGCTGCTGGCATTGATGTCGAGAGCGTGCCCGGTATCACGTCGGCCATCGCCGGGCCGGCCGCTGCCGGCATCCCGGTCACCATGCGAGGCCACGCCAGTGGCTTCACCGTTGTAACCGGCCACGAGGATCCAAACGCTGACCGCCACCTCGACTGGAACGCCCTAGCTCGTCTAGGCACCACGCTCGTCGTTCTCATGGGGGCGTCACGGGCCGCAGCCATCGCCGAACGCCTACTAGACGCGGGCATGGATCCCGTCACCCCGGTGGCCGCCATCCAGTCGGCCACCACTGTGGCCCAACGCACCCTGAGGACTTGCCTCGCCGACCTCGCCGATCCCGACCTGGACTTGTCGGTGGCCGCCCCCGCTGTCTTGGTCATCGGCACGGTGGCCGGCTTGGACCTAACCCGTAACACGGCCGATGACTCAACGGGTACCGAGATTTCTGTCGGCTCACAGCTCCGATACCTCGTCGACGACCTGACCCGTTGATCCCCGGTTCGACCGCCATCAAGAGGAAATCCCAATGAGCCTCAGCGAAGAAGTGCGCGACTATCAGACCGCCCCGGGCGTCAATCCCGACATGGCGATCGACCTGGCTACAGACATTGCCAAGTTCGAGGAGATGCTGACCGAATATCAAGCCGGGCGTATCGAGGAGGATGTCTTCCGTGTCTTCCGTCTTAACAACGGCATATACGGCCAGCGTCAGGGCGGCACCAACCAAATGGTCCGGGTGAAAGTCCCCTACGGCGCCCTGACCGCCGACCAACTGGACCTGCTAGCCGACGTCATCGACGACCACAGCCGGGGCTGGGGTCACATCACCACCCGACAGAACATCCAGTTCCACTTCGTAGATCTTGCAGAGATCCCGAAGGTCATGCGCCGCATGGCGGAGGTCGGCCTAACGACTCGTGAGGCGTGCGGTGACACCGTCCGCAACGTGCAGGGCTGCCATCTGGCCGGCGCCTGCCCGATGGAGGTCCTAGATGTAACCCCGTGGGCTGAAGCCACCTACCGACACTTCGTCCGCAACCCACTGGGCCAGCGTCTGCCTAGGAAGTTCAAGATCAACTTTTCGGGGTGCGACACCGACTGCGGTCAAGCCATGTTCAACGATGTGGGAGTGGTGGCCGCCACCCGAACGCTCTCCGACGGCACTTTGGAACGGGGCTTTCGGGTCTATATCGCTGGCGGCCTCGGAACGACACCGTTCCCTGCACTGGCACTGGAGGAGTTCACGCGACGCGAGGACCTTCTATCCACCATCGAGGCAGTCCTCCGGGTCTTCGAACAGACTGGGAACCGGGACAACAAGCTTCGGGCCCGTCTCAAGTGGGTCGTTGAGCAGTTGGGCATCGAAGAGGTTCGACGCCGCGTGGTGGCTATCCGCAAACTCCTCCCTGCCTCGGCTACCTGGCCAGGCGGCGTACCAGGACTGGTCGCCGACTGGGGTGATGATCCGGCCGGCGTGGCCGACGGCGTGATCCCAACGACTATGGGTCAGGGAACCCCGGTGACCCTTGGTGCCAAGAACGCCTACGACCGTTGGTTGGAGGCCAACGTGATCCGGGGTGCAGCCAACGGCACCGTCTCGGCCTATGCCTGGTGCGAGTTGGGTGACGTCACCTCAGCCCAGTTCCGGGCCGTGGCCGCCATGGTCCGGGAGTTCGGCACCAACGTCCGAGTCACTAACCGCCAGAACCTGATACTACGGGACCTGACCGAGGAACAACTTCCCAATCTGTACCAAAGACTGCTAGCCGCCGACATGGCTATGGCGGGAGCCGAGTTGTCCCGCGATGTGGTGGCCTGTCCCGGCTCTGACACCTGCAACCTGGCTGTCACCCAGAGCCGTGGGCTGGCCAACGCCATCGGTGCCGCACTAGAAGAGGCCGGCCTGGCCGAGGTAGGCGGCATACGCATAAACATTTCCGGTTGCACCAACAGTTGCGGCCAGCACCACACGGCAGACATTGGATTCTTCGGTGCCGAGCGTCGGGCCCATGGACAGCCCGCACCGGGCTATCAGATGCTGCTCGGCGGCTACGTCGGCCAGGCGCAGGTCCACTTCGGCCAGAAGGCCCTGCGCCTCCCAGCCAAGAACGCCGCAGAGGCCACCGTGCGGGTAGTCCGGCGGTTCGCCGAGGAGCGGCGAGCCGGCGAGCGGTTCATCGACTGGATGCGCCGCTCTGGAGGCCCATCGGATGTGGCATCCTGGCTCAAGGACCTCGACCAGTTTCCCACTCCGGACGAGGGGCCGGAATTCTACGTCGACTATGACGAGACCGGTCCCTACGTAGCCGAGATCGGCGAGTCCGAGTGCGCCACCTAACCCGACGCTGACCTAAGAATCTCCCGAGGTTCCCCCCAATGGGGCTCGTCGGGCAGGATGCATCCATGCCCCCTGAGTTCCGATTCGAAGACGCCCCCCCATACGGGGAGGTCGAACAGCTCTCGCCACTGGTCCGGCGCGTGGTGGCCCACAACCCTTCGAAGTTCACCTACCACGGGTCTGGCACCTTCATCATCGGGCCGTCCGAGAACTCGGATCAAGTGGCCATTATCGATGCGGGACCGGCCGATGACGACCACGTGGCAGCGGTTCTCAGAGCTGTGGACGGGCAACAGGTCACCCACCTGCTTGTCACCCACACCCACCCCGACCACTCTCCGGCCACCGCTGCCATCCAGGCGGCAACCGGTGCCCCGTCCTTTGGGTTCGGCCCCCACCCGCCGGAGGCCATCCTTGCCCACGACAAACGAGTGCGTAAGGCCATTGAAGCCGGCGAGGAACATGAGCCCGAAGACGGGGAAGGGGCCGGAGACCGCGACTTCGTCCCCGACGTGGTCACCGAGGAAGGTGACATCATCACCGGCCAAGGCTTTACTTTTGAAGCCCTACACACGCCGGGCCATATCTCCAACCACCTGTGCTTCGCCCTCAGGGAGGAAGACACGCTATTTACCGGGGACCATGTCATGGGCTGGTCAACCACCGTCGTACCGGCACCCGACGGCGACCTAAACGACTATCTGGCCAATCTACGTCGCCTCCTGGATCGCCCGGAGACCATCTACCGACCCACCCACGGCCCGGCTATCACCAACCCCGTCACTTACGTGTCCTCCCTGATCGAGCACCGGGAGCATCGGGAGCGCCAGATCGTCGATGTCTTAGCCGGCGGTCCCTGCGACATTGAGTCCATCGTGGCCGATTTGTACGCCGACGTCGACGAGAAACTCCACAAAGCGGCAGGTGCCGTGGTGTACGCCCACCTATTGGCACTGTCCCGAGTTGGACGAGTGGTCACAGATGGGGCGACAGATGGCGACGCTGACGGTTCAACCTGGAAGGCGGACTGGCGTCTGACCTGAGTCAAGCCCGCTGGCTGGAGACCGATACCACCTCACCAGTCATATACGACGAGTAGTCGCTAGCCAAGAAGACGATCACGTTGGCTACCTCCCAAGGCTCGGCCCCACGGCCGTAGGCCTCGCCGGCCGCCAACTCGGCTAGGAGTTCTTCGCTGCTCGTCCGGGCCAAGAACGGGTGAGCGGCGAAACTGGGAGCCACGCAGTTGATCCGGACACCTGATTCCACCCCCTCAATGGCAGCACACCGCGTCAACGCCATCACTCCGGCCTTGGCAGCCGCGTAGTGGCTCTGACCGGCCTGGGCACGCCAGCCAAGCACCGAGGCATTGTTCACAATCACCCCGTGACCCTGGACGCCCATGATCCGCATGGACGCCCGAGTGCAACGCATCGACCCGGTGAGGGTTATATCCAGGACCCGGTCCCACTCCTCATCGGTCATCTCAACCAACGGGGTGTCACCCCCTAAGCCGGCGTTGTTAACCATCACGTCGATGCGACCGTGCTCGGCTAGCGCTGCATCCAGTAGGCCCTGCACCTGGACCTCGTCACGGACATCGCAAACCACGGCCACAGGGCGAACCCCGGCCAACTCGGCCAGCAGATCGGCCGCCTCGGCGAGTCGGCGCTCATGAACGTCGGAAAGGACTACGGTCGCCCCTTCCTCAACAGCCTTCTTCGCCACGGCGTAGCCAATACCCGCCCCGGCCGCCGCGGTGACCACGACGATCCGATCAGCCAATAGGTCGTGTCCGGGCACGTACTCGGGAATATCCACGGTCTGGAGGCTAGACCGGGAGGTCGGTTACAGGTTCGACAGCGGGTACAGGTACCTAGGCCCCGCTATCTGCACCTGCCGTTGACTGGGCTTCAGCCATCTCCTTCATGCGCCGATCCAGGTCGGCGAACATCGGCATCTCCTCGTCGCCGATGGTGGCCGGAAGCTTGACGGCGATCTCCTCGACGGTGAAAGCCTCCCCGTCATCGGCCCACATATGGCGGATTTCGAGAGGCTGATTCCAGACGGCGATGCGTTTACCGGTACAGGTGTAGATCTGGGCCGTTACGTCGCGGGCCATATCCGACATGAGCCATATGGCTAGAGGTGCGATGGCCTCCGGGGCACCAGCCTCAATCTCAAACGGCACGTTCTCTGACATGCGTGTCAGGGCAGCCGGGGCGATGCAGTTGGCATTGACGCCGTACTTCCTCAGAGCAAAGGCCGCACTCCGGGTTAGCGAGACAATGCCGCCTTTGGCAGCCGAGTAGTTGGCTTGGGCGGTCGACGCCACGAAGGCACCGGAGGTGAAACCAATCAGACTGCCCCCGGTCTCCTGCTTGCGCATCACCGCCGAGGCAGCCTTGTAGAGCGTGAAGTGGCCCTTGAGGTGGACACCGACCACGTGGTCGAACTCCTCTTCGCTCATGTTGAACAACATCCGCTCGCGCACGATGCCGGCCACGCAGACGACACCGTCGATAGTGCCCCAGTTGTCGACCGCCGTGTCCACGATGCGCTGCCCGACCTCCATCTCCGAAACATCGCCAGCTACAGCGATGGCCGTCCCACCCATGGCAGCGATCTCGGCCACCACGGCATCAGCAACCTCGCTGGACGGTTCGCTCCCATCTATCGAGACGCCGTAGTCGGCCACCACCACATTGGCGCCCGCCGCGGCACAGGCCATGGCGATGGCCCGACCGATCCCGTTGCCAGCACCGGTGATGGCGATGTTCTTTCCTGCGAGGTGGGCCGCGTCTCCCAATGGCATGTGGTCCTCCGGAGGCTCGTGGTTCGTCTCATTCCTGACGGTCCGTCAGATTCAGTTGCCACCCTACCGACGGTCGGCCGTCGTGAGCTCAACGGCCCATGTATTCAACGAGCAGGTACGAGCCCTCCATCGACGGTGATGCACTGGCCGGTCATGAAACTCGAGGCATCGGACGCCATGTAGAGAACGGCACCCACCATCTCGTCAGGATCGGCCAAGCGCCCCATGCGGGTAGAGCGGGCCATGGACGCCGCCCCATCCGGTCCGGTGTTGCGAACCATCGTTGTGTCGGTGGGACCAGGCGCCAGCGCGTTGACCCGAATGCCCGCGGTGGCGTATTCAGCGGCCATCGACAGGGTGAAGTGAAGCAGCGCTGCCTTGGCGGCCCCGTAGAGGGCGCCACCGGGGGTGTGTAGAAAGGCGCCTGCCGAAATCACATTGACCACCGCGGCGTGGCTCGACTCCAGCAGGTGCGGAAGACAAGCCTGGAACAGGAAGAGCGGCCCGCGAACGTTGACATCGAATGACTTGGCGTACGCGTCGACGGTGATCGACCCTATGGGCAGGGCTAACGGATTGGCGGCGTTGTTGACCAATACATCGATCCCACCGAAGGCTTCTACCGTTGCTGCGGCCAACGCCTCCAGATCATCGAGGTCCCCCGCGTGGGCTGGCACAGCGACAGCTTCCCCGCCTGTCGACCGAATCGACGCCACAGCCTCGTCGCACGCCTCCGCCTTGCGGCTTGACACCACCACCCGAGCCCCCTGGGCGGCAAAGGCGTGAGCCACGGCCAAACCAATACCCCGACTACCGCCAGTTACTACGACCACCCTCTCCGTCAGGTCGTGCAACGCTGCGACCCCGTTTCGATCCAACATGGCAGTGACCCCTCCTCTACGGTGGCGTGTCCGCTCTAGACACGCCAACAGCCTGCACCATCGACGCCCTTTGAAGCCCACCCAATGGCCGACCGACACTTAATCATCCCCCGAGACCACCCGGAATTGCCTACCGAACACGGGAACTTCAACGTCCAGGGCCCGTCGTTTCAAACCCAGAATGGCCTCCGCGATCCGTTCGTACTCGATGTGTCGGCTCACGACCATCCGGCGGCCGAAGGGCGCTGGCTCTTCTATGCAGCGGCCGGGGAATTCGCTCTCGGGGTTACCCAACTACCCGCTGCGTCGTAGCGTCAACGACGTGCTCAGCGACCGCAGGATCCTCGTCACCGGCCTCACCGGCCAGATCGGCCATCCCATGGCCCAGTCCCTCGCCCGTAACAACGAGGTATGGGGTGTCGCCCGCTTCAGCGCCGAGGGCAGCCGTGAGCGAGCCGAAGCCAGCGGTGTGACCACCCACGTGGCCGATCTCGCATCCGGAGACCTAAACGGTCTGCCCGACGACTTCACGCATCTAGTGCACTTTGCCGTGTGGCAGGGGAAGGAACTCGACCACGACCGCGCCATCCGGGCCAACGCTGAGGCCACAGGTCTGCTGATGAACCACTGCAGGAGAGCTGCTGGCGCCCTGATCGCATCAACCAATTCGGTGTACCGACCCCATGAGGACCCACTGCACCGCTACGTCGAGACCGACCCGCTAGGCGATGCCACCGCTCCCCATAGCCCAACCTACGGCGTGTCGAAGGTCTCGCAGGAGGCGGTGGCCCGGACCATGGCCCGGGTGCTGGACCTCCCAACGACCATCGCCCGCATCAACGCTAGTTACGGACCCAACGGTGGTCTGCCCGCCTACCACGGGGACTGGGTAGCCGACGGCGAACCAGTGTGGCTGCGTGAACCGGGGCCCAACGCCTACAGCCCTATCCACGAGGATGACATGGCCAGTCAGTTGGACGCCCTGCTGGAGGCCGCGTCAGCCCCGGCCACCATCGTCAACTGGTGCGGGGACGAAGTGGTGACCGCCGAGGAATGGGTAGCCCTGTACGGCGCCCATCTCGGGGTTGAGCCCAAGCTGGCCCGGTACGAACTGCCTGGCGGTCAGCCGGGTAGCGCCGGCGATCCGACACGACGCCTCTCCCTGACTGGCCCCTGCACGATCGACTGGCGCGACGGCATGGTGGACACCCTCGAGACCCGGATCGACTCGAGGGCCCGCACCCGAGACTGACCGCTCGATGGACTACCCAGCGTCACCCCGGCGCGACCGCACAAAGAGGAACCGCCACCAGAGCCGCAGAAGATGCAACGTCCGCCTAGTCATCAGGAGCGGCGGAAACCGTCGAACCGACCGCATGAATCGCACTATCGAAACACTAAACGCGCCCTGTCCAGCAGCCTTGACCGCGACATAGTGGTCCTGAGTAGCCCGGAACAAAGCAAGATTTGGCTCAAGGAACTCTCTAGCGGCCGGACGAGCGAGCAGATCCTCGGTCAATATGGCAAACCGTCGGTCGGCAACCTCCCACCGATCCACGGCCATGGTCCTACTGGCGTGGTCGACCAGCAGGGCTCCCCCACCCGGACAACACTCCGGCAGGCATTCGCTCGCCACCCGTATCCAACAATGCCAGTCCTCGCTGGCCACCAACTCGGGAGTTTCAGAAAAGCGGTGACGTAGGAACAAATCACGATCGACATATACGCCAGAACAAGAGAGCGGGTTTCCCTCAGCTAGTACCCGGTCCATCGGGCCACGACCGATCACCGGCTTGTAAACGAGTGCACCATCCTCGTCAACCACTCGGATCAGTTGGAAGAAGAACATTCGACCGGCGTCATCCCCGATGAATTCCTCAGCTCTGGTCAGCGCACCAGGAGTGAGGACGTCATCAGAATCGAGGAACACGACGTATAGGCCTGTTGCCTCCTCGGCGCCCCGGTTCCGAGAGAACGCCCGCTCCCGATTGTCGGCATTGACCACGATGGTCAGATCAAGACAGGCCTCGAACGTTCTGACCACTTCCACCGTTCGGTCGGTGGATGAATTGTCAACCACCACGACCTGTAGATCCTCGAAATCCTGGGATACCAGCGATTCGAGACAGCGCCCAATGTGGGCCTCACGATTGAAGGTCGGGACCACCACCGTGAAGAGGGGTCGATCCTCGAGCACCTCAGCGACACTAGCCAGCGTCCCCGCTGCTGGGGGTTCACGCCGAGACCGGGTTGCTAGCGTCGGACCGATGACCGACGTGCCGTCGAAAACGATCCCGAGAGGGAACAGGCATCGCATCCTCTTGGTCGGTGGAACCGGCCACGTCGGCGCCGCACTAGCCGTTCACCTATCGGGACGGGGGCACCATGTGGTAGTCACCAGCCGCCGACTCCCACCGCCTCTCGAAGATCCACGGATACAGACGGTGACGCTGGACCTCACTCAGCCAGATCTCGATGACGGGGTCGGGTCTTTCGACACGGCCATCCTCTGCCCATGGGTACTGAAGGGAGAGGCGTCCAGCGACTGGGTGACGGCCATTACCGCCCGACTCCAACAGCTCGGAGTGGGGTCGGTTTTCTACTTCTCCAGCATGTGGGTCTACGGCGAGCCGCTTACGGGGACCCTCACCGAACACAGCACGCCCCGACCGACCAACTTCTACGGCGCCGCCCACCTTGCAAACGAACTGGCTCTGACCGACTCGGGACCCAGGTTGGGCCTGGATGTCTGCATCCTTCGAATGTCCAACCTGATCGGATCTGACCCTCTCCACCACTACCGCTCGAAGATCTCCTTCGCTCACGAGATGACCGAAATGGCCATCAACGACCAGAGAATCGTGCTCCGATCGTCCCCCTCAACCCCCCGAGATCTCCTAGCCAGGGGTCGACTCCACCACGACATCGACGCCCTGATGGAACGTCCGTCGAATCCGGGGCGAGTCGAGATACTCAATGCAGGCGGAGGCCGGACGACGACAGTCGGGGCATTCGCTCACCAGATCGCCCAAGTGGCCACGGGTTACCATGGTCGAGCCGTGTCCATCGAGCATCCCGAGGACCCATCCGACCAGATGACATTCGTCCTCGACTCCCAAAAGCTCCGTTCGATCGCTGGGCCGTGCCTCAACGACCTCGACCGGGAGATTTCAATGGTGTTCAACGATGTGCACTCCACGACATCGGACCACCTATGAATCGGCTGACCGACACCTACGCCGACCGCCGGGTCCTCGTAACCGGCCATACCGGATTCAAAGGGGCGTGGCTGAGTCAGTGGCTCGAGCATCTGGGCGCCTCCGTATCGGGCTATTCGGACGGGATACCAACCGACCCCTCGGCCTTCAACCTGCTGGGTCTGGAACAACGGTTGGACCATCACGTCGGCGACATCCGGGACCGACGACGACTGGCCGATGTGATCGACGAGGTCCAACCCGAGATGGTGTTCCACCTCGCCGCCCAGCCACTAGTCCTTAGGTCGATCGCTGACCCGGTGGAGACCTTTGAGGTCAACGCCATGGGCATGGTCAACGTTCTGGAATGCATCCGCGAACGACCTGAGATACAGGCCGCAGTCCTGGTTACCAGCGACAAGGCCTACCGAAACGAAGAATGGGACCGGGGCTACCAGGAGACCGACCACCTCGGTGGACACGATCCCTATAGCGGATCAAAGAGTTGCGCTGAACTGGTCGCCCACTCGTACCACCACTCCTTCCT
>PVBE012234660.1_pt1 | contig 12920 bp, 8 predicted proteins | sample 1631181 | NCBI WGS metagenome assembly PVBE01 (sample SAMN08397723, study PRJNA350692) | Marine metagenome, whole genome shotgun sequencing project. | isolation source: water | place: Pacific Ocean | collected 2012-04
CGAACGAGTGCTGACAGAGGAAGAGATTCGGACGATTTTTGAGCGCAGGCTCTAGAATGCGGCACTGAGAGTAGCAAAGAGCAGTCACAGACGCGCCCCTCGACTGACACAGCACTCAGGGCCTTGGAGACAGCATAGTTGGCGTTTTTGTGAGTAGGAGGCGTTTCATGGTTCATGGATTTCCAACGAATTCAAATCCCCTGCCCCATCGATTTCAAAGCTCAGAACTATACTGAACAGAAACCCTGCGGACTACTGCGGGATCCTTCGATGAGATACGACAGGATGACATGTTTCCCGGAGACATTTCAGTTGGGAGGCACTCTTGCTGCTAAACACCTTTCGGAGCTTACTCCTTTTGTTGTCTTGTCACATGTGTGCCATTCATGAACCCCAATAGAGCAACAAACTAAGACTAGACAATCTAGCACCATATAAACGAATCGGATAAGCGGGCAGGGCAGAAAAGGCAGGATGAACATTTTCGCATGCGCATGTTAGCAATAGGCAACTCCCGTTATCTGACTATTTTGAAATGTTTTTTAGTAACGGAATTGAACCGGCGGATTTAGTCCCGTCTGGTTTTTCAATTTCAACCCACCATTGGACGTTATCGGGTAGTGGATCGGGAGCTATTGCGTGGATGTCATAGTCGTCGTGGGATGAGTCATATTCGCCTTTTCCAACAGAAGAAAGGGTGCGGTCTGCTGTTCCAATCCACGCGCGAATTGTGGAGGAACCGCTGTCGTTATAGGGAAGTTTGATCACAAGGTGTCCCTCCTTGGCAGGCTCAACGCTTCCATGGTCTTGGGCAGCTTCAACGGAAATCCCCGAAATATCATGAGCACCGAGAGGAACCTCGGTGTGCTCATGTCCATGCTCCTCTTCAGCAGTTGCAGCGGAACCATTCGAGGCAGTGTTCTGGTGCGTGTTTTGATTGTTATTGCCGCAGGCACTCAGCAATGAGGCAACAGCCAATGACACCGTAGCATTTTTGATTTTATTCATTATCGGATGCTTATCTAATTATTATTGATTGATTTATGTCTATCTATATGGAAGTTATGGTATACCGCTGAATACCCCGCCGGAACAACAATTAAGTTTAGGAACGTCGATGTCAACAGTCCACCTAAAATCACAATGGAAAGTGGTGAGAGGATTTCATTCCCGGGTTTGTCACCGTGCAAGGCGATCGGCAGAACGGCCAAAGCCGCAGTTAGTGCTGTCATCAAAATTGGCACCAACCTTTCTGATGATCCTTGAATGATTGATTCATAGAGTGATTTGCCTTCAACTTTCATCAAGTGGTCGTAATGATTTACAAGCAGTATCCCGTTCCTTACAGCGATACCAAAAAGTGTGATGAATCCTACCATACTCGCAATTGAAACGACCGGGGCGGTGTACCGGCCTCCTAAATTCAAAAGGGAAAATGTGTTAATCAGAACATTCGGCGACTGTGCTACATAAATTGCGACAATGCCTCCAATCAAAGCAAGCGGCAGATTGACCATTACTAGTAATGCCACCCTAATTGATCCGACGGCGTATTGTAGCAGCATTGCTACGAGCAGAATGACTAGAGCAGTGAAAATTAGTATTGTTTTGCTGGCGGCTTGCTGAGCCTCAAACTGTCCTCCATAGTGTACGGAGTAGCCGTATTGATGCACAATCGGATCGACGCGTTCCCGAACTTTTTGAACAATATGCCCCAGGTTAAAACCTTCCTGAATGTTCATTGTGACAACGGCTTTTCTTTGCGTATTCTCTCGGGCAATCAGATTGGATGTCATTTCTGGCCTGATTTCTGCCACTTCATGGAGTCTTACCAACATTCCACTCTGGCCTCTGAGAATTAGGTTTTTGAGATCATTCAAATCATCGCGTTCGGACTCTGCGAGTCGGACCGTCAGATCATACCGTCGGTGTCCTTCATTGATTTCGACGACCTTTACACCATGAATCGCATTACGAACTTGTCTGGTGGCGGAGAGGGGCGTCAATCCGTAGGCTGAAAGATCGTTTGCTCGATATTCCACAGGTAACGACTGGACCATGACCTCACGATTCGCTGCGACATCCCTTGTTCCAGGAAGAGATACAAGGACGCCTTCAATCTCTTTTGCGATTGAACGCAGCTTTGGGAGGTCATCTCCAAAGACATTAATCGCTATAGCGGCAGGTGTGCCAGAAAGAATATGACTCAGACGGTGTTCGATGGGTTGACCGATATTCGTGGTAATTCCGGGTATTTTCCCGATAATGCGGCTGATTCCCTGTCGAACGTCTTCCTTTCTAAAACCGGGTTGTATCGTGACATCAATCTCTGAACTGCTTACCGGTTCTGCATGTTCATCGCGTTCGGCTCTTCCTGTGCGGCGCGTTACGCTACGAACTCCCTTCAACCGCAACAGTTGCTTCTCGATTGACATAGCCATTCGACCACTGGCTTTTAACGATGTTCCGGGAGGCGCGAAGAGCCCGATAGTGAACGTCCCTTCATTGAATTCTGGCAAAAAGGATTTTCCGAATGTGGATCCTAGCCATAGCGAACATGCGGTAGCAATTAAAGCAAGGGATAGTACTTTTTTTCTAGAGCGTAATGCCCATACAAGTGCAGGTTTATAGACCCTTTTTAAACAACGAACGAAACGTGTGTCGCTGGACTCTCCTTGATTAATGGGGTCTCTTATCAAATAACGACACATTGCTGGTGTCACTGTGAGTGCCACAAGTAGAGACGCGATAATGGAAACGCCAAAAGCTACGCCAAGGGGACGAAAGAATCTTCCTTCGACGCCATCGAGAAACATAAGCGGCAGGAACACTAGCACGATGATAATCGTTGCGAATACCATTGCGGGTCTGATTTCATTGCTTGCATCAAAAATCACTTTAAGGCGGTTTTGTCGATTGGCTTTTGTTTCAACTGAGACTTGATTTAGACGACGATACACATTTTCAACGTCAATAATAGCATCATCGACCAAACTTCCAACAGCGATAGCAAGCCCACCTAGAGTCATTACGTTTGTGGTCATTCCAATCCAATCGAGCGCTAGGACACCAACAGCCAGCGAAAGCGGGATGGCAGTTAGTGTGATGACGGTTGTGCGTACGTTCAGCAGAAACAAAAGTAAGATGACGGTGACAATAATGGCCGCATCACGAAGTGCGAACGCCACGTTTGTTATCGAAAGGTTTATGAAATCAGCTTGCCGGAAAATATGACGGTTGATGAAAATGTGATCCGAGAGTGATTTCTCCAATTCATCCAGCATACGATCTATGCGCTTTGTTATCACCAATGTGTTTGTACCTGCCGTTTTTTGCACGGTCATCACCACTGCGGGTTTTCCGCCATCCGCACCCGAGCCTCGCTTTGGCGCCGGGCCGAGCCTAACTTCGGCCACTTGGCCTATTTTTAATGGAAACCCATCGTGATATTTAATGACGGTGGCTTCGATGTCACCGACAGAACGCACTCGACCACTCTGCCGCACTGGCATTTCCAATGAATCAATGTCCGGGAGATATCCGGCGCTCAACGTACTGTGTGAGGCTCGAGCCGCTTCAATGACCTCATTCATTGTAAGACCATAGAGTTGGAGATCATCTTGACGAACTAACACCTGATATTCGGGAAGTTCGCCGCCAATCACTGAGACTTGGGATACGCCTGGAATGGCCAGCAACTTGTTTCTGAGTTCAAATTCTGAAAAGGCACGAATTTCGAGGTCGCTTAATTTGCTTTCAGGAGAAGAGATCGCAAGCAACATAATTTCGCCTGTAATTGAAGTAATTGGCGTCATTTCTGCGTGTGCACCCGTCGGCAAATCTCCTCGAACTGTGTCGAGTCGTTCGGAAACTAATTGTCTGGCAGTAATAATTTTCGTGCCCCATTCAAAATCCACATAGGCAATCGAAAGCCCAATAGCACTCGAAGTGCGCACTCTCCTCACTCCTGGCACACCGTTCACCGACGTTTCGATCGGGAAGGTGACATATTGTTCCACTTCATCCGCAGCAAGCCCGGGCGCCTCTGTCATAATCACAACAGTTGGTGCATTTAGTTCAGGGAATACGTCCACAGGTTTGCTTGGCAGTCGGAAGGCGACAAAAGCCAGAAGAATTCCAGCAGAGAGCAAGACCAAGGCTGCATGATCCAGAGAAAATTGTATAAGCCGGCTTAGCATATGGTTAATGGCTTTTATGGAAGGTGCCATCTGCATGGAAATGGCCGCCTTGTTGCGTTTTGCCGCTTTTGGCAGTTGCCAATTTTAATTCATATGCTCCATTGAGCACGACCTCGTCATTCGGGCCAACCCCGCTCTTAATCTCAACCCAACGGTCATCATTAATTCCGAGATCCGCTTCCACGCGAATGACTTTGTTTGCGTTGAATGGGTCTCGTTTAAAGAATACGTGGTTCAGGCCATCTTTGACAACAGCAGATAGCGGGATTGTCAGTACTAGGTCTTCGGTCCATTCAGTCGCAATTTCCATGAAGGCTGCTATGCCTGGTTTGATCCAAGGTTTTAGTTCCTTGGGAGTTGCAAATAAGGAAATCGTTCTCCGGTTTGGATCTGCCTCTAATCCGATCTTGAAATCAGCTACGATCGATTCGTTGATGTTCGACTGCTTCGCTAGTGGAGGCACAATCTGCACCTCTTGTTCGTTTTGAAAATTAATTAAATCGCTCTGTAATCCGGTTGCCCGGAATCTAATCTTTGATGGATCGACAGTCGTTACAACCAATGTTGTATCATCCACAAACACGCCATCAGTGACTGCCAGAGATTCGACGACACCGGGCTCCTCGGCACGCACTTCAATTCGATCGATCACCTGATAAAACGGAACGGATTTTTCATTATGGTCAATCCTTTTGATGAGATCCTCCTCGGTGATTTGCTCGCTCTCGAAGGCGTAACAGAGGTTTAGCACCTTGGTGGCATGGCTGACAGCTTGCTGGAATCCTGCTTCCTGCTTGGTGAGATCAGCACTCAATTCGGTCATGCTTGCTTCCAAATCCGCCCGTTTGAATTTCGCCTGCCTCAACGCATCTACCCGTTTTTTTACGGCTTCAAACTTGGATCTTGCCTGATTCAATGCAGCACTGGCCAGACTTATCCTTGTTTGCATCTCCAACCATTCGGTCGATCGGAAATGATAGAGAACGGCGCCAGGTTTTACTTCGTCGAATTGGTCCACGGCCAATTCAATGACTCCGGAAAGCATCGCCCGGTACTCGTGTCTCGCTAGGGGTTGCAGTTCAAATGCGCCAGGGACACGGATGGTTTTAGATATGTTGCGTCTTTCGACTTTAGCGAAAGTAATATCTAGGTTTTTTTGGACAACAATTGGGATATCGACACGGTTGATCGGTGTTTCAGTCGTTGGCGTATCATTAACAACACTTGGATCATTACGCTTGCAGGCTGTGGAGATAACACAAAGAACGAACAATATGGTTCTTGTTGTATAGTATGATTTCATGGGAGTGAGTTGTAATTTTGAGCTGTGGTTGCATCGTTGATGGGGCCAATCAGGAAATTAATGGCATTTTGTGTAATTGAGGCTTCAAGTTGCGCATCGATAAGTTTCAGTTTTATTTCACATGTTCGCACGAGGCTTTCCAACATGACCAAACTGCCGCGCTCCCCTAAACTAAGGAGTTGGTATGCGTCAACAACCTGTTGATCGACCATGGGTACGATGGTTTTTTCCATTGTATTCTGTCGGATATGGATTCCATTCAAACGAGCTTGCAACACAGCTAATTGCCCCGCCATGCGCTCGTACGCCGTTTCGAATGCGGCACGCGCAAGATCGCGTTCTGCCCGGGCTTTCATAATTCCTTCTTTGTTGGAATTCAGAATTGGCAACGGAATGCCGCCTGCAAAACCAATGCGAGATTGTCGGGTTTCATTTTCCACCTGTGGCCCAATGGTTAAGTCAGGATACTGTTTGCGAACCTCAACGAGCAAGGTTCGCTCCGCAACTTCGTATTCGCTTCGAAACCGAGCAAGGGTTGGATTGCGGTCTAACCTCAGTAAGTCTTCAGGATTCTCATTCAGTACTGTTAGTGATGCGATCAATACCAAAGGTGCTTTAGGCGAAAGGCCCATTAAGGATCGAATGTTTTGAACCTCTTCTTCAAGGCTTGATCTTAACTGTTCCAGTTTTGCACGCATTGACTCTCTTTCAATCACAAACAATACCGCTTCCGTCTTGAGCAATTCACCTGAATCGGCAAGCAGCTTCGTGGATTCAATGACGGCATCCAATTTGTCGATAAAGGCTTCGATTTGATTTATCTTGAGTTTTTTGGCCGACCAGGACAGCCAACTTTCACGGAGCCTTTTTAGTACGTTCCATTCGGCCTCAGCAATCCTTTCTAATTCATGAATAATTTCTGCTGCAGCCAACATTTTTTTTGCCCCTAGGCGTCCAGAAACCGGTAGGGTAAGGGAAAGTGATGAACTGACATACCAAGGATCAGGAATACTTTCCGCAATTTTTAATATGTTGAGATTAAATATCGGATCTTGCCAGCGTCCGGCATATGGCGCCTTTGCTTTGACGACCCTGGCACGCAGTCGAGCTAAACGAAGTTCGGGATTGAACACCAATGCTATGATATTTCCTTCGCTCACCGTTAGCCCATCTGAGGGATCGAAATTAGTGCTTTTTGCAGAACCTGGGGTGTACAGGCCCAAAGCGAATCGGCCTACTTCATCACCGGAAGGTGTTCTTTCCTGCCAAATTTGACGGTGCGAGGTCTGGTCCAATGGTTTGGGTTCATACGTTTGACACCCTGTAATAGTAATCAATCCTGTAGCAACTCCAAACAAACGAACGACAGACGCGTTTGCACGCTTATGTATCATTTTTTTTCTTTATAATGTTTGAGATATGCCGATATTTATTCGCAATCGGCGTATTACTGATTTTTCCACTTAGGGAAAAATTAATTAATCATTTAGGCGGCTTGGAAAGCGGATTTCCTGCCGTTAGAAGATATAGGAGGGGCGTTAGGTTGAACGCTGTGTGCTAACTGAAGAGAGGCTAAATAGTAATGTTCAGAAACGATACCCAACAGCGGCGGTGCGTTGGCAAACTCAAAAAAAACATCTGCCCAGACTGTCAGCAATCCCGATCCAAGAAAAATATTAATTTCCAGATATTTCTTAGGTACTGCTAGTTTGTTCTTTGACAAGCGTGAAATCCCATTGAAATCAGGAATCAAAAGCGAACTTTGGGAATCTTCGTCGTCAGATTTGTGGTTATCTTGATCGTGAGAATGGTGATGGTGATGGTGAGAATGGTGATGGTGATGGTGAACGATTTCGGATGCGGCCAACCAAACATCATGGTACGCCGCCCCGAACCAGCTCAACAGAGTGGCCAACGAAAGTAAGGTTGTTGACAATGGTTTTCTCAAAAAAAAGTAGTATCAACTAGCCCATGAGGGTAGTCAACTTTAATATTAGATTGAATATTACGTCCAGAACCATCATAGCCGATGAATTAGCATGCTAAGAGCAGTTAAAAATGTAGTAGTGGAATTCCGTGGCAGCAGTGACGAAAACTAAGGATGTAGATATTAAATGCTGCCAATAATCAATCTGAACTTTGTGGGACATGAAACACGGCGGCAAGACCAAGAAGAAACTGGAAACTATAAAGGGAGGTGAACCACCTACCACTCACAGCAATCGCAGCTTTGATGTTGAATAATAGAGATATGCTGGTGAGATTAATATACGCTTTGTTTGGATCGTTTCTAAGAACTGCCATTGCGGGCTGGTTTTTTGATGGATTCAACCACTAGCTGATTTCCTTCTAAGCTTGGATTAGTGGCGTCTTGGCTTTTGTTTGGGGTGAAGCATTCCTTGAGCGGTTAAAATGCTGGGGCTAAACCATACCACTACACTGCTCGACTCTACTCAAAAATGAAACACGTGTTTCGTTTTTCTTCAGCTTTTTATTCTCGATCCGTTTAATTATTAACTGAATGGTATTTTCTTCGGTTTTCTCGGGAAACAAGCAAGACCCGAATTCACTAATTATTCAGTCGATGTAAACGAATTCATTGGCGTTCAGAAGGACGCGACAGAAACCAACCAGAGCGTCATCGACATTCTCCGCTTGCCCAAGAAACTTGACGAAGTGCGAGGTCTCCTCGTGAGTTGGCAGACGGGAAAAGACCAAACGATAGGCCAAACGCACTTGTTCCCATTCCACATCCCCTGCCTCACTACCAATGCGCCTGGCCAAGGCAAGCGCTTCCTCGTTCGCGAAGTCGCCGTTGAACAGTGACAACGCCTGAAGCGGCGTAACAGAGGTGCGTCGACGTGATCGCGACTCGTCGCAGACGGTCGAGTCAAACGCCTGCATGAACGGCATGTTCAGTGTGCGCTGCTGATAAATATAAATACTGCGCTTGCGACCAGCATGGTCAAGCTGGGTGTCCCACTTGTTCTCGGAGTACTTTACTTCCTCAGCGATGTTGCCGGGCAACGGTGGAAAGATTGGGAGGCCGTACAGTTCCGGGTTCAACCTGCCGCTCACCGCCAACACGCTGTCGCGGATCGCCTCGGCGTCTAGCCGCCGTTGCTCGTAACGCCACCACAAGTCGTTTATCGGATCGATCGTTCTCGCCGCTGCATTTTCAACCATCGACGACTGCCGGTAGGTGCTTGAGGTAACCATGAGCCGGTGCATCACCTTGAGGCTCCAGCCGCTGTCTACAAAACACTTGGCCAACCAGTCAAGCAGGCCGGGATGCGATGCCCCACCGCTGAGTTTCCCGAAGTCGCTCGGCGTCTTGACGATGCCGCGGCCAAAGTGGCCTTGCCAAAGGCGATTCATCATCACGCGTGCGGTGAGAGGGTTGTCCGCACTGGCAATCCACTTGGCTAAAGCCATTCGCCGACTGCGCGTCGGCCAGCGCTTGAATGGATCAAGCCGAATGGCAGCCGGTTTATTGTGACCGGTGAAAACGCTCGGGAAACCGGCTTTTACCACCGAGCCATGGTTGTCGTACTCACCACGAAGTCTGACCGTGGTGGCGGGCACGCCCGGCTCGTATGGCGGCCCAAACGAGTGGCGCAGCGACATGGCAACCGGTTTAAGTCGCCCAAGATTTTGCTTTACGAAGCGCTCACGATTTTCCAACCGATAAAAGAGATCGCGCTCGCTCTTGCTGAAAAGGTCGTTGGTGCGATCGTTAATGTAATCACGCAATTTACGATCGGTCCCCGCGGAGGGATTGATAAAGGTGCCAAGCATGGCACCAGCACCACCAACCTCAAAACCGTAGCCTTCGCCTGTGTGCAAAGCAGAAAAGATGACGACGATTGAGCCGGTTTGATCATCAAGAAACGGGACCGCCCCGCTCCGGGAGATGTTAGCCTTCAGGAAACTCTTGTCGAACATGAGTGCCGGCGCCTCGCCAAGCTGCGTGAGCATCGGCTGCCGTTCAACCTCCGCTTGGGCAAGCGAGATCTTCGTCACTTTATCAACCCATACACTTACTCGGGAGCCGACGGCGGGATTCGGCGTCTCAGCGTTGGAATCGATATCCCCGGCATCAAGCCAGAAACTCAAACCATCCACCGGCGGTTCGGGCGTTTGCCCCCTGCCGTCGTATTTGGTCGCAACATAGGCAGAGAGCCTGTCGATTTCGCTCTTATCCATTGGGTGGTCGTAAATTAGCACCTCGGAAAATGCGCCCTTGTGGCCGGCATCTTTTGGTTGGCCAGTGCCCTCAGTGTAGTCGCCGATACTGACATAATCCGGCGCCACAATATCGCCGTACCACCTACCGTTGTTGTTCCCACTTTTCTTGTTCAGTTCCTTCGCTGGTTTGCCATCGGTGAAGAATGACCATTGTTTTCCATTCGTGGTGGCCACGGCAAAATGCAGTTTGTCATCGCTAACATTCGCAGTGTCAAAAACGTAGTCGTTCCCTAATTTTCCACCATACACCTGCAAACCAAATCCGGCGTTCGACTTGCCAATGCGCGACTCTAGTTGCTTGGTCAGCCTGGCCAACTGCTGCTTGGCCTCGCCTACCTCGCGCTTTATTTTGACGCGTGTGGCGTCCGCCCACTCTTGTTCCTGCGGCCTATAAAAACCGGCTGGTAACGATCCTCCGATCTGATAGATATCACCGGGCTCGGGCGGTGGGATTTGCACTGTCGAGAAAAAGGCCTGCATACGGTAGAAATCTTCGATCGGGATAGGGTCGTATTTATGGTCATGGCACTGGGCACATCGCATTGTGAGACCGAGAAAAACCGATCCGACTGTCGATGTCATTTCGCTGAGCAATTCGTGGCGAGTCTCGTCACCACGGGGCTCGGTAAACGGTGCCAAACGGAGGAACGTCAGTGCAACGGTACGCTCCGAGTCCATGCCCGGGAGTTCCCCGGCGCCCATGATCTCATTGAACTCATCACCGGCAATCTGCTCCCTTATAAAAAGATCGTACGGTTTATCGCGGTTCAACGAGTCAATAACATAATCGCGGTATCGCCACACATGCGGCATGTCGGGATCGCCCTCGTAACCGGCCGTATCAGCGTAGCGCGCGAGATCAAGCCAATATCGACCCCAACGTTCGCCATAGCGATGATCGTTAAGCAGTCGATCGACAAGATGCTCGTAGGCGAGTGGGCTAAGATTATTGACATATGCGTCGACAACATCAGGTTCAGGTGGAACGCCGATTAGATCGAAGTACAACCGGCGCACGAGTGTCCGACGCTCGGCCGGTGGCGAAGGCTTCAACCCCTTGGTCTCGAGTTTGGATAGTATGAAAGCATCTATCGGATTGCTAACCCAGTTGGTTTCCGTAACCACAGGCGGAGCCACCTGGCCGAACGGGATGAATGGCCAATGTTTGACCTGCTCCGGCTCTTCCGCTTGGCCAAGCGCTGCAGTCAACAGGATAATGAATCTGATCATTCTCATCGTTTGCAAGCGCACGACCGGACGTGATAGTTGGTCAGCTGATAATTCCATCGAGAACAGCCCCCCCTATACCGGTCAGTTTACGGTCAAGACCGGCATGCAGGTAGGTCAACCGTTCCTGATCAAGGCCCATTTGGTCGAGAATGGTCGCATGCACATCGCGCATGTGGATCATTTCACCCATCCCTCGCAGGCTAAACTCATCGGTCTGGCCGGCGGTCGTTCCGCCTTTTACGTTTCCGCCTGCCATCCACATGGTCAACGCCCAGGAATTGTGTTCACGACCAGGATTCCCTGACATGCCGCCGTTTTTGAATGGCGTTCGTCCCATCTCCGATGCCCAAACCACAAGTGTCTCATCGAGGAGCCCCCTCTGCTTTAGATCCTCCAATAAACCTGAAACAGGTTGATCCACCTCGGCACAGTGTCGAATCATACCGCCTTTCACGTTTCCATGATCATCCCAACTTGAGGAACCGATCTGCACACCATGAACCAATAACGTATAGCGCACACCGCTCTCCACCATCCGCCGTGCGAGCAGGCACTGGTGCCCAAAACCGGCGGTGGTCGAGTTGTCCAAACCGTACAGGTCACGGACATTTTTCGGTTCATCGCTGATGTCGACCAACTCCGGCGCCTCGGTCTGCATGCGGAACGCAAGCTCGTATGTGCTGATGCGCGCCTCCAGTTCACTATTATCCACGCGCTTAGCCAAATGGCGTTTATTGAGCCACTGCAATGCATCCATCTCGCGGCGCTGGCGGATACGGTCCACTCCCTTCGGAGAGTCAAGGTTCAGAATGGGCATGCCACTTGGCCGCAGCAACGTGCCCTGATAGGCCGCTGGTAGATAGCCGTTGCTCCAGACGGCTGCGCCATTGACCGGCGCTCCGCGTGGGTCCTGAATCACCATATAGCCAGGCATATTGCGGTTGCCGCTGCCCAGGCCATAACCCACCCACGAGCCTACTGACGGACTGCCTGGAAACTGGCTCCCGGTGGTTACATGGAGCGTGGAAGGACCGTGATTCTGATTGTCGGTCTTGATGCCGTGAATAAACGCAAGATCGTCCACATGCCGAGCCAGATGCGGAAATCGGTCAGATAACCAGCGGCCGCTCTGACCGTGTTGGGCGAACTCAAACGGGCTGCCTATCGTGACGTGCGGAAAGGACAGGCGACCCTGCAGTTCGCCGGAAATATTCGGGATGCGGGAGAGCGGCTTGCCGTGGAGTTCTCTTAGCTTTGGCTTGTACTCAAACGAGTCCATCTGGCTCACCCCTCCCTGCATGAAAAGGAAAATACAGTTCTTAGCCTTGCGTGGAAAATGAGTGCTGCGGGCGGAGAATGGATCAGCGTGATTAACGCCTGCACAGAGATCATCCATCGTCACACCACCAAGTGCCATGGCGCCAATTCCATTCCAAGCACGACTGAGAAAATCCCTGCGGGTTGAAAATAGATTGAAACTCATCTGAACACACCGAATCTATCGTCGAACAGCAAAAACACCAGCCCTAAAAACAGGTAAGTCGAACGTGATTCCGCAGGAAACCCCCGCGACCCATAGCCATACATTATTGATTGATATTAATCCAACCTAGACGCTTTGTGGATGGAATTACCAACTTGTATCTTTGCAAGATGCTTACAAGTTCGCTCGCAACTTCAGGGTGATTTGAATAGACATTGCTTACCTGAAAAGGATCTTTTTCTAGATCATAGAGTTGGGCTGGTGGCGCACTGGTTCGTAACATGCCGCCAACAATATCCGAGTTCGAATTCCCTGTGAATTTTAGAGAAGCAGCGCCGGCCAAGAGGTGGTCTCCGACATTCTTACCCTGAAACCCGCCAGAATCTTGTCGGGGTATGTATACCCATTGTTCGTGTCTAACCGTAAGATGCTCTGGGCTGTTGGGTGAAATGATGAG
>PVBE010789844.1_pt1 | contig 12919 bp, 9 predicted proteins | sample 1631181 | NCBI WGS metagenome assembly PVBE01 (sample SAMN08397723, study PRJNA350692) | Marine metagenome, whole genome shotgun sequencing project. | isolation source: water | place: Pacific Ocean | collected 2012-04
CGCGGAGTGTAACGGGTCGGTTTGTGTGCTAGAGCCCCTGCCCGGTGCATCTTCTGCTCGCCATCGTCGCGCTCGGACTCTCAGGCGCCCTCCAAGCCGTGATTTCGCCACCGTTGAACTGGTGGTGGCTGCACACGATCTCGTTCATCCCCGCCATCGTCGTGCTCGACTCGATCGACACCCGGGGCAAGGCCACGCTGGCGGGCTGGTGGATCGGCATCTCCGCCAACGCCGCGATCTTCTACTGGGTCGTCCACACGGTCCGCACGTTCTCGAACCTGCCCTACATCGCGGCAGTCGGCTGCCTGCTCGCGTTCGCGTTGGTCTGGGGCTTCTACGCCGGCGTCTGGGGCTGGGGCTTCAAGGCCATCCAGGGACGGATGGGCGACTGGTGGCCGGTGGGCATCGCGGCCTGGTTCGCCGCCTGCGAGTACCTGAACCCCCAGCTGTTCCCCTACTACCAGGGGGTCACGTGGTACCAGCTGCCGGCGATCTTCCTCATCGTCGCCGTGGCGGGGGTGCCCTTCATCAGCTTCCTGATCATCCTGTGCAACGCCACGATCGCGCAGGGGATCATCCGCACACGAGCCGGCGTCGAGCGCCCCTGGGGCGGTCCGGTGATGCGCAACGCGGGGCTGCTGGCGGCGCTCGTGGCCGTCTCGATGGGCTACTCCCACGCGCGGCTGGACGCCATCGAAGCGGCGGAGGCCGACGCCGAGATCTCCCGCATCGCCCTGGTTCAGAGCAACCGGGACGTGTTCGCGCTGCGCGCCATGTCCAAGCGGAGCAAGTCCGCGAGCCTGGACGACTTCATCGCACTGTCCCGGGACGCGATCCGGGAGTCCGAGGATCTGGACGCCGTGGTCTGGCCCGAGGGCGCCCTCCGGGGGGCCGCCGGTTACCGCCGCAACGCCAAGGCGCGGCGCATGGTCCGGGACACCGGGGTCGAGCTGTGGACCGGCGGCACCTTCTCGATCAAGGGCGACGACGGCCGTCGGGTGCACCACAACAGCGCCTTCCGCATCTACGACCAGGGCAAGATCGACGAGCGGCACGACAAGAACATCCTGCTCCCTTTCGGCGAGTTCATGCCGTTGGAGGATCTGATCCCGATCCTCAAGAAGATCCAGGGCGTGGGGAACTACCACCCCGGCGAGGGGCTGGAGCTGTTCGAGACGCCGCACGGCGACTTCGTGTTCCTCATTTGCTACGAAGCGATCCGCCACCGCTACGTGCGCGGCGGGGTGCGCGGGGGCGCCGACCTGCTGGTCAACATCACGTACGACGCCTGGTTCGGAGACACCTCCAACCCCACCCAGCACCTCATGCTGTCGGCGGTCCAGTCGGCCCAGTACGGCATCCCCCTGATCCGGAGTGCGACCACCGGCATCAGCGCCCACGTCGACGCCCGCGGGATGATCGTCCAGCAGACCGAGGTGTTCGAGCGTGACGTGCTCGTCGCCGACGTCAAGCGCGTCTCCGTGCCGACGCCCTACGCCTCCCTCGGGGACTGGTTCGTCTGGCTCTGCATCATCGGCTCGGCGCTGCTGCTGCTGTCCGGCAAGCGCGCGGACGAACGGCCCTGGAAGAAGGGGCACTGGGCCGCGTGGACCGCCATCACGGTCGGCACGCTGCTGATCCCCAAGCTCGCCTGGCTGGCCAACCCCTACATCCTCGTCGGCGACTGGATCGCGTGGGGTGCAGCTTCGGGGTTCCTGGTGGCGATCGGCGTGCTGCGCGTGGTCGACAGCCGAAAGGCGAAGGCGTGATGCAGCCCGCGCTCCTGGACAGCTACCTCCCCGTCCGCGTGGGCGACGCGATCGTGTTCTGCGCGGCGATGTCGCCGGAGCAGGGCGAGCTTCACGTGCCGGTCGGCTTGGATCTGCCGAACCGCTTCGACGCCGAGTTCCTCGCCCACGAGGGGCTGACCGTGCGGGCGACGCTTCGGGTTACCGAACGGGCCGGTCCCACGGCCGACGGGCTCGACCGCATCACCGTCGCCGTCGAAGGGTTCGAGGGCTCCGGGGCCGAGGACCTCGTCGGCTACCTGTCGGGGCTGCGCAAGGCCTCCCACCTCAGCATCGTGGCCACGCAAGACGTGGAATCGGCCGCGACGCGCGCGGGTTGGGAGCGGTGGAGACTGCCCCACGTAGCGCTCCCCGAGATCCACCCCGATGGGCTGGATCTGACCGCGAACCTGCTCGGCAAGACGCTGCAGGCGCCGCTGATGATCGCCGGGATGACCGGCGGCTCGCGGCGCGCCGGTGACGTCAACCGGCACCTCGCGGAGGGGGCGCAGGAGCTGGGGTTGGCGATGGGGCTGGGATCGCAGCGGGCGATGCTCGAGATGCCGTCCCTGGCGCCTACGTTCGCCGTCCGCCGCTACGCCCCCGACATCCTCCTGGTGGGCAACGTCGGCGCGGTGCAGCTCAACCTCGGGGTGACGATCGACGACTGCCGACGGTTGGTCGACGAAGTCGAAGCGGACGCGCTCGCGGTGCACCTCAACCCGCTGCAGGAGATGGTGCAGCCCGAGGGCGACCGCGACTGGCGGGACCTGCTGCCCAAGATCGCGGCCTTGTGCGAAGCGCTCGAGGTCCCCGTGCTCGCCAAGGAGACCGGCTGTGGGATCTCGGGTCCGGTGGCGTTGCAGCTTCGGGACGCGGGCGTCGCGGCGATCGATGCGGGCGGCACCGGGGGCACGGCGTGGGGCTGGATCGAGGGCTTCCGGTCCGCGTCCGAGCACCGCCAGCAGATCGGTGCGACCTTTCGCGAGTGGGGCATTCCGACCGCCGCTTCGGTCGTCGCCTGCCGCGCCGCGCTGGGGGACGGGTTCGAGATTGTCTCCACCGGCGGGGTGCGTACCGGGCTGGACATTGCGATGGCGGTCGCACTCGGCGCTACTGTGGCGGGGATGGCGCTTCCGTTCTTCCGAGCCGCTGACACCAGCACCGAGGCCGTCGTGGCCCTGGGCCAGCGGCTGATCGAGGAGGTCCGGATCGCGACCTTCTGCGCCGGCGCGGACTCCGTGGCCGGCCTGCGCGGGCTCGCCGCCCCCGTCGGGGGGGACTCGTGAGTCAGCGCACCTCCCGCCTCCCCGGCTTCTACAAGCTCGACCGGGCCCGCCGCCTGGAGGTGCTGCGCGCCGCCGCGGGGCTCGAGGACCACGACGCCGACATCGACCGGCTCGCCACCAGCGGCGACTTCGAGCTGTTCGACGGCTTCATCGAGAACGCCATCGGCGGCTTCGGGCTGCCCCTCGGCATCGCCACCAACTTCCTCATCGACGGTCGCGACGTGCTCGTGCCGATGGCGGTGGAGGAGACGTCGGTGGTGGCGGCCGCCTCCAACATGGCCCGCCGCACACGCCCTACGGGGGGCTTCGTCACCGAGGTCGTCGAGGACCTGATGATCGGGCAGGTGGAGCTGCGCGACGTGGCCGACCCGGAGACCGCCGCCGACCGGCTGCGGCAGGCCGAATCCGTGATCGTCGCCGCCGCCAACGCCCTGGATCCCGGGTTGATGGCCCACGGGGGCGGGTGCCAGCGCATCGAGGTCCGCCCCTTCCCCGAGGCCCACGTCGTGGTCGTGCACCTGCTCGTCGCCTGCGCCGACGCCATGGGGGCCAACGCCGTCAACACCATGTGCGAGACGGTGGCGCCCGCCCTCGCCCGCCTCGCCAAGGGCACGCCGGGGCTCCGCATCCTGTCGAACCTCGCGGATCGCCGGCGGTTCGCCGCGCGCTGCGCGATCCGCTTCGAAGATCTCGCGCTGGACGGGCACGACGGCGCCGAGGTGGCCCGTCGGGTGGTGGCCGCGGCGAAGTTCGCCGAGCTGGACCCCTACCGCGCCACCACCCACAACAAGGGGATCATGAACGGCGTCGATCCCGTGGTGATCGCCACCGGGAACGACTGGCGCGCGGTCGAAGCGGGGGCTCACGCCTACGCGGCGCGGTCGGGCCAATACTCGCCGCTGTCGCAGTGGTCGGTGGACGAGGCCGAGGAGCGGCTGTGCGGCCGCCTGGAGATCCCGCTGCAGGTCGGCGTCGTCGGAGGCGTCACCCGCCTGCACCCGCTCGCCCGCTTCTCCCTCCGCCTGATGCAGGTGACCCGAGCGCAGGAGTTGGCCCGCATCATCGCCTCGGTCGGCCTCGCGCAGAACCTCGCGGCGCTCCGCGCCCTGGGCACCGAGGGCATCCAGAAAGGGCACATGCGGCTCCACAAGACCAACCTCGCGTTGGCCCGAGGGACGGACCCCGAGTGACTTCGGTTTCGGCTTCGGCCCCCGGCAAGTTGATGCTGTTCGGTGAGTACGCGGTCCTGGACGGGCACCGCAGCGTCGCCATGTGCTTCGACCGCCGCATCACCTGCACGGCGACCCGGGGAGGGGACCGGATCCGGATCGTCTCGGACGGCGTGTTCGAGCCGCCCATCGACCTCCCCGCCGCCGAGCTGGCTCAGGACGCACCGTCGGACCCGCGGGCGGCGCTGCTGTGGCCGATCCTCCGCGCCTGGGCCTCCGGCGGCGTCTCCCTCACCTTCGAGGCGGGGTTTCCCCCGACGTGGGGGCTCGGTTCGTCCTCGGCGTCCACGCTCGCCGCCGCTGCCGCGCTCGCGGGGCGGGGGGGAATCGATCGCTTCGCGGAGGTGCGGGACGCCCAGCGTGCCCTCCAGGGAGCGGCCTCGGGCTACGACGTCGCGACCCAACTGCTGGGCGGCTACGTGCTGTACCGGGACGGAGACCCCGCCGAACTGCAGCCGATCCTGGTGGATGCCGAGCCGTCGTGGGTCGTCGCGTACACCGGCACCAAGGTCGGCACCGGTCCGATGATCCGGAAGGTGCGCGAGCGCTTCCCCCCCGGGGATCGGATCTACGACGCCATCGGGGCCCTCGCCGAGCGCGGCGCGGACCTGCTCCGCGATGGCGACCTGCCCGCCCTCGGCGCCGCCTTGGACGAGGGCCACGCCTTGCTGAACGAGCTGGGCGCCGTGCCCGACGAGCCCGCCGCCATCGTCAACGCGCTGCAAGGGGACCCCGACGTGCTCGGCGCCCGCATGAGCGGCGCGGGCGGGGGCGACTGCATCCTCATCCTCGCCGCCGACCCGAACTACGCCGCCGCCGCGGCGCGGGGCCACGGCCTCGAGGTGCTCGATCTGAACCCGGAGTCCGAGGGGCTCCGCATCGAGGAATCCGCATGACCGACCGCATGAAGGCGACCGCCCGCGCCTGCTCCAACATCGCCTTCATCAAGTACTGGGGGAAGGCCGACTTCGACCACAACATCCCGCTGAACGACTCGGTCTCGATGACCCTGTCGGACGCGGTCACCACCACCACGGTGCAGTGGGACCCGGAGCTCAAGGACGACGTCATCTACCTCAACAGCGAGCGGATCCTGGACGCCCGCGCGCTGCGGATCTCGCGGTACCTGGACCGGATCCGCGACCAGTACTACCGAATGGGCGCGCGGGTCGCGTCGGTGAACAGCTTCCCCGCCGGCACCGGCATCGCCTCGTCCGCGTCGGGGTTTGCGGCCCTCGCCACGGCGGCGTTCGCGGCGTTCGGGGAGGAGTCACCGGACGAGACCGAGATGACGCGGTGGGCCCGCCGCGGCAGCGGCTCGGCGTGCCGGTCGGTCCAGGCCGGGTTCGTCGAATGGAAGGGCGGCACCGACGACGCCTCCAGCTACAGCGAGCAACTGTGCGGCCCCGGCCACTGGGACCTCCGGGACCTCGTGGTGGTGCTCAGCCGCAAGCCCAAGACCATCTCCAGCAGCGAAGGCCACAAGATCGCCGTGCGCCATCCGTTCATGGCGGCCCGGCAGGAGGAGCTTCCTGCGCGTATCCTGTCTCTGAAGGGGGCTCTCGCAACGCGAGATGTTGCGACCTTCGGGGAGATCGTCGAACACGAAGCCATGGAGGTGCAGGCGATCATGATGAGCGGCCGACCGTCCGCGCTGTACCTGCAGCCCGACACCATTCGTCTCATCCACCACCTTCGGGCGTGGCGCGACGACGAGGGGGTGCCGGTCTGGTTCACCCTCGATGCCGGCCCCAATCTGCACGTGCTGTGCGAAGGCGACGTCGCGTTCGAGGTCCGCGAGCGACTGACGATCGTGGCCCCCGACGCCGAGATCCTCGAAAACCGCCCCGGCCCCGCGGCCAGAATCGTCGATGACCACCTCCTCTGATCGACCCGATACCGCTGCCGGGCAGCACCCCGCCGTCGCGACGGCGTGCGGCAAGGTCATCCTCCTGGGTGAGCACTCCGTGGTGTACGGCGAGCCCGCGATCGCGGTGCCGCTGAGCGACATGCGGCTGTCGGTGGTGCTGGCCTCCCCGACGGTCTCCTGGGTCCCGCCGGGGGCGAAGGACAGCGGGCTGATCAAGGCGCCGATCTCCCCCGGTTCACCGCAGGACGACGTCTCCACCCTGGCGATGCCGTCGTTCGGCACGCCCGAGTTTCAGGAGTTCGCCGACCGGGTGCGCGCCGAGGGAGGCGTGCCCGCCGAACCGACGCTGGAGGCCGGCGAGCATCCGCCGCTGACCATCGACGTCGAAGCGGGGGCCCCCGAGGGCGCCCGCGGCGACGTCAGCCGGGCCCTGGGCACCGCCGCTCACGAGCTCGGCCTGCAGATGCCGCTGCCGGTCCGGGTGGCCGTACGCGCGGGCGGACTGCGCTCGGGCATGGGCACCTCGGCGGCGCTGGGCACGGCGGTGACCCGGGCGCTGCTGCAGTGGTACGGCGAGGACCCGACCCCCGAGCGGGTGATGCCGGTGGCCGCGGCCGTCGAGCAGCTGTTCCACTCCAACCCGTCGGGGGTCGACCACACCGTGTCGGTGCACGAGTCGCCCGTCTGGTTCGAGAAGGAGAAGCCGCCGGTTCCGCTCCACGGCCTCCCGCCCCTGCAGCTGGTGCTGCTCCCGCGGACCTCGGGCAAGAGCACGGCGGAACTGGTCAACGGGGTGCGCGAGTCGATCGTGGCCGACCCTCAACTCGTCCGCGTGATCGCCGAGATGGGCCGCTGGTGCCGCGACGGCCACGCCGCCTGGCGCGCCGGCGATCTCGGCGACCTGGGCGAGGCGATGAACCAGCAGCAGCGCAGCCTCGACCGCATCGGCGTGGTGAACGACGACGACCGCGAAGGCGTGTCGATCGCGCTGGAAGCGGGCGCCCTCGGCGCGAAGATCACCGGCGCCGGCTGGGGCGGCACGCTCCTGGCGTTGGTGGAGGACCGCATCGCCGCCGGCGTCGCCCGCGAGTGGGGGCCGGACGCCGTGCGGGTTCGCGTCGGCTAGCTACGCCGCGCGGCGGTTCGGCCGGCGCACGATCAGCATCGGGATCAGCAACACCGCGACCACCAGCGCCGCGCTGCGGCCGTTGGGCGTGGCCGCCTTGAACGCCACCTCGGTGCTCTCGGCCACGGCGGAGGCGAGCAGGCCGTCCTCGGGACCGAACAGGTCGATCGCCTCCTCGCAGCGCAGACCGCCCTGGCCGTCGGGGACGGCGACGCCGCCATCGGCGCAGTCGCAGGTGGGGAAGCCGTTGAGCGCGATGCAGCTGCCGCCGGCGCCGCAGTCGGTGTTCATGCAGGGGTCGCTGTTGGCGCCCGGCCAGAGCGAATCGACCGAACCCATCAGGTCGAAGTCGAGCCGCTGGCAGGTGACCGTCTCGTACAGCCCCAGGCCGTTGAGTTCGGGGCTCTGGATGGAGCGCGCGACCGTGCCCTCGGGGCAGGCGCAGCCTTCGTCGCCGAACTCGGTGGTGGCGCAGGTGGCGCCCTCACCGCAGTAGGTGCGGCCGCACAGGGGGGTGGGGTCGTTGGCGCAGATCTCGATCGGGTCGTTCTCGGTCAGGTCGAGGAAGTTGCTGACCGTGCCGCCCGGGCTCGGCTCGAAGATCGGGTCCGACGTCATCTCCCAGCCGCTCACGCGGGTGTACATTCGCGTCAGGTACGAGTGACGGCCGCGCAGGCCGGCGAGCCAGTCCGCTTCCTCCTGGAACTGGAAGCTCCAGGTGTTGATGCCGTTGTTCACCGGCGTGCCGATGTCGCCGGCGTACTCGGTGACCATCGCGTTGCCGCCGACCTGGTCCACCAGCCAGCTCAGCAAGGGGTAGTAGTTGGTCTGCGAGGTGCTCGGATCGGCGCGCACGTCGACCGGATCCACCAACACGTTGGGCCAGTTGGACGACTGGTAGCGCTCGTTGCTGGCGATGAAGACCATCACGCCCATCTCGGGCTCCGCGCTCACGGACGTCAGCACCAGCGGGATGCTCGGGCTGTCGCCGGGGTAGGTCATGGAGATCGGCTCGATGTCGGTGGTCGCCGCGCCCGGGGCGAGCTTCATGGCGAGGAACTTGATCCCCTGGGTCACGTAGTCGCTGACGAATTCCTCCATCTCCGGGGTGATGAGGTAGCCGTTCTTGTTGAGCCAGTTGATCAGGGCCGCGGGGTCATCGCTGCTGACCACCTCGCTGAGGTACGGGCCGACCTGCTCGAGCTCCTCCACGAGCACGCCGCCGCCGAAGTCCTCGGCTCCGAAGTCACCCGCGCGCAGGGCCGAGGAGGCGCAGCCGAAGCCGACGCCCGCCGCGCCGACGCCGCCCACGTCGCAGCCGTAGCCGCGCTCGGTACAGACCGTCGGCTGCTGCTGGATGGTCGGCGCGGTCGCGTCGTCCAGCACCAGCAGCGTGCTCGCGGGCACCACCGCCAGCTCCGGCGTGTCGCTCACGGGCACCACCCAGGAGAAGTCACTGGGGTTCCCGGAGTACGAGATCTCGACGATCGCGGTCACTGTGCCGTCCCCGTTCATCTCGAACAGGATGCGTTCGGCGTTTTGCTCCACCGGTGTGAGCACCGGCTGGACGGCGTTGCAGAAGAAGCCGCCGCACGCGAGGGCGGCAGGGACCGCCGCGACGGTCGCGACGACGAAGACGAGCAAGGAGGTGAGGCGGGTCATGGGCCTTCCCAACGCAATGGGTGTGCCAGGTCATTGTGCGCGAGCCTGCCCCGGTACGCTGGTCCCGGTGTTGCTTCGGAGGTTGTCGTGCGTACCGCTGCCCTCTTGTTCTCGCTCGCGTGTGTCCTGGCCCCTGGCCTGGCCTCCGCGCAGTGCCCCAACTTCTTCTTCGAGGAGACCGCCGACGGGCGGGTGACCCCCAGTTCGTCGGACTCGTTGGCGCCCGTCAACACCTGGGTCTGGTACACCGTGGTGGAGCCGGACACGACCATCGGAGGCACGACGTCGGGGCTGTCCCTGCTGTCTCTGGGCTCCGGTGAGGAGGTCGGCCTGGAGGCCCTCGGCACGGTGCGATCGGACGACCGCCTGCTGCTGGCGTACCAGCCCGAAGCCGAGTTGGAACCCGACACCGACTACGAGATCGAGTTCGATCGCGAGCCGGGCGCCCTCACGGACATCTCGCGGGTGGCGTTCCGCACCAGCGACGAGCGCGACACCACCGCCCCGATGGTCCCCGAGGCGATCGGCCAGGACGTGTTCACCGACTACAACCAGCTGGGCTCTGAGCCCTGCATGGTCACCGACTACAACGACGAGGTCCGCTTCTTCCTCGCCGGCGACGGCGACTTCCGGTTCATGGCCCACGAGGTCGAGGTCGACGCGATCGACGACCTCTTCGCCGACGTGGTCTCCATCTCCGAGACCAGCGATGTGGGCTACGTCGACGACATCGGCCCCAACCAGGACCTGTCCTTCCGGTTCTCGGCGGTCGACCTCGCGGGCAACTTCTCCGGCTGGAGCGACCCCCTCGCGGTCACCACCCCCGCCCCCGGCTGCGTGGACGACGGCACCCAGGTCACGCGCGCCTCCCTCCTGCTCGCCGCCGTCTTGCTGCTGCTGCGCCGCAAGCGCCGCCTCAAGGCGGGCCATCCCGCCGTGTTCGGCCTGCTCCTGGCGCTGTTGCTCCCGACCGCCGCGCTCGCGGACTCGCCGCCGTTGATCACCGGTGAGCCGGAGGTCGAGGAGGAGGCGCCCCCCGAGCCCGTCGCGAAGCCCGACTGGAAGATCGGCTTCAGCAAGGAACTGACCCTCCACACCCGCGGCTGGGGCATCGCCGCCGCCGGCACCGGGGTGCTTCAGGCGAGCTTCCTGTTGATGCAACCCGCGCGTGTGCCGTGGGCGCTGCAGCTGAGCATCGCCAACACGATCCTGTGGCTGCCGGCGGTCAGCACGTGGGTGGTGATGGCGGGCACGGGTCTGCTGCTGCGATCCACCGGCGACAGCGCGCAGTCCCTGTCCAAGGGGCTGCGGCGAGCCGGGAGCGTCTTCGGGATCGTGTCCCTGGCCCTGTTCCAGGCTTCGATCCCGCTGGCGATCTACGGCGGCACCTATGACCCCTCGATCGGCGTCTCCGTGCTCGGCGTGCAGCTGTCCCTGGTCTTCGTGGCGATCGCGACCACCGTGCTCAGCCGCCGGGTCGATCACCACGGGAGGGAGGCCTACAAGAGCTACAAGAAGGGCCTCGAGGTGAGCGTGTTCCCCACCCCCAACGGGATCGTCGTCCGCTTCTGATCAGCTCGCGACCAGCGCGAGCCGCCCCTCTTCCGCTTCGCTGAGCCGGCCCTCAGAAGTGGCGCCGGGGGCCAGCGAGACCCGCCCCGGACCCGAACGCAACATCCCCAACTCCGCCGCGGCGACCCGCCGCACCTCCTCGGTGGGCGCGCGCAGGAGCCCCTGGAAGACGCGCGCGCGCCGCGGATCCCGCTCGGCCGCGGCCAGCGCCGCGGCCATGCGCAGCTCGGGCGGCTGGCCTTCGCCCATGAGCAGCCCCATGCCGACCATCGCCTCATGGCTCCCCCGGAAGCGGCTCAGCAGCAGGTCGGTGCACCGCCGCCGGACCCCCAGGGTCGAGTCGCGGGTGGCGAGGTCGAGCAGCATCGCCGGCACCGTCTCGGGGCGGCGGCTCAAGTGCCACGCCAGCGCGACCCCCCGGAGCACCGCCTGCAGCGCCGCTTCGGGCTCGCGATCGAGCTCCGGCACGCGGAAGGACACCCCCCGCGAGGTGACCTTGAAGCCGTCGTAGCGGATGAGGTCGAGTACGTAGGCGCGCACGGTCGCGTCGAACAGCCCCTCGACCTGGGCCTCGGGCCCCTCGACGCTGACGTGGGTGTCGAACGTCGGCTCCCGCAGGCGGGGGGGACTGGGATCGAGCCGCGTCCGACGCCTGACCCGCAGCCCCTGGGGCACGCGCCTCCCCAGTTCGATCTGCACCGCCAATGCGGCCGGGCTGTCCTCGTGCGCGAGCTGCCCCACGATCCTCACCTCGAGCCCGTGCACGGAGCCCTCGATCCGGGGCGAGCCCGGGGCCGGAGCGTCGACCCCGAGGGCCTCGGCGACGTACTGGAGGGCGGGACGAAGACGCCTCGGCGCGAGCGCGTCGGTGACCACGGCGGCCGCCACCACGGAGCCGAGAGCGAGGAGCAACAGGAGCACGACGAGGGTTTGCATGAACCAAGCCTGGTCCTCGAATGATGCGGTCATGTGTGTGAGATCCTTCGATTTGTTTGCGGCTCGCAACAACTTGTCGCAATTGACAGTCGTTGTGGTCCTTGAGACCCTCTAGGTCGGAGGAGCTTTGCCCACAAGAAATCACCTGACCGTCGTGGCCCTGGCCGCGCTCGGGCTGCTCGCTAGCGCGCCTGCGCATGCGCAGCAGGTCTTGGGTGGTGATTACGTGCGCATCACCTACAACGAAAGCGGGACCTGGAACGAGGGCGGCCTCGGCTTCGCGGTGCGCGACGACCCGTCTGCCAGCTTCGTCGACCTCACCGCCAGCGGCGACCCCTGGCACCAGTTCAGCCTGCGCTACGACTTCGACACGTCGACCCTCAACGCCTCGACCAACGCCTCCAGCAGCGTGTCCGACACCATGTGGCAGGTCACCAGCGACGCGAACCAGTCCTCGGGCGACGAGCTCCAGCACTGGTTCAACACGCCCTCGCCCCTGGTGCTGGACGTCACCAAGGAGGAGACCTGGGACGTCACCTCGCGCGTGGTGCAGGTCCGGATCATCGTGGCGAACACGAGCACCGACTTCGACGTCGTCGACCTGCGCGCCAACTACGGGGTCGACCCCGACATCGTCGTCGACTCGGGGGATCTGCTCTCGTCGGCCAACGACGCCGTGGACATCGATGGGGACGGCATCGACGACTACGCCATCGCCAGCGGCCTCGTCAGCGACTGGAGCATGCTCTTCGGCGCCTGCGAGCCGGCGATTCAGGACGTCGGCTTCACCGACTTCAACACCGACCCCGACGTTGCGTTTGCGGACTGGGACAACACCCCCGGCGACTACACCCAGCACTGGCGCCACACCGAGCCGGTCATCCCCCCGGGCGCGGTCCAGGTGTTCCACCTCCTCGTCGCCTTTGGCGAGAACGCCACCGAGGCCGAGGACAACTACCTCGACGCCATCAGTGACGGCCTGTGCCCCGACTGCGATCTGGACGGCGACCTGTTCGCCGACGTCGGCTGCGGCGGCAACGACTGCGACGATCTCGACCCCACCACCATTCCCGGCGCCCCCGAGTCCTGCGACCTCGTCGACTCCGATTGCGACGGCAGCCTCAGCGACGAGTTCCCCGATCAGGACGTGGACGGCATCCCCGACTGCGTCGACCCCGACGACGACAACGACGGCGACAACGACGGCACCGACTGCGACGACTTCGACGCGGCGATCTTCACCGGCGCGCCGGAGTCCTGCGACTCGATCGACAGCGACTGCGACGGCTCCCTGGTCGACACCTTCGCCAACTTCGACGGGGACGCGAACCCGGACTGCATCGACACCGACGACGACAACGACGGGGACCTCGACGGCACCGACTGCAACGACGCTGACGCCGCGATCTTCACCGGGGCCCCCGAGCTGTGCGACGGAACCGACAGCG
>PVBE010505565.1_pt1 | contig 12918 bp, 13 predicted proteins | sample 1631181 | NCBI WGS metagenome assembly PVBE01 (sample SAMN08397723, study PRJNA350692) | Marine metagenome, whole genome shotgun sequencing project. | isolation source: water | place: Pacific Ocean | collected 2012-04
AATAATATCGAGTTTTCAAAATGAAGGAATCATACCAGTTCATGAAAACTGCATGAACTACGGCGGTATGAGCATTAAACATGCACTCGAATTGCAACGGGAAATACCAGATATGAAATGGGTATTTGATACAGGCAATCCAGTATTCAACCCTGACCGGTCCACTGAAGGGCCGTACACTCGTCAGAACGCATGGGATTTTTATGAAGCGCTAAAACCTCATATCTTTCATGTACATATCAAAGATGGAGTATGGGATGACTCTTCAAAAAAATGCACCTTCACCATGCCCGGGGAGGGTCAAGGAAATGTGGAACAAATACTATCTGACCTGAAATCGAATGGTTATGAAGGCTATATCTCCATTGAGCCTCACATAGAGGCCGTTTTCCATGAAGAACCTGACAAAGAAATGGACTTAGAGGAAAAGGCCAAGAGGCAATTCGAAAGCTACGTTGAATATGGCAAGAAGCTCGAATCCATTATTAACAAGATCAGCTAATTCTTTAACTGGTTCTAAATAAGATCAATGCCGCCTAAGCATTAATTGCTTAGCATGATTCTTACCTGATCAGAATTGTTCCTCCACCATTGCAACAGCACGTCAGTGTTGAGGAGGTCCTCATTTTTGAATCCAGTCATCTCGCTAAAGGTCATTGCTGCTTCGCGTACAACATCTAAATTCAAATCCGTCTCGACAACTTTGGCCAACGCGTCAGCAGCTTTGCTGTTTCTTCTATCTGCTAAAAGATAAGCTGCCCTTACTCGGTTATCCACTTTCGCTTCAGCGTTATCCAACAATTCAATCAACTGATCAGTGTCCAATTCCGTCTCATTCTTGAGGCTTTGTTCGGGAAATAATTGGCCGACCGGAATCGTATGTGTTCCTCTCCTCAAACCATTCATGTAAGCAAACTTAACTCTGAGGATCTCTGATGCTGCCCCGGTCTTTAATCGATCATCTTCACTCTCTTCAGAAACTCTGAGCAATTGATCTAGGGACTCTCTATCTGAATTATGAATTGCCGAATCCCCTAATGTTATGAGTTTATTTCTTTCACGCAAATAGACTAATTCTTTGTAAACGTCTTTGGCAGACACTTCAGTTACCTGATTAATGCTTTTCAATTCATCAGACAATGAATCTATCCTCTCGCCTATAGCATTAAGTCCATCTGTGATCTTGGCCTTCTCTTCAAACTCTGCCCTTTGGTCAGACTCTAACGCCATCAATAAATCATGCAGAATGTCCTTCTTTAAGACTGGTAACAACAAGTATCCAACGAGAAGGACACAAGAGACTTGAACGATCACATTAGATGTTGCTCTGGCCCATGACCTGTTCTTCTTTGGAATATTTTCTTTATTCGACTCATTGGCACTAGCCTCATTACCTGAAAGACCCACTTCATTATTCACTTCCAATGCATCAACATTGCGCTCCGTAACTTTAACGACTCCCTTCTCACGAACATCTGAACCTGACTCAGCTAATGAAGCCTTCCTCGATTTCTCTCTATTTGCGACCGAGCGCTCGAGACGCTCCAATGCATCAGCTAGAGGATCTGCTTTTTGAGGATCTTTGGATTGAGGTGAGCCCATCATTGAAATACAATCAGACCATAATTGAGCTTAATTGAATTTTAGCTATCGTTATCGTAAATCCATTTTGCTTCAACATTTTATCAACACATAAACAAATAAAACTCGCTCAATTTAAATCATTGCCTTAAATCGGGATAGGACCTTGATCATTAATCAATTAACAATATTTTTACCTCCTCATTATGACAATCGATACCCGTATAATTCCTGAAAATGAATCTTTAGTAATTGAAGGAAACGTCGTTAAGGATATTTGGCAATTATCAGAGTCAGACATTGTGAAAAGTGCCGGACCTTTAGAATTTAAGGTCACAGCTTCAATCGTTGATGAAAACTTATTAGTCAGAGGTGATTTTGCTGCCCCATTCACTTCTGAGTGCCCTCATTGCCTCGATACATTCAAATTTTTAGTCAATTTGACTGAACATTCGCTACTTTTACCAATTGAAGGGAATTCCACGATAGACTTGACGAACAGCATAAGGGAAGATATTATCCTCGCCCTTCCAAATTTCCCAAATTGCGAAGAAGGCGAAGAAAATAACAGGAAATGTCCAGCTATAGGGAAATTTAACACTGAGGGTGATTTTGAAGAAATAGAAACTAAAGAATCGAAAGAATCATTACTCAAGAATTGGGAAGAACTAAATAAACTAAATCTCGATTAACTCATTTTCCATTATGGCAGTTCCAAAAAGTCGCACATCCTTAATGAAATCCCGCATGAGAAGAGGAGCAAATCGCTGGCGAGCCCCAAAACTCAATAAGTGTAAAGAGTGCCAGGAAGTAACCCCTTCGCACATAGCTTGCCCTCATTGCGGCTACTATCGTAACCGCCAGGTAATAACCGTAGACTCTTTCTAGAAAAATACCTCCCTGCAATAATAATTGCATTCAGGTTAACTCTAAGTTTGCCCAAAAGAGCTTTCCTTTTGACACAGTAAGCTGCGTTCAGTAAGGATTTAGATTACACATCGAGCACTAAATGCGGCTCGATATTTATAAAAGGATGAGAATAGCACTAGATGCAATGGGAGGCGATGATGGCCTTGAAGCAAATATCGAAGGGGCCGGCATGGCACTCGAGACATTGCCTTCAATCGAAAAACTCTACTTGATCGGTGATCAGCAGAAAATTAAGGTAGCTCTCAACAAACATTCCATAAGCACGGAGAAAATAGCCATCGCTCATGCGAGTGAAATCGTTGAGATGAATGAGTCTCCAGCAAAAGCGATACGAAGGAAGAAAGATTCTTCTATCAGCGTCGCAACAGATCTAGTGAAAAGCGGCACCTGCGAAGCCGTCGTCAGCGCAGGGAACACAGGAGCTGCCGTCACCGCAGCAACATTAAAACTAAGAAATCTAAATGGTATAGACCGAGCAGGCATTGCATCCCCAATACCTAATGAATACGGAGTATCTTATATCATGGACGCTGGCGCGAATCCTGAGGCAAAGCCTCGGCACCTACTCCAGTATGCCATCATGGGATCCGTATATTCGAACTATGTCCATGGTAAGAAAAATCCTAAAATCGGACTAATGTCAAATGGGGCAGAAGAAGAAAAAGGAACAGCCTTCACTAAGGAAGTTTTTGGGCTTCTAAAGGAAAGCAACTTAAACTTCATAGGCAACATCGAAGGCCACGACCTCTTCTCAAAAGAAGTCGATGTGGTTCTCTGCGATGGATTTACTGGAAATATCGTTTTAAAAACTTGTGAAGCAACGGCCAAGGCCGTGGCCAAATGGATCAGTGAGGAAATCCAAAAAAACACAATGGGAAAAATAGGAGGAGCACTTGTGAAACCTGCGTTTAAAGCAGCGATGGCACGTGGAAGCTATGAGGAATATGGGGGCAGTCCCCTGCTAGGAACTAATGGCGTCTGCATAATTGCGCACGGAGGAAGCTCCCCACTTGCAATCAAAAATGCTATCAGGGTAGCAGCAGAATCCATCACTCGAAGAATCAATCCCCACATCGAAGAAGAAATTGCAAAACTCAGCTTTCCTTCATCCGTCTAATCATTATTATTAGACACAATATGGCCCACTCCGTCACAATATCTGGAACCGGAAGCTATGTTCCAGAAAAAGTATTAACTAATCATGACTTGGAAGCGATCGTTAACACTTCCGATGAATGGATAAGTAGCAGAACAGGCATCAAAGAGCGGAGAATCGCTTCGGACACGCAATCGACTAGTGATCTGGCAACAGAAGCCGCAAAAGCCGCCATGAAGGATGCTAATATAAGCGGCGAAGACATCGATCTTATCATTGTTGCGACCATATCCCCTGATGCATTCTTTCCTGCAACGGCTTGTTACGTCCAAAAAAATATTGAGGCCACTAACGCTCTATGCTTTGACGTTTCCGCTGCTTGCTCGGGTTTCCTCTATGCCATGCAAATAGCAGAAAATCTTATCCTCAGCGGACAACGAAAAACAGCTCTAATCATTGGCGCTGAAAAGCTCAGTAGCATGGTCGATTGGGAAGACAGAAACACCTGCGTTCTTTTTGGTGATGGCGCAGGATCGGTCATTCTCGCGGTCGACGAAAATAATGACAAGGGGCGCAAACTCCTTTCATCTTCGTTAGGCAGCGATGGCAGGCAAACTGATATTCTGCACGTACCTGGTGGCGGATCCGCATGCCCAATAACTCCAGACAATGCTGACCAGAAACTTAATACGATCCGCATGCAAGGGCGCGAAGTGTACAAGTATGCGGTCAATGCCATGCGACGAGCGGCCGAGGATGCTTTGCAAAAATATGGATTGAGTTCTGAGGATGTGGATATGGTAATCCCTCACCAGGCTAATCTAAGAATCATCGAAGCCATCACTGATCGGATGGGAATTCCAAAAGAAAAGACCTTCATTAACTTAACAAAATATGGAAACACCTCAGCCGCGGCCGTTGCCATTGCTTTGGATGAAGCCAATAAAACGAAATCAATTAATGAAGGAGACACTGTCCTGCTAGTTGCATTTGGAGCTGGGCTCACATGGGCCAGCTACCTATTAAAATGGTAACTGATTAGTCGTTAAACCCATGAGCAACGATGCTTACTGACTCACATTGTCATCTCGCCTCGGGAAATTTCTCTTCTGATCTGGATCAAGTCATCGAACGAGCTGTTACTGCAAAAGTGTCAAGGATGGTGACAATTTCTACTGACCTTGAGGACTCATCGAAGTGCATAGAGATTGCAAAAAATAATGACTCGGTATCGGCAGCAGTAGGAATTCATCCCTGTTCCGTGACTGAAATTAATAATGATGACTGGATCGAAGAGATCAGAAACATAGCCGAAAAAGAATCCGTCGCCGCTATCGGGGAAATTGGATTAGATTACTTTCATCCGGCCCCATCCGGTTGGACTGAGAAATCCTATAGGGACCTCCAAGGTGAATTTTTCCATTCGCAACTAGAACTTGCAGCCGATCTTGGTCTGAATGTTGTAATCCACCACAGAGACAGGGGCGACGAATGCTGGGAGGACCTAAACAAAATAATCGACCCATTCCATGCGAAATTAAGAGCAGTTTTTCACTGCTTTAGCTCATCATGGGAATCCGCAAAGCCCCTAATAGAACAAGGTCACTTGATCTCGTTCACTGGAATAGTGACATTCAAGAACGCATCTGAAATTCAAGAGTGCGCAAAATTCTGCCCAGTCAATTCCTTCATGGTCGAGACTGATGCTCCCTACCTTGCTCCGGCCCCATTCAGAGGCAATCGTTGCGAACCCTCACACGCAATGACAACTGCTCAATTCATTGCAGATCTAAGAGAAACCTCAATAGAAAGCCTCTCAGAGAAAACAAGCGAGACAGCAGATTTATTTTTCCGATTCTGAGAGGCCCCATCAGGACCGTTCCGGGCCCCCTAGCAGTAGATTCTCCCCTTCACTCCTAGCGACGATCACGGCCCCGCAAGAATCACTAAAAACATTCACGCTTGTCCTGCACATATCGAGAATCCTATCCACTGCATAAATTGCTCCAATTGCTGCAAAGGCTCCCTCCAATTTTGCATCAGCGACTACTACATTCTGCAGAATAATCACAATAGCAACTAAGCTCGCTGAAGGAACTCCTGCTACCCCTACACTTGTAAGAAGAGCCAGAACAACAATCGAAAATTGAGCAGAAAAATCCAACGTTATTCCCATGACCTGAGCTATAAACAGGACCGCAACGCATTCGTACAAAGCAGTACCATCCATATTTACAGTAGCACCCAAAGGAAGAACAAAACTTGAGACTCGCTTTGAGACTCCTGCATTCTGCTGAAGGCACTTCAACGTAACTGGGAGAGTTGCAGAAGAAGACGCCGTTGAAAATGAAGTAAGCAGGGCCTCTTTCATGGCAGAGAAATGATTAATAGGATTCACTTTTGCCAACAAAAGAAGCATCAGAGGAAGAACAATAAAAAAGTGTATTCCTAGCGCTAGAATTACCGAAAACATGTACTTGCTCATAGAGAACAAGAAAGAAGGACCTGTCTGGGAAATGGTCCAACCCATCAGACCAAAGACTCCAAGAGGCGCCAGCTTCATGATCCATCCTGTTATTTTAATCATGAGTTCATTGACCCCTACGATCAGATCAGTGAGAGTCTCTACTGCCGGCCCCTGCAAGGACAAGAGACCGAATGCTGTGATTATACTAATGAATATTAGAGAGAGCATGGATCCATTATCTGAAGCTGATTGAAAAACATTTTCAGGAATCATTCTCTCAACCAAAGAACCCACAACTCCGAGAGGATGGGGCTCATCCTGAAGCCCAGTCGCATCTTTCCCGACCGATGCTCCTTTCTTCTCAAATTCCTTACTGTTCTCACTCATGAACTTCACTAGTTCAGGATTTGGTTGACCATTAACGAGTCCAGGCTTCATCAGATTAACTATCGAAAGACCAATCAAAATAGCCACAGAGCTCGTGAGCATATAATATCCCAACGTCTTTAGTCCCAGTCGCCCAAATCCCCCTGACTTCTTCCTCCCCGCAATCCCTGCCACTATAGAAGAGAATATTAGAGGAACGATCACCATCTTCAGGAGCCCTATAAAAACCGTATTGCCAAGGAACTTCAGTGTGCCAACATAGACAGTCTCCTTTGCATCCAAACCAAACTCACGCTGAATTAGGGTCCCTGCAATAACGCCAAAAAGAAGAGCTATTAAAATCTGCCAGTGCAACTTTAACTTGAACATGACTCATACCATAACTCTGCCTGAGTAAGACTCAAAAGAAGAAAACTTATGTTTATTTAAACAGTTCCTTTTGACCTGAGCCGATGCTGATAGCATCATGACAACAATCAAAAATGGAATCTTCTAAAGTCAGAACAAGGTTTGCCCCTTCTCCTACAGGATATCTTCATGTTGGAGGGGCCCGCACTGCATTATTTAATTGGCTTTACGCCAAGCACAATGATGGAGAGTTTATTCTTCGGATAGAGGACACTGATCATGAACGGAACACAGAAGAATCATGCGCTGAAATATTAAATGGCTTGAAATGGCTCAATCTGGACTGGGACGAAGGCCCAGGAAAAGAAAGCAGCAATGGGCCCTTCTATCAGAGCCAGCGCCAAAGCATTTATGAGGAACACCTCAAGAAATTGGAAAGATCCGATCTGGTATATGAAGACAATGGAGCAGTCCGCTTCAAGGTGCCAAGTTCCGACATTGGATTTCATGACGAAATTTGTGGGCCTCAGAATATTAATTTAAGCACGACAGGCAATCGTTCCTGGGACAAAGAAAAGGGAATAGAAATTGAATCGAATCCGGATTTCATAATACGAAGACCCGATGGGACCTTCTTGTTTCATTTCGTCAACGTCATTGATGACATTGAAATGAATATCTCGCATATCCTGAGAGGGGAAGATCATCTGTCCAATACTCCAAAGCATGTCGCTCTGTTTAACGCCTTAAATTGCCCCGCCCCAGTCTTTGCACACATTCCCCTGATCCTTAATGAAGACGGTTCTAAGATGAGCAAAAGGGACGCCGGAGCCGGAATCGAATGGTACAAAAATGAAGGGTTCTTAGCAGAGTCCGTAACAAATTACATTGCACTACTTGGCTGGTCTCCAAAGGACGATAGAGAAAAATTAACTACGAGTGAAATAATTGAACTGTTCGACTTTGATCACTTAAACAAAAGCAATTCACGTTTTGATCTGGATAAATGCAAATGGCTTAACGGGCAATACATCAGCGATCTGACTGAAGCAACATATCTTGAAAAGGCCCTCCCCTTCTCAAGTAATGCAACAGATCAGGTCATCTCATTGACTCAACCGAGGGTCCAGCACCTCTCAGAAATTGAAAAAATACTAGAGCCAATATTAAATGACACCCACCCCACAGACCACGACGCATCTCTAAAGATTTCAACTGATCCAGAAACTGGTGAAAGGATAAAGGAACTAAGTAGCGTCCTTGAATCTCTCGATACTTGGACCGCTGAAAATATAAAGACGGCAATTAAAGATTTCGCGAATACAAAACAGATCAAAATGGGAGCTCTGATGTTTCCTCTACGCGTTTGCGCTACTGGGGTCGGGCAAGGAACTGACCTCATGCCTACTCTGGAAGCAATTGGAAGAGTCTCAACGGTTGCAAGAATCAAAGAAAGGGTCGATAAAATCTATACTTATAATTAATTCGATGAACGATTCAGAGAAAACATTTACCGTTAGTGACCTCAAAGATTGGGCAACCATAAATAACCAATTTGATGTTCCGGCATTACTATCTGTTTTCGGAAACCCTGTAGAGCACTCATTGTCTCCACAACTTCATAACCCGGCATTAAATTTCTGCGGCATAAAGTCTCAATACGTAAAAATAAAAGTTCCAGAGGCTCAATTTTCAGAAGCCTTAAACTTAATTAAGGAGAACGGATTCTATGGAACGAACTGCACTGTCCCTTTGAAGTTCGAAGCCATTAACGCATGCGACATTGTTGACGATTCAGCCCGCAGAATGGGAGCCGTAAACACCGTCCGCTTCGAGAACGGAAAGTCCTTAGGAAGTAACAGTGACGGGCCGGGTCTGGTCCGTGCAATACGGGAAGAATTTTCAATCGATTTAGGCGATTTGAGAGTAATGATCCTCGGAGCCGGAGGCGGTGCCGGACGCGCTGTTGCCATCCAATGCGCAATTGAAGAGGTGGAGAGGTTAGTCCTTGTCAACCGAACAGAAGAAAAGGTCAGGCCCGTGTATGATGAAGTCGCAAAGGACCTGAAGGAAAAACATATTCATTCCTCCTCATCTCGCTTAAAGATGATAGGATGGTCCAAAACTGAACTCGAAGAGGAACTCGGAGACATTGATCTCATCATTAATGCCAGCTCACTCGGCATGAAGAACTCTGACCCTGAACTCATTCCTGCCGGCTTATTACAACCACACCATCTCGTATACGATATGGTATATAGCCCAAGAAAAACAAAATTAATAAGAAACGCCACATCGACTGGGGCCCGGTCCGCTAACGGGATTTCTATGCTCCTTCATCAAGGCGCCATCTCATTTGAGACTTGGTTCAATCGTGAAGCTCCTATTAATGAAATGCGCAAGGGCCTCAATGATGCACTTAAGGATTAATTGATTTTATATCACATAAAGAACCTGCAATGAAAAACATCAACGCACAAAATGCCCCAAAAGCGATAGGGCCATACTCTCACGCCGTTAGGACCGGGAACCTACTAATAACTTCCGGCCAGATCCCCATAGATCCATCAAATGGTTCACTAGTCGCTGATCAGATCGAAGATCAAACTAACCAAGTCATGGCGAACCTTAAAGCCATCCTTGAGAATGAAGGACTCTCACTAATGAATGTTGTAAAAACGACCGTATTTTTAAAGGACATGTCAGAATTTGCACAATTTAATAGTGTATATGAAAAGCATTTTGAATCGCATAAACCTGCGAGATCCACGGTCCAAGTCTCATGCTTGCCCCTCGATTGCAGGATTGAAATTGAAGCGATCGCAGAAATTGAGGCTCCTTAAATTATTAGAGGCTCATTTTGTGTAGTCGACCGATTCAAAGATACCGCCTCCTAATAATACATCCTCAGAGTAAAACGCACACACCTGACCGGGTGTAATTGCTCGCTGAGGCTGTTCGAAGATCAAATCGATCGATTTATCGTCTTCTCCCCTATAATCAAAAGAGACAGGAACTGCTGGTGTTCTGTATCTCGGTTGAGCTAATATTTTTTCTCCATTCACTGGTTTCCTGTTAACGAAAGACAAACTTCCAATGCTGCATCTTGAAGCATAAAGGTAAGGTGTGTCCTCTCGATCAAAGCCCACAATCAATTCGTTCTCCTCTGCCCTCTTCCCCACTACGACATAGGCCTCGCAGTAAGTGTTCGACGGGACGCCTATCCCTCTGCGCTGACCCAGAGTGTATAAATGTAAACCACGGTGCTCTCCGAGGACCTCCCCATCAAGGCTTACGATTGGACCAGGACTATCCTTAACGTAATTTTGTAAAAAATCAGACATCTTCACCTCACCAATAAAACAAATGCCCTGACTGTCTTTTTTATTCGCATTTGGAAGTCCTAGTTGATCTGCTTGGTCGCGGAGCTCGGGTTTGAGTAAGTGTCCAATCGGGAAAAGAGCATGAAGGACCTGATCCTGATTCAACAGAGCTAGAAAATATGTCTGATTCTTATTAGGGTCAGTCCCGCAAAGAATATCACGGGTCCCGTCATCATTTGATCTGATCCTCGCATAATGACCAGTGGCCACGGCCTCGAAACCTTCGGTCCTAGCATAATCAAGAAACACCCCAAATTTCATTTCACGATTACACATCACATCCGGGTTAGGCGTGATTCCAGACTGATACCCTTCTAATAAATATTTTACGATTCTTTGTCGGTACTCATCCATCATATTCACTACCCGGAAATCAACTCCTAGATGGTCCGCGACTGCTCGTGCGTCTACAATGTCCTGTTGCCAAGGACAGTCCCCAATAATATTTTCCTCATTAATCCAATTCTTCATGTACGCCCCAACCACTTCATGCCCTTCACCAATTAACTGGGAAGCAGCTACGCTGCTGTCCACTCCTCCTGACATGGCTACCAAAACTCGCATTAATAAAATAGTCTCCTCCCTAAGTTAAAAGGTTCAAGTGGACGATTCTTGAAATCGACTATACTTGATACCAGTACACTCAATGAGCACAGAAGAAATAATTATAAAGGACAATGAACGAAAGGGAAGTAATTCCCCCAAATTGGGCTGCGCCATCATGTGTCTCCTACTCGCCTTCATGACAGGAATAGTCATACAGATCATAGTGAGTGGAGCGAGGCACCTAGAAGAATTAGTTCCTTACAGCAACACCGAAGCCCTTGACATACCTGAAGAGCAGGGAACAGAAGCTGAACTTAATAGCATAAGATCAAAAATAAAAACATTCGATCAGCAGATAAATTCCGATTCATCTGAAATGACTGAGCTGAGTCTGTCAGTGAAAGACATCAATATTCTTATCGCAAACGATAAATATCTATCGGACCTACGGAAAGAGTATTTCTTTAAAGGAATCAAAACTGACGGAACCATCACTGCGCTATGTTCAAGAAAAATGCGTAAGTTCCTTCCTTGGCAAGAAAGGAAATATTGGAACGGCCAGATGACTCTAAAGTTAGAAGTGTTAAATGGAGCAGTATTCCTTCGCGTCATTAATTTTAAATCAATCAACGGCTCATCAATGCCCGAGAATTTATTACAAAAATGGCAAACCCAAGATCAACTTGAAATGTATAAAAATGATGATCACTTCGCAGACTCTTTAAAAAAAATAAACAGTGTTAAGTTTGCCGAAGATTCAATCACCTTGAGCACAAAGAAAACTACCCAATCTGACAAATAGAACGAAGGAAAATTAGGCGCGGTTCGTCTTCTTTGGTCTCTTGCGGTCCGGATAAAGGGACCTGCATATATCACAGACCCTGCCGTCGCATCCCCTTGCAGTGCAATATTCTCGGCCATAAAATATTATCTGGAGGTGCAATTTGTTCCAATTCTTCTCTGGAAAGAGTCTCTTAAGATCCTTCTCTGTCTGGGTAACATTCTTCCCACTACTAAGGCCCCATCTCTGAGCCAAACGGTGAATATGAGTATCGACAGGAAATGCAGGAAACCCGAAAGCTTGCGACATTACAACTGATGCCGTCTTGTGCCCGACCCCTGGCAAGGCCTCAAGCTCTTCGAAGCTCCGAGGAACTTCGCCCCCGTGTTGCTCATGAAGGATCTTAGACAAGGATCTTATCGCTTTAGCTTTTTGAGGAGAGAGTCCACAAGGTCGTATGATTTTCTGAATGCTTGAAACGGTCATTTTAGCCATTGAGGAAGGAGTGTCCGCCTCAGAAAATAAGGACGGAGTAACCTTATTCACTCTTTCATCAGTGCACTGAGCTGAGAGTAACACTGAAACCAATAACGTATAATGGCTATAATGATCAAGAGGGATAGGAGTCTTTGGATAAAGAGAGTCTAATCTCTGAAGCACAAATTCCGCGCGTTCCTTCTTAGTCATATTGAGAGAACGTTAATAATCTAAAATCATGGACCCGAACCGTTATTATATTCAATTACGTTTTGCATTAATCGCATTGTACATCTTTCGCACGTGCGCGTAATGGAGCCGGCCCTTCAAAATTTCAGCGCTCCGCTGCAAACTTCCCCATTCAATGATCTGAATATCAACTCGACGAGTGCCCCAATTACGCATACCCCTGAGTGTCGGCTTGTATATATCAATAGTATTGGTCCCTACCAAAGATCTACCATAATCCTCAACTACATAAACATGTGACTGACCAACAATCCTAAACTTAGTGCCGAGCGGGTACCTTGACCAATCTGCCCCAGCACTACGAATCTTTCCGTACCTCAAACGACGACCAGAAGCAGTTAAGGCTTCGTACTTACCTCCCAGCTCATTTTCTTTATGGCTATATGCCGTTGTCCTTACCGTATAGGTAGGACCCGTTGGCTCTATCTTTGCGGCTTGACTGAATAAGGAGAACCCGGAAAAACTGCAAGAGTTACAAAAGAAACAGGATACCAACGCACCAATCATCAAATAAAGAATTCTCATGGGAAATTGAAAAAGTTATCAGAAGTTAGGGAATTTAATGCTAGCTAAATATTAAAATATATTAAAATATATTAAGCATATAATCTCCATAAGTTCTGATCTATTTCAACGTTTTTCCTTATTTTCTATTACAACTGATCAAGTAGAC
>PVBE010708351.1_pt1 | contig 12918 bp, 14 predicted proteins | sample 1631181 | NCBI WGS metagenome assembly PVBE01 (sample SAMN08397723, study PRJNA350692) | Marine metagenome, whole genome shotgun sequencing project. | isolation source: water | place: Pacific Ocean | collected 2012-04
CGAAGTGTGTGTTGAACTTTGCACCAGTTACGTTAGCGTCTGTATTCTGAGCACTCACGGTTATGTACTGTGAGCCAGTTACAACATTGTTAATAGCACCTGTAGCAGATGACGATGCTGTTGAGTTAGCAAAGGTTACACCTACGAATGTCTCTTTAGTGACACCCTTATACTTAACGGTTACGTCAAGAATACCTGAACCACCAGTGGTGGATGAGGTGGGGTTACTAGTATTCTCTGTGCATTGGATGGTGATGTTGTTACCATCCTCCCCCGACAGCTTTGATGTAGCTGTGAATAGTGTTTCTGCTCCGCTGTTATACGTTAGTACTAACGTCGAAGCGGTATTGGCAGTGGTGGAGCTTGTAAGTGTACGCACTATGTAACACTCAGTGCCTCCGTTTGAAAAGAACTGGTATACAGAGTATCCAAGTTCGTGTGAGGGACTGATGTCCCCAAATGAAGCAACATACTGGCTCCATGAGTTACACAGAATAGGTTTACCTACTGGTCCTCTTGTGGATGTGCCTACGAATGATGCTGTGGTTCTGCCGGGACGGTTAGTAACGGTCGCCTTTAATGGGGTCTCGCTAACATAAACGCCGGGGCGTGTATAAGCTGGCATTACATTTTCTCCTTACGGTGGGTTACGAATTTCATGACAAAAGATCCATATTAATCTTGTCTTTGAAAGCTATTGTTGCTTGGGTTGTTACCTGACCAACACCCGCTAGTTGCGATGCTGGTATTTCTGCATTAACAGAAAGGGTATAAACCTTCCTGAATGTTCTCTTTTTGAATCCGGCTTCTTCATCTAACATGTCTGCACTTCGCCAGTCCAGCAGAGCCATGTGGCGCTGTGTACCGTCTACACCTACATCTAGGAAGCCCCGTCTAAACGGAGCAACCTTTGTCAGTATGTGTGATTGCAGAGCACGGTCGTGTAGCGCTGTACGTGTGAAGGTTGTTACTTGATATAACAAGTCAACCGGAACATGCTCCAGCGCGCTTACGAATGGTAGTGACGATGCGCCATTGGCGGTCAACGTCGAAACATTAGTGGTGGTATCAGGCCAATAGGTGAACGTATCTTGGTCTCCGGCAGTTGAATAATGCCCTGATGGTTGGCCAGACGGGGGTGTTCCCCTAAACGCGTAGATGTATTGGTCTGAGTGTTGCCTGTTAGTAGCATGGTTAACATCCAGCAGTTCTAGTGTTATGAACGGGAATTTCTTCTCAGTCTCCCCCTCTGGATACCGAAAGAACACACTCACATCTCTAGTGGTGTCTCTATCGTCAACTAATTGGATACCAGTAAACTTTTCTTTGAGAGCTTGATCTTCAGCAAGAAGAAATCCGGCACGGTTTGGCATTTACGATGACTCCCCTAATCTGCTTCTAATCTCCTTAGTAATTTCATTTCCTAAGCTGTCCACTTTTTTAAATAAGTTACGGCGTACAAAAGCCCGTGGAGGATTCTCTGCGTCACCATATTCTAAGTCGTGTATCCTCTGTTGTGTCTTGTTCGTCAAGCGCCCATTGGCGGGGTGAAAGAATCCAAAATTAAAGGATGTTCGCCTGTCGGATGACTGTTGCACATCATAGTACTTTGCTACGCTATTATACTCTGGCTGTCTCCTTAGACTCTTTTGAGAATCAACAACGTGCTTATCTAGTACTACATTGACTGACTCAGCTATAATCTCTGGGATGTTATCGTACAGTAGGTCGCCGTATGCTATTACTGCGGGTATACCTGAAAAAAGGCCTTGTGAAGATGATGTTGAGTACGTAGGCATAGAACTATTCTGATCCATACGCTTTCTCCTAACGTACTCTAGGCAACTGAGAGACTCTAACGCTCGTTAGAATCTAGTACTATGATACACCAATTAGGAGGGGAGAGTTGTAGGCCAAGCGTAGTCGTTAGTTGCTATTCGAGTAGGGCCGGGATCAAATGCAAACTCTTGGTCTACATACTTTTCAATGCCCTCAAAACCAATGATGATGTCATCCTTAGCTCTTCCTCTAGCACGGTATGCTGTAACGGAGTAGTACCTACCACTGTAAAAAATCATGTCGTTAAGATGAGTTCGGTACTCTGAAACGTTACTAATACCGGCATCTCTTAAGTCCTTTACGGAAGCTACTCCAAATATAGTCTGTACTACTAAACGACCATCTGCTTGTGAGCGTTTAGTGTCCTCTACTTCATTTATCTGTAGCACTGGTATGACAACACCATCTTGATAGCGCAATCCTCCAGTAGACGAAAGTCCTTCATCGTAAACGTCATCGTACAAGCTATCGGTAGCCGCTGTAGATCCAAAAGGCTGTAGCTCATACCAAACGACAGTCTCACCAGTTTCTCTGGCGTAACGTCTGTAGTTATCCCAGACGTGCTCGGCTTCTCGGCGCACGTCTGTCATTACAAGTACCTAACGCCTGATACGTACCCTTCAGGTGGATCACCGTCAATGAACACCTCCGTGCGTAGCTCATCTTGCTCTTCTGCAATGACGATTGAGCCATCGTCGATAGGTGAGTATATTCTTTCGATAGGTCCGTAGTCTCCAAGCTCCCTTGACTTCTGTATTGGAACCAGTCGGTTGGTGGTGCGTGAGGTGCGGCGGAGATTAAATACCTCAATACGGTCTAGACCAATGTTTAGTGCTCTAGCCTTCTTAGCATACTCCTCAGTCCAATAAGTAAGTAGTTGCTGGATCATACGAAAACGCTGAGATGCTGGAATGTGTACGGCTTCAGATGTAGTAACGTCTATATCTCTGCTGTACTCCGTCATCAATCCCCAAAGGGCTTCTATCATTGCGTCAATGCCTATGACATCTTTGACAACACCAGACAGTTGTTCTTTATCCATATCCAAAGTGTGTAGGTGTTGGTTGAGTGCCAACTTTGCGTAGAAAGTTAAGTCAGCAGGAAGAAGCCACTCGTAGTAGTAACCTTCAATAAGTAGCTTGGTTCCAGAACTTTGTGTGGCCGACAACCTAATGAGTCCATTGCGTTCATCAAGAGAGTACTGACTAGTAGTGAGTTCTGTTGTGGTTCCACTGGTGTATGTTGCTACCCACAGTTTGGTTGAGTCAATGTTTAAGTGACCTAGGTCAAAAGTGCGCCCAGTGGCATCGAAATCTAATTGAAAGAACTTAGGGAAGTCCCTAAGGTAATTCCTAGCTGTAGTTTCAATATCAGTTTGGGCAGCCATGTCTCTATTGTACTACTAACCAGATGAGTCTGTTCCGGGTATAGCGTCCTGTCCGGGTTGGTTTATAGCTGGAAACTGAGCGCTGATACGAGAAGGCGTAACTCTTCTAACCAACCGTACGTGCGTAGCTGAATAAGTTGTGTCTGGTTTAGGAATATCAGCCACTAGCTGCGGCCTCTAATGCGGCTACCCGTGTCTTTAAGTCGGCAATATCCGCACGGTCTTGGTCTACTTGAGGTTGTTTGGCGAGCATCTTTGCGTCAAAGTCTGCTATGTAGTCCACAGCGGACTGTGACTGAGTTTTAGACCCAGCTATCTGCTCTTCTAGATTTGAAACTGTAAGTCCCTCTGATATCTCAACACTACTAAATCTGGCATCCAACTCTTGTAGTGCTCTAGTTAATGGTCCTACAAGACTCGTATAGTCTATGAATTTGTGACCATCTTCGGTGTTTGAGTCAGTAGTTACCAGACTTTTAGATATACCATGGTCGTCACATGCTTTTTCAACCGCTTGTGCTGAGAACCCCCACCTCACTATTCCGGGTGCTTCAATAAATTCAAATGATTTGGGTTGCAAAGATCTTATAAAGTTAAGTCCGGGTGAGTCACCCCAGTTTTGTTTTAGCCTCTCGTCTGAAGTTAATGCTACTGAGTTAGCATAAGCGGTGTGCGATAAATGTAGGTAGCTGTATTTACGAGCATTACTACCAGAGAAACCACCCATAGAGTGTCCTTGTGGAGCACCTATCTGGTACACACTGTCAACCGTTGGTAGTAACTGTGTGGTGATCAAACGGTGGTACATAAACTGTTCTGTAGTAAATGAAAGCCAGTTAGCAAATGGGTCAGAAACCAAGTAGCCCGCTTGCTTGGTAGATGCCCCACTGGGACTGGTCACCGTTCTAGTGTGTGGGAATGTCTCCGTAAGGGTGACTGTACCATTACCGTCGTGGGCTATTGTGTAGTTGCTGTTAGACCCCACTTGTAGATTTACGGTGTCTTGACTATTTATAGTAGCGGTTTGACCGCCGGTAATTAAGTTCCATGACAATGCCGTGACAGTTAGGTCAATAGCTCCATCTCCAGCGTCGTCATAAGTTGCAGACACTCCACTGTGAGTACCATTAGTAACAAGCATCGCTCCCACAATGTCTTGTACTTCCTCAGTACTGGTGTTAGCAGTAGCTGAATATGTTCCTAAGTTAGTCCATGCTCCCGGATCTGTGCTAGATCGTTTGATCCAAATATCGGACTGTCCATTAGCCAGAGTACCTTGATTAGTGTTAATGCGAATTTCACCGATGTTACCGTCTGAGGCAGTGGGTGTAGAGGTAACACTAGTCGGGTTGGCTTGTGGAAGAACCATGACACGCTTATCAACAATGGAGCTTGCTGAAATATCAGAAGCACCAATGTCCATGTATATAGCTGCGAGTAATACTTCAGTGTCAGGATCAAATGTATTTGGATATCTAGTGTTAGTAGCACTCTCACCGAAGTTACCGGCGGTTCCTTGGATGGTTTCAATGGTGTATGAGCCACTGTTGTAACGTGCAACTATAAGTACAAACTTTGATGACCCAGAAGACGGACCTGACATGGTTTTTGTAGCTGCTGCGGCAGTAAAGAAGTTACCGTTTAACCATCCCTTGGTTTCGGTTACAGATACTTCAAAGGTGTTACTGCGTGTAACAGCCCCACCTGATAGTACACCAGACTTCTGAAAGCCTAATGCCTGAAAGTCACCCTTGTCGGGTTCTGCTTGGTCTGCTGAGTAGCCAGTATCTGGCCTATTTGGAATTAGAAAGCCGTCGGCCATTACCTACCTCATGCCATGGTGTCGTAGATGTTCCCACTCCCACGAAGGTATCCGTAAAGGTCAAGAGGTAACTCGTAGTACTCTCCATCTGTAAAGTCCCAAGGCTGTCCATTAAAATACATACGCCATGTGCCCTTAACTCGGACACGCTTGGTCTCTGGAGCCACAGTAATAGTATCTTCCACTACTTCGGCTTCCTCTACGACCTCCTCGACTGCTGTGGTTTCTTCCACAACTGCGGGAGCTTTCTTCTTTGGTGTAGCCTTCTTTTTTGCCGGAGCCTTAGCGGCCGGAGCCTCTTCGACTGTAGTTTCTTCGTCTGACATATTAAATCCCCTTAAGGTTAATTGTGGTGGGGGGGCAGAGCACGTAGGCCCTAGCCCCCCACAACATTATAGTGTAGCAAAAGCCTAGGCTATTGCGCCACCAAGTGTATTGATGATAACGCGTGACTCGTTTGTGATCACACCGAATCCCCAGATGGCGTACCATGCGAGGCCGTGCTCACGACCGAAGTCAATTACGCCACCGTCACGCAACTCAACCGGAAGAGCAATAGCTTGTCCGAATGCGTTGTCACCGATCATGATGGCGTTGTATGCGTTGGCATTTTCCTGAAGTCCAGAAGTGCCGCCATCAGTATCAAGACCTGCAAGGTCTGCAAGTGCTGATCCAGCGGCAGTTCCATCAAGACCCTTTGTGACTTGAGTGGTTTCAATGAAGACCACGTCATAAAGGCGGCCGATTTCACCGAGCATGAAGTTACCGGGTGCGGCGTACTTCGTTACTTCGATAAATTCTGGCCAGTCACGTAGAGAACGGCTCTGGCTTGGGTGAACGAAACAGACGTATGTGTCGCCTAGTCTCGGAATGTTCTCCGCAGCTAGAGTTTCAACCGCATCTTTGATGGTAGTTGGTGAAAGATATCCGGGAGCAGCAGCAGTACCAATGGTTCCACCATCGTATGGTGAAACTGTGGTGCGAGCGCCACTCTGCTTGGTGCGACCAAAAGTGATCGACGGAGCGGTTGCAGAACCGCCACCAAATGGAATACCTGACTTGTACAGGGTGTTACGAGCTTCAATGTCCATTGACTGAGCCATATGACGGCCTAGAAGTCGTGACGAAGATGCCATAACATCATCGAAAGACGCATTGAGTAGCAATTCAGTAACTGATATTGCCTGCCCACGCTCAGAAACAGTAATCTGAATCTGGCTGGCAGATAGTGCTGTTGGTTCCATACGAGTACCTTCAGTAAGTGTTGCACCAGAATCCTGATCCACACTTAAGTTGGTATAGCGCATGAAATTAACAGTGAGACCCGGCATAACGCCGAGTTCTGTTTTCTTGACGGCAAACTGTTCAAACCGCAAAACAGGCATAGCTTGGAACAAGATTTCCTTGCTCCAAATAGTCTGTATCGCGGGAGTCAGTGCCGTATCTGACGAGTAACCCGTTAGCGACGACTGGTCCGCAGCCGTAGTTATCGAGCCACCCGAAGGTGCTGGCAGGGCCATAGGTTAATTTCCTCCGTTAGTTTGTAAACTATAGGTTTATGTTGTTATTTAAAAACGACCTTGTGAGGGTCGCGCTTTCAAGAGCCTGTCTCTCATTTGCATGTACTGTTCCATCGGCATATCGCGGATGTCCTCCGCGGATAACGTTTGCTGCGACTCCTGAGTTTCCATTGGCCCAACCGGGGGAGCCGTTACCGGCGACCCCCGCAACCCACTCGGCTGAGTAGATTGCTGGATTGACTCCAGTATAGCACTACTGCGATCTTTAAGTATCCCAATAGATTGTTCTATCTCATCTTCTGACGATCCAGAGATAAGATCTCGAAGTTCAGGAATAATAAATTCCTCTTCTTCTGTTGAACGGCGTTGAAGGTAAACCTCCAATTCGCGCACTCTCCGTTCTTTTTCCAACATCTCGTCTTGAAGAGCACGCTCTTCCTCGATCTTGGCAATGCGCTGTTCCCACTCAGTTTCAACGTGTTTGAGCTTTGTGTCAAACTCTGTTTCTCTCTTAGTGAGCAGTTCTTTTGCGCTGAGTTCTTCTTCTTCACGCTTGCGTAAAGCATCAGCTTCTGCCTTAGCCAATCTTGCGGCTTCGGCTCTAGTCTCTTCACTTTCATGATTTAGTACAGTCAGTTGTTCTTCAAGTGATTTTACTCGACCATCAGAATCTTCAAGACGTTTGTATAGCTTGTCTTTTTCTTGCTGTCTAATCTTCTCTACGTCACCTTCAGAAAACGTGCGTGCTTGTGCGGCCTCTTCAGTACCCACTGCAAACGCTGTCTCTGTGACTTCAGAGTTATCGGTAACCTCCTGAGAAGGAGGCAATACTACGGTTTCGGACGGAGCAGTCTCCGCCTGTGTTTCTGCCATCAATATTTCCTTATCTAATTTTGCTAATAATGACTATGGTAATACTACGTTTATTTAATCTTCTGAAGGAACACGGCGCTGGGCGAACCTAGCTCCGTATGCCCGTTGTATCAATTTATCTAACATTGCGTCGTCAACTGGGGGAGTAGTGCCCGGAAGGACACCCCCTTCCCCACCTGACTCACCGCCAACTGGATTAGCTCCCTCTGGGGGTAGCATTCCAGTAGCTGCGAAAATTGCTTGCTGCATTTGTGCATTAAACATCTCAAGTGACCCTGTATCTAGAGCATCATCCATCATCTCTTCAAATACTTCGGCCATCTTCTCATTCGGGAACTCCTCACCAAGAATCTGGAGGGCACCACGTTTGGACTCTAAGCCAAGAGCTAACTTGGCCTGAATCTCATTAAGTTTAATTAATACGTCTACTGGTAATGGATCTGGCCAGTGAACCGTAGTTTGGTACGTAAGTGGGTCGGCTGGATCTAACTCAATAGCATTATCTTTTTCAGGCATCTCTGCCACAGCGGCGTTGTAAACCAACAACTGCGGTTCAAATACAGCCGCTGTCCGTATAATTACTTCGTTTATCCTCTCCAAGCCTCTTGAGAAGTGTACCTTTTTCATGGTGTAGCGGTTCATCATTGGTTGATATTGTATAGCCAAAGCAACACCGCTAGTGTTTGAAATAGGCTGGGTCTGCCCAAGGGCGGTTTCCGGTACGCCTGTTACCTCGTGCATGGTGCGTTTGATATGCTGAATATATTCAAGGGCACCAGCCATTTCTCCTCGAGATTCAAGGTTAAAGACGTTGCTGTCTTTAGGCAGCCCAGCCCACACCTTTTTAGGACCACGCTCTAATTGGCTGGCCTTTGCGCCAGTAATGATTGTTACTGGTGCGGCATGGTAGTTTATGATGTCTGAAACTTCAGCCATCTTTTCATTGAGTTCCCTATTCAAGGGAATGATGTCCCAGATGTCACTCTGTCCCCATGGCGACGAAGATATCGTCGTATTGGGGATGTGGACAACTGGAATATGACCGATGGCATTGGGGTAGGAGTCCACCAACTCGTCGTTGATGTACTGCTCCACAGTGTCATCGGTAATTATCTCAGTGAAAGTATAAACCTGACGGGTGCCTTCAGAGGCAGTACCCCAGAACCTGTACTTCAACTTAAAACGTAGAAGTCTAGACCTGTCGTGTGGGTGGTACTCAGGGAAACAGTGAGCAGGATTAAGTGGTAGAACACGAATCTTTCCTGCGATAGGTATACCAATAGGATCAACATATGGCTCTTCGTAAGCGATCTTAACAAAGCAATCGCCAGTTACTGAAGCTAATTGACCCATCTCCCACAACGTGTGTTCTTTATTATTATGTTGTTCCCAAACTTTATTAAGTAGGTGGGGGATGATGGCATTGTTCTGCTCTGGGGTGCGGAATTGTAAGCCTTTACCAAAGCAAAAGTTCGTAATGTAGTCTGACATTGTACGAACGTAGTTCAAGTAGAATTGGGACTCGCCAAACTCTCGGCGGTATGCCCAATGGTGTCCAAGGTACCACGCCCACGCTGCTGAATATCTATTCAGGCGTGGACCGTGGACCTCAAATTCCTCGTCGGCTAGTTCAACTAGACCAAGTGGTGATATAGCTACAGTAAGGTCACTGGCTGAAGCCCTGTAAGAGGGAGACCAGAAATCAACTGCCATAAATCACACCCGAGTTTAGACTACGAACAGGTATAATTATACACCAACCGCAGTCTTCGTGTGGCCGATAATAGTTAGTCGGCTAGTGAAGCGGTACCTTTAGTACCAACCTTTGATGCAAGGGCACCTTTCAATACGCTGAGTGCCGCAGCAACTCCGGCTGAAAGTACCATCTTCCATTGGTCAACGCCTAGATCCAACATTGAGTTGGTACCTACAGCGCCGATTGCAGCCTGCCCGAAGGTAGAAGCTACTCTTTCAAATAAGTCCTTATTGAACATATATATGAATTTCCTTTAATAGGGAATAGTGTTTGCTATCCGATTGGACAGCAACTATCATTATACACATATATTACTGTAAAGGAAGGTTTTAACATGGCAGGAAACCCAAGCACAATCCCTACGGATACGTACCTCACGTACCACGACAAAGAACTGCTTCAGAAAGTTGAAGATGATTTAACAAAGACATTCTGTTATACATGGTTGGAAGATTGGTTTGAAAACGAACTAGACGTGGCTGTTCAAAAGTTAGTCACAAACAATGAGAGGTCGCGCCTTGAACTTGCACGGCTGTTAGCGTTTGAAGCGTGTGTTTACTTGACAGAAAAAGGGCTACTACCTAAAGATTAATAGCGCATATACACAGTTGGGTCTCTATGTTCATTAGTCGGGTACTTATCTGGACGTTTAATAGTTTCAGCGAACATCCAACCTTGTTGTCCGTCAGACTGCCTTTCCACTACAGGCTCTTTATTACTACCTACTTTAGCGTCGCTTAGTCTCCACTTTTCACCTTCGCCTTCTGCTAGTTTGTGACCCGTTGCAATATTTGTAGGGTGGTGGGGATTGTATTCAGTGGTATAAGTGCTCAAATCAAAGATAGCTTCTTGAGCTTCACGTTTAGCGGAGCCACGAGCCGAGCGACGGCCGTCACTTGTATCGCTAAACACTTTAGAAACATCTAGGTAAGCCAGTCCCTTTTCATCCCAACCACCTATATGATGGTTGGTTTTGGTAAGGGCTGATAACACGTTTGGTGAGTTAAGGTAACTTGCAAGATGTTGTTTGCTATAAGTTTCCGTCCGATGGCGTTCTTCATAGCCACCTGCCGCTACAGCAATACCTTCACCTACACGCTCACCCGTACGTGGATCTATCGTGTGCCCACCTTCTTCTTTCATTTCGCGCACTGCTTCATCTGGATTTATGCGTTCGTAAACAGCTTGACCAGACATGTCTTTATTACGTGGCTTAACTAACTTACCGTAGTTACTGCCTAGTTCTCTGCGGATGTCATCGTTCTTAGACATACTAAAAGTGTATCACTGTTAGGAGTACTCTTGGCCTCGGTAGATAGCCCAGTTATCTCTTATTGTAACCATCTCTATGTTGAACTTACCATCGCCTTCTTCATACTGGACTACACATAAACCCTGTTGCCAGTTTTCATGACGACTAAGAGGACGACCATCTAGGTCGGTGCCACCCTTAACAGAAGGTACTGCACCGTCAATACGAGCAAGGCATCCGGGTGATGCGGCTACGACTGTTCGGGGTCCATCATAATCTTCCCTTGTCATCTCTGCCCATTCACGTCTATGTATGTGTCCGTATAGTACTGATACTTTCTCTCTATTTAGGTATGCGTGTGCGGTACTACCACCAGACCTAACTAGGTCACCATGTATAACCTTTATGTGCTCGTTTATCCAAACACATGAGGCGGGATATCCAGCTAGGTATTCAATATCAAAGTCATCTAATCTACATAGGCTAGGTACACTCAGCACAGGCCAACTCTCTGGGCGTGTGCCTACCCGTATACCGAACGCCGCCGTAGCATTATCTAACATAAAGTTAGTAAGCCTCTCCTCATGGTTACCAGCGAGCCACTTAATCTCAGCGTTAGGTGCGGCCTCTCTTAAAGCGGCACATATCTCAGTTGCTCTATCTATAGAGGCTTGGGTGGTCTGCTGGAAAGCCGGAGTAACTCTATACTTGCCAAGCTCTGGTAAGTCTAGGTTATCCCCCACAAGTACTACCAACTCTGGGTTGATATCCCTAACCATGGATAGCGACATACAGATAGCGGATTCATCATGTGTAGGTTCTAGGTCGCCGTCCTTTGTGCGAAAGTACCCAATCTGCATGTCAGGAAGAACAACACAATCCTTTAACTTCGATTTCTTCTTGGCGGTAGTACTCTTGGGAAGTTTGATTGTGGGGCCGGGTTCGATGACCGGCCATTGCGGTCCTGCTTCCCACGCCGGAGATATTTGTATACCCACAAGGTCATGTATTTGTGCATCGCCCTCAGCGTCCTTTGTTAGTGACTGGTATAAAGAAACCTTCTTGATTTCTCCAATGTCTTCTATCTCTATACCCTGACGTTCGAGTAACTCCGATAGTTTTCCCAATGCTTGCTTTGGTGGTCCCTTATCTAAATGTTTAGATAGTTTACTTTCATTCGTCATCCGCCGTCTTTCCGGTGTGGCAATTACACACCTGTCGTACATGTCGTTGAATAGTTGCAGCAGATATAGGGTATCCTTGCGTGGTCAAAACACTAGATAACCAGCCTGTGGAATAAACTTTACGCTGACCATTGTTATTGTCAGAACGCACTTTCTCCAATGCTCTGTCTAGCGCCTGTTGTTCCTCTTCGGATAACTCACCACGAACACGGGAATATAAGCATTCCTTTGGTCTTGGATCACGAAGTGGAGTATCAAGTGCTTCAACTAATGTGACTGGGGTCTGTTCTTTTCCCACCGCAAGTACTCCTTCTGCTACTACATATCTTACACGACACAGCACCTTCAGGTGTGTGCCTCACTTTTTAGTCGTTGACTTCTTCCCTGTTTTCTTTTTAGGCTTAGTGTCATCGTGCCACTTTAAGTGGTCAGTGAGTTTCTCACCATTCTGGTTAACAGTCATCTTAACACCTTGCACCATGTGCTTTAGGTCATTTAACTTTTCAGACACAACAGCATGATCTCTGCGGTTTTCTGCCCTAAATCTATTTAGAAATATACCCAGTAGTCCAAAGACTCCAGTTACGGATGCGGCTATTATGATTGCCCATGCTTCTGTCACGCTATACTCCCTCTATGGAGATTACTATTAGTGAAGACGACTTTCTCGCCATCTATGATACCTTTGCTGTGCAATACATTGAAGGGGCGGACCCCTTTGAAGCCGAGGGGGACGAATTTAAGCGTCTGATAGATCTTGAAGATCGTGCGTGGAGAGTAGTCCAAAAGTTGTACGCCCGACATTACATTGAATAATAACTGTCGTAATCGCCAATACTTTTGAGGTAATCATCAAAGTTTGATTGTGGGGCTTTACCGCCTTTAACCCTTTTCCAAGTTCCCCATGCTTGGGCTTGTGCTTGATTAGGTAAACTTATACCGGATCTACTGCCAGCTAGTGCATAAACATCAGTAAACTTTCTATACCTGCCCGGTTGTTCCAAACCTCGATCGTTACCTACCATGACATGTCCTAATGTTGCGTCATGTGCGTGGCGATCAATGGTAACAAAATGTGGATCACTAGGATCTTTTATGTTGCGGTAAAAGTGGTAAGTTTTGTTTTTAGGACGATCGGGTTTAATAACATGGTCCTCAGGATCTCCACCTGATAAAATACTTCTTGCTTTGTCTTGAGCTTGTTGGGGTGGTTCGTTTTGTGGTATGCCTGTTTTAGCCATTGAGTGAGCATTAATTAAGTTTTCATCCCACTCAGTCATTGGGC
>PVBE012363551.1_pt1 | contig 12917 bp, 13 predicted proteins | sample 1631181 | NCBI WGS metagenome assembly PVBE01 (sample SAMN08397723, study PRJNA350692) | Marine metagenome, whole genome shotgun sequencing project. | isolation source: water | place: Pacific Ocean | collected 2012-04
CTCGTGGACCAGGCCCACCATTGCCTCGAGCAGCCAATGGACGGACCGCATCCATCGCCGGGTCACCGCCTGGATCGTTCGCCTGGGAAAGGGTAACAGGGTCCACAGCATAAGCACGACGACCGCGCACCAGGCATACAAGACGACGTTGAACAGCAACGATCTGAGCCAGATGGTCACGGTGCCGCGTCACCCGTCGGAAGGCGGTCGGCCAGGTGGCGCGTCCAGGCGATCAGGAACTTGTTGTATTCACTGACGATGAGGCTGGACGTGCCCGGCCACGCCCACCAGCGGTCCCGCTTGACGTTGTCCGGAAACACCGGATGGAGAACCAGTTCCGCGTCCGGCAGGACGTGGCGGAACTCGAGCAGGGCGCGGGGCATGTGATACCCTGACGTCACCAGGCGCAGGCTTCGGAATCCTTGTCCCTCCAACCATGCCGCCGTTTCTTTCGCGTTGCCGGCGGTGTTGTCGGCGCTGTGTCCGATGCTGACGCAGCATTCGAATTCCTCCGGGGTTGCCTTCGACTGTTCCAGGAGCTTGGCCACGTCGACCCCCCTGTAAACGCCGGAAACGAACATTTTCCGGGCCTTCTCCCTGGACAGCAACTCGAGGCCCGCGCCCAACCGCATGCTTCCCCCGGTGAGCACCACGATGGCGTCGGTACGTGTGGCGGTGTCCGCGACCTCGGACGGGATGGCGGCGGCGAAGGCGAACAGCCCGGCACCCCAGGCGATCGCGACAAGGGCGGCGGCGGACGCCGCCAAGGCCAGCCCACGGCCGCGCTTTTCCCCCCGGCTCATCTTTACGGCATCCTGGCCAGGGTCCTCAACACGGTCACCCGCGCCGTCACCATGGCGACCAGGGCGGCGATCAGAGGCAGGCCCGCGAGGATGCCCCAATGACCCGCGGTCAGCGTGAAATCGGGCAGGACCTCCATGCTCCGCGCCAGGGCGCCGAGCCCCAGCAGGGTGGGCGCGGCCAGCGCCATGCCGGCCACGCCCCCCCGAAGGCCCAGGTTCAGGGCGCGGCTGGCGAACTGGCGGGCGACGTATTTATCCTGGGCGCCGATCAGGTGCAGTACCTCGATGGCCTCCTGGTGGATGGCGAGGCCGGTGCGGGTGGTGAAGATTACCGTGCCCACGCAGGAAAACCCGATGAGGGCCATGACGGCTGCGGTCAGGACCTCCGCCGTGCGGATCAGGCGGATCAGCCGGTTGAGCCAGACCCCGTGGTCGTCCACCATGGCGCCCGGCGCGACGGCGGCCAGGCGCCGCGACAGGGCCGCCACGTCCACACGGGCGCCGGCGGCGATCTCCACGTCGATGAGGCGGGGCAGGGGAAAATCCTCGATCCCGTCCGCGGCTCCCAGCCATGGCTCCAAAAGGGCCATCAGCCTGCCCGTGCCCAAGGCCTCGGCGTGGGACACGCCCGCGGTCGTCCTGATGACGCCCATGGCCGCCTCCAAGCGCCGGGCGTCGGCCTTGCCGGTGACGGGAATCTGGACGGTGAGGGTGCCGCTCATACCCTTGTCCCAGCGCCCCACCATGGTCTCCAGCACCAGGACCCCGGCCACGGCGATGATCGCCAAATAGACCATGAAGGCGATCAGCCAGGGCAGGAAACCGCCGAGGGCGTCGCGTTCCAGGGGAAGATCGGATCGGCGGGCGAACATGGGTCTCAAGCGGCGTTGCCCGGGGATACGCCGCCCAGCCGCCGGGCCACCTCCAGCCAGCCCTGGTCCAGGCGCAGGCAGGCGTGGCCGAGCCGGTTGACCAGGTGCTCGTTATGGGTGGCGATGACGATGGTGGTTCCCAGCTTGTTAAGTTCCTCGAACAGGTGCATGAGCCGCAAGGCCATCTGGTCGTCCACGTTGCCGGTGGGTTCATCGGCGAGCAGCAGCTTGGGCCTGGCGATGACGGCCCTGGCGATGGCCACCCGCTGCTGTTGGCCGCCCGACAGCGTCGGCGGACGCACCCACAGGTAATCTTGGAGCCCGACCCAGGTCAACAGCTCGTCCACGTGCTTTCGGACCTCGCTTTCCCTGACCCCGGTCACCCTGAGGGGCAACGCCACGTTATCGAAGGCCGTCAGGTGATCGAGCAGCCGGAAGTCCTGGAAGACCACGCCGATCCGCCGGCGCAGGCCCGCCAGGTCATGGCGTCCGGTGGTGGCGATGTCGCGCCCGAAGAGCGTGATCAACCCCCTGGAGGGCTTCAGGGCCAGATACATGAGCCTGAGTAGCGACGACTTGCCAGCTCCGCTGGGGCCGGCGAGAAAGTGAAATGACCCCGGCGCCAGCTCATAGGAGATGTCCTGCAGGACCTCGGGGCCCAGACCGTAGCGCAGGCCCACGTTTTCGAACCGAACCACGCAGTCGTCAGCGTCGATGGTCACCGGCCAAGGTCCCCTGAAGGCGGAGCCCAATGAACCGGGAACAGGCCCATCGATCCCCACTCATCCCACGCCCGCGGTTGCTTGCGTTGCCAATGGCAACCGCCTATAAACGGCGGGAGCTTATCACATTTCGCCGCCCGATGATTATAACCTGTCCGGCTTGCACCACACACTTTTCGGTCAACCCCGTTGCCCTCGGCGCAGCTGGCAAGAAGGTCCGCTGCTTCCGCTGTTCCAGCAAATGGCATCAGGTGCCTGTTGCGGATCAGCCCCAGGTGATGGCGACGCCGGTCGCCGCGCCGCCGCCCCCCGCGCCGCCACCGCCCGCGCCCGCACCGGCCCCAGAACCCGCACCGGCGCCCGAACCGGAACCCGTACCGGAGCCCGAGCCCGCGCCGGAAGAAGAGCCCGAGGCCGCCCCTGAAGAGACCCCGGTTGAGGAAGAAAGGCCCCCCTCGCCCTCCGAAGAAGAGGGCGAACTCCTGACCCAGGAAGAGATGGACGCCATGTTCGGGGACACGCCCGAGGAGCCCGAACCGATCGAACCCCTGATGGACGCCGAAGGCGAGGAAACGGATGAAGACGTCGTCATCGATCCCGATGACCTACCCGATCCCGAGCCCATCCCGGATGCCCTGATCGTCCCCGACGTGGAAGACGAAGCGGAGCCGGAGCCGCGGGGCCGGATGGTGCGCGTCCTCACCCTGGTCGCCGTGGTGGTGGTGATCTTCGGGGGACTCTTCGCCGGGCTGTTCTTCGCCAGGGACACCATCGTCTCCGCCCTGCCTGCGGCCGCCGGCGTTTACGACATGATCGGCCTTTCCGGGGAGGAGACATGATCGGCCTTTCCGGGGAGGAATTGGGCGAGGGGCTGGAGATCCGCGGCGTCAAATCGGCCCGTGAAAAGGATCAGGGCGTCGAGGTCCTGGTCATCCGCGGCATCATCGTCAACGGCACCGAAGAACCCAAGTCCGTGCCTTCGGTCCGCGTCTCGCTCTACGACGCCGAGGACAACGAAATCCAGTTCGTGGTCGTCGCCCCGTCGCGAAAGGACGTTGCCCCGGGCAAGAGGAGCAACTTCGTGGCGCGCCTGAAGCAACCGTCCGCGCTGGCCCGGAGGGTGGAGGTCACCTTCACCGAGGACATGGGCGAGGGCGAGAGCTAGAGCACTAAAACCTCTTCAGCAGCCTTTGGATGTAGTCCAGTTCCGGCTTCGGGCGTTTGCGTTCGCCGGCCCGACGGCGAAGTTCCTGCAAGATCTCCCGGGCGCGGAGAATGTCCATGCGGTCGGGTATCTTGACCGGGCCGGTGATGTCTGCGCCGACGCCGGGTAGCCGCCCGAAGGGATCGGGCCTCATGCCCGGCCTGACCCGGCCCATGAGGCCGCCAAGGCTCTGGACAATCATGCGGGCGGCGTTTTGGGTGCCCTGGCGCAGCTGCTCCAGGGCTTCCGTCTGGGCCTTTTCCGCGTCTTTCAGCCGGTTCTGGTCGAGGGCCTTCGCCGCGTCCCGCATGGCGCGCTCTGCCTTGCCCAGGGATTGGGGGATGCCCCCCAGTATCTCGTCGAAATTCAACATCAATTTGCCCAGGTTGCGGCGCAGCCCGTCTTGCTCCCTTCCTCGCTCGCCCGGCTTGGTTTCCCCTTGCCCGGGCGGAGGCACGCCTTGTCCGGGCTTGCCGCCCTCACCTTCCTGCAAGCGCCGGAATGTCTTGTCCAGGAGCCCCTGCTGACGCCCGGTCAGGGCGCGCAGCCCTTCCATGAGCCGGCGCGCCTTGGCCATCTGCTTGCCACCGGAGCGCACGCCCGCGCGGAGTTGGTCGAGCATCCGCCGGAACTCGGACAGCAACTGGCGGGCGGCGTCCATGGCCCCGGTGCGGGCCAGTTCCCGCGCCTTTTCCAGGAGTTGCCTGAGCTCGTCGCTGCCAATGGAGAGCATGGACGGATCCAGGGGGATCTGGAGCATGCCTTCCTTCCCCAGCTGCTCGCTGAGGGCGGCCAGGTACTTGTCCAGCGCCTGCTGAAGCTCATTCATGAGCTTTTCCATCTTGGCCATGTCAGGGTCATTTTTCATGGCCCTCATCAGGCTCTCCTGAATTCGCCTCAGTTCCCGGTCGGCGATGGAAAGCTCGCCGTCCTCTATGCGCAGCGCCGTGTTCCAAAGCAGACGCTGCACCGAGGGAATGACCCCGCCTTCCTGGTCCCGCATGAGCCGCGAGCGGGCCACGCTGAGGCTCAGGAAGACGACGGTATCGTCGTGATAATGGCGGGGCCTGCGGGCGATCTCATCGAGGGCGAGAACCACCTTGGCCACGACCACGGGCGAGGGCGAGGACAGTTTCTTGCGCTCCTCGACGATGGCCCGGGCCACGGGGTGGTTGAAGATGCGCTCGGGCAGCATCAGGCCGACGACGTCGCTCTCGCCCGCCTGCCCGCGCCCGTCCTCAACCCGTAACTTGACGAGCACCGGCAGGCCCGCCCAGGGATGGGCGGTCAGGTCCTGGACGGTGCTGTCCTCGACCTTCGTCGCGCCGGGCTCGGACAGGGGCAGTTCGAGAAGGATATTCGCATCGCCTCCCGGCGTCTGGCGTCCATCGGCCCGCTGGATGAGAGCCGCTGCCCGGGCCAGACCGTGATCGTCGGTGGCCTCGTAGGCGATGCGCAGATGCGCCCTGCCCGTGCGCGCCGGCGGGGCCGTGAATTCGATGGTGGGCTTCCCGTCCGGAATGACCTTGAGGGGCCATGCGGCCAGTTCGCGGCCATCGAGCTCGATGGCCAGCCGCTCGCCTTCCTCGATGGTGGCCTCCGCCCTGTGCCCGCCCGGGCCGAGGGCCTGGAACCCGGTCTCCCGCCCGCCGATGACGAGCATCGGGGCGTCCCGGAGGCCGCCGACCTGGGCCAGGACGGCGCTGCCCGCGGGGGCCTCCACCGGCCCCGCCGCCGCCGTCTGCTCGAGAAACATCGGCACCAGCCTGGTGTACGCCGGCGGGGTGATCCACACATCGACGCCGTAGGGACCGCCGGCGCCGCCGCCGAGGGCCGGGATCAGGGCCCTTTCCAGGCGCCCGCCCGCGTCACCGCGGCCGGCGGCCAGCGCGATCACCATGAACAGCAGGATCGCGGCCCTCAGTCCATAGGGGTCGTGGCGGGCAAGGCCGGGGGCGGGGGCGCGGAGCCTGAGATCACTCAACGACCGGGACATGCGCTCGAGATGGGTCCGCCACAGGGACTCGTTGCCGGCGGCGAGACGGTCCTTCAGGGCCACCAGAGGGCGGTGGTGCAAGCCGCTGTCACGCTCTAGGCGATGCCGGGCCTGGTCCCGGCCGACGGCGCCGAAGCCCTTCGCGGCAAAGCGGGCGGCCGCCGCGATGGCGACCCCGAAGCCGACCAGCACCAGCCCGTGCAGCCAACCCGGAAGCATGGGCAGCCAATCGAGGAGCGCCAGGCCCAGGAACAGCCCGGCCACGGCCACGGACGGCCACAGCAGCGGCCATAGCCGTTCCCAGAGCACGGTGGCCCGGGCCAGGCCCAGCAGGAACCGGAACCTGTTCACGCGCCCGTCTCCTCGACGGCCCTGAGGCCCAGCCACGGGGGAAGGGATTCCCGGGCCAGCATGTCGTCGACGGTGATGCGCTCGCGCACCACGGCGAAGTCCGCACCCCGGACCAGGATCTCCGGGATCAGCGGCCGGGCGTTGTAGGTGGACGACTGGACGGCGCCGTAGGCGCCGGCGGTGCGGATGGCCAGCAGGTCGCCGGGCTTCAGGGCCGCAGGCATAGAGGCCGGGCCGAAGGTGTCTCCGGTCTCGCATACGGGGCCGACCACCTCCATCTCCGCGAGGCCGGCGCTGGCCGGGACTTCGGCGACCGGGATTATGGCGTGCCGGGCACCGTAGAGGGTGGGCCGCAACAGGTCGTTCATGGCCGCGTCGACGACGCAGAAGGTACGGCTCATCCCCTCCTTGACCGAGAGCACCCGGGTGACCAGGACGCCCGCGTTGCCGACAATGACCCGTCCCGGCTCGAGGATCAGTCGGCAGTCCAGATCGCCCATGGCCGTGGCGGCGGCGGCGGCGTACTCGGCCGGCGACAGGACGGGGTCGTCCCCGTAGGGAATGCCGAGCCCGCCGCCGAGATCCAGTGTGTCTAGGGCGTGACCGTCGGCCCCGAGCCGGGCGGCCAACTCGGCCAGGCGCTGAAAGGCGTCCCGGAAGGGACCCGTTTCCGTCACCTGGGAGCCGATGTGCACGGCGAGCCCGACGGGGTTGAGTGCCGGAATTTCGGCGGCCCGGGCGAAGGCGGCGCGGGCGCGGGTCCAATCGATGCCGAACTTGTTCTCGGCCTTGCCCGTGGCGATCTTGTCGTGGGTGCGGGCGTCCACGTCCGGGTTGACGCGGATGGCGATGGGGGCGGTCCTGCCGAGTTCGCCGGCGACGGCGGCGAGCTCCTCCAGTTCGCCCTCCGATTCCACGTTGATCTGCAGGATTCCGGCCTTCAGGGCGGCGGCCATCTCGTCGGATGTCTTGCCGACGCCGGAAAAGACGATGCGCGACGCCGGAACCCCAGCCGCCAGGGCGCGCTTGAGCTCGCCCCCGCTGACCACGTCGGCGCCGGCGCCGAGGCGCGCCAGCGTGGCGACGACGGCGATGTTCGAGTTGGCCTTCACCGCGTAGCAGATCAGGGGACCGGAGCCGCCGAAGGCCCCGGAAAAGACCCGGAAGTGGCGTTCGATGGTCGCCGATGCGTAACAGTAAAAGGGCGTGCCCAGCCCATCGGCGATGCCGTCCAAGGACACCTCTTCGGCCGCCAGCCGTCCCTCCCGGTATTGAAAGTGGTCCATGACGCGCCCCTACCGGGTGGGATACTGCCTCGGGTACTCGGTGTCCGGCGGCGGCTGGGGCGACGACTTGCGGCCGCAGGCGGCAATCGGCGCCACCAGGCCGAGGACCAGCGCGATGACGAGAATATTCCTGATCATGGTAACCTCTGGGGCCGATACTAACCCATTGGCCCCATATTAGCCCAGAAACCGCTTCCTTGCATCCCCGGCGGCGGCGAGCACGCATTCGGGCGCGGTGCCGCCGGCGCTGGTCCGGCTGTTAACCGAATTGTCCACCCCCAACACGCCGAACACGTCAGCGGTGATGGCGGACTCTTCCGCCTGCATGGCGTCGAGGTCCAGCTCGTCCAGGGCGCAGCCCCTGTCGTCGGCCAGCTTAACCAGCCGCCCGGCGGCGGCGTGGGCGCCGCGGAAAGGCAGGTTTGCTACCCGGGCCAGCCAGTCGGCGAGATCAGTCGCCGTCGCGTGGCCTTCCGCCGCGGCGGCCTTCATGGCGCTTGAATCGAACGCGGCTTCGGTCATCATGGCGGTCATGGCGGCGACCGACAAGGTAAGCGCGCGCTCGGCGTCGAAGAGGGGTTCCTTGTCCTCCTGCAGGTCCTTGGCGTAGGCCAGCGGCAACCCCTTCATGGCGGCCAGCAGCCCCACCAGCGCTCCGATCACCCGGCCCGCCTTGGCGCGCACCAGCTCAGCGGCGTCCGGGTTGCGCTTCTGGGGCATGATCGAGGAGCCGGTGCTGAGGCGGTCCGGCAAGCGGACGAAGCCGAACCGCTCGGAGCACCAGAGCACCAGCTCTTCGGCCAGGCGTGACAGGTGCACGGCCAGGATGGAACCGAGGCTTAAGAACTCCAAGGCGAAGTCGCGGTCCGAGACGGCGTCCATGGAATTTTTCGTAGCCCGGTCGAAGCCGAGGGCCGCGGCCGTCATGTCCCGGTCTATGGGAAAGGACGTGCCGGCTAGGGCGGCGGAGCCGAGCGGACATTCGTTGAGCCGCCGCCGGCAGTCGGCGAGGCGGCCCCGGTCGCGGCCGAACATCTCCACGTAGGCCAGCAGGTGATGGCCCAATGTCACCGGCTGCGCCGCCTGCATATGCGTGAACCCGGGCATGACGGTGGCGGCCTCGGCCTCCGCCCTGGCGATGAGGATCGCCTGCAGGCCCTTCAGGCCCTGGTCCAGCCCGTCCAGGGCGTCCCGCACCCACAGCCTGAGGTCGGTGGCCACCTGGTCGTTGCGCGAGCGTGCCGTATGCAGGCGGCCGGCGGCCTCGCCCGCCAGCTCACCTAAGCGCGCCTCGACGTTCATATGAATGTCCTCCAGGGCGCGCTTGAACTCGAACCGGCCGTCCTCGATCTCGGCCAGGATGGTTGCCAGGCCGCCGAGGATGGCATCGCCGTCCTCCTTCGATATAATGCCCCGGTCCACCAGCATGGCCGCGTGGGCCTTGGAGCCGGCGATGTCCTGGGCGTAAAGGCGCTTGTCGAAATCGACCGAGGCGTTGATCTCTTCCATCACCTCGGAGGGCCCAGCCTCGAAGCGTCCGCCCCAGAGGGCGCCGGCCGATTTGTCCTTCTTGGTCATGGCGCAGCGCCGGCGGGAGAGGTCAGAGTAAACATGGCTCGCATCATTCCCTTGATGGTCTCGGTGATTGTGGTCATATCGCCGCCGCATGCAAGTGCGGAGGGGGCCGTCATGGCGGCGGCCGACGAAGGCGTGCACAACTACCAGCCGGCCAGCCCGCCCCAACCGGTCCCCGGGCTCCCCTTTTTCGAGGACGGCGAGACGACTCGCACCATCGCCGATTACCGTGGATCGGGCGTGGTCATGAACTTCTGGGCCACCTGGTGCACGCCCTGCGTCCGCGAGATGCCGTCCCTCGACCGTCTTCAGACCCAGGCGCGGGGGATCCGGGTCCTGGCGCTATCGGTGGACCGCGGCGGCGCACCCGTGGTCGAGTCCTTCTACCGCAAGCACGGCATCGCCAATCTGGACGTGCTCGTGGACAAGGGCGCGAAGCTGATGCGCAAGCTGCGCGTGAGGGGCCTGCCGACGACCCTCCTGATCGACTCAGGAGGCAACGAGGTGGGCCGCGTCGTCGGTCCCGCCGAATGGGATTCAGGCCCCGTCCGGGCTCTCATCCGGCGCACCATCGAAACCCGGGCCGCGCCCACGACCGAGGCCGGCGCGGCCCTTTCCCCTTCGGCCAGTATTCGGACGATTCCCAGCTCGCCCGCGAGCTGATGCAAAGCTACGCGGCCAGGCGCGGTTTCGACGCCGCCGATTACACGGCCCGCGTCGCCGCCATCTTCGCCGAGGGCCGCATCGTGGGTAAGGGACGGGCGACGGAAGAGGCGGCCATGCGCTTGGCCGCCGGTGTCCCCTGGCAGGCCGCGGGCACGCCGCCGCCGTTCACCGGCAACGGCAGCGCCATGCGGGCGGGCCCCATCGGGTTGATGTTCGCCGGCAACGGCGAGGCGCTGGCCCGCGCCGCCGTCGACCAGGGACGAATCACGCATTCCGATCCCCGCTGCGCCGCCGGCGCCGTAGCCATCGCGGGCGCCGTCGCCCTGGCGCTCGGCGGCACGTCCCCGTCCCTTTACCCGGAACGGCTGGCCGCCTGGGCCGACCCCCTGGACCCGGTCATGGCCGGGGCGCTCCGCGAGCTTGGCCAATGGCTGGAGTTGCCCCCCGCCGAGGCCGTCGGCCCCATCTCGCGGGCCGGCCTGGAGCCCGGCTACCGGGACGCCTGGCCGGGCATCTCGCCCTACGTGGTGGGCAGCGTGATTTGGTCACTCTACGCTTTTCTCAAGAGTCCCGGCGATTACTGGGAGTCGATCCGCACCGCCATCGCCGTCGGCGGCGACGTGGACACCACCGCCGCCATGACCGGGGCCATCGCCGGCGCCCGGAACGGGCTGGCCGCGGTGCCCGGCGATCTGGCCCGGCGCCTCAACGACAACGGCGCCTGGACCTACGACGACCTGGTCGGGTTGGCGGACCGGGTCTGGGAAATCGGCCCGATGGGGGGGTAAGGAGCCGTGAAAGCCGCCGCCGTCGTCGCCTGCTTGGCCGCCGCCGCCTGCGCCGCGCCGGCGCTCTGGAAAAACCCGGACCTTGACCCCGGCCGCTGGCCCCTGGACAGGGCGGAATGCCGGAGCCGGGCCCAGGCCAAGGCCGAGGGTGAGTACATCCGGGACCAGGACATCGGCCAGCCGGATCAGTGGCAGGAGGCCATGGCCCGGTACGATGCGGGAAAGCGCGTGCTGGCCCTCTACGCCCATTGCATGACGGCCAAGGGCTACACCAGGGCCGGCGGAGAAGATTAGCGCGCCATCAAGCCGCCAGCGGCCTGTCCGTCTTTTCGGGGGCGCCCGGAATCCGGTCCGCGATGGATTTAAGAAAATGCACGTCTGCCACCGGGCCGCCGCGGACGGCGGAGCCGGCGGCCACATGGGGGATATCGTTCCGGCTGATGCCGATGTCGGCCAGCATGCGGTCGTCGAGGGCCATGAGCTCCCGGTAGGCGCGGCGAATGCGGAGTCTCTCCGCCACCGGGCTCACCAGATAATCGTTGACGGCACCGCCCGCCCAGCGGATTGCCCGGTCGAGCAGCCCGGATACGGTCCTGGCCCTCAGGTAAGCGGCATCGGCCACGATTCGCTGGGCATCGATCGGGTCATAGGCCTGGGGCTCATCGAACAAGGTCTGGGCTTTGTCTGATTTCCGTAGCATGTTGCACCTCTTGGTTTTGGTAAAAGGGTGGCTGCCGCCTCCTGCGAGGGGGCCTGTGGTATGAATATAGTCGGGAATCGCGCCGGGATAATCGCAAATATTGCAGTGCAGCATTCCCCTTTACGCATGGCTCTCCCGAAAGCGCGCCAAACCGAGCCCCCTTGCCTGACCGGCTTCCGGCCCCTAACTTCGGCGGCGGCGGACAAGGACAGCGGAAGCCATGAAGTATCTGGGTGACGAGGTGCTGGAGCGCCTGTTGAAGCGGGCCGGGTCGCCCTACGGCGCCGCCGGGACCAGGGACCTGATCGGGGGCGTGATGGCGGCGCCAGACGCCCCGGACGCCGGCGCCTGGACGGCCCTGATCGGGTCAGGCGCCGAACTTGAACGCCAGCTCGAGGCCCTCCGGCACGAGATGGCGGACGCTACCGGCGGCGGCGGGGACGGCGGGGACCGGCTCAAATCCTTTCGCCGCCGGCTGAAGAGCCGCCGCCTCGACGGTTTCATCGTCGGGCGCGGCGACGAGCACCAGGGCGAATTCGTGGCCGGGCGCTCGGAACGCCTGGCCTGGCTCACCGGCTTCACCGGCACCGCCGGGCTCGCCGTGGTGCTGATGGACCGCGCCGCCCTGTTCGTGGACGGCCGCTATACCCTGCAGGCCGAGGCCCAGGTGGAAGGGAACGCTTTTCAGTGCCTTCACCTCACGGACCGGCCGCCCCATGGCTGGATCGCGGGCAACTTGGGGCCAGACCAGCGGCTCGGATACGATCCCTGGCTGCACACCCCCAATCAGGTGGCCCGCTTCGTGGCCGCGGTCAAGTCGGCCGGGGCCACCCTGGTGGCCGAGGACGAAAACCCGGTGGACGCCGTCTGGTCCGATCAGCCGCCGCCGCCCATCGCGCCTGTGGTGGCCCACAACATCGACTTCGCGGGCCGAACCGCCGCCGACAAACGCAGGCACGTGGCCAAAACCCTGAAGGAGGACAAGCTCGACGCGGCGCTGCTGACGACGCCCGATTCCATCGCCTGGCTGCTGAACCTGCGCGGCGGCGACGTGCCTTACGCCCCCTTTGCGCTCGGCTTCGCCATCCTCAAGGCCGACGCCTCCGTGGGCTTGTTCATGGACCCCCGCAAGCTGCCGCCGGGCCAGGACGGGCCCCTGGGCAAGGGCGTTCAGGTAAAAAGCCCCGACGCCCTGGGCCCGGCCCTGGACAGGCTCGGGCGGTCGCGGAAATCCGTCGGCCTGGATTTCGATCTGGCGCCCGAGTGGATCCGCGGCCGCCTCAAGGAGGCCGGCGCCGTCCTCGCGCCCGGGCCCGACCCCTGCCAGATGCCGAAGGCATGCAAGAACGCGATCGAGCTGGACGGCATGCGCGCCGCCCACAAGCGCGACGGCTGGGCGCTTACCCGTTTCCTCGCCTGGCTCGACCGGGAGTCCCCCTCGGGCGCGGTGACTGAGATGACGGCCGCCCGGCGCCTGGGGTCCTTGCGCCGCGAAGGGGAGCATTTCCGGGGCTTGAGCTGCTACACCATTTCCGGTGCCGGCGGGCACGGCGCCATCGTCCACTATCATGTCACCGAGGAGACCAACCGCCGCCTGGAGCCGGGCACCCTTTACCTGGTGGATTCGGGCGCCCAGTACCTGGACGGCACCACCGACGTCACCCGCACGGTGGCCATCGGCGAGCCCAGCGAAGAGATGGCCCTGCGCTTCACCCGGGTGCTCAAGGGCCACATCGCGCTTGCCACGGCGCTCTACCCTAAGGGCACCACGGGTTCGCAACTGGACGCCCTGGCGCGGCGGCCCCTGTGGGAGGCGGGGCTCGACTACGATCACGGGACGGGCCACGGGGTGGGCAGCTACCTCGGCATCCACGAGGGTCCGCAGCGCATCTCGAAGATCCCAAACCGGGTGCCCTTGTCGGCTGGCATGGTGCTTTCCAACGAGCCCGGCTAC
>PVBE012416522.1_pt1 | contig 12917 bp, 8 predicted proteins | sample 1631181 | NCBI WGS metagenome assembly PVBE01 (sample SAMN08397723, study PRJNA350692) | Marine metagenome, whole genome shotgun sequencing project. | isolation source: water | place: Pacific Ocean | collected 2012-04
CGACGGGTCATGGAGAGCAGCAGGTTGGGGTGGAAGACGAACCCGATGTCCGCGCCCTCGGGCAGGGTCGACTGGACCTCCATGCTGGTGCCCTCCTCGAGCATCAGGTTGGACTGCATCGCGATGACGATCGTCTCGGTCTCAGGGAAGACGAAGGGGCCGCGTCCGGCAAGGAGCACGTCGCCCTGTCCGAGTGCCCAGGAGTCGAAGGTGGCGACGCGGGCGTTCTCGAAACGGGTGGAGAGCCAGTCGGTGAGCAGTCGGTTGGCGATCGGCTCGATGGTGTCGAACACGTCGTTGACGGTGCGATTGCCCGACTCGATCTCGAGCGAGAGGACCTCCATCTCCTGGAACGAAGCGACGAGCGAGGTCTGTCGATCGTCGACCGGACGCATGCCCAACGGCATCTGCGCGGTGAGGGTCCCGCCGACGACCGGGCGTTCGCCGCCGAAGCCGACCTCGAGAGCGAAGGGGACGCCAGCGGTGAAGCAGTCGACGCACTCACCCTGTCCGCCGATGCCGAGTGTCGGGATGCTCGGCTGGATGCCGATGCTGACCTCCTGGCCGAGGACTCTGAACGACTCGCCGAGCACCGGCAGCTCGACGGCGCCGAGGCGCTGGAAGAAGTCGTTGACCGCGCGCTGGTTCAGGACGAGCCCCATCGCGAAGCCGTCGACGGTGTCGGGTATCGCCGTGGAGAGGAGCCCGGCCTTGACGAACTCTTCGTCGTAGGTCGTGGAGAAGGCGTCACAGTCGCCACCGCTGAAGGCGTTCGTGATCCCTTCGAGGGTGCATCCGGCGAGAGCGACCGCCGTGAAGGCGACGAGAACGAGGATTGGGCTGCGTGACCGCGAGGTCTTCATCGTCGTGCCTCGTGCTGGGGGGAGCAGGCTACCCGGTCGGGACAGCCGGGTACAGTGCGCAGACGAGCGTGGGCGGCCGGATGTTCAGCGGGGTCGATCCCCGGCACCATCGCACCGGTTCGCGCAGCGTCGCGCACGGTCGCGCGAGTGGCGGCCGGCGGCGACGTGCCGAACGACGCAGCCTGGCGGACGATGGCGCAGACCTGAGAACGATCGCCAGAAGTGGTGATCTTGCGGAGATCACCACTTCGCTTGCACCGCTGACCCGATAACTGCTAAATTTGCATGAATTAGCAGTTCATCTGGCGATGCCGATGCGCCGACCCACCGTACCGCCCCAAAACTGGCCAGAGCGCCTCGCCGAGCTCATTCGCGAGCAACCCGAGGCGTGGTCCTCCGTGGTGACCGCCGGCACGACCGGCGAGACGCTGGGGGTTGCCGACGAATACCTCTCATGGGACCGGCTGGGTCGCCGGCCAACACCGGAGGGGCTGACCCCGGAGCTGTGGTGGGCGGTCGTGAAGTTCGCCCGGAGTCAGAACTGGCGCGCCATCCCGCTTCGAGACACGGACGGCGCCGCGTTCGGCTACTGCTTGCCGGACCCGGTTCTGCGGAGATTGCACCTGGTCGACCAATCTCTCGCGGGACGGGTGTCGTCGGCGGAGCCAGACGTCCTCACGGACCCGGCGACCCGGGACCGTTACCTGTTCAGCTCATTGGTCGAAGAAGCGATCGCGTCGAGTCAGATCGAGGGGGCCGCCACGACGCGGGAGCACGCCAAGGAGATGATCCGCCGCGGGCGTCGGCCGCGGGACCGCAGCGAGCGGATGATCCTCAACAACTACCACGCGCTGGCACGCATTCGGGAGCTGCGCTCCGAACCGCTCAGCCCGGAGCTCGTCATCGATCTTCATGCGCGTATGACCGAAGGCACGCTGGATGGCGACCCGGAGCCCCCGCACCTGCGAACCGCCGGTGATGGCGTGGCCGTCTACGACGAAGCCACCGGTGAGCTGCTGCATCGCCCGCCACCGCCGGAGGAACTCGCGGGGCGGGTGCAGGCCATGTGCGACTTCGCGAACGCGTCTGACGAGGCCGAGTTCGTCCACCCGGTGGTCCGCGCGATCCTGCTGTACTTCTGGCTCGCCTACGACCACCCGTTCGTCGACGGCAACGGGCGCACCGCGCGGGCGCTCTTCTACTGGTCGATGCTGCGCTCCGGCTACTGGCTGGGCGAGTTCGTCTCGATCTCGCGCGTGATCCGCATGGCGCCAGTGCAGTACGCTCGTTCTTTCCTCGACGTCGAGACCGACGCAGGAGACGTCACCTACTTCCTGGACGCCCAGCTCCGTGTCCTCGAGCGCGCGATGGCCGAGCTGAACGCGTACCTGGAACGCAAGACCCGGGAGACGACCCGGACGCGTCGCCTGCTCCGGTCGCCCTCGGTCCGCGGCCGCCTGAACCACCGACAGATCGCGCTGCTCGGCCACGCGCTCCGGCACCCCGGGGCGGACTACACCGTCCAGTCACACGCCTCGAGCCACGGCGTGACGTTGCAGACGTCCCGAACCGATCTCACCGGCCTGGAGGGTTCCGGTTTGCTCGAGCGTACGAAGATCGGCCGCGCGTTCCACTTCGTGCCCGCGACCGACCTGCGCACCCGGCTCGGCGCGTTGGACTCGTGAATCCGTAGCGACGACGAAGTGCCCGGAGTCAAGACAGGGTAGAGCGAAGACTCACTCTCCTGCGAACCACGTTGGAGCGCGTCGCGGCGGCCCGATCAGCCATCTGCTACCGCCACGTACGGCGCCTCCTCAGCCCCGCCGCACATCCGAGTGCGGCAAGCGCAAACGCCAACCCCGAACCGTTGTCCAACGAGCCGGACACGGCGCAGGCACGGTTTCTCTTGCCGGTCTCCCCCGCGCGACGGCCCCCCGACGTTGCGGATGTGTCGGAGTCCCACCCGTCGGCGTCGTCTGGATCCGTGCCATCATCCGACGGAATCGCGTCTCCGTCGTCCGAGTCGGTGCCGGGCTCCCCGTCGTTCGTGCTGCTCGCGCCGTCCACGTCGCCCGCGCTGGCGTCTTCTTCGCGCACATCCCCGCCCTCGGCGTCCTCATCGTTCACATCTGCCACGCCGGCGTCCTCTTCGTGCACATCCCCGCCTCCGGCGTCGCCATCATGCACATCACCCCAGTCGGCGTCGCCATCATGCACATCTCCCGACCCGGCATCTGCGCCTGGTTCGGGTGAGCTCCCGCACACCACGTCGCTCGGAGGGCCCGGCCCCTCGGGGTAGAGCGGCGTCACCGAGAAACAAAACCGTGCTGCTCCATCCGGGTACGAGCCGAAGATGCGGGGCACGCCGCAATTCGCCGGCAGGAGGATTGTCGTGGAACGCCCGCGCGGGTTGATGACGGTGACCCACCACGCAATCGGCTCGCGGGACGTCCCGACCGGAAGGATCGCGAACGTGTCCTGGCCGGTGTCGTAGCACTCCCATGCCCGGAAGACGTCCTGACACTCGTCTTCGGTGAATGGCGTTCGCACCAGCTCTACGACGGGTCCTTCAGTTACCGACCCCGACTCCAGGCCGCGCCCGGCATCGATGGTGAAGACCCCGTCGAGGTGCAGTGGTTCGCCAACGAAGTGGTTGAGCTGCATCAGGGAGATCGTGTGTTCACCCGGCTCCAGCCCTTCGAGCGAAATCGGGAGCCAGGCCGCTTCCGGCGCAGTGATCTCCGAGCCGTCGATCTCGATGCTGTCGAATCCGCCGGTCGTGCTCAACAGCCAAAGAACACCGTCACGCGGAACGTGCCCGCCGTCCAACGTCGGATTGCTCCAGAGCAGTCCTGGGAGCGGCGACGTGCACGACGCGTGCGCGTCGTTCGCCGCCACGAACAGCGCAGCGACGACCGAGGCCCATCCGACGGCTTTCGTAACCCTCATCTGCCACTTCCGCACAGGTGACTGGTCTCAATGGTGGTGACGAAGCGCCGTCGGACAAGAGAACGTAGGCAACGAACCTGTCCTTGCAGTTGCCGACTTACCCGCCGCGCTCGCCTGCCCGAAGGCAGAGCGAGCCCCTCGGCTCCCTGCACGGCGTGTTCGACACCTAGTAGATCGAAACCAGCGCCGGCGGGAGGGGCCCGTACTCTCCGCCGCCGTCGCCCATCTCTCCCGCACGGTTGACGCCCCAGCAGAAGACGCGGCCGCTCCGCGTGAGGGCGCAGGTATGGTCCCCCGCTGCGGTGAGGGCCAGCGCCTCCTCGCGGAGCGACGCCGGGCCCGGACCCTCGGCCGAGCCATACGTGCCCCGGCCCAGCTGGCCGAACTCGTTCGCCCCCCAACACCACGGAACTCCGTCGAGCAGTGCGCACGCGTGGCCGTACCCGGCCACGATGCCCGTCGCACCGCGCACGCTTGAGAGCTCCTCGCGAACGTCGTCGTTGAGGTCCCCGGGGTCGATCTGACCGAATGTGTTGTCCCCGCGGCGCCACACCCGCTCTTCGTCGTCGATCGCGCATGTGAACTGGTTGCCTGCCGCGAACTCCGCGACCTGCATCACGTCGAAGGGCGCCTGGGGTGAAACGACGATCAGGTTCGGAAGCAGGTTCCCCCAACAGCCGAGCTGACCCCTCGTGGCACCGCACGCGTGGCTGGAGCTGGTCGTGACGGCCGTGAACCGGTTCCGGGGGTCGACTTGGGTGACACCCTCCCGTGCGCTCACGTCGCCTGTGCCGACGACACCCGATCCGTTCGCGCCCCAGCACCACACGTCGCCATCACGTTCGAGCGCGCATGCGAACTGCCGCCCCACCGATACACGGTCCCACCGGGCCGATCGTCTCGACCTCGACCGGTGTGTCGCTCCGGCTCAATCCCAAGTCCCCCAGCTGGAACGAGCTCCCGGCCCCCCAGCAGTGGACGCTACCGTCGGTGGCGAGGCCGCAGGCTGAGTCCCATCCCACGGACAGGCCCGAGAGCCCGGCCGCCGTCTCGTGTACCAGGGGAACGGCGCTGTTGAGCGCGGACCGTCGGCCCGTCTCGACGCCGAGGATTCCCTGGTCACCATCCCCCCAACAGACCACCTCGTCGGTCTGCATGACCGCGCACGCCGTCCGGTCGCCGATGTCGACCTCGCGGGCGGGCCCGACCAGCTCGACCTCGACCGGGGTGGGGCGGTCGGCGCGCAGGCCCTGCCCGGCGGCCCCATCCTCGTTGCTTCCCCAGCACCACAGCCGAGACGACCCGTCGATGGCGCACGTCGTGGATCCGACCGCCGCCATCTGGGTGTCTTCGACGCCCCCGACCGCCACCGGCGTCGGGAGCGACTCGTCTGCGCCAGGCGCGATTCCCCACTCGTTCGAACCGGCGCATTCCAGCCCGCCGTCCTCGAGGATGGCGCAGACGTTGACCTCGCCTACCGCGACCCCGGATGCCGGGCCGCTGCCTCCGTACCGTATGGGGGAGAACGCGAGCAGCGCCTCAGCGGAGCCGAACTGCCGCACCCGGTTGCTCCCCCAACACCAGATGTCGCCGGGGTCCGTGACGACGCAGGTGTGGTCCGCTGCCGCCCCGATCGCCGTGGCCGGGTCGGGCAACGACACTTGCGACAACGTGTCGGGACCGGCACTTCCGGCTCCCATCTGCCCCTCGGCGTTAGACCCCCAGCACGTGACGGACCCGTCCACCAGCAGTGCGCACGTGTGGAACTCGCCGACTGCGACGTCCGCTGCTCCCCAGACGCCCACGACCTGTTCGGGAGCCAGGTTGGCGATCGATCTCTCCCCGGGCCGCACCGCACCGCCGCCGTTCACGCCCCAGCACCACACCTCACCCTCGCTCGTGACGGCGCAGCCGTGGAGCCGCGAGGTAGCCACCTCGACGGCATCGCGAATGCCGGACATCGGGCTGAACTGGGCATTCTCCTGCCGGTCGCCGGCTCCCAGGACCGCGTACCCGAACGCCCCTGCCCAATAGACCTCGCCGGCCTCGTTCGCGATGACCACGGCCCCAGAGCGGTCCATCCCGATGTCGACCACGCCCTGGAAACCGGTGAACTCGGGAGCCGCCGGGCTGAGCCGCTGCGTCACATCCGCGAGCTGCGACGCGTGACGGCCCCAGCAATAGAGGTCGCCTTCGGCCACCGCGCACGCGCGGCGGCCGCCGACTGCGACCGCAGAAACGGGCCGGGGGTCCGGCTCCGCCGCATCCTCTTCCGCGCTGTTCCCTGGCGCGGCGTCGCCTACGTCGACGTTCGTGGCATCCCCAATGTCGACGTTCTCGGCACCGTCCCCGGCACCGGCTCCGTCCGGCGATCGCTCGGCTCCACACGCGGCCAACAACGCGAGCAGCCAAACGGCCCGGTATGCATCTCGGTTCCTCTGGCTCATCAAATCCCCCGTGGGTAGGGCGGCCACCCGGAGATCCGGGGCGGGATTGCCCGATTCGTTCGCCGGCACAGCGCGCGAAGTCCTGCCTCGGCCCGCTCCGCGCCGGAGACGTCGTGTCGCGACCGGAATTCAGCCTCCCCATGGTCCGATCCTCTTGTCGACATCGTTCCCGCCGGTCAACCGGGTCAACAGCCCGTTCGCCGACGGCCGACCATCGTCGCGAGGGCGACCCGAGTGGGCGCCTGGCCCGCATGCTCCGCGGGCGCCCCAGACCCCGATGAGCCTGGGTCTGGGGCGCCAGGAGGAGACGGTGGATCCGAGCGGCATTGCGGATGGAGACCTCGGATCCCGTTTCGGGTAGGGTCAGCCGCGGCGGGATCATCGAGACTCCGAGACACGGTTTGCCATGCGCGCGGAGTGGACGGATATGGGTGCTCGACGGTGCTCAGCGGCTGCGCTCGGCCGGGCAGGTCTGCTGAGGCGGTCCTGCATGGAAGCCACTATGCCTGCGGAACAGCGGATTCCCCCCTGCAGGTGGTGCGCTACCGTAGCGGTTGCAGTCGCTTTCACCGTCTCAACGGTTTGGGCGTGCGGTGCTCGGGACGAAGGGCGTGGCGACGTTGCATGCGATTGGAACGTCGATCATTGCGAGTGCGACCCGGTGGGTGCCTTCTGTTGCGACCACGGGGCGGTGCTCGTGTGCGAGGGCTACCTGGGTCGGACGTCGGATTGGCCGGAGTGTGGGGGCCCGGACTACCCACGGAGCGAGGCAGCACGGTGTGAAGATCTCGTCTCCCGCCAGGTTGGGCGCTGACGAGCGGTAGCAGCCGGACGTTCGGTGGGATCGATCGCGTGCGCTTTCGCACCGCGCGTACTTGCACACCGTGTCCTTTGCATTTAAGGGGAGCCATCGAACACCGCTCTTGGAACGAACTCTTGGAGAATCCGATGAACACGGTCCTCGCCAACGACTCCCGCCTCTTCCTCGACACCGGCCTCGCGCTCTTCTCGGGCGCGCCCCACAAGGTGCGTTCGCTCGACGCCGACACCGTTCGCTTCGGTCGCAAGGAGATCGAGCTCGGCGAGCACGAGATGCCGGGACTGATGTCGCTCCGGGAGGAGTTCGGTGCGTCGAAGCCGCTGGCCGGCGCCCGGATCATGGGCTCGCTGCACATGACGATTCAGACGGCGGTCCTGATCGAGACGCTGGTCGACCTCGGCGCCGACGTCCGATGGGTCTCCTGCAACATCTTCTCGACCCAGGACCACGCGGCCGCGGGTGTGGTCGCCGGCCCCTCGGGCTCGGCGGAGCAGCCGACCGGCACGCCGGTCTTCGCCTGGAAGGGCGAGACGCTGGCCGAGTATTGGTGGTGCACGCTTCAGTCCCTGGTCTGGCCTGACGGCAACGGCCCGACGCTGATCGTCGACGACGGTGGCGACGCGACGCTGCTCATCCACAAGGGCGTCGAGTACGAGAAGGCGGGTGCGGTGCCGGATCCGTCGACGACGGACAACGCCGAGGAGAAGGTCGTGCTCGCGCTGCTGGCCGACGTGATGGCCGAGAAGGGCAAGGGCTTCTGGCACGCCATGGCGGAGCGCATCCGCGGCGTGTCCGAGGAGACGACGACCGGCGTCCACCGCCTCTACCAGATGCAGGAGGAGGGCAAGCTCCTCTTCCCGGCGATCAACGTCAACGACTCGGTTACGAAGTCGAAGTTCGACAATGTCTACGGCTGCCGGCACTCGCTGGTCGACGCGATCAACCGTGCGACGGACAACCTGCTGTCCGGCAAGCGCGTCCTGATCTGCGGCTACGGCGACGTCGGCAAGGGCTCGGTGCAGTCGCTGCAGGGCCAGATGGCCAAGGTGTCGGTGTCGGAGATCGACCCGATCTGCGCGCTGCAGGCCAGCATGTCCGGCCTCGACGTCATCACGGTCGAAGACGCGCTGGAGACCTTCGACGTCTACGTCACGGCGACCGGCAACAAAGACATCATCACCGCCGACCACATGCGGCGGATGAAGCACGGCACGATCGTGTGCAACATCGGCCACTTCGACAACGAGATCGACATCGCCGGGCTCGAGGCGATGGCGTCCCGCGGCGAGGTCGAGAAGATCGAGATCAAGCCGCAGGTCCACGAGTGGCGCTTCCGGGACACCGGGCGCGCGATCATCATCCTGGCCGAAGGGCGGCTGGTGAACCTCGGCTGCGCGACCGGGCACCCGAGCCTGGTCATGTCGGCGTCGTTCACCAACCAGACGATGGCGCAGATCGAGCTCGCGGCGAACGCGGAGTCGTACGGACGCGACGTGGTCACGCTGCCGAAGCACCTCGACGAGAAGGTCGCACGGCTGCACCTCGAGAAGTTCGGCGTCCGACTGACGATGCTGAGCCCCGAGCAGGCGAGTTACATCGGCGTGTCGGTCGAGGGGCCCTACAAGCCCGACTACTACCGCTACTGATCGCGGAGCCGCGGATCGATCGAGAGCGCGCTTTACCGGCGACGGGCGGCGCGCTACACGGCACCCATGGCTGATAGGCTCTCCGATCTCAGCAGCGGCGCCGCCGTCTCGTCGTTCTTCGTCGTCGCGCGCGCGCAGACGGCCCAGACCCGCGCTGGCGCCGACTACCTCGTGCTGACCCTGCGGGACGCGACCGGGACGATGGCCGCGAGGGTCTGGGACCCGGCGGATGTCTGCCCGCAGGGGATCGAGGCGCCGGGGGTCTACGCCATCAGGGGACGGGTGGACTCCTATCGGGACGAGCTGCAGGTCATCGTCGACGGGGTCCGCGCGCACGAGCCGACGCACGACGAGATGGGCGAGCTCGTGCCGACATCGCGCTGGCAACCGGCGGTGCTGGTCGACGCGATCCGCGCACATATCGAAGCCGCCGTACGCGCGCCGATCCTCCGCCGATTCCTCCTCGCCGTGCTGGACCATCCCGACGTCGTCGAGCGACTCCCGGGAGCGGCTGCGGCGTCGAGGAACCACCACGCATATCGGTCCGGGCTGGCGGAGCACACCCTCTCGGGTATGCGGCTGGCGACGACCATCGCGGATCACTACGCGCGCTACTACCCGGGCCTCGTAGACGGCGATCTCCTGGTCGCGGGGTTCCTGCTGCACGACCTCGGGAAGATCTGGGAGCTCGAGGGCGACCTCGACACCGACTACACGACCGAGGGTCGGTTGGTCGGGCACATCCCGATGGGCGCGACCTTTGTCCGGACGCTGGCCGCCGAGCTGGGCGACGTTCCGCAGGAGCTGGTGCTCGAGCTGCAGCACCTGATCCTCGCCCACCACGGGGAGCTCGCCTACGGGTCGCCGAAGGAGCCGCAGACGATCGAGGCGCAGCTCCTGCACTACATCGACCAGATCGACGCCAAGACCAACACGTTCCACGCCGCGCTCGGAGCGCCCGGGTGGACGGATTGGGTCCGCTCGATGCGACGCACCCTGCTGGAGCCGTCGGAGCTTCGCGCCTCATGGACCGAGCCGCCGCCGGGCGCCATCGGTGACGACGGCCCGGGCACGCCGGCCGCCGGTCGGTCGGTCGGTGAGAGCGACCGACCTTCCCGCAGAGGTCGGTCGTCGCGAGCGTCGTCATCGCCAGAAGCGGAGTCGGGCACGCACAACGCGACGAAGCCGCTGCACGAGGCGTCGGATCCGGGCGCACAAGAGACCTCGCCGGTCGAGGCGTCGGGTCCGACCGCGTCGGCCGACGAGAAGCCCGACGCGACGCTCAGCTTGTTCGACGGGCTCGACTGACGGGGTCGTACCCGTGCGGCGTTTCGACCACCGGTCTCAGGATCTTTTTATCGCGTGGGCCGCTTACGTATCGTGGTGCCTCGGGTATGGTGTTCACGTCGGCCGGTCCGGCGCACCCAGAAGGCAGAGGTCGGATGACGGATCGCGACTGGACGGTCGCCTTGCTGTGCAACGACGAGGACGCGGCGCATCGTTTCGAAGCGGCGGCAGATCTCGACGGTGCGATCCGGGTGGTGCGGGTTGACGAAGCCCGTGCAGCGCACGACCTGGTCGTGTCCGGCAGCGCGGACGTGGTGGTGGCGAGTTACCCGGCGGATCCGGATTGGGTCGGCGCGCTCTGGCGCTGTTCCGACGTGGCGCTTTGCGTCTCCCTTGCAGGGGCGGACGACGTCGAGGCCGCGTTCTCCGCGACCGAGGGAGACGACGGCGAGCACGGTGGAGGCATCTACGCCCAGGCTGTGCTCGACCACGAGGACCTTACCCCTTCGGCAATCCGTCGGGGGTGCCTGGCCGCAGAGTACGTCAAGCGGCTACAGGCGCGGCTTCGTCGCAGCCTGGCGGAGCGGGAGCGAGAAGCGGAGCGCGGCCGGGTCGCGCGGTTCGTCATCGAGAACAGCCCGGTCGTGGTGTTCCGTTGGCTGGCACAGTCCGGGTCGCCGGTGGATTACGTCTCGGACAACGTGAGTCGGATTTTCGGGTACACCGCCGACGAGATGACCGCGCCTCGTTTCTTCTACCAGTCGATCATCCATCCGGATGACTTGGAGCGGAGCCTGCGCACGATCATGTCGATGCGCGAGGCCGGTATCGACCAGTTCCGACTCGAGTACCGGATCCTGACGAGCGACGGCTCGTTGCGCTGGATCGAGGACACCACTTATGTGGAGCGAGACGCGTCGGGGCGGGTCAAATACCACCAGGGAATCGTAATCGACGCGACCCAGCGCCGCGCCGCCCAGGAGGAGTATGAGAAACTCTCCCAGGCGGTCGAGCAGAGCCCGGGCTCCGTGGTCATCGCGGACACGCGCGGACGCATCGAGTACATCAATCCGAAGTTCACGGAGAACTCCGGCTACGAATGGTCGGACGTGGTCGGCAAGCAACTGATCGCGTTCAACGCGGCCGGTGACAGCGCGGCGCGGAAGCAGCTCTGGAACGCCATCTGGGAGGGCGACGAGTGGCGCGGTGAGATGAAGAAGCACCGGCGCGACGGCGGCTACTACTGGGAGCACGTCCGCGGCTCGCCGATCCGCGACGGCGGTGGGAAGATCACGCACTACCTCGAGGTCGGCGAGGACATCACCGAGCGGAAGCGGTCCGAGGCGACGATTCGCCAGATGGCCTATTACGACGCACTCACGAAGCTGCCGAACCGCACGTTGTTCAACGACCGGCTGGCGCACTCGCTGCCGCGTGCGCGGCGCGAGAAACGTGTCCTGGCGGTCCTGTTCCTGGACCTCGACAAGTTCAAAGAGGTCAACGACACCCACGGGCACGGCCACGGCGACCAGCTCCTGATCGAAGTTGCGCAGCGCCTCAAGGACTCGGTCCGCGAAGGGGACACCGTGTCGCGGATGGGCGGCGACGAGTTCATGATCCTGCTCCCGTCGCTCGAGCAGGCGAGCCACGCCGGAGCGGTGGCGACCAAGATCCTGGCCGCGTTCCAGTCCCCCTTCGACATCCGCGGTCATACGACGCGCGTCACGACGAGCATCGGTGTCGCGACCTATCCCGTCGACGGCGACGGCGCGGAGGAGCTGGTCAAGAACGCCGACGCGGCGATGTATCGCGCGAAAGAACAGGGCCGCGACAACTTCCAGTTCTTCACCGGACCGGTCCAGGAACCGTCGATCCGGCGGCTGGCGCTGCAAGACCTGCTGGTGCGCGCGGTTACGCGGGAGGAGTTCCAGCTCTTCTACCAGCCGCAACTCGAGGTCGAGACCGGAAACATCGTCGGTGCCGAGGCATTGCTCCGGTGGAACCACCCCGAGCGCGGCGTGCTGCCCCCCGCCGAGTTCATGGCCCTCGCCGAGGAGTCCGGGATCGTCCACGTATTGGGCCGCTGGGTGTTGGCGGAAGCGACCGCCGCGGCGGTCCGGTGGTCCGAACAGGGGTTCGGCGACGTGCGGGTGGCGGTGAACCTCTCGGCGTGCGAGTTCTCGTCGCAGGAGGTGGTCCCGGCGGTTCGTGCAGTGCTGGAACAGACGGGGCTACGGGCCGATCGCCTGGAGATCGAGGTGTCGGAGTCGTCGATCATGCGCAACGTCGCGCTCGCGTCGGCGCAGCTGGAACACCTGGCCGACCTCGGCGTGCGGATCGCGGTGAGCGACTTCGGGTCGGGCGAGTGGTCGATGACCTACGTGCGCGGGTTCCCGGTTTCGGCGCTGAAGTTGCGCAGGGGCCTCGTCCGCGAGCTCCCCGGCAGTCGGGACGAGGCGGCGTTGGCGGCGGCGATCCTCTCGTTGGCCGAGACCCTGGGATTCGATGTCGTCGCGCAGGGGGTCGAGACCAAGGAGCAGGCGCGCTTCCTGGCCGAGCGCGGCTGCCTGGCGGTGCAGGGCTTTGGATTCGCGCTGCCGCTGCCGGAGTCCGAGCTCGTGTCGTTCTTCGGTCGTCACGATCCGAACAGCGTGGACCTCGTGCGTGGGACCTGAAGTCGCCTCGGGCAAGCCAGCAACGAGCTGGCCCGGTCGAAGATCGGTTCAGCCGGCGCCGAAGATGTAATCGCTGAGCGAACGGAGCTGTTCGAGCGTGTGGATGTGTTGCCCGAAGACGGGCACCAGCCGCACGCGGTCGTTGGCGACGCGTCGCGCCAACGTGTCGGCGGCTCCCCTGTCGCGCCCGGCGAGCGCGAGGAGCTCGCGGTAGAAGACGTGCACACGCC
>PVBE012483653.1_pt1 | contig 12916 bp, 10 predicted proteins | sample 1631181 | NCBI WGS metagenome assembly PVBE01 (sample SAMN08397723, study PRJNA350692) | Marine metagenome, whole genome shotgun sequencing project. | isolation source: water | place: Pacific Ocean | collected 2012-04
CGAATCGGGTATGCCGGCGCCGATCGAGGCCTGCCGGGCCGGCGCCTGCGCCTGCCCCTGCCCGGCCGACAATATATTGCCCATGATGACCTCATCGATATCCTCGCCCTTGAGCCCCGCGCGGGCCACCGCGGCGCGGATCGCCTCGGCGCCGAGCTCGGAAGCCGTGGCGTTCTGCAAATCACCCTGAAACCCGCCCATGGGCGTGCGCGCCATGCCGACAATTACGATGGGGTCGTCACTCATTTTTCGATCCTCTCTATTTTCTGGCCACTCCGCTTCATTCTATAATGTTGCACTTGCGAAATCCAGGCGGATCTAATTACGCAGATGCAATATTTCATTATTACATATCATCAACAATGGTTTACGCCGTGTCATTAAACAATTCTCTACCGATCAGCATGCGGCGGATTTCGCTGGTGCCGGCGCCGATTTCGTAGAGCTTGGCGTCGCGCAGCAGGCGGCCGGTCGGCGATTCATTGATGTAGCCGATGCCGCCGAGCGCCTGAATCGCCTCAAGCGCCATCCATGTCGCCTTCTCCGACGCATAGAGAATGGCGCCGGCGGCGTCCTTGCGGCTGGTCTCACCGCGGTCGCAGGCCTGCGCCACGGTGTAAACATAGGAGCGCGCGGCGTTCATGACGGTGTACATGTCGGCGAGCTTGCCCTGCATCAGTTGGAACTCGCCGATCGGTTTGCCGAACTGTTTGCGCGCATGGACGTAGGGCAGGACGATATCCATGCAGGCCTGCATGATGCCGAGCGGCCCCGCCGCGAGAACGCTGCGCTCATAGTCGAGCCCGCTCATCAGCACGTTCACGCCCTTGTTCAATTGGCCGAGGATGTTTTCTTCGGGCACCTCGCAATCCTCGAACACCAGCTCGCAGGTGTTGGAGCCGCGCATGCCGAGCTTGTCGAGTTTTTGCGCCGTCGAAAAGCCGGCCATGCCCTTTTCGATGAGAAACGCCGTAATGCCGCGGCTGCCGGCGTCGGGCTCGGTTTTGGCGTAGACCACCAGGACCTCTGAATCGGGGCCGTTGGTGATCCACATCTTGCTGCCGTTGAGGACATAGCAGCCGTCTTTCTTTTCGGCGCGCGTCGTCATGCCGACGACGTCGGAACCGGCGCCGGGTTCGCTCATCGCCAGCGCCCCGACATTCTCGCCGGAAATCAATTTGGGCAGATATTTGCTCTTTTGCGCCGCGTTGCCGTTGCGCCGAATCTGATTGACGCAGAGATTCGAATGGGCGCCGTAGCTGAGGCCGACCGAGGCCGAGGCGCGGCTGATTTCCTCCATCGCGATGGCATGTTCGAGATAGCCGAGGCCGGAGCCGCCGAATTCCTCCTCGACGGTGATGCCGAGCAAGCCCAATTCGCCGAGGCGCGGCCACAGGTCGCGCGGAAACTCGTTGCTGCGGTCGATCTCCTCGGCGCGCGGCGCGATCTCGCTGGCGGCAAAGCTCTCCACCGTGTCGCGGATCATCTCGGCGGTCTCGCCGAGGCCGAAATTGAGGCCCGGCCAGCGGTTGGGAATCATGCTCGTCATCTCCTGATATTAAAGCAAAAACATGCCGGCCAGGCCAAGAAAGGCGAGAAACCCGATGACGTCGGTAACCGTGGTCAGCAGCACGCCGGCCGCCGCCGCCGGATCTATGCGCAGCCGCCACAGCACCACCGGAATGATCAGGCCGAACATGCCGGCGATCAGCATGTTGATGATCATGGCGCCGCCGACGACGTAGCCGAGCGCCGGGTTGCCGTACCAGGCAGCGGCGACGCCGCCGGTGAGGACGGCGAAGACGATGCCGTTCAACAGGCCGACGATGGTTTCCTTGCCGAGCACGCGGCGGATGGTGCCGACCGTCAAATCCTTGGTGGCGATGGCGCGCACGGCGACGGTCAGGGTCTGGGTTCCGGCATTGCCGCCCATCGAGGCGACGATCGGCATCAGCACGGCGAGCGCCACCATCTGGTCTATCGTGCCTTCGAACTGATAGATCACGAAGGAGGCGAGAATGGCGGTGGCGAGATTGACCAGCAGCCAGATGAAGCGGCCGCCGGCGGTCTGCAGCGCGGCGCGGTAGATATCCGCTTCCGGCACGCCGCCGAGGCGGAATATGTCTTCTTCCGCTTCTTCCCGCGCCACGTCGAGCACGTCGTCGACCGTGATGACGCCGATCAGCCTTCCGCTGGCGCCGACCACCGGCGCCGAGATCAGATCATATTGATCGAAAACATAGCCGACCTCTTCCTGGTCGGTGTCGGCGGCGATGACGTGCAGCTCCTGGCCCATGATGTCGCGCAGGCGGACGGGTCTGCGCGTGCGCAACAGGCTGTTAAGGGGCACCGTGCCGATCGGCTCCTGGCGCGGATTGACGACGAAGATTTCATAGAAATCATGCGGCAGATCCTCAGCCTCGCGCATGAAATCGATGGTCTGGCCGACCGTCCAAAACGCCGGCAGGCTGATGAACTCGCGCTGCATCAGGCGCCCGGCGCTGTTCTCCGGATAGCTCAGGCTCTCGGCGACACCGAAGCGGTCGGCCTGATCCGGCAAGGCATCGAGGATTTCGCGCTGCTGCGGCGGATCGAGATCCTCGATGACGGCCACCGCATCGTCGGTATCGAGATCCGAAATGGCAGCGGCGACGTCGCGCGAATCGAGCTGGCGGATAATCGCCTCGCGCACATCGTCCTCGATGAAGGCGAACACTTCGCCGCTGACGGTGGCGCCGGCCATGGCGACGAGACGGTGGCGCTCATCGCTTCTCAGACGCTCGATCAGGTCGGCGAGATCGGCGGCGTGGAGCGGCGCGATCAATTCGCGCAGGCGCGCCTCGTCTCCGCGCTCCAGCGCTTCGCCGACGGCGCGCAACAGGGCCGGTGTTAGGCCATAGAGCCCCTCATCGCCGCCGGCTTCGCGGAGCGCCTCGCGCTCGGGCGCTCCGCTCGGCATGGCAAATCAGCCGGCCTGGGCGTCGAGCGCCCGGGCGATGTTGTGCTCGATCGAGCGGGTCTGCGCCTCGACGACGGCGACGGCGGTCATGTTGAGCACGCCGCGCACGGTGACCGAGCCGTGCAGCACATGCGCCGGCGCCGAGAGGCCGAGAAGAAGCGGCCCGACCGAGATGCCGTTGCTGAGGGTCTTGACCAGATTATAGGCGATATTGGCCGAGGTCAGGTCGGGCATGATCAGCGTGTTGGCCTCGCCGCTGAGCCGCGAATTGGGGAACATCTCGTTGCGCACGTCCTCGTTCAGCGCCGTATCGCCGTGCATCTCGCCCTCGACCTCAAGCGCGGGCGCGCGCTCATGCAGGATTTGCAGGGCTTTTCGCATCTTGACCGAGAGCGCGAAGTCATTGCTGCCGAAATTGGACGAGGACAGCAGCGCCATCTTGGGCGCGAGGCCGAAACGCTTGACCTGCTCCGCCGACAACACCGCCGACTGATAGATTTCCTCCGGCGTCGGGTCCTCCGTGACATGGGTGTCGGTGATGAAATAGACGCCCTTGTCGAGGATCAGGACCTGCATGGCGGCGGCGGCGATGACGCCCGATTGCAGCGAGATAACGTCGAGCACATGCAGCAGTTCGGGCCGATAGAGGCTGACCGGCCCGCCGATCATGGCATCGGCGTCGTCAAGGCGCACCATCATCGCGGCGATCACGGTGTTTTGCGAGCGCAGCGTCATGCGCGCGGTTTTCGGCGAGGCGCCGGCGCGGCCCATCAGGTCGTGATAGGAGCGCGCATAATGATCATATTTGGCGTAATTGGCGGGATCGACGATCGTCACATCGGTGTCGATCTTGAGGCGCAGCGATAGATGGTCGATCTTCTCCTGGATGCGGAACGGCCGGCCGACCAGGATCGGCTTGCCGATTCCCTCATCGACGGCCTGCTGCGCCGCGCGCAGAATCCGATCATCCTCGCCATTGGCGTAGACGACGCGCTTGGGGTCGCGCTTGGCCTGTTCGAACACGCTCTTCATGAAATAGCCGGTGCGGTAGATCAGGCCGGAGAGCTTATGCGCATAGGCGCCGAGATCCTCGACCGGGCGCGTCGCCACGCCGCTCTTCATCGCCGCCTCGGCGACGGCGACGGGCACGGTGCTGATCAGGCGCGGGTCGAACGGCTTGGGGATGATGTAGTCGCGGCCGAACTTGAGCGAATGGTCGCCGTAGGCGTTGGCGACGATATCGCTCGATTCGGCCTTGGTGATATCGGCGATGGCGCGGACGCAGGCGAGCTTCATCTCCATGTTGATTTCCGTCGCGCCGCAATCGAGGGCGCCGCGAAAGATGAACGGAAAGCACAGAACATTGTTGACCTGGTTGGGATAATCCGAGCGCCCGGTGGCGATGATGGCGTCGGGGCGCACGGCTTGCGCGCCCTCGGGCATGATCTCGGGTATCGGATTGGCGAGCGCCAGGATGATCGGATCGCGCGCCATGACCTTGACCATATCGGCATTAAGCGTGCCCGGCCCGGAAAGGCCGAGAAACACATCGGCGCCTTGCATCACCTCGGCAAGCTCGCGCGCCGGCGTGTCGGCGGCAAAGCGTTGCTTTTCCGGATTGAGATCGTTGCGCCCGCCGTGAATAACGCCCTTGCTGTCGCAAACGCGGATATTTTCCAGCGCCACACCGAGGCCGATCAGCAGGTCAAGGCAGGCGACGGCCGCGGCGCCGCCGCCCGAGCAAACCAGCTTAATCTCGCCGAGCCCCTTGTCGATGATGCGAAGGCCATTCAGGGTCGCCGCCGCGACGCAGATGGCGGTGCCGTGTTGATCGTCATGAAACACCGGGATATTCAGGCGTTCCTTCAATTTGCGCTCGATCTCGAAACATTCCGGCGCCTTGATGTCTTCAAGATTGATGGCGCCGAAGGTGGGTTCCAGGCGCACCACGAGGTCGACGAAATTGTCGATATCGCGTTCGTCGACCTCGATATCGAAAACGTCGATATCGGCGAATTTCTTGAACAGGACGGCCTTGCCCTCCATCACCGGCTTGGCCGCCAGCGCGCCGATGGTGCCGAGGCCAAGCACCGCCGTGCCGTTGCTGATGACGGCGACGAGATTGCCGCGCGCGGTATATTCGAAGGCCGTCGCCGGATCGGCGGCGATCTCCTCGCAGGCATAGGCGACGCCCGGCGAATATGCGAGCGCCAGATCGCGCTGATTGGCGAGCGGCTTGGTCGCCTGAATCTCGAGTTTGCCCGGTTTGGGCGAGCGGTGAAAAGCCAGCGCCGCTTCTTTCAGATCCTCCGACATCGCGTAACCTCGATACTTGCCATGGCTCGGCAGTATATCCGAGCCTGGGCGGCTAGGTCGATTTCTTCACCGTGGCGCGAACCTTTTTGGCGATATTGGGGGCCACGGTTCGATCCAGCGGGTGCGGCAGGATCATCTCCGGGCTCGGCTCGTCGACGGCGTCCGCCAGCGCGATGGCGGCGGCGATTTTCATCTCGCCGTCGATGACCGGCGAGCCGGCGTCGAGGGCGCCGCGAAAAATGCCGGGGAACACCAGCACATTGTTCACCTGGTTGGGAAAATCGCTGCGCCCGGTGCCGATCACCGCGGCACCGCCCTTCAGCGCCTCGTCCGGCATGATTTCCGGCGTCGGGTTGGCCATGGCGATAATGATGGCGTCCCTATTCATGGTTTTCACATCCTCGGCGCCGATGATGTTGCCGCGCGAGACGCCGATAAAGACGTCCGTTCCCTTCATCACATCCTTGAGCTTGCCGGAGCGATTTTCGCCGTTGGTATATTCCAAGAGGCCCTGTTTGGCGGAATTGAGATCGTTCCGCTCGCCGCTGATCGCACCCTTGGAGTCACATATGATGACATTCGCCACCGGTTCAATTTCGTTGGCCGGAACGCCGACGCCGAGGATGAGCTTGGCGATCGCCGTGCCCGCCGCGCCGGCGCCGTTGATGACCACCTGGAGGTCGGACAATTTCCTGCCCGTCACTTTTGCCGCGTTGATCAGGGCGGCCAACAGGACGATGGCGGTGCCGTGCTGGTCGTCATGAAAGACGGGAATGCCGAGATCCTGTAATGCATCCTCGATCTCGAAGCAGCGCGGCGCCGAAATATCCTCCAGATTGATGCCACCGAAGACCGGTTCGATCAGCCGGCAGGCTTCGATGATCTTTTGTGTGTCCTTGGTGTTGAGGCAGATCGGCCAGGCATCGATCTTGGCGAATTCGCGGAACAGCAGGGCCTTGCCCTCCATCACCGGAAGCGCCGCCATGGGGCCGATATCGCCGAGGCCGAGCACCGCCGAGCCGTCGCTGACGACGGCCACGGCATTGCCTTTGATGGTGAGCTTGCGCGCCTGGTCGGGGTCCGCCGCGATAACCTCGCAAGGCCGCGCGACACCCGGCGTATAGGCCAGCGAAAGATCCTCGCGGCTGCCGATGGGGAGCCTGTTGTGAACACTGATTTTGCCGCGCAGATGTTGGTGCAGAACCAGCGAACGCTCGAAATAATAGGTCATTGGATTCCCCTTTGGATTCCCCTGTGGCGAATTGGAAAGTCGAATTGGCGATAGTGCCAGATGGCGGGCTGCATTACAGTCCCTTTCACTGAAGAAAGAAATTTTCGTGCGCCAGACCGACCGACAAAACGCCGCGCCGCCTGCCCTCGAATGGAAATCGAGCGCGGCGCCGGTGGGTTATGAATTTGCGGTGGGTGAAATGGAAGCGCGGGTGGCGCAAATTCGCGGCTCCGGCGCGCCGGAACTGGTCTGGCTGCTGGAGCACCCGGCGCTCTACACGGCGGGCGCCAGCGCCAAGCAAAGCGACCTGATCGACCCCGAAGCGTTTCCGGTACACCGCAGCGGGCGCGGTGGGCAATATACCTATCATGGCCCCGGCCAGAGGGTCGTCTATGTGATGCTCGATCTCGAGCGGCGCGGCGCCGACCTGCATCGATTCGTGCGCAATCTGGAGCAATGGCTGATCGACAGCCTGGCCGAATTCGGCGTCAGCGGAGAACGCCGCCAGGGCCGGGTCGGCGTGTGGGTATCGCTCGGCGCTGGCGAGGAGGCAAAAATCGCGGCGCTCGGCATCCGCGTGCGCCGTTGGGTGACGTTCCACGGCGTGTCGCTGAATGTCGCGCCCGACCTCAGCCATTACCGGGGCATCATCGCCTGCGGCGTGCGCGAGCATGGCGTCACCTCGCTCGAAGCGCTCGGCGTGAACGCGGATATGGCGGCGGTCGACGCGGTCTTGAAGGAAAAATTCCAAACTCTGTTTGGCGATTAGGTCACTCAGTCGAACGCTGTTCGAAGCCCCCCTGCTCCGGCGCTTCCGCCGCTTCGATCTCGACATTGAGAACTTCGGCCGAGGGCGGCCCTTGCCTGCACGCCTCTATCATCTCCTCGACCGCCGCGGCCGAGCCGCCAAACAGCGCCTCGACGCTGCCGTCGCGGCGATTGCGCACCCATCCCCTCAACCCGCGCCGCGCCGCCTCGTCGCCGGTCCAGCCGCGATACCAAACGCCCTGGACCCGACCCGTAATACGCACCAGGCGGGCGATCTCATTGTCTTCGGGAACCACCGGCATGACGCTCAGGCAAATTCCATAATCACCTGGTCGACGCTTAAGGAGTCGCCCTGGACGACCTTGATATGGGCGACCACGCCATCGCGCCCGGCGCGCAGCACATTTTCCATCTTCATCGCATCGACCACCGCCAGCGCCTGCCCGGCCGTGACCTCATCGCCCTCCTCGACGGCCAGGGAAACCACCAGGCCCGGCATCGGCGACAGCAGAAAGCGCGACAGGTCGGCGGGCGCGCGCTTCGGCATGCGCGCCGCAAGTTCCGCCGCGCGCGGGCTCCTGACCGTCAGTTGCGCTTCTGCGCCGCGCCAAGAGAGCAGCAGGCGGGTGCCGCTTTGCACCACTTGAACGCTGACGGCGGTGCCGTCCAGGGTGGCGTGAAAGAGCGCCTGGCCGGGCCGCCAATCGCTCTCGACCAGGCATTCGGTGCCGTTCCACGTGACCGCGATGGCGGCGCTGGAGGGCGCCAGGGCGACCGCGTGATCCCCGCCGTCGAGGGAAATCACCAATTCACGCGCCGCGCCATCGACGCGCGCGCTCGTCTGGCCTGAAATTTTTGCCCGGCGCTCGGCCATGCGCCATTCGATCGCGGCTGCGACGGGCACCAGCACCGCCAATTCGGCCGCCCCCGCCCGCGCCGAAAAGCCGTCGGCATATTCCTCCTCGATAAAGGCCGTGCTCAACCGTCCTTCGGCAAAGCGCGGATGGCCGAGAATGGCGGAGAGGAAAGTCAAATTATGCGCGACGCCATGCAGCTGATAATTGTCGAGCGCCTCCAGCATCGCCGCGATGGCATCCTTGCGCTCGGCCCCATGGCTGACCAGTTTGGCGATCAAGGGGTCGTAATAGATCGAGATTTCGCCGCCTTCGAAGACGCCCGTATCGACGCGCACCGTGGCGCTCGGCGCCGGCTCACGGTAGCGCACCAGCCGCCCGATCGAAGGCATGAAACCGCGCACCGGGTCCTCGGCGTAAAGCCGGCATTCGATTGCCCAACCCTGGCGTTTGACATCGCCCTGTGCCAGGCCAAGTTTTTCACCGGCGGCGATCCTGATCTGCTGCTCGACCAGATCGATCCCGGTTACCAACTCGGTAACCGGATGCTCGACCTGAAGGCGGGTATTCATCTCGAGAAAATAGAATTTTTTTTGTTGATCGGCGACGAACTCGACCGTGCCGGTGGAGACATAGCCGACCTCGCGGGCCAGCGCGCATGCCTGCTCGCCCATGGCCGCGCGTGTCGCCTCGTCCAATAACGGGCTCGGCGCCTCCTCGATGATTTTCTGGTGGCGGCGTTGGATAGAGCATTCGCGCTCGCCGAGGTGAATGACATTGCCATGCCCGTCGGCGAGAATCTGAATCTCGATGTGGCGCGGCTCCTCGATGAATTTCTCGATAAAGACGCGCCCGTCGCCGAACGCCTGGCTCGCTTCGTGAATCGCCGAGGCGATGCAGTCGGCGAGCATATCCGCCGAGGCGGCGGTGCGCATGCCCTTGCCGCCGCCGCCCGCCGCCGCCTTGATCATGACCGGATAACCGATGCCCGCGGCGATGGCCTGCGCTTCGTCGCCGGCCTCGATCGCCTGGGTATGCCCGGGGATGACAACGACCCCGGCCTTCTCGGTCAGCTTTTTCGCCGCGATCTTGTCGCCCATGGCGGCGATGGCCGATGCCGGCGGGCCGATAAAGGTGATGCCCTCGGCCGCCAGGCGCTCGGCGAAGGCCGGGTTTTCGGACAGGAAGCCATAGCCCGGATGCACCGCCCCGGCGCCTGTCCGCTGTGCCGCTTCGATAATTTTGTCGATTTGAAGATAGCTTTCGCTGGCCGGCGGCGGGCCGATCAGGACCGCTTCATCGGCCCCGCGCATATGCAATGCGCCGTCGTCGGCTTCGGAATAGACCGCCACGGTGGCGATGCCCATCGCCCGCGCCGAGCGCATGATGCGGCAGGCAATTTCGCCTCGATTGGCGATCAGGATTTTATCGAACATATCGGTGGCGCCGGCCTCTCCAGGGCTAAAGCGGTATGTTGCCGTGTTTTTTCCACGGGTTTTCGAGTTTCTTGTTGCGCAGCATGGCGAAGGCGCGGCCCAGGCGCCGGCGCGTGTTGCGCGGCATGATGATATCGTCGATATAGCCGCGATGGGCGGCTTTGAACGGGTTGGCGAATTTGTCGCGGTACTCCTCGGTTTTTTGCTCGACCGCCTGTGGGTCGTCGAGCGCACCGCGGAAGATGATTTCGACCGCGCCCTTGGAGCCCATGACGGCGATCTCGGCGGTCGGCCAGGCGTAATTGACGTCGCCCCTGAGATGCTTGGAACTCATCACGTCATAGGCGCCGCCATAGGCCTTGCGCGTGATCAGCGTGACCTTGGGCACCGTCGCCTCGGCATAGGCATAGAGCAGCTTCGAGCCGTGCGTGATGATGCCGTTATGCTCCTGATCGGTGCCCGGCAGGAAACCCGGCACATCGACCAGGGTGAGAAGCGGGATGTTGAAACAGTCGCAAAAGCGCACGAAGCGCCCGGCCTTGCGCGATGACGCGATATCGAGACAGCCGGCCAGAACCAATGGCTGATTGGCGACGATGCCGATGGTGGCGCCGTCCATGCGGGCGAAACCGGTGATGATGTTTTGCGCATGTGTCGGCTTGGTTTCGTAAAAATCGCCTTCATCGACAATTTTCCCGATCAGCTCCTTCATGTCGTAGGGCTTTTGCGCATCGGCCGGGATCAGCGTATCGAGCGATGGCTCGGGGCGGTCGAGCGCATCGTCGGTCGGCCAGGCCGGCGGTTGCTCGCGGTTTGACGCCGGCAGAAAATCGATGAAGCGGCGCACTTCGCCGAGCGCTTCGACATCGTCGGCGAAAGCGCGGTCGGCGACGCCGGAGGTGGCGGTATGGGTGATGGCGCCGCCCAGTTCCTCATGGCTGACCTGCTCATGGGTGACGGTTTTCACCACGTCGGGGCCGGTGACGAACATGTAGGAGCTGTTTTCGACCATGAAGATAAAATCGGTCATGGCCGGCGAATAGACGGCGCCGCCGGCGCACGGGCCCATCACCACGGAGATTTGCGGCACGACGCCGGAAGCCAAGACATTGCGCTGGAAAACCTCGGCGTAAGCGCCGAGCGAAGCGACGCCTTCATGGATGCGCGCACCGCCGGAATCGTTGAGCCCGATCACCGGCGCGCCGACCTTCATCGCCTGATCCATGATCTTGCATATTTTCTCGGCATGGGCCTCGCTGAGAGAGCCGCCGAAGACGGTGAAATCCTGGCTGAAGACGAACACCAGGCGGCCGTTCACGGTGCCGTGGCCGGTCACCACGCCGTCGCCGGGGATGACGTTCTTGTCCATGCCGAAATCATTGCAGCGATGCTCGACGAACATGTCATATTCCTCGAACGAGCCGCTATCGAGGAGCAGTTCCAGCCTTTCGCGCGCCGTCAGCTTGCCTTTCTTGTGCTGCACCTGGATGCGTTTCTCGCCGCCGCCCTGGCGCGCCGCCGCGCGCTTTTCTTCCAATTGCCGGATGATATCCTGCATTCGAATCCCCTACCGCTCGCCGATTCAATATCGCGACAATGCCAGAAATTCGCCGGCAGCGGAAATTTCCCTTCTGAGGCCCTCGAGGCGCTCGGCCAGTTCGGCATCCTCGCCCCAGCGTTCGAGCTGCCAGCGCTCGTCGATATGGGAGGCCGCCCAGGCCTGCTCGGCGTCGATTTTCCGCTCCAATAGCGCCAGGGCGACGATCAGCGAACCGCTCGCCGCGGTGGCGCTATGCAATCCCGTCAGGGTGAGATCATTCTCGGCATCGAGCGCCGCGCCGAGGCGCAACACGGCATTATCGTCCTGGGCAATCGCCTGCATTTCCGTGGTGGTGTTGAGCCTGGCGCCATAATGCGCCTCGGCCCAATCGAGCAGCGGCTGCCAGGCAGCGGCCTGGCGGCGCGCCAGTTCGGGTGGCTCCGCGGCGCGGTAGCAGAGCAGATCGGTCTCGGCGAATTTGACCGTCTCAATGATCGCCTCGGCGCGCTGTGGCGCCACCCGGTCGAGCGCCGTGCAGGCGAAGCGCATCATCGGCATGCTGTGCGGGTGGATTTCATCGCCCTGAGCGCGCCATTCGGCGGCCACCGCTTCGGCGAGCCCTTGCACCGCCATCACCAGGGGCTGCTTGGCCGGCGTTTTGACGGCGCGCCCGTCGAGCGCCACCGTGTAGCCGCCATCCAGCTCCTCCACCGAGACAATTTTGTAGAAGCGCTTTGCCATCCGCTTCTTGGTATTAATCGAAAATGCCGAGAACATCGTCGAGCAAATCCTCGACGGCTTCGGCCGAATCGCTCGGGGCTTCCCTTTCCCTGGCCGGCTCGGCGCTTTCGGCCGTTTGCTCGAGCGCCGTGATGCACGGGTTGTTGTCACCGGTGCCGGCGCTGACTAGCGGAATCAAAATGCCGAACGGCCCCAACAGCACCGTGCCCAACACGGCACCGGCGAGGCCGAGAAGCGCTTCTTCCTTTTTGAGGTTATAGCCGAGGTCGGTAAGCGGGCCGTCGATGACGACCGGAATGGAGAGGCTGAGCAGCGCCGGGTCTTTCGGGCGCGGCACCACGGTCAGGTCGGCGAGCTCGCGGCCGAGATCGATCTGCCCCTTGCCCGCCGTCGTGGTGAGCACGGTATCGAACAGCAGCGCCTTGTTGGTAGCGACGCCGTCGGCAACGTCGAAGCGGGCGACGAAACAGTTGAGCCGCGCGGCGTCGCCGGCCTCGCCGCCGGGCACGATAAAGCGCAGCAGGTCGGTGGCGATAAGATAGACATAGGCGTTGGGTATGGTGCCGGCGCCGACCACCATATCGATCCGGCCGTTCAGGCTGGCGGCGATCTCATGCGCCGAGCGCCCCTCACCGGCCAGCGAAACATCGAGGTCGAGCGGCCCGTCGACGATTTCACTGAGGTCGAGCAGCGGCTTGGCGACGGCAAGCGAGACCTCGCTCAGATTCACGTCAATTTGCAATCGCGGGCGCGCCTTTCGGCTCTGGAGTTCCAACCGTGCCACCACGTCGCCCTCGCCAAGACGCGCGTGCACGGGCTCAAGGCGCAACACCCCTGCTCCACTTCCAGGCCGAGTTCCGCGTCGCGCAACGACAACCCGCCATAGCGCAATTCGCCGACCTTGAGCGACACCTACGCATCCGCCTCATCGAGCGCGGTGAAATCCAGCCGCTCGTCAGGGAATAGGCGCTCAGTAGCGCCATCGCCGGTTTGGTCATCGGCTGCGCCCGCCTCGCCTTCGGCGCCGGTACTCGGCGCGGCGGCCTGGGCCTCATTTTTCGCCAGCAGCAG
>PVBE012021381.1_pt1 | contig 12915 bp, 12 predicted proteins | sample 1631181 | NCBI WGS metagenome assembly PVBE01 (sample SAMN08397723, study PRJNA350692) | Marine metagenome, whole genome shotgun sequencing project. | isolation source: water | place: Pacific Ocean | collected 2012-04
ACCAAAGACACCAAAGACACCAAAGACACCAAAGACACCAAAGACACCAAAGACACCAAAGACGATTCCGACGCGAAACGTCGGCGACGACGCGGCGGACGCGGGCGCTCTCGGCGCTCCGGGAGCCCCGTGCCGGAGTCGGAGCCGGCCGAGGGGGTCGAGAGCCCGGAGCAGGGCGCCGAGCCGCCGTGGGCGAAGGACTCCGAGGCAGCCGCCGAGCCGCCGGAGGAGCGCCTGCCCCTGGCCGAGGTCGCGCCACGGGAAGCCGAGGCGCCCAAGGCCGACAAAGCGCCCCCGGCCGACGCAGTGGATCTCGCCAGCGCGCTGGGAACCACCCCGGCGGCCCCCGTGGAGGATCTGGCCACCGCTACCGAGGTCTCGACATCCGACTCGGTGGAAACGCCGCAAGCAGTTGACTCAGAAGCGGAATCGCGCATACTCCCGCGCTCCGAATGAATCGAGGTCGAGTATGTACGCCGTCATCCGCAGCGGTGGAAAGCAGTATCGCGTGAACCCGGGTGGTTGCGTGCGCGTCGAGAAGCTCGAGGGCGAAGTTGGCTCTTCGGTCACCCTCGACGACGTGTTGATGGTAGGCGAGGGAGGCGACGTCAAGATTGGCGCGCCGACCGTCGATGGTGCCCGGGTAACGGGCACGATCGTCGCCCAGGGCCGGGGCCCGAAGCTCACGATCTTCAAGATGAAGCGTCGCAAGGGCTACCGCCGCAAACACGGCCATCGACAGGACTACACCGAGATCCGCGTAGACCAGATAGAGGACTGAGTTCCAGTCCAGGCCGAGTGCGCGACTCGGATGCTATGGATTCGTAGGGGCCACGTGGCCTCGGGAAGAAGACGATGTCACATAAAAAGGGACAGGGTAGCTCGCGTAACGGTCGCGACTCAAACGGCCAGCGGCGAGGCGTCAAGGTCTTTGGGGGCCAGCAGATCAATGCGGGCACGATCATCGTTCGTCAGGTCGGTACCAAGATCCACCCAGGCCAGAACGTCGGGCTCGGCCGGGACTACACGCTCTTCGCGCTCAAGACCGGTACGGTTCGTTTCGGCAAGTCTCGTGGACGCACCATGGCGCACGTCGACTCTCAGACCTGACCGGAGAATCGCCGACCGCATGCGCGCGTACGCCGGCGAGCCTTCACCGGCACGACGGCCCGGAAACGAACTCGCTCCTTGTCCTCCATCGCTAGAGAGACGGGAGCGTTTTTTTTTCATCGTCGCCCGAGGCGGTGTGCTGAGGTTGGGAACAACCCACGCCACCACGCACCGAAACGATCGTCATGAAACACGCCAACCTCTTCGTCGATGAAATCGAGCTCGAGGCCCACTCCGGCAGCGGTGGCGATGGCATGGTCGCGTTTCGGCGCGAGAAATTTATCTCCATGGGCGGGCCCAACGGTGGCGACGGTGGGCGTGGGGGCGATGTCGTGCTCATCGCGGAAACAAACGTCCCCACGCTTCTCGATCTGAAGTCGGCCAAAACGATTCGGGCGGCGAGCGGCGACAAGGGCGGAACCTCGAACAAGAAGGGCGCGTCGGGCGCGGACATCGAAGTCCAGGTGCCGGTTGGCACGCTGATCTTCGATCTCGACGAACTCGATCGGCGGGACGAAGCGATGACCCCTGGCTCGGGGTTGGACGAGACGCACGCGCTGGTCGACCTCACCGAGTCGGGGCAACGATTCGTAATCGCCCGCGGCGGAACCGGTGGACTCGGTAACGCCCGCTTCAAGACCTCGACACGTCAGGCGCCGGACTTCGCGACGCCCGGAAGACCCGGGGAGGTGCGCCGGATCCGACTCTCGCTGAAGCTTCTGGCCGACGTCGGACTCGTCGGCTTCCCGAACGCAGGCAAGTCGACGCTGCTTCGCCGCATCTCCGCCGCACGACCTCGAGTGGCGAATTACCCCTTCACGACCCTCGTGCCGGCACTCGGCGTCGCCCTGCGAGACGATCGCCGCTGTGTCGTCGCGGATATTCCCGGTCTGATCGAAGGAGCCAGCGAAGGCGCCGGGCTCGGACACCAATTTCTTCGCCACATCGAACGAACGCGCGTGATCATCCATCTACTCGACCTCGAAGCAATGCTCGTCGAGGGGCGCGACCTGATCGCGGACTACGATGCGATTCGACTCGAGCTCGAGCGCTATCGGCCCGACCTGCTGAAGCGCCGCGAGGTACTGGTCCTGAGCAAGGGAGATCTCGTCCACGACGAAACGCAGCTGGACGATTTAATCCGCAAGCTGGCCGAGCGAGGGCTCGACGCCATTCGCATCTCGGCGGCATCGGCTCAGGGGATCGATGCGCTCGTGCACGAGATGTTCGATGCCGTCGAAAAAACACGTCGCGACGATGAGCAACGCGAGGACGGGAATTGATGGCGGACGAAGACATCTGGAACCTCGTTCCCGAGGCGAAGCGCATCGTCGTGAAGGTCGGCTCGAGCACGCTCACTCGAAACGGGCAGCCGCGCCCCGATCGTTTCACCGCCCTGGCCCGAGACATTTCGAAGCTGATCGAACTCGGGCGCCAGGTCGTGCTGGTGTCCTCCGGCGCCATCGCCGTTGGCGCACATCGCCTCCGCTGGAATCACACGGGCGCCTCGATACGCCAGAAACAGGCGGCGGCGGCCGTCGGCCAGATCGGACTCGTCGAACTCTACCAGCGCCGCTTCGCGAAACTCGGACACGACGTCGGACAGGTGCTGCTGACGCGGACCGGTCTCGAAGATCGCGAACGCTTCCTGAATGCGCGGCATACAATGCTCGAGCTCTTGCGCCTGGGCGTCGTTCCGATCGTGAACGAGAATGATACGGTGGCGACCGAAGAGATCCGTTTCGGGGACAACGACAACCTCGCCGCAACGATCGTGAACGCGGTCGAAGCCGATCTACTCGTGATCTTGACCGACGTCGATGGCCTTTACGAAAGCCCACCCGAACCGGACCGGCCGAAACCGAGGCTAATCGAGAGCATCTCGTTGATCACGCCCGAGATCGAGTGCGCCGCGAGCGGCGCCGGAACGCATTTCGGCAGCGGCGGCATGATCACGAAGCTCCAGGCCGCCAAGAGCGCGAGGCGTTCCGGTGCCGGCACAATCCTCTGCCACGGCCAAATCCCGGGCGTGCTCGAAAAACTCGTCTCCGGCGAGCATCACGGCACGCTCTTCTCCCCAGGCGCTCGACTCCAGAGCCGCAAGCACTGGCTGGCGTTTACCGCCAAGACGCGAGGGCGCGTCGCGATCGACGAGGGTGCCGTTCGCGCACTCGTGGATCGCGGCCGCAGCCTGCTACCCGCGGGCGTCTTGCGCGTCGAGGGCGACTTCGAGATCGGGGATTCCGTCAGTTGCGTGAACGACAAGGGTGAGGAGATCGCACGCGGCCTCTCGGGGTATTCCTCGCGCGAGATCAGCCATCTCCTGGGCCTTCCGACCCGTGATATCCAGCGAGTGCTAGGATACTCCAACGGCGACGAGGTCATCCATCGCGACGACCTCGTTCTGACCGGCGACTAGCGCGAGCCGGGCCTCGCCAGTCGGCGCGGCCAACTGTTCACAACCAACCGTTTACAACCAACTATTCGCAACCAACTGTTCACAGGCCCACCGGTCTACGTGCCTGCCGGTACCATCGAGCCACTCAACTCCTTATCCTGGGATCCTTCCGCGATGAGCTTCGACCCGCAAGAGACCAAGACTCCGAACTCCGAGCTACGGGCGCAAATTCGAGAGCTGGCGGCGGCCTCGCGGGCCGCCGCAGCCGTGCTGGGCGAGATGTCGACCTCGCACAAGGATGCCTGGCTCGTGCGGGTGGCCGAACGACTCGATGGCGAGCGCGACACGATTCTCGAAGCGAACGCGAGGGATATCGCGGCGGCAGCGGAGAAGGGCGTCGCCGAGCCCCTGCGCAATCGACTCGGAATATCCGACGGCAAGTGGAACGCCATGCTTCAGGGACTGCACGACGTGGTCGCACTGCCTGATCCCGTGGGACGCATCTCCAATCACAGCGTGCGTCCCAATGGGCTTCGCGTCGGCCAGATGTCGATCCCGCTCGGCGTGGTCGCCATGATCTACGAATCGAGGCCGAACGTGACGGTCGATGCAGCGGCGCTCTGCGTCAAGGCAGGCAACGCCGTGATCCTGCGCGGGGGCTCAGAGGCCATCCATTCGAATCTCGCCCTCGGCAAGGTGTTGCGCGCAGCGGCCCGAGACGTCGGCGTGCCTGAGGACGCGATCATCCTGATCCCGACCACCGATCGTGCAGCCATCGACGTAATGCTGAAGCTCGACGACTCGATCGACCTTGTGATTCCTCGCGGCGGCCCGGGACTCATCCGAAAGGTGGTCGCGGAGTCGACGATTCCCGTGATTTGCCACGACGCTGGTGTGTGTCACATCTATCTCGACGCCAGTGCCGACACCGCGATGTCCGTCGCAATCGTGCACGAATCGAAGCTGCGGCAGATGCCGGTCTGCAATGCACTCGAAACCCTGCTCTGCCATCGCGAGGCAGCCCAGACCGTTCTGCCCGCCGTCCTCAAGGATCTTCACGAGGCTGGCGTCGAAATCCGTGGCTGCGCCCGGACCCGCGAGATCTTTGGCGACGCAGTGGCCGCCGCCGAAACGGATTGGGCGGAGGAGTTTCTGGCACCGATCGTGGCAGTCAAAGTCGTCGACGGAATCGACGCAGCGATCGAACACATCCGCCAATACGGGTCTGACCATACCGAAATCATCATCACCAATGACTATCTTCACAGCCAGGCATGGCTGCGTCGGGTCAACTCCTCGGTGGTTGGCGTGAACTGCTCGACCGGCTTCTCGGATGGCTTTCAACTCGGACTCGGCGCCGAGATCGGGATCTCGACTTCGCGTCTTCACGCCTATGGACCGATGGGACTCGAGGGACTGACGACGAAGAAGTTCGTATTGACCGGGGAGGGACAGATTCTCGGATGACCGAGCGAGCGGGTGGACCGCGAATCGGGCTATTCGGGGGCACCTTCAATCCGATCCATCTCGGTCACCTGCGTGCCGCGGAGGAAGTTCGAGAGGTCCTCGCGCTCGACCGGATCCTGTTCATCCCGAGCGCCATCCCACCTCACAAGAGGACCGATCCGAAGGATCCGATCGCGGAGGCCGAAAGGCGGCTGCAATGGACCCAGCGCGCGATCGAGGTCGAAAAGGAATTCTCGGTGGACCCCATCGAGATCGATCGTCCGGGACCTTCATTTCTCGTCGACACCCTCGAGGCGATTCGACAGCGAGAACCGAAGCAAACCCGGATCGTCTTCATCGTGGGTGAGGATGCCTTTGCGGAGATGGGAGATTGGCGGAAGCCGGAACGGCTCTTCGCCCTCGCAGACCTTGCTGTGATGACGCGACCTCCGGGTCAGCTTCGCGATCTCGCGCAGCGAATACCTGAGATCGTTCGCAACTCGTTTGGCTTTTCTCAGCAGGGAAGAGTCGCGCAGCATCGAGAGGCGGGCACTCGGATCGACCTGATCTCGATCACGGCACTCGACATCTCCTCCACCGAAATCAGGAGCGCAATTCGCAGGGGCCGTTCGATCCGGTACCTGGTACCGGAATCGATTCGCGAAGAAATCGAGCGCAGCGGCTGTTACGGGCCGCTCGTCGACTAAGAGAATGGCTGAGTGAACTCGATTCTTTCGGGTGAGCTCGACCTTGGAGGCAATGCAAGACCATGAGCGAAACCGATCCGCTGGAGAAGGCGAGATGGATCGTCGAAGCCGCGCTCGAACTGAAGGCCGAGCGCCCGATTTCCCTGGATATGCGAAAGCTCACGTCCTACGCAGATACCTTCGTGATTCTCACGGGACGTTCGGATCGACAGGTGCGCGCGATTGCAGATTCGATCGTCCAGACACTGAAGGCCCGCAACGAGGCTCCACTCGCCGTCGAGGGCCTGGCGGACGGGAACTGGGTGCTGATCGATTGTAACGATGCGATCGTCCACGTCTTCGACCCGGAGACGCGAATCCAATACGATCTCGAAAGCCTCTGGCGCGACGCTCCCAGACTCGACCTCGGGATTGCTAGCGTCGATCCGAATCCGGACTCCGCCGATGACGAGGCAGGGTTTCCCGCCGCCTGATGGACCACCTCGAGTGGGGAGATCTCGACTCCCCGTGCCTCGGTCCCCGAATCGGCCGCGGCCCGGATCGCCGTCCCGCACGACCCGGAACGCCCCGTTCGCGGCGTCGGAGGAGGGAATATGCTCGACCGGTTGCTGGCGACAATTCTGGACTTTCTGGCGCCGAGCTACTGCATCGACTGTTCGCGAGCCATGACTGCGCCGAACGCTCCTCTCCGCGTCTCTAGCAATCGTATCTGCCGCTGCACCTCTACCTGCGTCTGCACCTCTGCCTGCATCTGCACCTCTGCCTGCATCTGCACCTCTGCCTGCATCTGCAGCGACTGTGCCAGCCGACTCGCCTGGTGGCGGATCCCGGACGGCTGTCCGCATTGTGGCTGGAGCCGTTGCGAGGGAGGGGCTGGCACGGAATCCAGCTGTGAGGCGCCGGGCGGAGTCTGCCCAGGATGCTATTCCCAGGGCTCCGCGCTCGACGCCTGCCACACGCTTCTGCGCTACGAGGGCCGTGCGCGCGATTGGATTCCCCGCTTCAAGCATCGGAGTTCGCCCTTCGGGCCGCCCCTCGTGAGCCGACTGGCGATCGAATTCTTCGCCGAGGAGCTCGCTCGCAGTGTCGCGGCCCGGGACGTCTGGCGTCCGAATGTCATCATCCCGATTCCGCTGCACCCGCGCCGCAGGAGATGGCGAGGCTTCAATCACAGCGATCTGATCAGCCGGCGAATCGCCTCCTACCTCGATCTTCCCTTTGAGATCGGAGGCCTGGTGCGGCTGCGCGATACGCCTCCCCAGGCGAATCTTTCGAGCGCGGCGCGCCGGACCAACTTGCGGGGTGCGTTTCGAGCGACTCGGCCAATGCACGATTGCGAGCGCATCTGGCTCGTCGACGACGTGCTGACGACCGGCGCCACCCTCGAAGCCGGCGCGGCTGCGCTAATCGAGGCTGGGGTCGCCGAAGTCCGCGCACTCACCCTGGCGGCGACCCCGCCGCGTCACCACCGGCTCAGAGCCGGCGAAGCAGAGCACGACGCGATTGCGGAATCCAAAGCCGGATGCTTGGCGAGCATCTGATCTGGACTCGGCAGAATCGCAGACCGAAGTGGGGCACACGAATCGGCAACGCATTACCCCGGCAAATGTATTGACGCGCTAGCGAGCTTCGTTGGTGATGTCGGCTAGTCCTTTTGGACCGATGCGACGATCGTGCGGCGCAGCCGATCGGGATCGACCGGCTTCTTGAAGATCACGCCTCCGAGACCTTCGATGCGGCTACGCTTGATGATGTGATCCTTGTCGTAGTGGAAGGCGGTCATCATCAAGACGGGCGTATTCGGATATCTCTTCTTGACCTGTCGATAGAGCTCGTAGCCGTCCATTTTTGGCATCACGACATCCGAGAGCACGAGATCGAACTCGCCCTCGGAGAGCATCGCCAGGGCACCCTCACCGTCTTCGGCGGTTTCGACGATGCAACCGTCCGCCTCGAGCATCTCCTCGAGAGATCGGGCGATCCCCCGGTCGTCATCGGCTACGAGGATGCGCAATCCCTGGAGGCGGGGATCGGGCTCGTGACGTCTGCGCTGCTCGCTGCGGAGATCGAGCATGCGCGCCGGACCCACATAGCGAATCGTCTCGTAGGTGTCGGTCTTCACCATCTCGCCCAGGCGTTCGAGGATCTCGGAGATCCGACCGACCTCACGGCGAATCGCGTCGAGCCGCTCGTACTCGACCGAAGAATCCGCTTCCCCGGCCAGGCGCGCGACGTCGTTCTCGAGCAGGGCCGCCTGATTGACGATCACTGCCAGCGGGTTGTTGATTTCGTGGGACAGAGCGATCGCCACCTCGCCCAGGGTCGCCAGCTGGTCCTTGTGAAGGATCTCGCGAAGATCCTTGGCAAATCCGATCGTGCCTTCCTCCTCGCCCGCCTCGTCGTAGAGCACGGTTCCCGAGATGGCCACGGGAATCTCCTCACCGGCATGGGAAACAAAGGTCGTCTCGAGAGTGTCCACGACGCCGGGGCCGCCGTAACCGGGGCCGCGCATCGCCCCGCCCACGCGACGCGCCTCGTCCACGGAGGGATAGAAGATTCCGACGAACTCTCCGATCACCTGTTGACTGGTAAATCCGAGGTTCTTCTGCGCGCCGTCGTTGTAGTAGATCACGCGACCCTTCAGATCGGTCGCGATGATCATGTCGGGAGACCGATTCGTGAGCTGTACGAGCTGTTCTCTGGTGAGGCCCATTTGACTAGCTCCCTTGGAACGCTGGCGCTCGACCGGAGCGCCGCAGCTCTCCTGCCATGGCGATCCCTACTTCAGCCGATACCCTGCTCCGCCAGCCATCGCTCGGCATCGATAGCGGCCATGCAGCCCGTCCCGGCAGCGGTGACGGCCTGCCGGTAGACCGAATCCGCCACGTCCCCGCAGCCGAAGACCCCTTCGACCGATGTGCGCGTAGTGCCCGCCTCGACCTTCAAGTAATCCGCGCTATCCAGGTCGAGCTGCCCCTTGAATAGCTGCGTATTGGGCTGATGACCGATCGCGATGAAGAGCGCCTCGACTTCGACTACCTGGCTCGATCCATCCCGAACGTCTTTCAAGCGAACCCCCGTGACGTACTCGTCTCCCAACACCTCTTCGACCTCGGAATGCCAGGCAAACTCGATCTTGTCGTTTGCCCGGGCACGCTCCTGCATGATCTTCGAGGCGCGCAACTCGCCGCGGCGATGAATAGCCGTCACTTTGGTCGCGAATCGTGTCAGAAAGAGCGCCTCCTCCATGGCGGTATCGCCGCCACCCACCACGGCCATCGCTTTGTCCCGAAAAAGCGCACCGTCACAGGTCGCGCAGGCGGAAACGCCCCGATTTTGGAGTCGCTCTTCGGATTCGAGTCCCAGCCACCTGGCGGACGCGCCGGTCGCCACAATCACCGAGTCGGCCGTGTACTGCTTGCCATCCGTCGCAACCTCGAAGGGACGATTCGAGAAATCCACTCTCGTCGCATCCTCGAGCAGGATTTCCGTTCCGAAACGCTCGGCCTGTTTCTGGAGTTCTTCCATCATCAAGGGGCCGCTGACCCCGTCCGGATAGCCGGGGTAGTTTTCCACCTCGGTGGTGATCATCAGCTGGCCACCGAAGTCAAACCCAGCGAGCATCAACGGTTCGAGTCCCGCCCGCGCGGAGTAGATCGCTGCCGTATATCCCGCCGGCCCGCTGCCGACTATGAGCACTCGGCGGTGCTCGACCTGCATACGAAGCTCCCTCGCTTGCTCTGAAATCCAGCTCCGACAGCCTGGCTCGAAGCCCCGCCTTAAAAACCCTGGAAACGCTTCGGAGTCAGGCCGAGGACTCCGGCCCGACGAGCGAGCCATCCCCGCCCGCCGGGAGTCTACGCATCGCACCCGGGGCTCGCTACTCGAAACGGGCTCGGAAACACATCGAATCCGACCCGACCTACTTCGGTCATACTTCGGTCAAAGCGGCTCGGTGATCGGCAACTCTTCCCACATCAGCTGAAGAAAGATCCCGATGAAGAACGACAGAAAGGTCATCAGCAGCAGGGCCGAGGGGAAGGCAAAGATGGGGTCGATCCCGACGACGTAGGGCAGCTGGCCGATCATCGGCGACAAGGTCTCCCGCAGGATTTCCGGGGAGACCTCGTCGGATCCGGGCGACCAGTTGCGGGCCACCATGAAGGGCCCCAGTAGGCTGGTGATGACGATGCCGCCTGCGAAGGCCTGAACCACGCCCAGCAGGAAGAGCGAGCGTGCGCGCGCAAAGGCGACAGCGGTATCCGGAATTCGGCGTGCGATCTCGACATAGATGTAGAGGAGCGTCACGAGTCCGAGCAGGAGCGCCACCGTGCCCAGCGCCACGAAAGGGCGACTCGCCAGATCCCAGACCTCGTCGATCAGAAAGACCGGCAGATAGCCGACGATGATGCCAGCCCCGATTCGGGGAACCGAGGCGTGGAAAAAGGACAGATCGCGCTTCCAGCAGAACCGGTAGAGCAGAAACCAGATCGCCACGGAATTGACGACGAAGACCTCCGACGCACAGATCAGGTCGAAGAGCTGGGGCGCCGTCGAATAGCCCACGGCCGCCGCCAGGAAGGGCAGCACCAGGACCGCCACCACCGCCGCGTGGATCTTGGGGGTATGCCAGGTGAGGATGCCATCGCCGCCAGCGTCAGCAGCCTCCAGCGCCGCCGCGTGATGGATGATCGCCGAGGAATGTCGAATGTCGTAGATGCGAAGAAACCAGCGTTCGAGCTTTCCCAGGATCCGCAGACAGTTCCTGTCCGAGCGCCTCAGAAAGGGAACCAGGCTTCGGCTGCGCTCGATGCGACCCCCGCGATCCACCGAGATCGCCGCCAGCACCTCGAGCTCCCGGCTCTCGAAGGGGGAATCATCCTTCTCGAAGGCCTGGTTTTCCTCGTCGAGGCAGACACCCTCGAGCCACAGGTAGAAGGCACGCTCGGCCATGCGCACGATCATGCGGTCGGCCGCAGCCTTCTCCCCGGTCTCGAGCACCTGAAAGAAACCGGATTCGGTCGGGTCGTCGCTCGGGTCGACGAGCTGGACCTCGCCTCTCATATACGCCTCGAGGTATTCCGGATCGACGCGGTCGGCGATGAGAACTCGAAGGGATTCGTAGATTCGCCGTCGCAGTGAATACGAGGCAACTCGAAGCTGACGTCCAGCTTCGAGCTCGTGTGTCTCGATGAAGCGCAACAGGATCTGGCAGAGCAGCGCCACGTCCTGATGAAAGCGGGTGCGTGCCTCGGGCTGGAGTCGATCCACCTGATCGAACTGGCGACACAGGCCATCGAGATAGGGAGGAGCCGACGAGAGCAGGCGCAGCATCAGATTGCGCGCATCCCGCGGACTCGCATGCGCGCTGATCAGTCGGGTCTTCGCCAACAAATCGTCGAGCTGAAGAAAGAGTTCCGTCGGGTCGTTGCGCGCCGCATGAAACGAGAAGGTCTCCGGGAAGAGACGTTCGAATCCAGCCTCGCCTTGCGCGGTTTCGAATCGAACCTCCCGAGCATGGAAGGCGAAAGTGAAGCGGAAGGTCAGATCGAGGCGCTCGACGCGAAGCTCGAGTCGGGGCAGAGCGGTGGCAGAGGGCCGGGTGAGCGTCTGTGGCAAGCCAGGCCCCGCCAACTAGAGCACCCGCTGGCGCGGATTCTCACCACTTTCATAGTAGGCCTCGACCGCCTGCGTCAAGGCGACGACGCCCTCCGGAAATGTTTCCGACCGAGGCCAGCGCCGCGCAGCCACGCGAAGTCGATCCCGCAGAAGTTGCGCATCCGGATACTCTTCAGCGGCTAGCGCATCGTCGACGTCCAACCAATTGGTGATCGCCGTCCGCGTGCGGGAGAGGCGTTCGCCGAGCTCCAACATGTTCGCCGATTCGACCCGCGCCTTGACGACGCGTTCACCGAGCGCTTCGAGCGCCAGGCGCGCAGTCTCGAGTTCCCCGCGCAGGGGGCCGCTCACCGTCGCCAATCGGCCGACGATCTCCTCGAAGTCGCGCATCAGGGGCTCGTGGGAGATCTCCTTGAAGAGCACCACTCGGCCCATCTGCTCATCCGCATCATTCGACAGGGACTGGGAGGATATGCGTAAGCGATGGCCCGCACCGACGGGGATATCCGCCTCTTCGAAGCCACCCCCGGAGCTCTCCTCGAGCGCTAGCACGGTCGCAGCCAGCTCCTCGAGTCCCGTTTGACTCAACACTTCGCCGATCGAACGACCCCGTACCTCACCGGTCAGCCCCAGGAAGGCCGCTGCGGGTCGATTCGCCGCGCGAATGATACCGTCGCGATCGACAGCGATCGCCCCCGTCCGCAGCCGATCCATCGCCGCCTCGAGAAACAGGTTCGAATCGCGCAGGTCAGCCATCAGCCGACGATTCTCCATCGTCAACGCATGAAGCTCGCTGGCCCGCCTGACGATGGTCTTGAGTTCGTCGGGCTCCCAGGGTTTGTTGATGTAGCCGTAGATGTGGCCATCGTTGATGGCCTTCACGGTTGTCTCGGAGTCTGCGAAGCCCGTGAGGATGATCCGGACGGTCTCCGGAAAACGCTCGTAGACCTGCTTCAGCAGATCGACGCCCGTCATGCCCGGCATTCGCTGGTCGGTGATCACGACCGCGATCGGGGCGTTCTCCTCCATGATTCCGAGCGCCTTGGTCGGATCCACCGTGGAGAGCACGTCGTATTCGTCCATGAACGTAAAAGTCATCGTTTCGAGGATGGCTTCCTCGTCATCGACGATCAGAATTCGAGATCGGGTCGCTTCGCTCATGGTTTGGTCTCTTCGGTGGGCGCCAGACTATCACGCTCAATACCGCGTCGCTTCGATCAGTCGCGCACGACTACGGCCCCATTCGCCCCGCCAACGCTCTGCGATCTCCTCACCGGGACTGATCCCGCGCTCGATCTGCGCGTGCAGGGGGTCGAGAAAATTTTGCTCATCCTGGTCCGTCTCACCGACTGCCGCGATGCGGCGCAGTCCCTCCCCGGAAATCGAGACGAGCTCCTTCGCCAGGCCGAGCACCGAACGGCCAGCCAACTCAGCACGAAGTCCGCGTCGCGCGATGTCGAGCTGGCCCGCATCGAGCTGGGCCATCGTGGTGTGGCCGAGCAGCCGCCAGATCGCATCGAGAGCACCGGAGTCGTAGAGCACGCCCTTCCAGAGTGCGGGTAGGGCACAGATCAGATCCCGCGGAACCGCATCCGCGCCGCGCACCTCGATGATTCGCTTGAGTCGCACGTCGGG
>PVBE012079700.1_pt1 | contig 12915 bp, 11 predicted proteins | sample 1631181 | NCBI WGS metagenome assembly PVBE01 (sample SAMN08397723, study PRJNA350692) | Marine metagenome, whole genome shotgun sequencing project. | isolation source: water | place: Pacific Ocean | collected 2012-04
ATCATCGTTCCGTCGTCACCCTTCCTTCTCGCGGTTGCCCTTCTCATCCGCCGCGACGGTGGGCCCTCGGTATTCGAGCACGAGCGTGTCGGTTGCGATGGCCGGCGCTTCACCTGCTACAAGTTCCGTACCATGGTCCGCGACGCCGGCCCGCTCCTGGCGGAGCTCCTCAATCGCAGCCCGGAAGCGCGCGAGGAATGGGCGAGCGGCTTCAAACGCAAGAGAAACGCAAGAGCGATCCTCGAATCACCGACATCGGCAGGTTTCTGCGCCGGACGAGCCTGGACGCGCTGCCACAACTGTTCAACGTTCCCGAGGGCGGACATGAGTTTGGTCGGTCCGCGCCCGATCATCGAGGCCGAGATGGAGCGCTGCGGCGGACTCCTCCCCTGCTATCCGATGGCGCGCCCCGGGATCACGGGGCTGTGGCAGGTCAGCGGGCGCAACAACGTGGAGCATTCCGACCGCATCCTCCTCGATGTCCGGTACGTCAAGAACTGTTCGCTGTGGTCGGATATCGTCATTCTGTTCAAGCTCGTACCCCGTCGTCCTCTAAACAGGGTGCATATTGGCCAATATTGGTCTAGGTCGTGGACTCATAATGGCGCATCCACAATCTGATGGAAGCGAGAAGAACGGCGGCGAGGTAGTTTCTCGCGAGTTTGTCGAAGCGGGTTGCGATGCGGCGGGAGTGTTTGAGTTTGTTGAAGAAACGCTCGACGAGGTTGCGCTGGCGGTAGATGTCGAGATCGACGACGCGGCGGACCCGCACGTTGCTCTGCGAGGGGATGTGGGCGTTGGCGCCGCCGGCCTCGATCAACTCGATGATCGAGCGTGCGAAGAAGCCACGGTCGGCGACCACGTCGCGCGCCAGGCGCAGGCCGTCGGTGAGCGCTGGGAATGTCGTCTTGTCGGACGCCTGACCGGGCGTGAGCAGAAGCCGGACCGGCAGGCCGCGGGCGTCAACGACCGCATGAATTTTGGTGCTCAGTCCGCCACGAGAACGACCGATGGCGTGATCCGCGCCCCCTTCTTACCGCCCGCCGCGTGCTGGTGGGCGCGCACGATCGAGGTATCGATTAGATGAAGGGACTCTGGCGCCGCGGCCGCCAAGGCCTCGAAAACCTTAAGCCAGACACCGGCCTTGGCCCAGCGGTTGTAGCGGTTATAGATCGTCGTGTAGGGACCGTACCGCTCCGGCAGGTCTCGCCAAGGCGAGCCGGTGCGAAGGATGTAGAAAATCCCGTTCACAACCCGGCGGTCATCCACTCGCGCCACGCCTCGCGGTTTGTTCGGCAGAAGCGGGGCAATGATCGCCCACTCCGTATCGCTCAAATCAAATCGTGCCATCCTCAAGCTCCCGTCGTTTGGAAGCTTGAATCATATTCCGCCCATAAAGGGAATCCTCTTTATGGGTACAGAACCTAGGCGATGGTTCCCGGTCGGCAACGAGAGGGTCTCCTCCCTGAAGATTCGACGGCTTCCTGTGAGAGTTTCTGGAAACCACGGCCCCCGGAGCCTCCGCCTTGACCCATCCGCTCTTCGTCCTTACCGTGGTGCTGGCAGGGCTGCCGTCAGCGGCCCTAATGTTCTCGGCAAGGCAAGAGGACCGGACCTTCCGGCTTGTGGAGGGAGTTCCTCGATTGTGCAATCCTTGACGCAGTGGCAGGCGGTACTTGACCGCGCGTCGATTTCCAGGAAGGGCGACGGTGTTTCCTGAGAGCATTGCTATGCATCCTCGTATACGAAAGTGGATATACGTGACCGGCGTCGTTCGGAGCGGCACCAGCATCATGGGGAAGGTGCTGAGCCTGCCGGTCACGGTCGACTACATTCACGAGCCCTTCGATCCCGTCGGCGGCACGGTCGTGATGGACCGGAGGCTGCTTTACATCCGGCCCGGCGATCCCGGAGATAAAGGCGCGCTACGAAGACGCCATCGCGCGGGTATTCCGCTACGACATCGCGTTCAGGCATGTGCCGCACCCCGGCGAATCGCCCCTTCGCTACCGCGCGAAGGCGCTGATCGGGGGGCGCTCCGCCTTCTATCTGAGACTCGCGAGGATGAACCCTTTTCACCGCGCTGCGGTCGTCAAGGATCCGGACGGGTGCCTTCTGACCGAGTATCTGTGGTCCAAATACGGTGTGACGCCGGGGGTCATCATCAAGCACCCGCTCTCCTTCGTGGCCAGCATCAAGCGGATGGGGTTCGTCTTCGACTGGGGCTGGATAAGGGATCAGGTCGACCTCGTCGAGGATTGCTTCGCCGACGAGGAGGACTTCCTGTTGACCGAGCGCGGCGATCCGCTGGAGGTCGCGGCTTGCGTTTGGCGCGCCGTGCACAAGGTGCTCCTGGCTTGGGCCGCCCATCACCCCGAATGGCAGGTCGTCACACATGAGGAGTTGTGCCGCGAGCCGCTCGCCACGTTCAGGCGGCTGTACGACGCCCTGGATCTTCCCTGGTCGACGCGAATCGAGCGGAGGATCGTCCGGTTCACCTCGCCCGACAACCCGGTCGACGGGCGCGGTGGGCAGTTGTACGACCTCAGGCGCGATGCGGCCCACATCTTCCGTGCCCGCGTCGCGTCGCTGTCGGCGGAGGAGAGGCAGATGGTGCGCAGGTGTACCGAGGATGTGGCGCAGAGGCTCTACGGCCCCGACGCCTTCGACGTCGACGTTTCGTGCGCGGCGGCGGATGCGCCTTGGTCGTGACGAGACAGCCCTTGCGCCCGTCCTCACGATCGGTCTAGCGCGATGTTGCAGTTCCTAGTAGGGCTGACGAGCATCAACCTTTCCGCTCTGCGCGTGCCGTTGTTCGGGACGGTCTTCTTCAACGCGCCGGCCATGGCGTTCGTCTGTCTGGCGATCCTGACGCTCCGACGAACCTACGACCTACTGATCGACAAGCGCCTCTTCTACTACCTTTCCGCGTTCTTGCTCCTGGGGATGCTCGCGCACGTCCTCGATCCGTCCGGCGGCAGGTACGTCATCCGCCAACTTTTTGCGTTTGGCGCAATGGCGCTGGTCTGCCACGTCCTCTACGAGGAGTCACGGCGGCGGAGCTTCCTGTCATACAGGAACGCTGCCGTCATTCTCGGGCTTTATCTGCTCGTCTACGCGCTCTTCTATGGCGAAAGCATGCTTGGTTCGGGGGGCGCCGTCTACCGCGCGATTTTCAACCTCATCGCTAGTCAACCGGAGCAGCAGTGGGCGCATGCGAGCGCGGGACGCTTCACCTTCTTTCAGCCGGAGTCCCCAATTGCCGCCATTGCCATTGCTAGCATCCTCATGCCTTTCCTCGTCGGCCGCTGCAAGATGCGACCCTTGCCCACTGGGTACGTCTTCATGGGGTTAGGGATTTTCTGCCTGATCCTGACCGGTACGCTCACAGGAGATCTGTTCGTATTGTACACAGTCGCCTATTTAGTGCTTCCAAGCCGTCTTATGCTCCTCGGGGCGTTCGTCGGGGTTGTCGTCTATATCGTGACCATGATCGCGATCGTTAAATTCTTCTTTTCCCCAAGCGATGCCGCCCTGCTGGTGCAATCTTACGGGATTGGCTTATACGAGGGCCTGGATGCGCGTCTCGCCTCCGGGTCCGCTATCGGTCGCCTGATGATGAAGTTTTTCGGAATACTGGCGTTGCTGGATTCTCCTTGGGTCGGGAATGGCATCGGCGGTTTTCCGAACTTTTTCTACGAGGTCTCCAACCGACATGACGTCACTGGGAACCCAACGGTCGAGGCTCTCGCTCTCGGGACGTTGCTCAATGTACCGAACCCCAAGGACATGTACGTTCGTATCGGCGCGGAGAACGGAATCCCCGGCCTTGCCCTGCTGCTGTATCTCGGACTGAGATTAGTCCGATTCGTCGAGGGCGATGGACGTGGCCCAGAATCTCTCCATGAGCACGCGCTGCGCTACGCGGTTGGTGCCCTTTGCATCAGCTTCCTGGTCGACGACACGCTGCTCAATCCGGCCCTGTTTGTCCTCGTCGCGCTGATCGGTCACGTTCAGCGTGAGCGAGTCGCCCGTGACCAGGAGCGTCGGACGCCTGGGCCGCCCCTTTCGGCTGCGTGATCGAAGGTTCCCGCACTCCCTCAGCGTCAGACGCGGTCGGCCGAGGAATTCGTGAACGTCGGTCGGGGCAATTGGGGCGCCTCGTACGATCGCTCGATGACATGCATCCAAGCCCTTCCCAGCCGCTCCGGATCGAGTGCGAAGCCGGCATGTGCCGGTGCCGCTGCCCCAATTCCCCGCACGCGCCCGGCTCGCTCAACCGGGGTGCCGGTGCCGATTAGCGAGGCCCGCGCATTTGGCTCCGCCGGCGTGTACGCCGTGGCGCGATCGGTCGCGATCGGTCGGGCAAGGCGGCGGAGGCAGGTCGTGATGGATTGCGGTGGCGGGGCTTGTGCGCCTGGCAAGTTCGCGGGTAAATTCCCTCCGAACAAGAGCACACTGTTGTCATCGGGAGATCGAGTTTGCCGAGAATGCGGGCCGCCAATCTCATCATGCCGACGAGGCTCAAGCCTTTCCGCGCCTACATGCGAAATGGGCCGTTCACTCTGCTTGACGTAGGCTGTGGCGCTCATTCGCCGACGATCACCAAGCGCTGGTTTCCGAACGTCCGTTATCACGGCATCGACCGCGAGCGCTATCACAATGACGACGCCGACATCGCCGCGATGGATAGGTTTTTCTGCCTCGACCTGGAGGAAAGCGACCTCTCGGAGGTGGAGGACGGTGCCTACGACGCGGTGCTTGGCTCGCACGTCATCGAGCATTTGGCGAACGGGCTCGAGGTGGTGGCCCGCCTGGCGGGCAAGCTGCGCCCAGGGGGGGGGGTGATTTATCTCGAGTTTCCGTCCGTTCGCTCGCTCTCCATCCCGAGCGGCCGCAAGACTCTCAATTTCTGCGACGACTCCACGCACAAGCGAGTCTATGAGGTGTCCGAAGTGGCCAACGTGCTCCTCGCCAACCGAGTGAGGATTCTCAAGGCTGGCCGCCGGCGTGACTCCGTTCGGCTGATGCTTACCCCGGCGATTTTGGGATTCCAGCTCTATTCGATCGCCCGATACGGTCAGCTCGACGGGCCGAACCTCTGGGACCTCCTCGGCTTTGCCGATTTCGTCCTCGGCGAGAGGACGATCTGAGCGCTCAACCTGGCGTGTCGACGGGTTCCACCCCGAGCGCTGCGCGCCAGCGGGCCCGGAAAACCCGCGGCGAGAGTTCGGCCACGACGAAGGCGCGCCCGGCGCGCGCGCCCTCCCGCAACTGGGCTAGCCACGCCTTAGGGTCGGTGACGAGGGCGCGCCACTCGGCCTCCGTCTCAAGCATCAAGGGGTAGTCGGCGAGCCCGAGACCCTCGAAGGCCGCGGCATTGCCCGCCACCGGACAGCCGCGGGCGAACGCTTCCGGAATCTTGGTCTTGATTCCGCCGCGCAGGAACACAGGCGAGAGGAGCACGCTGTGGCCGTCGTAGACCTCGCGGAGATCCTCGACGTATCCGCGCAGCACGATCCCCGGGGGCGGGTCGTAGCTTCGGCTCAGCCGGCCGAAGAGGTGAAGCTCGGCTGTAGGACTCCAGCGCCGCCAGAGCGTCATCAGGTAGTCGATGGTCAGGCGGTTCTGCATCAGGCGGTCGGTGCCTACGAAGACGAACCGGACCGGGGGAACGAAGCCATCCGGCGCCGCAACGGGCTCGACGGCGGGTGGAATGACGTGGATGCGCGTGCGCAGCCTTGCGGCCTCCGGCCCCAACGCGTCAACGAGGGCGTCGGCGTCAGCCCGCGAGACCAGCGTGACCGCATCGGCGAGGGCGACGGCCTCGCGCTCGATGCGCGCAAGCGCGGCCGCCTCGAGGCGCGCGACGAGACCCGCAAGCCGTGGGTGGCCGACCGCGCGGACGACGACGCGGGGAAAGCGCCGCTCGAGATAGCCGAGCGAGAGCGGAAGCTGACTCTCGCCCACGAGCCGCATCCGCCGCGACATCAGATCGTCCATGTCGAGGACGATCCGGGCTCCCGGTCGACGGCGGCGTATATCGCGGAGGAGCAGGAAGAGACGGATGCTGTCGAGGTAGACGATGTCCGCGCTCTCCAGCGCACGCCGCGCGCGCCGCCGCTCGCCCGCGGCCGCGAACAGGACGACCTGAAGCGGGAGCGGCCGAAGGCCGGCGAGGGAGGAGAGGAGGCCCCACGCGCAGGAGATCAGGTTCGCGGGTTTTGGTCGCTCGGCGAGACTGCGGAGCTGGACATGCGCGATGGGGCCGGCCTCGTTGAGGACCGTGTGGATCGCGGAGATGGTCTTGAGCCGCCCGACCTTCTCGCCACGCGCGGGGTCGCGTGTCCAGGCGGCGGCAATGGTCGGGCTGCCGACGAATGGACCGGCAGGGCCGGCATCTGCCGTCCGCACAATGAGTTGGCCGCCTCTCTTCATTCCGCCGGGGTGAAAAGGAACATGTTGAGGTTTTCCCTCCCCCGGGGCCGCTGGTGCACCTTCGGATCGAAGGCCGCAGTCGGCAAGGGTGGCGCGCCGCGGCGAAGAGCGTATCCTTGATACCCCAGGGAGAGGAGGAAGTCGAACCGCGTGGCGATGGCCTCTCGAAGGTGACGCTGCTCGATCTCCGCCACGACGGTAGGGCGCCAGCGTTTCAGCGTTCCCGCCGCACCTTCGAACACCGCGAGCTCGTGCCCCTCCACGTCGCATTTGACGAAGGACACAGGCACCTCCGGGGGGAGGACGTCATCGAGCCGGGCACACTGCACCTGGACGCTGCATGCAGACTCGGCGCTCGGAGGCGCCGACAGTGAGCCGAGCGCGTCCGCCGGCCGCCCCCCCCGGATCGGAACCGTCAATGTCGCTTCGCCCGGTGCCGAGGAAAGCGCGAGCTCGTGGAGCACCACGTTACCGCACCCGCCGAACAGGCGCTCGAGGGTGGCGAAGTTCGGCGGAAAGGGCTCGAACGCGTGCACATAGCCTTCGCGCCCGACCCGTCTCGCCAGATATGCGGTGAACAGCCCCCGGCGCGCGCCGATATCCACGACCGTTGCGCCCGGCCTCACATGCTCGCGCATGGCCGCCAGCTCTACGGACCCGGCAAGCCAATGCTTCGCCAGCCGAAGGGTGAGCGCGAGGCGCGGAGCACGCTCGTCGATGAAGTATCGCAGCCGGTTCACAAGCCGAGCCCCCGATACTTACGGCAATAAGGCGCTCCCGTAACCGGGCCCCCAGGGCGTTGCGGCGAGGGGCTATTCGGCGATACCGTGCGTGCGGGTGTCAGGGGAGCGGGAACCAGTCGGCCGAGTCGAACCATACCTGGACGAATGGACAGGTGAAGCGGATGGACCGGTCGCGGAAGCAGGCGACTGTTCAACACTACCACCACGAGGGCCACGAGCAACTCCGCGCGGGATACGCATCCGTGTCGGCCGGCCCGCTGGTCCGGAGCGCCCGCTGACCTTGGCTATAAAGGGCGACGGACGCAGGGTCAACGTCGCAGACCCGCAGGTTGCTCCGTACCCGTTCGTGGCGGGACAATGCGGGTCCCCATCGTGATGCCGGCATAGCTTCCCATCGGCGGTGGCGGCCGCGACAGCATCGCCAGCACCCCGTCCACGATCCAGTCGGTCACGGCGACGTCGTCGGGCGATGTTCTTGGGACGCGGCCCTCGCGCCCGCTGCCGTGAGGCCTCTGCCGCGGCGGGGTGCCCTGATGCCCCCGGCGCACGGTTCACGCCGTCACGGGCGAGGTTGGCTTGGGAGAGGATGCCGCCATTCCAAGCTCTTCGCGCAGGATACGCAGGAACGCATCGTCGAACGCGCTTGCCCCGAGTTCGGCGTTCGCAGGTTCCGCCGCGGCTCGGAGGCGCTCCTGCGCCTGCGGTGACGTCATGACCGCCTCGATGCGCTCAACGGCCTCGTCCACGCTCTCGTACCGTTGCTCACGCGGGCGCACCACCTCGCGTTGGCCGCCGCCGTCGGGGACGAACACGATGCAGCCGAGCCGCTGCATCTCGGCCGCGGCGATGCCGAAATGCTCGTGCTCGTGCGCGTGCAAACCATAGCGACATCGCAGCACCAGACCCTCCAGGTCCGCGCGGGAGAGCCCCAGGTGGTATGTGACGAAGTCCTTGCCCTCGACTCGCCGGCGCAGACGCTCGAAATATCCCTCGTCCGACACGATGCCGACGACGTGGAGCTTGACCTCGTGCTGGCGCGCGCGCAGGCGCTCGATCACCTTGATCCCCTGCTCGATGCGCTTGCTGGGGTGTATGCGGCCAAGCATGACGAAAGCGTCCTCGCGTGCGTTGAACGGCACCCATTGCGGCGAGTCCGGAGTGGCGAGGACATTCGACTTCGGCCAGATGCGGGTGACGCGTGTCACGCCATAGAGCTCACGCACGATCCGGCCGGTCCAGTCGGAGTTGACGATCGTCCGGGCGCGGCGGAGTGCGCCCCTGTTCCAGCCGCAGATTGCCCGGCCGATAAGCGTGTACGCCACCCGTGCCAGGTAGTGAAGCCGGTTGCGAATTGAGATACCGAGGAATTTCAGATGCTCTTCGCGGATGGAGTAGATCGGGAAATGCAGGATTTGCAGGCAATGTGGGGCATTGATGGGGCACTCGCCCATCGTGCTGATCACGAGGTCGTATTCCGGCGCGATCCGGCGCGCGTAACGTACGGCCGCCGCGTGAGCCCAGAGCGCGAAGCGTCCGCGCCAGCGGGGGAGCCGGCCGCCCCACCCCGGTGTCACGAAGCGGACCCGCGCGGGATCGAGCGCGCACCCCGAGATCTCGCGCACCCGTCCCACATCGAGCGGTCCGCCGCAATGAACGAGTGTGACGTGGCCAAGCCGTTGCGAGATCTCGAGCACATGGGCGCAGACCATCTCCGCGCCGCCCCAGGCGTAGAGATTGGAATGAACGACCAGGATCTTTTTCACGGGTTCTCAAGCCCTCTCAACCGGGTATCGGCCGCGCGGTTCCATCGGCCCGCGGTCATGCACCGACCTTATACAACAGGCGTCCAGCCACCGGAACTGTCCCGGACGGTCCTGTCGGGGTGCGTGAATGGTGCGGAAGAGGAGGCACGCGGAGCGCCCGGTCCTGAATTCGCTCGATCAATCGGCCCCGGGAGAGGGAGCATGGTAGTGGGCGCGGTTCCAGAGTTTGATCGTCGCCTGGCGAGGGTCCCGGGCGGCCTGGTGCCCAAGCCGTTTTCTCGGGCCGCCAGCGTGCCGCGGTGTGGGAGTCCCCAATCATGGTGGCGCCGGGCTCGCCCCCTGGCGTCGATCACAACGGCGTGGACATGAAGTCTAAGGTGAACTAAGGATTTCCCGAGGATGCAGGGGCATTAACGCATTAACCGTGGGCCGCACTTTGACCCCAGATCTCCAAACGCGTCACACCAGCGACGAGATGAACCTTGGCGCGGCCCTTCGCGTGGTTTGGCAAGGGAAGTTGATCATCCTCCTTTGCGTCCTGGTCGCGCTGGGCGGCACCTACGCTTGGCTAAAGCGCCAAACGCCGGAGTACACGGCGCGCATGGTCGTCGGCCCGGCGGCAAGCGAGCTGATGAGCAGCGGGGCACGGAGCACCCGCGGCGGGCCGCTCTCGTTCCTGGGCGCGAACGGGTTCGGCGCCGGCGCGGTGACCGAGTTCGAGCGGTTCATGGAGCTGAAGGCCTCCGCGGAGCTCGCCGAGCGCCTCCAGAGCAAGCGCCGCGTCCTTCAGAGGGTCTTCGTCGATATGTGGGACCCCGAGGGCCGGCGTTGGATCCGTCCCGACGGCCTCGTCGCCGCGTCAAAGATGGCGCTGCGCGAAAGCCTCAGGCTTCCCCCATGGACTCCGCCGTCGATCGAGGTGCTGGCCGAGTACCTGCAGGAAGAGATCAAGCAGTCGCACGAGCGCGGGTCGAGCCTCTGGGTCCTCAAGTGCTCGAATCACGACCCGACGCTGGCCAAGCAGCTCTTGACCTGGGTGCACGCCGAGACCGACGTCATGATCCGCGAACGCGCCATGCTGCGGGCGTCGGAGCAGATCAAGTACCTGGAGGGCAAACTGATGACGATCAGCGTCAAGGAGCACCGGGACGCGCTCGTCGATCTCTTGTCGCAGCAGGAGAGGGTGCTCATGGTGATTGGCAGCGGGCTTCCCTATGCCGCCGAGATCATCGAGGCGCCGACGGTCTCCGAGGTGCCCACTTGGCCGTGGCCCATCCGCGCCCTCGCAATCGGGGGGCTAGCCGGTCTCGTCATCGGCTTTTTTATCGTCTTTCTTTGGAGCGGGATGCGGCAGGGAGGGACCGCCGCGCTAGGCGACGACGAGGCGACGGGGACGTGAAGGTGGCGCGGGCGAACCGGCGGCAGAGCGGTGATCGCCCAGCCGTTTGCGCGCCCCCTGGTTTTCGGCGATAGTGATGGCTCGGTGCAACAGGGGCAGAGCATGACCGGCGATCCATCCATCGCCATGGGGCCGCAGTCTAAAGTCACGCCGACCGCGGCGTCCGAGCCCGTCGAGCTCAGCGTCGTCATCCCGTGCCTCAACGAGGCATGGACGGTGGGCCGCTGCGTCGCGCGCGCGCTGGCGGCCCTGGAGGCGGAAGGCGTGCGGGGCGAGGTCATCGTTGCGGACAACGGCAGCGGCGACGGCTCGCCCGCGGTCGCGGTCGCCGCGGGCGCTCGCGTGATCTCCGCCCCGGAAAGGGGGTACGGAGCCGCGGTCAAGGCGGGGGTCGGGGCCGCCCGCGGGTCGTTCGTGCTCATGGGCGACGCGGACGAAAGTTACGACTTCGGCGAGCTTCGCCCCTTTCTCGACCGACTCCGCGCGGGCGACGATCTGGTCATCGGCTGCCGGTTGCCCTGGGGCGGCGGGCGCATCGAGGCGGGGGCCATGCCCTTCCTCCACAGGTGGCTGGGAACGCCCGTGCTCACGATTCTGAGCCGGCTTTTTTTCCGTGTCCGCGTGACCGACATCAACTGCGGCATGCGGGCCTTCCGCAGGGACGTGTTTGGCGGTCTCGGCCTCCGCAGCGCTGGTATGGAGTTTGCGAGCGAGATGGCTGTAAGGGCCTCGGTGTTGGGCCTGAAGACCAGCGAGGTGCCGATCACGCTGCACCGGGACGGTCGAGAGGGACGGTCCCACCTGCGCACATGGCGTGACGGCTGGCGCCACCTGCGCCTCATGCTGCTCTACACCCCTCGCTGGCTATTCGTCTATCCGGGCTTCGCGCTCCTGCTGATGGGCGTCGCCTTTGGCGGCGTGCTCGCGGCCGGCGAGGTTTCCATCGGCAGCGTCCGGTTCGATGTGAACACGCTTCTGGTGTCGGCCATGTTCGTCCTGGTCGGCTTCCAGCTCATCACCTTCGGGCTTTTCGCCCGGACCTACGCCGCGACCCACGGTTTCCTGCCGGAAAGCATCGCCAGCGATCGCCTGCTGCGCCTGTTCCGGCTGGAGTACGCGCTCGTGGCCGGCGCGGTTCTCGGTCTCGCCGGTATTGGGCTGCTGGGGTGGGCAACCGAGGTCTGGAGAGAGACCGGGTTCGGCCCGCTCGCCGGCTCCATCGCCGGTCGCCTCGTTATCCTCAGCGTGACCGCGATCATGCTCGGAATCCAGTTCGTCTCGTCAGGCTTCTTCCTCAGCGTGCTCCGAATGAGACGGGACGAAGACTGAATGGCGTTACCGCCTTGGGGGTTTGCCCCGAGGCTGCCATTACGGCTAGTGCCGGTAGATTTTACGGAAGTCCGGGATAACACCAAGCGGACCGCCGAGAGTACCGACCGCGGGTGCCAAGCTCCCGATCAGGATGGCCAGTGCCGTGCCCGGCACGTCGGCGGAGCGAGGGCTCACCCGCAGGGCTTCGGCCACGACGGCCGTCCCGAAAAGGCCGGCGACGGGCAGGTAAACATAGGTCCACGCGGGAAAGGCCGCCGCGATAGGCCCACTCGCGAGCAGCAGGAATAGGGCGACCGGGGCGAGCTGGTACAGGTAACCGAGCTTTCTTGTCCGGACGAGCATCTGCCAAACGTTGGCGCCGAAGGTCACCCGCTGAAGGAGGAACAGACGCAGCGGGCGGTCCTGATGGTAGACAAGCACCTCAGGCGAATAGAGGATCTGCTTCCCGCGGCGACGCACGCGGCCCGAGAAGTCCATGTCTTCCCCGGTGAACATCTCCTCGTTCATCCCGCCGAGCGCGAGATAGTCGTCTCGTCGCACTACGAGGTTGCAGGAGGGCAGGTGCTCGCAAATCCGCGTCGACGCTGGGACCTTGCGGTAGACGAACGGTCCCGAGACCAGGAAGCTCAAGACGGCCGCCCCGACGAAGCGCTGGCTCGGCGGTTGGCCTGGTGGCGAAACATTGGGTCCGCCGACCACCCAGACCTCGGCGTTGGCTGCGAGATGGACGATGGCACGCTCGAGCCACCCCTCCCGGGGATAGGCGTCGCTGTCGATGAATCCGAGGTAGCGGGTCCGCACGCGCTGGGCGCCGAGATTGCGCTTGGCACCGATGGTCGTCGGTCCAGAAGCGACGACGGTGGCATATCCCTTGAGTCGTTTGGCGCCGGTCATCTCGTCGGGGATCACAACGACCTCGGCGCCGGAGCACGTCCGCCGGCACTCCGCGACACAGCGCTCGACGAGCGCCGTAATCGCCACGCAAGGAATGATGACGGCCGCGTCCCGTCCGTGCGTCTGCGTCGAGCCTCGTGATGCCGGTCTACCCATTCGGGGTGTGGATCTCGCCCTATTCGCTTCTCGGAGCGGCTGCTGCTCGCTCTAGCGGCCGAGCGCCCCCGCGGCGAGTCGAGGCGCGTACCGCAAATTGCCGAGGATGTTGAAGCTCCAGGCGCATTCGTAGGTGCAGTGGCATCTGCTGTCCTTGATCCACTGGCGCATCTTGCCAGTGGTCTTGTCC
>PVBE010170737.1_pt1 | contig 12914 bp, 16 predicted proteins | sample 1631181 | NCBI WGS metagenome assembly PVBE01 (sample SAMN08397723, study PRJNA350692) | Marine metagenome, whole genome shotgun sequencing project. | isolation source: water | place: Pacific Ocean | collected 2012-04
ATATCCATCAGACCACCTCGATATCACACCTGGCTTGCTCCGCGGCGAACCGTTCGGCGAAACCTACCATTTCCCCCACTTCAATTGCATCCCGTATTTCCGCCATCAGGTCCTGGTAGAACTGCAGATTGTGCCAAGTAAGGAGCATAGGGCCCAAAATCTCGTTGGCTTTATTCAAGTGGTGCAGGTAGGCGCGGCTGTAGTCGGAACAAGCGGTACAACTGCAGGATTCATCCAGGGGCCTCGGGTCATCCGTGTGGCGGGCATTGCGGATATTGATCTCGCCTCGTCTGGTGAAGGCCTTGCCGGTGCGGCCGGAGCGGGTGGGCATAACGCAATCGAACATATCTAAGCCCCGCATCACCGCGCCGACAATATCGGCCGGTGTGCCCACGCCCATCAGGTAGCGGGGACAGTTATCGGGCAGGTGCGGGGTGCTGAAATCCAGTACGTTGAACATGACCTCCTGGCCTTCACCGACAGCTAGACCACCGATGGCATAGCCGTCAAAACCAATGTCCTGAAGCCCCTTGGCCGATTTTTCCCGCAGATCCTCGAATACGCCCCCCTGCACAATGCCGAACAGGCCATAGCCCATACGCTCCTGGAAGGCTGCCTTGGAACGTTCCGCCCATCGCAGGGACAGCTGCATGGAAGTATCAATGACCCCCTTGTCGTCGGTATGCGCCGGGCATTCGTCCAGCACCATGGTGATGTTTGAATCCAGCAGGTGTTGAATTTCGATGGAGCGCTCTGGCGTCAGATCGTACTTCCTACCATCAATGTGGGACTGGAAGGTGACGCCGCTTTCCTCCATCTTGCGCAGCTTGGCGAGCGACATGACCTGAAAGCCACCGGAATCGGTAAGAATCGGTTTATGCCAATTCATGAAATCATGGAGACCGCCCAACTTTGCAATGCGCTCCGCCCCGGGCCGCAACATGAGGTGATAGGTGTTGCCCAGAAGAATCTGCGCGCCCGTTGCCGCCACCGAATCTGGCAGCATAGCCTTGACCGTTCCCGCCGTCCCCACCGGCATAAAGGCGGGCGTATCAATCACGCCGTGAGCGGTGGTAAGGCAACCCAACCGGGCCTTGTCGTCTGTGCCCAGCAATTTGAAGGTAAGATTACTCATACGGTATTGCGCTCCAGCAGACAGGCATCGCCATAGGAAAAGAAATGGTATTTTTCTTCAATAGCATGGTCATAAGCCGCTTTCATATTAGCCATTCCGGCAAAAGCGGAGACCAGCATAAAAAGGGTCGACCGGGGCAAATGAAAGTTGGTCAGCATTTTATCAACGATGCGAAAATCATAGCCTGGGGTGATAAAGATATCGGTCTCTCCCATAAAGGGGTGAAGGGTTCCCATTTCATCCGCCGCGCTTTCCAACAAGCGGAGCGAGGTCGATCCCACCGCCACCACCTTACCACCGGATTGGCGCACCATGTTGATAATGGCCGCCGTGGCTTCGTCTACTTCGCCCCATTCGGCGTGCATGATGTGATCATCGGTGTCGTCAACTTTAACCGGCAGAAAAGTCCCCGCCCCGACATGAAGGGTGACAAAGGTTTTGGCCACTCCTTTGGCGGCCACGGCTGCCAGCAGTTCCGGCGTAAAGTGCAACCCGGCGGTAGGCGCCGCGATGGCACCTTTTGCTGCGGCAAAAATGGTTTGGTAGTCGCTCCGGTCGTCACCGTAAATACCGTCCTTTTGCCGTTTGATATAAGGCGGCAGGGGCATCTTGCCGTATTTGTCGAGACTGGCAAACAAGGCCGATGCATTTTCGAAGCTCAGCAAGACCTCGCCACCGTCTTTTTTGGCCTTCACCTCACAAAAAAAATCGTTGGCAAAAATTATCCGATCGCCCTCTTTCAAACGCTTGGCCGGACGGGCGAAGGTCCACCAGTTCTCGGGCGTCTCCTGCTTGTGCAGGGTCACTTCGATATTGGCCTCGCCGCGCTGCCCGGATAGCCGAGACGGGATGACCTTGGTGTTGTTGAAGACCAGGATATCGCCGGCCATCAGCAGGTCGGGAAGATCCTTGATACCGGCGTCTGTCAATTCTTCAGTAACATGAAGGAGACGCGACGAATCCCGCGGCCGGGCGGGCACCTGGGCGATCAATTCCTGGGGCAGCTCAAAGTCAAAGTCGTCGACTCGCATGATATTTATTCTCTTTAAATTCGGCGGGACCCTACAGGAAGAGTGGTTTGCGGGCAAACCATCCGGCGACTATGATGCGGTCATGATCGACGATATTTACAACACTGACGTTCTCCGCCTGGCCGCCAATATCGGCCGGACGGACCGGTTGAAAAATCCGGATGCCACAGTCTCACTCCGCAGCCCTCTCTGCGGCTCCAGTATCGAAGTCGACATCATTCTTTCGGATGGCAACCGGATTACCGACTACGCCCATTCCATCAAGGCCTGTGCTCTCGGCCAGGCGGCAGCCGCGGTCATGGCGGTGACGGTGATTGGCAAAACAGAGAAAGAGATCGCCGCAGTCAGAAAACAAGTGGAGGCCATGCTCAAAGAAGAGAATTCACCGCCGGACAGTGAAGACTGGTCCGCCCTCGCCGCCCTGGCTCCGGCCAAGAACGCCAAACCCCGGCATGGCGCCATTCTGCTGCCCTTTGATGCAGTTCTGCAGGCCATCGACGAAATCAATTCCGGATCATAGGGTTTTGGTAGTGGCTGCAGGTGAAACGTTTGGGAAACCTGTCGCGGTTGTCTTAACCGGCCTGCTGTTGGTTCCAGCGGCAATGGGCGCCATTTCGATAATTTTATAACCTCGTAGCGGCCCCATATCCGCATCTCCTTTATCCAGCTAGGTAACAATTATCCGCAGCATTTCTTATACTTCTTTCCGCTGCCGCAGGGACAGGAATCATTTCGGCCAGGCGTGGATTTGTTGCCACCGGCCTTCTGCTGACCCAGGATGTCCATGATCCGTGACGCCGGCTGCCGGCGGCGGAGCAGTTCGGCCATTTGACTCATCACCGGTTCGGTGTGGGCAGCAAACTTTTTATAGGACGGACACAAATAGTTGAGGCCAGGTTCGTCGTCACTGGTTCGGACAAAGCGATGTTTGGGGCACCCGCCGAAGCAAGCGGAAAGAAACCAACACCCCCGGCATTCGCCTGGCAATTGATCAAATTTATCCTCTCCGAATTTTAGCTGAGGCGCGCTGTTGGCTAATTCTACCAAGGGGGTTTCGGTGATGTTGCCCAGCCGGTAGCTGTCATAAACAAAGTGATCGCACGCATAAAGGTCACCGTTGTGTTCCAGCACCATGTTCTGCCCACAGGTCTTGGCATTGACACATAGCCCCGGTGGCTCTTCCAGCCAGGCACCGAGATGCACATCGAACATCTGCACGAACACTTCGCCCACGTCCCTTTTGACCCAGAAATCAAACACATCACACATGAAATCGCCGTAACCGTCTGCTGGCACACTCCATTCTGTTAAAGCTGCCGCCTCATCAAGAACACCGCCGTCGGGTGGCCCCGCCAATTGGCCTTCCGGCATTTTTCTTTCGACGACAGGAATAAACTGCATAAAGGTAACACCAAGATCCCGGAGAAATCTATAGACCTCGCCGCCAAACTTCACATTACGCCGGTGGATGGTCGTCAGGGTATTGAATTCGACACCGCCATTACTCAGTTTTTCCGCCGTTGCCGCAACAGTATCAAAAGTCGGCGTATTCTTTTTATCCACCCGGAAACGGTCGTGGAGACGCTTCGGTCCATCAATGCTGAGACCGATTAAAAAATTATTCTCGGCAAAAAAGTCGATCCAGTCAGTGTCGATCAGGGTACCGTTGGTCTGCAAGGAGTTGGTGATCACTCTGCCATCGGGTGCATACTGTTTCTGCAATTCGACCGCCCGGCGGAAGAAATCCAACCCCATCAGGGTGGGTTCACCGCCTTGCCAGAAAAAGGTGACCTCCGGCAGGGCGCAGGCCTCGATAAACTGCCGGACATATTCTTCCAACACCTCTTCGGACATGCGAAAGCTGGTCCGTTCCGGATAGAGGTCTTCTTTTTCCAGGTAGTAGCAGTAGGTGCAGTCCAGATTACAGACTGATCCGGCAGGCTTGGCCATAATGTGGAAATTACCGCCGTAGGAAATGGGCGCGTCCATTATTCGGTGCCGATCTGTCCCGGCATATAGTCGACGCCCGGCTGGGCATGGTAGAAGCCATTGGCAAAAGGCACGCCGCCCGCCAGTTTCATCAGATTTTCATTGGCGTCCGCGACTTCAAGATTACCGTCCAGTAATTTCCGGTAACACTGAGCTACCGCGACCATGTCAACGGGATGGGGATTGAGACGGAAGATATTTACTCCCATGTCTGACAAATCTTCCAGCTCCGCGGCTAGATTGTAGTAGCTGTGGGACAGGGTCTGGGTTCCATTTACCGAAAGGAAGGCATCACCGTCCACGGTTTCCAAATCCATGCCGTTGGCGTCTTCACCGCAGACATATTGGCAGCTGTCCTTGTGCAGGTTCCGCGATCTGGCATGATAACAACGGGCCGAAATGGCCAGAGGCAAACGCCCAAACACCTGAACTTCCAGGTCGATGTCACAACCTGCCATTATTTCCACAGCGCTCGACGGTAATTCCGACGGCAGGACGATGCGGGTCGCCCCGCGCACCTTGAAATAATTCAACGTGCCTTCGTTATAGGTATTGATGTAGGGACCAATGACATGAGGCTTGCCGCTGAGGTGCGATACGGCGGAGAGATCATTGGCTTCCACCATCAAATCGGCATTATCTGCCAGATCGGCCATGATCTCTGCTTCCCGCTTGGTCATGACCAGGGCCAGGGTCGAGTAATTTACCTCCTTGCCAGCATTGATCAGCCGTTCGATGACTTCGGGCATGAAGGGTTCAAAAAAAGGCTGACGTTTTGAACAAACGGCCTCACCCACATAGACGCTGTCGATGGGCGCTTCATCTGCAATGCGGAAATAAAAATCACGCCATCCTTCGGGCTGCCAATTGAAGAGAACGGGACCTAGGGAAAGTTTCGTCATATCGACCATCTCTCCTAGCGCCAAATCTTGTCATAGGCGCCGGTAGTTTCCCTCCCGCCTTCGGTGAAAGCGCTGAGATCAACACCAGGGGCCGTATCGCCCTGTTCCAGAGCGTCGACGGCGGCGCGGAAATTTCTCACCACCTCCGCCACATAGGCGCGGCCCCGCTGGCGGCCTTCAATTTTCAGGGCCTTCACGCCAGCATCCACCAGTTGCCCCAGCATTTCGATGGCGTTTAGAGACGTCGGGTCCTCGAAAAGATAAGAGACACTGCCTTGCACCGAAAAACGACCTTTGCAAAGGGTCGGGTAGCCGGCAGGTTCGTCTGCGCCAAAAGAATTAATAGTGAAATCACCCAGCTTGGATTTCATGCACCCGTCGTTTTCCTCATAACGCACGTGGCTTGCCGGCGAGCAAACACCGTTCATGTTGGGGGCTTTCCCAGTAACGTAGGACGACAGCGAACACCGCCCTTCTGCCATAACGCACAAACCACCAAACACGAACACCTCGGTTTCCACCGCCAGGTCGGCATTCAGCGCTTTGATTTCCTGGACCGTCAGCACGCGGGGCAACACCACCCGCTTGACGTCGAATTCCTCGTGATAAAAGCGGATGGCTTCGGCATTGGAGGCCGACGCCTGCACCGATAAATGACGCCGCAGGTCAGGATGATTTTTGGTTGCGTGATCTAGAAGCCCGATATCCGCCAGGATCACAGCATCGGCGCCGCACGATTCTGCGTCGGCCACCGCCGCATGCCATGGGCTAGGGTTGCCGGCCTCCGGGAAGGTGTTGATAGCGACCAGCACCTTGGTACCATTTTCATGGGCGTAAGAAACGCCCTCTTCAAGTTCCGGGCGGCTGAAGTTGAGGCCGGGAAAATTGCGGGCGTTGGTTTCATCCCGAAATCCGAGATACACCGTATGGGCCCCAGCATCGACCGCTGCCCGTAACGACGCCGGCGTACCGGCCGGACAAACGAGTTCGAGAAGATCGGTCATATTTTTTGTCCACCGGAATTGGTGACATTACGTGGCGCGCGCGGCTTTAAAGACTTACGAAAATCTTCCAGATCAGTGGCAATCTGTGCCCCGACTTTGACAATACTTTCGGTCGCCGACCGGGCCGGACCGGCCAAAGGACCGAATATAGACAGCAGATCCCCCAGAACGTCTACTTCGTCGCTATCAACGGCATTCCGCAGCAACAGCACGGCCTCGGTGTCGCCTACCACGGTAAGCTCCCGGTTAAAAAACAGGGCATCGCCATCAAGGCGCCCTTCCAAAAGGTCGATTAGCAACGGCAGCGAACCCCGGATGGTCGCCGTTGCATTCATGCCATCGGCATTTCTGTCGATTTTCAGACTAGGCGACTCACCCCCCGGCTGCAGCATAAAAACGAGCGGCAGATCAATCGGATCAATTACAAATAAAGAATCACCCAGTTTTGCCAGCCGTTCAAATATTGCCAGATGACGCCGTTGCATCACGGAAAAAGCCAAATCCAACGGCGGCTGCAATGGCGCCAGTGGCAGCGGCTTAAGGGCGGCGCCAGCCAGCCCTGCCAGTCCCGGCGGCAGCATGGCCGACGTGGGTAATTTGGGCGGGACGCCCTTAGGTTTGTTCATTCCCCCCCCTCTGACCTATTTTAAGAAAAGAAATTGGCCACAAGGATTATTCAACGGTTACCTTCGGCTCACCGGCCGACATGTTTCCAACGACGGCTGCTTTATCAAAGCCTTGGCCCTGGAAGACCGCTAAAATATCATCGACGGCCGCGGGAGGACAAGTCACCAATAGCCCGCCGCTGGTTTGTGGATCAACGAGCAGATTTTTTTGCCAATCTTCGATGCCATCGGGCAACACAACATGGTCGCCAAAGCTTTGCCAATTGCGTGCACCGGCACCGGTCGCATATCCTTTTTGTGCATAGGCTGTGGCCGTATCCAAAATAGGCAACTGATCCCAGTTTAGCGCCACCGCCAATCCGGCCCCTTCGCATAGCTCATAAAGATGCCCCAGCAGGCCGAAACCGGTAACGTCGGTCAAGGCATGGACCTCCGGCATGGCTGCCAGATCGGCGCCGACGGCATTCAATTTCGTCGTGCTTTCCACCATTTCGGTGTAGCCATCCGGATCCAGTTCATCTGTGTTCATGGCGGCGCCCAGGATACCAACGCCCAATCCCTTTCCCAGGATTATCGCATCACCGTCCCTGGCGTCAGAGTTGCGCTTGATATTATCTGGATGAACCAAACCGACCACCGCCAGCCCGTAAATAGGTTCCGGCGCATCGATAGTGTGACCGCCGGCGATAGGTACCCCGGCCGCATGGCAGGCGGCCTGGCCACCGGCCAAAATTTTCTGAATATCCTCGTTAGACATCTTATTGATGGGCATGCCAGCAATGGCCAACGCCATAATCGGCTTACCGCCGATGGCGTATATATCGGAAAGCGCATTTGTCGCGGAAATGCGGCCGAAATCAAAATGATCGTCGACGATAGGCATAAAGAAATCGGTGGTCGCCACGACAGCCTGTTCGTCGTTAATCTTGTAAACGGCAGCGTCATCGCCGGTTTCATAGCCAACCAGCAAAGCAGGGTTCGCCGCCTGGGGCGGTAACTTCGATAACATATCACTGAGCACCGACGGTGCTACTTTACAGCCTCAACCGCCACCGTGCGACAATTCGGTCAAGCGGACTATTTGCCGATCTATCATGTACTTTCCTGTTTTTACTCATCTAAATTTATCAAGGCCAAATATATAGCGCTGCTTCCAATTATCAACTAATCACGTCGCCGAGACCCAATTTCTTTTAGGCCACCTAGACCCTAAAAACATAGTCTTTGTCCGCATTACGGTCGATATCAGGAGGATAGGAGTCAAATTTATCGGCATAGTAGGCCTCGAGATAACTGCCTTCAGACGCTTTGTTATAAGTTGCAAAATACAGCCTTCGAATTCGGCCGCTCATATTGGGTTCCGATCGATGGGGAGCATAGGAATCGAAAAAAGCGATATCACCGGTATTGGTCGGCATATCGACAAAATTCATCTCTTTCATATCACGGTCATTCAATGGCTCCCACTCCCGCATCAATCCTTTTTTGTGGTGCCCGGCCGCCATCTTCAGGCAGCCGTTCTCGGTGGTAGCCTCATCTATACATACCATCACAGTGATAAAATAACTGGCATAGGTCTCCCATCCGGCCTGGGAATCCTGATGAGGCGTAAAACCGTCGCCGCCGGGCATTTTGAAATTAATCTTTTCCTTGAACAAATCCGCCGGCTCTCCCAGCAACTGGGCTGTGGGCGCCTTTAAAACATTACTCAATTCTTTGAACCCGTCATGAAACTGCGTGATTTTCTCTATTCGGCAGATCAGATCGTCTTCGTGGTGTTTCAGGCTTTTTTCATGGAACACCCAGTGTTTGCCGCTTTCCTCGGGAAGCGCCGTTATTTCCTGGGTCCAATTTTCAATCTGGCCCATTTCACCGCCGCCAAAGGCGCCCGGTAAAAGGACGAAACCATCCCGGTGAAAATCATCGATTTGCTGGTCGGCTATTGTCGGAACCGATAACATTTAAACCTCTATTTATGTTCCAGCCTCGGCGTACAAATCCCCCGACGCACCGGCTATATATTCGGGCTTGTACAAGCCCCTGCATGTCTCAAGAATTTTCTCGAATGGCACATCGGCGAAAGTCCCACGGTCCTGCAGATATTGCATATGTTTTTTGCCTTCCTGATCGAACTCGTGGAACAAGGAATCCTCGAATCCATCGAATTCCAAAGGATGAAGCTTGAATTTATCGCACAACGCCTTGGTGAAGGCCGGCGTCGCCTTGACCCAATTATCATTAACGTAAATATCGCAATAGGAATGCCAGACAAAAACATCGGTCCCCAACAGTTCCAAAAGACGAGAGGAGGTCAGATGATTTTTGACGTCGGCGTATCCGGGTCTGGCTGGGATGCCGTGGATGCGGCAGCAAGCGGCCATCAAGGCCGCCTTGGGTACGCACCATCCCCGCTGAGTGATAACTGCGTCGCTCGCCCGATAGCTGGCCGGATCGGAAATCGGCATATAGGGATCATAATAAATACCATCCCGAATGGCGTAATACAGGTTGATCACCTTGTCATGGTCGCTTTCGGCATCGCCAATATTTTCATTGGCATACTCGATTACTGCCGGATGATTGTTATCTACGAATCTACCGGGCTTTAGAAATTCTTCATGAGACATACAAATTATGCGCTGTTGAAAGCGTTCCTCTATTTCAAGGGGGATAATTGCAAACAATTATTACTCCACCAATATATTTCCTGAACCTAGAGAGAGCAAACACCTGTCGAACCTAATATTTAATCTTTTGACTATTTTTTCACCTTGCGCCTACTTTCCCTACTTGCCCTGGGGAAGACCGGTGGTAATATCGTGATCAAAGAAAAACGAAGATCAAATAACCAGGGACATAATACTTTCCATGAACACTCTTCATGACGAAACTATAGATCACGTTGTTTCCTGGGCTGAAGTCCACCGGGACGCTAAATTATTAGTGAAAAAATTGATCGGGACCGGCAATTGGAAAGGCATTATCGCCGTTACCCGCGGCGGTTTGGTGCCGGCCACTATTATCGCCCGCGAAATGGAAATCCGCCATATCGACACGCTTTGTATCGCGACTTATGACCATCAGGATATTGGTGACGTAAATCTGATCAAAAAACCGGAACAGGCCTGTGCCGAAGGCGGTGAAAACTGGCTGATGATAGACGATCTAGTCGATACCGGTACAACCATTAAGGCGGCGCGGGAACTGCTTCCAAAATGCCATGTCGCCACCGTGTACGCTAAAGAAGAAGGGCGTCCTTATGTGGACACCTTTGTCCACGAAGTACCGCAGAACTACTGGGTGTTTTTTCCTTGGGATACGGAAATTCAATATATCGAACCGCTTGCCAAAGTGGGCTCAGACGAATGACCTCTAAATAAAATTAAAACAGGTTTATTATTAAATTTTGAAGGTGTCGTATTCGGCTGACGCTACGCATTCTGTCTCCGACTTTAACTCCGACAACAGCCGCTTGGCGGTGTCAAATTTTGCGTCGATTGTATCATCGTCCTGATCCGGATCCAGATGGAACAAATAGAGTGATTTAATCTGCGTTTTATGGACCAGATCAACCAGCTAGTCGATGCAGGAATGCCGCCATCCGACCATACTGGTGTAATCCTCATCAGTATAGCTGCAGTCGATAATAAGAATATCTGTACCTTAGACGAAATTTTGTAACTTGTTATGAAATGCGAATCATATTGCGGTGTTTCAGGCAAAAACATTTCATTGTCGGTTACATAACATATGGAACGTCCCCAGTAATCGAGCCGATAGCCGAATTCAGCCCCGATTGTATTATCTCCGATCTAATGATGGCGACGATGGACGGTTTGGAGTTCTGTAATGAAATCAGGCATCATAAGAAATTCGACAAGATCAAAATAGTCATACTGTCGGCCCGGGATGATGAACATCGGAAAGAAAAAGCATTAGACCGGGGTACCAACGGCTATCTTACAAAGCCGATAAATATCACCACATCCGCCAATGAATTGGCGGTAATCATCAAAGCACCATAAACTTGTTCCCTAAATCGCGTAGTCGCCTTCTTCGTGGCGGCGGCCTTCCAGATCTAAGCCAGCTTCACGCCAGGCATCCAGCCCACCGGCAATATTAAAGGTATTTTCGATACCGGTCTTGGCCAACTGTTTCTGAGCTGCCGCGGACCGCTTGCCGATCTGGCACAGGATAAGGATTTTCAATCCTTGAATAGGCGGGAACAAACCCGTGTCGAGAAATGACAGTGGCAGCAAGAGCGATCCGGGCACATGATCGAATTCGTATTCGCCGGTTTCCCGGACATCGATCAAGACAGCTTCATCATGTTCCAGCCAATCGTTGGCAGTTTTAACGTCGATCTCCGGCAACTCATCCACGGAAACTGTCACAGGTTTCTGTGCATTCTCCTGTTCAAAAGATACTTCTTTAATTGCTAGCTGCATAATCGACACCTAATTCTCGAACTCCACAGTTTCTATTCATAAAAAACTAATATATTCTATATTTTTTTATGTCAAATAAAAAAAAACACAAAAATATTTTGTGTTTTTTTGAATAATTACTGATCATGGAAGATTTATCAACTCTTTGCTCATCAGTTAATTGTAATATTAATCAACCCCACTATGTTTTAGCTTATTCGGAATGCATCCAATAATCATTTTAAAAAGCAGCAGAGCGCTGCCGGAACGGAGCGCATCGAGTTGTCCTTCACTTGGATGACAATGACCCAAAGCGCTTGAACCTTGTGCTAAATAACGCGGCTAATATAGATGCTCACTACAAAACAAAGGGCGGGGAGGTTCAAATTGAAATTGTTGCCTATGGCCCAGGATTAACGATGCTTCATGCAGGAAAGTCTCCTGTTAAAAAGCGTATTGCTAATTTTGGCCAAAACTTCGATAAAATAACTTTCCGGGCTTGCGGAAAACCGCATAAAAAAATGGGCAAAAAGGCGGATAAAAGTGTTCCTTTGTTGCCACAAGCTAAAATGGTCCCGGCTGGTGTCATTCATTTGATGGAACGTCAGGAACAAGCTTGGTCTTACGTCAGACCGTAAGAAAATTAGATAAATCGTAAAAAAAACACGCCACCTCTACCGAGATGGAGCGTTTTTTTTAACTCAAATAGTATTGGCTAGAAATCCAGTTCATCTTGAATGGATTCGAGCCCCTTTACCGCGCAGTCCTCATCGGCCTGCCCCCCTGGGGCACCGGATACACCGATCGCGCCAACCAGTTGACCGCCGGCGCGGATCATAACGCCACCGCCGAGCATAAGAATATTAGGAATCTGGCGGGTGCCGTTGGCTGGCTGCCCGGCTTTGGTCATCTCATCGAGATCTGTTGTATTGCTGCGAAAGCTCAGGGCCGTATAGGCTTTGCGCCGGGCGGTTTCCGGCGTATGCGGCCCGGCGAAACGGTCCCGGATCATCACCTGCATGGCCCCACCCCTGTCGACCACCGCCACCGCCACCTGAAACGACGCTGCGCGACAAACTTTTAAGGTGGCCTGGGCGACCTTTAAGGCACTCTCCGGCGTCAAGGATTTGACGCTGAACGTAGGCGCAGCTTCTTCAGCCTGGACTTGAGAACCCGTCCAAGTAAAAACCAGGAATGCAGTGGCAATGACTTTACATAGCTTAGACATATTGTACCCCCATCATTTACCGGTAGATTAGTTGGTCACCGTTTGTTGTGTTTGTTTGAAGCCAACCTTTTTGAGTATTTCCTCTAACATTGGCCAGAAAAAATCTTCCCCTGGGTAGCCAAGTATGCGACCTACTTCACGCCCCTTGTCCATAACAACAAATGTCGGAGAAAAAAGTACGGCCTTTACCTTCTCCAGATCCTTCGGCCAATCCTCATGCATATCAACTCGTCGAAGCGGAGCAAACCGGCCTTCGGCAGTATTCGGATAAATCGGCCCTATTTGCTCCAGCCACAACTCGCACCACTCACACCCTTCTGAATCAAACATGATCATTTCGGCGGCCTGGAGTGCAGGCGCCCGCGCCATGGATAGTGCGGTCAATCCGATTAAAAACACAAATAGCAGTCGATATTTTCGCATAAACCTATCTAAGCTCGATTTAAGAATGCCCGCCACCGACAAAACTTGCAGTTTAAACTCGTTGCATCGTATATTAGATTATTAGAATAAGCAAAATTCAAATGTGCGTAAAGCATAGCAGAAAATAGTTCAGGGAAACTAACAGATGG
>PVBE011559316.1_pt1 | contig 12914 bp, 8 predicted proteins | sample 1631181 | NCBI WGS metagenome assembly PVBE01 (sample SAMN08397723, study PRJNA350692) | Marine metagenome, whole genome shotgun sequencing project. | isolation source: water | place: Pacific Ocean | collected 2012-04
GACACCGGCTGGATCATCCTGTTCGGAAAGGACGCGCAGCAGGCGGCGGACCAGGCGCTGATCCTCCGCAGGGTGACCGAGCTCGCCCTCACGCCAGGCATCAACTCCCAGGACGGCTTCTTGACGTCGCACCTGGAGCGGACGTTCCTCAACCCGGAAGCCGATCTGATCCGTGAGTACCTGGGCCGAGCGGACGACATCATCGACTGCCCGACGGAGGCGCAGCGCGCGCTCTTCGGTCCCAGGCGGCGGCGCGTCCCGGCGGGCTTCGATCTGACCTCGCCCACCATGCTGGGGACGGTCCAGAACCAGGAACACTACATGCAGGGCGTCGCGGCCCGGCGGCACCACTTCGTCGAGCCGATCCTGGGCTTCCTGGAGAAGGCCTACGAGGAGTTCGCGGAGCTGACCGGCCGGGAGTATGGGCTCATCTCGAGCGTCAACTGCGAGAAGGCGGACACGGTCTTCGTGACCATGGGATCGGCCGCGGAGAACATCGAGGCTGCGATCGACCATGTCCGGCAGACGCGGGGCGGCGAGGTCGGCAGCATCCACGTCAACGTGCTGCGGCCGTTCCCCGAGGCGGCGATCATCCGCGCGCTGGCCGGCAAGCGCAACGTGATCGTCCTGGAGCGCATCGACGACCAGACCTCGCCCGATGGGCCGTTGGCGCGCGACATCCGGACCGCGCTGGGCAAGGCGGTCGAGAACTCCCAGGGCCTTGCCCACGAGACGCTGCCGACGATCGCGCCGAGCGACGTCCCCCGGATCTTCTCGGGTGTGTACGGGCTCGGCTCCCGCGACTTCCGGCCCGAGGGTGTCCTCGGCGCCTACGACTTCGCGACCGGACGGCGCGCCCGGCAGGACGGCAAGAAGGCCGACGAGGGCGCCAGCTTCTGCTACGTCGGGATCGATCATCCCTACGCCGTGGTGTCGGACGACACGCCCAGCCTACTGCCCGAGAGCGCGATCGCGGTGCGGTTCCACTCGATCGGCGGCTGGGGAATGATCACCACCGGCAAGAACCTGGGGGTCATCCTGGGTGACCTGGGCGTCTACATGACGAAGCGCGATCACCCCGAGGCCGGTCCCGGCGAGTCGATACTCCACGTCAGCGCCAACCCGAAGTACGGATCGGAGAAGAAGGGCGCGCCCACCAACTACTTCCTGGTCGTGGCCGACGAGCGCATCCGGGTGAACTGCGATCTTCGCCACGTGGGTGTGGTCCTCTGCTGCGACCCGCGGGTCTTCACGCACAGCAACCCGCTCGAGGGGCTCGAGGAGGGCGGCGCCTTCGTCTGGGAGTCGAATGAGCCGGACGATATGGCGGTCTGGACGCGGATCCCCCCCAAGTACCGCCAGGAGATCATCGAGAAGAAGATCCAGATCCACGCGCTCAACGGGTTCGCCGTCGCCAAGGCCGCCACGGATCGTCAGGACCTCCAGTACCGCATGCAGGGCAACGCGTTCCTGGGGGCCTTCTTTCGGGTCTCTCCGTTCCTCGAGGACCACAAGATTCCCGAGGAGGAGTTCCTGGCGACGGTCAAGGCACAGTACGAGGCCAAGTTCGGCCGATTCGGCAAGGCCGTGACCGAGGCCAACATGACCGTCATGCGGGAGGGTTTCAGCCAGGTGCGGCCGATCCCGTACGGCCCGGTGGACGCCGAGGACCGGTCCTCGATGCGGGGCGAGGTCTTCATCCCGCTGTCGAGCCTGGCCAAAGGCGGCAGCGGCTCTCAGCCGAAGGGCGACCATCCCAAGGCGCCGCTCTTCTCGAAGGCGAACTACTACAGCGAGTTCCGGGCGGGGCTGGGCTACGACACACCGAGCTCGCCACGGGCCTCGACCGGTGCGATGGCCGCGGCCACCGGGGCGACCATCAGCAAGTACGCCGCGCGCCGCGAGGTCCCGATGTTCATCGCGGAGAACTGCACGCAGTGCATGGCCTGCATCAACGCGTGTCCCGACACGGCGCTGCCGAACACGGCCCAGGAGGTCGACACCTTCCTGGCGACTCTGATCGGCAACTACGTGTCGTCTCCCTCGTTGCGATCGAGCCTGCTGGCTGATGTCCCCAAGATCGACGTACCGCTCCGCGAGGCGATGCGCGTGGAGGCGGCGAAGAAGGGGCACCACGTCGAGACGACGCCGTTCTCCAAGCTGCTGATCGATCAGCTCGAGGCCTTGGCGAGCGACGCGCCCTACCAGGACGATCCCGAAGCCTACGCGAAGACGATCGGCGAGCTGCGGCCGATTCTCGAGCGGGCGCCGGCGGCCTTCGCCAAGACCAGCCTCGTCTTCGGGATCCGCGAGAAGAAGGATCCCGGCAGCGGCGGGATCTTCTCGATCTTCGTCAACGATCTCTGCAAGGGGTGCGGAGAGTGCGTCCACGAGTGCGGAGACCACAACGCGCTCGTCATGGTCGAGGAGACGGACGAGATCAACGCCGACCATCTGTCCGGGGTCGAGTTCCTCAACCTCCTGCCGGACACGCCGCCGCAGTTCCTGGCCGGCTTCGACCCCGACAACCCCCTGGAGAGCCGGACGGCGGCGCTCCACTTCCACCTGATGGTGCAGCGCAACTACCAGGCGCTGGCGTCCGGGGACGGCGCGTGCGCGGGCTGCGGCGAGAAATCGGTGCTGCGCGCCCTCGCCACCACCACCGAATCGCTCATGCGTCCGCTCTTTCACCGCAAGGCCGATCGGTTGGACGCGCTTGCCACCCAGCTTGCCGAGGCGGGCGTCGCCAGATTCGAGCGGCTGCAGGCGGAGAACGAGGACGCCTACCGATTTCTCCGGCGGGGCGTCATGCATCTGCTCATGGGCCTGGGTGGCGAAGACGACAAGGACACCGATGAGCTGATCCGGCAGGGCTACAGCGGCGACGACAACACCCTGGTCCAGACGCTGATCCAGACCCTCCGGGCCGACGCGTACAGGCTGCGCGACCTCCAGGCGATCGAGGGCGGCCTGTGGAATGGGATGTCGACCATGGGGATGGCGGCGAGCACGGGGTGCAACACCGTCTACGGCTCGACGCATCCCAGCAATCCTCATCCGTATCCCTGGGTCAACTCCCTGTTCCAGGACGGCGCGACGGTGGGGTGGCTCCTCGCGGAGGGCTTCATCGTGGACCACGGCCGGCGCTCGGTGGTCCCGGAGCGGCTCAGCCGTGCGCTCATGGACAGCACGGGCTTGACCGAGGTCGACTACTGGGACCTGACCCACTTCAACGACAACCTGATGACCGATCAGGAAGTGATGGAGATGCCCAAGGTCTGGGCCGTTGGCGGTGACGGCGCCTTCGGCGACATCGGGTACCAGAACCTCTCCAAGGCCGTGCTGCAGAATCGACCGAACCTCAAGATCTTGATGCTGGACACGCAGGTGTACTCCAACACCGGCGGCCAGAACTCCGACAGCTCGCCGATGCTGGGGGGCTTCGACATGAACCAGATCGGCAAGGCCACCGAAGGCAAGCTCACCGAGAAGAAGGGGGTCGCCGAGACGTTCCTCGGCGGACACGGGAGCCCCTACGTGGCCCAGGTGTCGATGGCGAACGCGGCCAACCTGTTCCGGACCATGCTGGACGGCCTGGCCTACCGGGGCACGTGCTTCATCCAGAGCTTCACGACGTGCCAGCCCGAGCACGGCGTGGCAGATGACGTCGCTACGCTGCAGGCGCAGCTGATCCGGGACGGGCGTGGGATGCCCGAGTTCGTCTTCGACCCGCAGATCGGGGAGGCCTACGAGGAGTGCCTGTCGCTCAAGGGGAACCCCAGCCCCGACAAGGACTGGCACACCGTCCAGCTGAAGGCCACCAAGGAGCGCTACCTCTACACCACGGCCCACTGGGCGCGGACCGAGGCCCGGTTCCGGCGCCACTTCCACAAGGTGACCGAGGAGGACATGCAGCGGCTGGCCTCCCTCGAGGACCTGTTGCCGCGCATTACGATGACCGACATGGTCCAGCGGCGGTTCCTGGATCCCACGCACCGCTCCTTCATCCCGAAGGAGGGCGCATGGACCAAGGTCATGGGACCGGAGGGGGGGCTGCAGCCCATCGGGATCAGCCGCCAGCTGGTGCTCTTCTGCGTGGAGCGGCGCAAAGGTTGGCGGATGCTCCAGAGCAAGGCCGGGCTCCGCAACCTGGACCGGCTGTCCCAGTTCCGGGTCTTGAAGGAGCACGACGAGGGCAAGATTCCCGAGGACGTGTTCAAGACGCGGATGCCAGAGCTGCTCGCTAGCGCTCGCAAGCTGGTGGAGCAGGGATCGAAGGACGCGGTGATGGCGTCGTTGGCCGAGACAGTCCACTAGTCGTCGAGCACGCGCCTGCGTGTCGTCGCCCTCTTTTGTTGGGGGAGCCCGGCCCCCGCTGGGCCCCTTGCCGGTCGATCGGACCGTCGTACGCCCTGCCCCGAGTTGTGGCCTCGATGTCGATTGAGCGCCGCTCGCGGGCGGATGCGGTTGCCCGTGTTCCCGCCGTCCAAACCGGGCCGGGGCCGGACCCGCCAGGCCGCTGTGGATGACCGTTACCCGAGGGAGAACTGCCATGAAGAGGATTGCCATCTGGACGCTCGTAGGTCTACTCACCGGTGCCGGCATCGGCCGGGCCCAGGAGGGCGGTTTCGCGGAGCGGACGGTTGGCCTGGAGCGGGTCGACGGCTTCATTCCCTTCTACCTCGACCAGGCGACGGGACGGTTGCTCTTCGAGATCGATCGGCTGGGTGAGGACGTCCTCTACTACGTGTTCATTGGTCAGGCGGCGGGCTCGGTCGAGCTGGGCCTGGATCGGGGCGTGACCCGCCAGACGGTTCTCCGGTTCGAGCGAGCGGGTCCGAACATCCACGCCGTTCAGCAGAACGTCGACTTCCGCGCGCCGGACGCCCAACCGGCGCTGGTCCAGAACGTGCGCGACTCGTTTGCGACGTCGGTGCTCGCCGCGCTGCCGATCGAGGCGGAGGAGGGTGGTCGGTTCCTGGTGGACGCGACGCCGCTCGTCATCCGCGACGCGTCGGACGTGGTCGGGCGGCTGCGGCGGCTCGAGCAGGGACCGTTCCGCCTCGACGCCGCACGCAGCAGCGTCTTTCGCGAGCGGACGAAGGCGTTTCCGAAGAACACCGACGTGGAGGTGACGTTGACCTACGCCTCGGACCGGCCGGGTTTCCTGGTGGAGAGCATCGCGCCCGACCCGCACGCGTTGACCATCCGGCTGCACCACTCGTTTCTCGAGGCGCCGACGGGCTACGTGCCCCGGCGGGCCGACCCGCGGATCGGTCTACGCGCGGTCACGTTCAACGACTACGGGTCGCCGTTCGGCCAGGACCCCCAGGTGCGCTGGATCACGCGCTACCGGCTGGAGAAGCGAGATCCCGGCGCCGCGATGAGCGAGCCCAAGCAGCCGATCATCTACTATCTGGACCCGGCCATCCCGGAGCCGACCCGCAGCGCGATGCGCGAGGGCGCGCTCTGGTGGAACACCGCGTTCGAGAAGGCGGGCTTTCGCAACGCGTTCCAGGTGCACGACCCGCCGCCCGACTTGGATCCGATGGACGTCCGTCATCCCTACATCGTCTGGATCAACCGGGACGAGCGCGGCTTCTCGAGCAGCGGCAACTACGTCGACCCGCGCACCGGCGAGGTGATCGGGGCGAAGGTGCGCATGGACTCGCACCGGGTACGCACGGTCGGCCACTACTTCCAGGCCTACAGCCCGACCGACGGGGGTGACGACAGCGGCATGATGCTGCCGACCTACGCCGAGCTGCTGCCGCGCATGGCCGAGCTCGCGGCGCGACACGCCGACGGACAGACCCCGGCCGGCAGTCCCCCGGACGAGGACGAGATGGTGCTCGCGCGTCAGGCGGTGCTGACCGCGCACGAGCTGGGCCATACGCTCGGCTTCAACCACAACTGGAACTCGAGCATCAACGACCGCGCCTCGGTCATGGAGTATCCGACACCGCGCGTGCGGGTGACACCCGATGGTACGCTCGACCTCAGCGAGGCGTTCGCCCATGGCGTCGGGGCCTACGACGACTTCATGGTGCGCTACGGCTACACGGAGTTCCCGCCCGAGGAAGAAGCCGCCGGGCTCGAGGCCATCATCGACGAGATGCGTGACGCCGGCATCCTCTACACGCCGAACTCCGACCCGCGCTACACCTGGTACGACGACCTGGCCACGCCCACCGAGTACCTGCGCGAGACGATGGCGGCCCGCCGGATCATGCTCGACCACTACGGCCCCGGCATCCTCAAGCCGGGTGAGCCGATCGGCCAGCTGCGCGACATGCGGCTGTGGATGGTCTACCTCCACCACCGGTGGGCCATCGAGTCCGGGCTGAAGCACGTCGGCGGGATGTACCACGAGTACGTCGTCAAGGGCGACACGATCGCGCCCACCGAGATCGTGCCGGTCACGCTGCAGCGCGAGATCCTCTCGCTCCTGATGGAGGCGATCGCACCGGAGAACCTGGCGCTGTCGGAGCGGTTGCTGGTCAACCTGACACCCAACCCTCACCGGGACGAGAACAAGGAAGACCTGTCGGGCGACTACGCGTTCGACCACCTGCGGGCGGCGCGTATCCTCACCGCGCTCGTCGTCGAAGAGATGCTCCAGCCGGATCGCGCCGCCCGTCTGATCGCGTTCGCGGATCGGCAGGAGAACGCCCTCACCTTGCCGGAGGTGCTGGAGACGCTCATGCAGCACACCTGGGCGGCGCCGCGCGACGCGGAGCCGATGCTGCGTTCGCTCCGCCGGGTGAGCCAGCGCGTGGTCCTTGACTCGATGATGATCCTCGGAGCCCACGCGGAGACGACGCCGGAAGCGCGGGCGGTGGTCCTCGACCGGCTCGCGCGCCTCGGAGACGAGCTGGGCTCGCAGCGCGACGCGGACGCGGTTACCGAGGCGCACCTCCGGCAGGCGGTACGGGACATCGTTCGTTACCTCGAGGACCCGCAAGCGGTCGCCCCGGCGTCGGCGGCGCCGGCATGGGGCGTGCGTCCCCGCTCGCGCTATCCCGGGTCGCCCGGGCCGCCGCTCGGGGGCGGACCCTTGCGGTAGGAGACGCGGCGGCAGGCGGGACTGCGATCCGTGCCGATCATCCCGTTCGTGAACCTGAAGGGGGGCGTCGCCAAGACGACCAACGCCGTGGCGGTGGCCGAGTGCCTGGCGTCGCGTGGGTGCCAGGTGCTGGTCATCGACGCCGACCACCAGTGCACGGCGGGCGAGCTGTTGCTCGGCGAGATCCGGCTGGATCAGGCCGAGCGTCGGCGTCGAACGCTCCACGATCTGCTCGGGCTGATGCTGGACGATGAGTTCCACGATCGACAGTTCGAGAACTTCGTCGTGCGGGACGCCTCGGACACCGACCAGGTGCGGCCCCGGTTGTCCGTCCTGCCAGGCTCCTATCGGATCGACGAGTTCCAGACCAACATGGCCAAGGCGCGCCGAGGCTTCCGCACCGGCGAGGAGTTCCAGGCCGCGTGGCGGCGGCGACGCCGGGCCTTGCGCGACTGGTTGGGCCGGCGCTTCGACTTCACGATCGTGGACTGCCCGCCCAGCCTGACGCCGCACGTGCGGTTCCTGCTGCTGGCGTCCGATGCCTTCATCACGCCGTCGGTACCGGATCGCCTGTCGGTGCGCGGTACGCTCAGGCTGATGGAGCGCGTCGATCAGCTGCGCCAAGGGTCGCGCCCGCTGGGCACGCTCTGGTGCCTGTACCGCCAGCAGGTGGCGAAGCACCGCACGGTCGTCGCAGATGCGCGACAGGGCGCCGGCCCCCTGGCCCGGCTCCCGCGACCCTTCCAGACGATCGTGCCCAACGCGGCGGCCATCACCAACGCGGCCGAGCCCGGCCGGCGCTATCGCTCGTTCAGCGACAAGTACACGCCGGCGTTCGCCCGGGTGTTCTCGAACCTGTGCGACGAGGTCGTTGTGCGGATCCAGGCGGTACCCCGTCGGGTCTGACAGGGACGGCGGTTGGTTCTCTCCCGAGTCCCTGCCGGCGTGAGCGCTGGCCCCCTGCAGGTATGATCCCGGAGGAGCAGAGCCGTGCGTGAGAACCGAGCGAAACACAAGCTGCGTCAGGGCGAGGTGGTCGCCGTCGTCACGGGCCACGGCAACTCCGACATGGTCGATTTCCTGGGCCAGTTCGGCCTGGACGGGATCTGGCTGGAGGGGGAGCACGGTCCCCTCAGCTGGGAGCAGATCGGCGACATGTCTCGCGCGTGCGATCTGTGGGGCATGACGTCCCTGACGCGGGTCAACAAGAACGACGCCGGACTGATCACGCGCACCCTGGATCGGGGCAGCCTGGGTGTGGTCGTCCCGCACGTGAACACGCGGGCCGCGGCCGAGCAGGTCGTCCAGGCCGCCAAGTACGCCCCGATCGGGAGTCGGGGCATGTACGGCGGGCGGCAGTCCTTCGGGGCGCCGGATTACCTCCTGTCGGCCAACGACCAGACCCTGGTCGTGGTGCAGGTCGAGGAGCAGGAGGCACTCGACAATCTCGGCGAGCTGCTGAAGGTCGACCACATCGACGTGTTCTTCGTGGCGCCGTCTGATCTGGCGCAGTCCATGGGTCACGTCGGGAACCCCGGTCATCCCGAGGTCCAGGAGGCCATCGACACCGCCCTGGCGCGGATCGTGGCGGCCGGTCGAACGGCCGGGACGCTGGTCACCGACCAGACCGTGGAACGCTACGTCGCCGCCGGCGTGCGGTTCTGCTACACCTCGTGGAACCACTGGGTGGCGCAGGGGGCGAAGGGGTTTCTGGAGAAGATGCGTGGCTAGCTGCTAGGTCCCGCCCTCGACGATCTCGGTCGTGCTCTTCTCGAAATCTGTCTGGAGCACGTAGTGGTGGTACAGATAGCGGATCGTGCCGTCGCGCCCGATGAAGACGATGATCGGGACGTAGTTCACCTCGTAGTTGCGCAGTAGCTCCGTGTCGTTCCCCGCCAGCATGCTGAACGGCAGCCCGTACGCTTCCTTGTAGCGGCGGATGAACTTCTCGTCCTTCGCCCAGACGTTGAGCGTGATGATCGCGAGGTCCGTGTCTTCGTAGTCCGCATGCGCCCGCTTGAGGAAGGCGATGACCTGGGTACAGTAGTGACACATGTTGTGCGTGAAGTAGAGGATGATCGGCCGGCCGAGGTAGTCTTTGAGCGCGTGCACCTCGCCCTGCTCATCGGGCAGGGCGAAGAGGGGCGGTGCTTGACCCACCTCGGCGATCTCCTGGGTCATCGCCGCGGAGGGAACCAGGGTTGCTACCAGCAGGGCCGTGGTGAGAAGCAGCTTCTTCGGCATGACGACCTCGCCTCAGGACATCTCGACGCGCGTGACGTTGTACTTGATGATGTTCGCGTAGTTGTTGGCGTAGATGAGCGGAATCCCATCGGCCTCTGCATACGCGAAGGCGAAGGTCGACAGCGGGTCACCGCCCTGCCGCGGATTGAGCGTCACCGAGCGTCCCACCGAGACCTGGAAGCGGTTGGGCGAAAGGTTGCCCAAGAAGAAGTCTCCCGTCTCGCCGGCCTTGTCCGCCTCGGACACGTCCACCGGCACCCAGCCCTGGGACGGGGCGTAGAAGCTCACCCAGCAGTGGGAGCCGGTGCAGTCGCCCTCCAGCTCGCCGGCCTGCGCCTTGCCGCCCTCGGGGAAGGGTAGCGGGAAGCCTTGCTCCCAGCGAATGGGCACGCCGCGGGACACCATGATCGCCATGAACAGCGCATGGTAGTCATCGCACTTGCCCCGTCGGTGCCGCATGATCCACGCGGTGTCACCGGTGCCGCACCCCGGGATCGTCTTGTCGTAGAAGAGGATCTCCTGGATGCCGTCGAAGACACGGCGTCCGATCTCGTAGGGATCGGTCGTGTCTCCGACGATCTCGTGTGCGAAGCGCTCGACGTCGTCGGTCACGCGGATCCGCGGGGTGAACTGTAGATACTTCTTCGCTTCGGCGGGGTCGAGGGTTGCCGGCTGCACTCCGGCGCGCCGCCGCGTCACGCGGTAGCGTGCCTCCACGCCGAACGGCTCCGAGCGCCGCTCCGTCTGGACGTGCAGCATCTGGGTCCCGAACGTCTCGTCGCGCGTGATCTCGTAGGGCAGCGGGCTCTCGATCTCGAGGTTCGAGATCTCTTGCGCGCGATCGCTCGGCGGCAGCGGGATCCAGATATGGACGTCCTCCGCGTCGCTGGGCAGGCTCTGGATCTGCGTGCGGTAGCTCACGTCGAACTCCATGAGCGCGCACGAGGCCGGATCGTAGTCCGCGGCGCGGAGCGGCAGTCGCAGGCCGGACGCGAAGAGGGCCGCGCCGCCGAGGCCGGCCACCCGGAGGAAGCCCCGTCGATCGAGCTCACTCGAGTGAGACTTGAAGCGCATGTCGCATCTCCTCTTCGTTCCAGAAGTAGGTATCGAAGCGGGTCATCATGTTGCCGTCCGGCCCCACGACGTAAACGCGGACCGTGTGCTCGATGACGAACCCGCCTTCCACGGGGGTGCGGGTGATCTCGATGCCCAGGTCGGCGAGGAACTTCTCGATGTCGTCTACGGGACCGTTCGCGAAGAGCCACCTCGGGTCCTGCGTCGCGTCGATCTCGTGCTTCTGGAAATGGCTGAGGATCTCCTCGGCGGTGTCCTCCTCGGGTTGGATGGACACGTGGAGGTACTGGACCGTCCCGGGTGCGCCCAGCTCCTCGTCGAGCCCGGTCAGGACGAACGTGATGACCGGGCAGGCGAAGATGCACTTGGCGTACGTGGGGACGACGATGGTCGTCTTGCCCTCGAGGGAGGCGTTCGTGATGGGACGCCCGTCGTAGTTCTCGAGGGCGAACGTCGGAAGGTCCACCGGCCCGCCGGCCGCCGCCATGGTCGACACGGCCACGCTGGCCAGGACGACGAGGCTGCTGACGAGCAGGGTCTTCATGGGACCGACACCTCCACCGTGACCTCCGTCGGGGCGCTCGCCTTCACGTCGACGGCCCGCCACTTGGAGGCCTGTCCAGCGTGCCACACCCAGACGTCGTGCGTCCCGGCGGGCACGTCCGGGATGGTGAACGAGCCATCCGCGCCGGAGACCGCGGCGTAGGGGTGGTCGAACACGAGGAGGGCGGCCGCCTCGTCCGCGTGGGGGTTGCAGCGGACGTCGATGACGCCCGTGTCGGCGGTAAACTCGGAGTAGGACTTGATGGGCCGACGCACCTCCATCCCCTGCAGGGGCAAGGCGATGTTGTACACCGTAGCGCCATTCTTGATGGGGCGGCCAGACACCTTCTCCTGATACGCCAGATGGAGATACAGGTGCGTCGCGTGCAGCTGGTCGTCCTCGTTCTTGAAGACGAACTGGTTGCCCACGAAGCCGATGGACACGGCGGGCTCCAGCGTCCCGCCGGCGGCGTGCGTGATGACGGTGTCCGTGTCGGGCAGCGTGCCTCCCGACACGCCCTGCAGGAACACGACAGCCGGGCCGGAGCCGCTCGGCGCGACGACGCGACCCTTGAGTTCCGCGGCCTGGCTCGTCCCGAGGCCCAGGGCGAGGAGCACGACGGCGAACGACAGCGCCTGGCGATTCATGATTCTGGTCATAATAGCGTGTCCGTGGCTAGACGTCCTTGGAAGAGGTGGTGGCTCAGCCAGAGCGGCACGACGGCCCACCCCAGCAGCGCGACGACGAGCACCACCACGGGAAAGGGTGCGGTAACCGTCGCCAGGCCCAGGGGCGAGGCGGCGCTGCCCACCCAGGAGAATGCGAGCAGCCGAAAGATGTCCGCGGGATTCAGCAGCAGCGCGATGCCGAACGCCGTGGTCGGTACCTCGCCGGGGTAGAGCACGAGCACGCCGACGAGGATCAGGTCGAACACGAAGACCGAGAGGATCCACACGAGCACGGACGACGCGACCCCCCTGGCGTGGTCTCGCGAGAGAATCGAGACAAGGAACGAGATCGCGAGGAACACCGTCCCCAGGGCGAGGACGAGCCCGAGCAGCAGGGCGTACTCGCCGACGTCGATGCCGGTTGTTGCGGCCAGCACGATGCCCGTGGGCACGAAGCTCACCACGAGCGCGATCGAGAGGGCCAGGGTGTAGCCGATGAATGTGCCGAGGAAGTACTCGCCTGACGACACGGGGTAGACCAGGATCAGATCGAGGATGCCGCGCCGCTTCTCGTCGACGATGACCCCGGCCCCCATCACGAGGGCCAGGAGGGGCACCAGGTAGACGGCCAGGTTCATCAGGCTCGCCATGATGGCCCCTGCGCCCGGGGTGCCGACCACGCCGACCGGTGCCGTGCCCAGGAAGGCGATGGCAAGCGTCGTGACCAGCACCAGTCGTTTCACAGCTCCAGCGTGGGTGCTCTCACCGCCCGTACGCGCGATATGTCGCCGAGGGTGGCGATATGTCACTGCCCGATGGGGAAGAATCCCTATAATCGAGCTGCGTGGCTGTGGCTGGGGTTTCGCTTCGTCGTGCCGTGATGGGGGGGCTGCTGGTCCTGTCGGTGTCGCTGCTCGTGGCCTGGCTGTGCACCGGCATCCCGCTCGATCCCGCGTCCGAGACGACCGTACCCGGAGTGGTCGTGCGCGCGAGTCGCCCGTTGATGGGCACCGTCTTTCGGCTGTCGACGTGGGTCCCGGTGGACCGAGAGCGGGAAGCCGCCACCGCCCTCGCGGGGGCCTTGGACGCGATCGCCGCGCTCGAGCGCGAGATCAGCAGCTGGGACGCCGAGAGCGAGACGTCGGCCGTCAATCGGGCGGGTGGCCAACCGGTCCGTGTCGGTGAGCACCTGCGGGAGTTGGTCGGGCTGTCGCTCCGCTGGGCGGAGCGGACGGGTGGGGCGTTCGACCCGACGGCCGGGCGGCTCTTCGAGCTGTGGGGCCTGGCGCGCGAGGCGGGAGAGCTCCCGGAGGATTCC